>WPCK01153215.1_pt1 | contig 182646 bp, 118 predicted proteins | sample 5399851 | NCBI WGS metagenome assembly WPCK01 (sample SAMN12869471, study PRJNA574797) | sludge metagenome | isolation source: wastewater treatment of pH11 | place: China:Beijing | collected 2019-05-20
AACGACACCGTATTACTCTTGCTCGTGGTCATGGTTTGCCCTCCTCAGGGGTCAAGGTCGATCTGCACAATCAACCTCTTACCATGACCACCCCTCTCTGCAAGCCCCTCCGGGCTTTTGCACACTGATCAGAACACTACCGCTGCTAACGCCGTCGGGCAGCCAGGATCTGCCTCGAGATCACGATCATCGGCAACAAGCCCACCGCAACGATGATCAGCGCCGCAGTCGAAGCTTCCGCAAGCCGTTCGTCTGCGGCCAGCGTATGCGCCTGAGTTGCCAGCGTATCGAAGTTGAAGGGGCGTATCACCAGTGTGGCGGGCAGCTCCTTCATCACGTCGACGAAGACCAGCAGGCCGGCCGTGAGCAGGCTGCCCCTGAGCATCGGCACATGCACGCGGGCCAGCGTCGCCCACTTGCCATAGCCCAGACTGCGCGACGCGTCGTCCATGCTCGGCGTGATCTTGCCCAGACTCGAATCGACCGTCTGCAAGGCAACCGCCAGGAAACGCGCAAGGTAGGCATACACAAGAGCGGCGATGCCGCCGGTGAGGATGAGTCCGGGGTTGCTGCCCGAGACCGCCGTCCACACCTGCGCCAGCCAGTTGTCGAGGCGAGTCAGCGGGATCAGCACCCCCACCGCGATCACCGAGCCTGGCACCGCGTAGCCCATGCCGACGACACGGTTGAGCGCCTGCGGCAGACGCGATCGCGCCAGCCGCGCGGCATAGGCCAGCAATACGGCAAGCAGCACCGCAATGACGGCTGTGACCGAGGCAAGCACGAAGCTGTTGCGCGCGAGCTGAACGAAGCGCGGTCCGAACTGGGCATCACCCTCCGCGAACGCCATCTGCAGCAGCAGCCCTGCGGGCAGCAGGAAGCCGAGCAGCAGGGGCATGAAGCACGCGAATGCGGCAAGCAGCCCGGGCAGCAAGGCGAGGCGATGCCGCACCGGCAGCTTGCTCTGACGCGAAGTGTTGTTGAAACGCGCCCGGCCGCGTGAGATGCGCTCGAGCGTGAGGACGAGGATCACGAAGGCAAGCAGGGCCGCCGACAGTTGCGCAGCGGCAATGCGGTCACCAAGCGAGAACCAGGCCCGATAGATCCCGGTGGTGAAGGTCTGTACGCCGAAATAGGAGACCGTGCCGAAGTCGGCCAGCGTCTCCATCAAGGCCAGCGCCGTACCGGCGACAACCGCCGGACGCGCCAGCGGCAGAGACACGCGAAAGAAAGAGCCCCAGGGGCCGAGCCCGAGCGAGCGCCCGGCCTCGAGCATGCCCCCGGCACGCTCCAGAAAAGCCGCGCGTGCAATCATGTATACGTAGGGATAGAGCACGAACATGAACATCGCAACTGCACCACCCACCGTGCGCACGTCCGGAAACCAGTAGTCTCCACGCCGCCAGCCGAAGGTCTCGCGCAGGAAGCTCTGCACCGGGCCGACGAACTGCAGGAAATCGGTGTACACGTACGCCATCACATACGCAGGCATCGCCAAGGGCAGCACCAGCGCCCACTCGAAGAAGCGGCGCCCCGGGAAGTCCAGCATCGTGGTGAGCCACGCCGTGGTCACGCCGATCGAAGCCACGCCCAAGCCGACGCCGACACAGAGAATGACCGTATTGACAACGAACTCGCCCAGTACGGTGTCGGCCAGGTGCCCCCAGGTATCGCTGGTACCGCCGATGAAGACGTTGGAGAACACCGACAGCACGGGCGCCGCGATGAGCGTCGCAATCAGCACCGCACTCAGGGTCAGTGTCGACCACTCCAGGCGCGCGGCGCCCTGCCCTCCCATTCCGTTCATTCCGTATCCATTGTTGTGGGGCGCCGAGGATCGAGCACGCCCGCTTGTCGGGGCAAATTATAATTGATCGCATTTGGAACGCCCCGGTGCAATAATCGCCCGTACAAAAAATCTCGGCAGCCGTAAAAGCCATGTCACATCTGCAACTCGACGACATTGATCTCGCCTTCGGCAAGCACTCGGTCGTGCGCAAGCTGTCGCTTCGCCTTGAAAAAGGCAGTATCGGCTGCCTGCTGGGCCCCTCCGGCTGCGGCAAGACCACGGTCCTGCGCTGCATTGCAGGGTTCGAACGCCTGGCCGGCGGTCAGATCCTGCTCGACGGCAACATCGTCAGCACGCCCGAGCACAGCCTTGCCCCCGAGCGCAGGCGCATCGGCATGGTGTTCCAGGACTACGCCCTCTTCCCCCACCTGTCGGTCGCTGACAACATCGCCTTCGGACTGCGCGGCGAGAACGCTGCGAGCCGTCGTGAGCGCGTTACGGAACTGCTCGGACTAGTCGGTCTGGCCGAGCACGGCACCAAGTATCCACACGAGATTTCGGGCGGACAGCAGCAACGTGTAGCGCTCGCGCGTGCGCTCGCACCACGCCCGAGCCTGCTGCTGCTCGATGAGCCGTTCTCGAACCTGGACGTCGAACTGCGCGAGCGCCTGTCCTACGAAGTCCGCGACATCATCAAGGCCACCAACACCACGGCCATCCTGGTCACGCATGACCAGCACGAAGCCTTCGCTGTTGCCGACGAGATCGGCATCATGCACGAAGGACGCATCCAGCAGTGGGACACGCCTTACAACCTTTATCACAAGCCGGTTAACCGTTTCGTCGCGGACTTCATCGGCCAAGGCGTATTCCTGCGTGGCCGCGTTCTGAATGACCGCCAGGTGCGCGTCGAACTCGGCATCCTCAACAGCGCGCTGCCGCTTGTTTGCGGAGAGGACTGCGGTGGCTGCGCACACGGCAGCGACGTCGACGTGCTGCTGCGCCCGGACGACATCGTCCATGACGACGACAGTCCGCTCAAGGCCGAAGTCGTGCACAAGGCCTTCCGAGGCGCCGACATCCTGTACACCCTGCGCCTCGGCAGTGGCGCACGCGTGCTTTCATTGGTGCAGAGCCATCACAACCATGCCATTGGCGAACACATCGGCATACGCCTCGGCGTCGATCACGTGGTGACCTTTCAGGACGAAAGCACGGGCTTGAACATGGTCGCCCACCCACTCGCCTTGACGGCATGATCCCCTGGCTGGACGCGCCCACCTTTCCACCGCTCGAGCGCGCCCTGGCCGAACCGAATGGCTTGCTCGCCGCCGGCGGCGCCCTTTCACCCGAGTGGCTCCTGGCCGCATACCGCCGGGGCGTGTTCCCGTGGTTCAGCGCAGGAGAACCCATCCTGTGGTGGAGTCCGGACCCCCGGCTCGTCCTCATCCCCGAGCGCGTGCACATCAGCCACTCGCTGCGCAAGGTGCTGCGCAGGCGCCGTTTCGAGGTCAGGCTGGACACCGCCTTCGCCGCCGTGATGCAGGCCTGTGCCGCACCCCGTGCGAACGCCTCCGGGACCTGGATCACCGCCGAGATGCAGGCTGCCTACCTGCACATGCATGAACTGGGTTACGCGCACAGTGTCGAATGCTGGCGAGACGGAAGGCTGGTGGGCGGGCTTTACGGAATTGCACTTGGAAGGGTGTTTTACGGCGAGTCGATGTTTGCACACGAGACAGATGCGTCCAAGGTGGCGCTCGCGCATCTTTGCCGGCTGCTCGGCTTACGTGCTTATGGCATGATCGACTGCCAGATGACGACACCGCACCTGCTTTCGATGGGGGCCTGCGAACTGCCACGAAAGGTCTTCTCCGCTGCTCTCGAACGCTGGACCGCCGAGGGCCCCTCACCCCAACGCTGGGCGGCAGACGCCGCTTCCGACTTCGACTGGACCTGAACCGAACGCTCACTCGGCAGATCACGCGATGCAGCAGGACTACCCCTACGCCCTGATCCAGTTCTACGCCACGGCGCCCTACGCCTGCTCCTACCTGAGCGATCGCAGCGCGCGTTCACAGGTGGCAACGCCCGGTCATCTGATCGACCCTCAGGTCTATAGCGAACTCGTGCGTCGTGGCTTTCGCCGCAGCGGCGTATTCACCTACCGCCCCTACTGCGACCATTGTCGCGCCTGCGTTCCTGTTCGCATTGTCGCCTCGGGCTTCCACCCCAGCCGCAGCCAACGCCGCGCCTGGAAGCAGCACGCCGGCCTGCGCGCAAGCGAGCATGCGCTGGAGTTCCGCGAAGAGCACTACCTGCTCTATCAGCGCTATCAGGCCGCTCGGCATTGCGGCGGCGGCATGGACCTGGACAATCGCGAGCAGTACAGCCACTTCCTGCTGCAAAGCCATGTCGACACCCGGCTCGTGGAATTCCGCGACGGCGACACCCTGCGCATGGTGAGCATCATCGACCGACTGGCAGACGGGCTGTCCAGCGTCTACACCTTCTACGAGCCTGACCTGCCACGTGGCGCTCTGGGCACCTACGGCATCCTTTGGCAGATCGAGGCCTGCCGCCGGCTCGATCTCGCCCATGTCTATCTCGGCTACTGGATCGCGCAAAGCCCGAAGATGGCCTACAAGTCCCGCTTTGCCGCGCTCGAGATCCTTCAGGAAGGCGAGTGGCGCCCCTTCAGGGCGGACGTCTGAGACGAATACGCTGAGGTGGCGACCCGGCGCGCGGTGCACCTCGCCGCGACCCGCACGAATCGCTACAATCGTGCGATGCTCTACGATCTCGCTCGCCCGCTGCTGTTTTCGCTCGACGCCGAAAACGCCCACGAATTCGCTCTCCACGCCCTGCACTACGCCGGCAAGCTGCTGCCGGCCGGAACACCCGAACCGGCAACACCGGTCGAGGTCATGGGCTTGAGCTTTCCGAACCGAATCGGTCTCGCTGCAGGTCTCGACAAGAACGGCGAGGCCATCGACGGCTTGGCACGCATGGGATTCGGCTTCATCGAGATCGGCACCGTCACACCGCGTGCGCAACCCGGCAATCCGCGCCCGCGCATGTTTCGCCTGCCCGAGGCCCGCGCCATCATCAACCGCATGGGTTTCAACAACCATGGCGTCGATGCGCTGCTGGCGCACGTGCGGTCGGCACGCTACCAGGGCATCCTGGGCATCAATATCGGCAAGAACTTCGACACGCCAATCGAACAAGCCGTCGACGATTACCTTGCATGCCTGCAGAAGGTGTACGCGCTGGCGAGCTACGTCACCGTGAACATCTCCTCACCGAACACGAAGAATCTGCGCCAACTGCAAGGCGAGTCCGAACTCGATGAGTTGCTCGGGCGCCTCAAGCAGGCCCAGACACGGCTCGCCGACAGCCATGGCCGCTACGTGCCGCTGACACTCAAGATCGCACCCGATCTCGATGACGCCCAGGTGACGAACATCGCCGATGCGCTTCGACGTCACCGTATCGACGGCGTGATTGCCACCAATACGACGATCGCGCGTGACAAGGTCGAAGGCATGCGTCACGGCAACGAACAGGGCGGACTATCCGGCGCACCGGTCTTCGAGGCCTCCACTGCCGTAGTGCGCAAGCTCGCTGCAACGCTGGGCGGCGAGTTGCCCATCATTGCCGCCGGCGGCGTCCTCGACGGTGCCGGCGCACGCGCCAAGCTCGACGCTGGGGCAAGCCTCGTCCAGCTCTACAGCGGCCTCATCTACCGCGGGCCAGGACTGGTCCGCGAATGCGTTCGGGCCACCGACACAAACATGGCCTGATCACTGCAAGCGGCCACCTCGCGGCAACACTCCGCACCATCGCATACCACCCACCAAGGAGATTTCCGATGCGCCATCGTCGTCAGTTCATCCTGTCCGCTGCCGCGCTCGCGGTCGCCGCATCTCTTCCGCTCAGCGCTGCCGCCGAGGCGCCCGCCAAGATCGGCTTCGTCTATGTGAGCCCGATCGGCGATGCCGGCTGGACATACCAGCACGACGAGGGACGCAAGGAAATGGAGGCGGCCCTTGGCAACAAGATCGAGACACGCTACGTCGAGAGCGTGGCGGAAGGTGCCGACGCCGAACGCGTGATACGCGAGTTTGCAGCGAGCGGCAGCAAGATCGTGTTCGCCACCAGCTTCGGCTACATGAACTATGTCGAGCGCGTGGCGCGCCAGTTCCCCAATGTCACTTTCCTGCATGCCACGGGCTACAAGTCAGCGAAGAACTTCGCACCGTACAACGCCCGCTTCTACGAGGGCCGCTACCTCAATGGCGTGATCGCCGGCAAGATGACCAAGTCCAAGGTGCTGGGCTACGTCGGCGCCTTCCCCATTCCCGAGGTACTGCAGGGTATCAACGCCTTCACGATGGGCGCGCGCAGCGTCAACCCGGACATCGAAGTCCGCGTCATCTGGGCCAACAGCTGGTACGACCCGGGCAAGGAACGCGAAGCCGCGATGACACTGATCTCCCAGGGTGCGGACGTGGTTACCCATCACACCGACTCGACCGCCACAGTGCAGGCCGCGGAAGAACGCGGCGTATACGCCTTCGGTTACCACTCGGACATGTCCAAGTACGGCCCCAAGGCACAACTCACCGCCACCACCCATCACTGGGGCGAGTTCTACACGCGCACCGTGAACGACGTGCTTGCCGGCACCTGGAAGCCGGAGAGCGTCTGGGGCGGCATCAAGGACGGCATGATCAAACTCGCCCCAATGAACCCCGCAGTGCCGGAGGACGTGCAGGCCATGGTCCGCGACCTGGAAGGGCGCATCCGCGACGGCAGCTTCCACCCCTTCACCGGCCCAGTGGTCGACCAGGCGGGAACGGAACGCCTCGCCGCTGGCGCGGTGATGGACGATGCCACGCTCGGGCGCATGGACTATTTCGTCCAGGGCGTCTCGTCGCGCCTGCCCAGCTCGCGCTGATCGCCAAGGCGGCCCTGGACAGCCCTGGGCCGCCGGCACTCAAGGCGACCGTCGATCCGCCGTCGCCTCATCGTCAGCCGGCACACCATGGCCCAGGCACGCCGCCAACGCGGTCGCGATACCGTCAGCCATGCGTGCCTGACGCTGCGGATCCCGCAGCAGCAACTCCTCATCCCGGTTCTTCAGCACGCCGGCCTCGAACAGCACGGCCGGCATGCGCGCGTGGCGCAACACGGCCAGCCCATCGAAATAGTGCACGGCATGCTCGAAGTCCACGTACTCACGCCGGCGGCCATTCTTGTGCGTAGGCTCGAAGCCCATGCGCTGCAGGCGCGCACCCATCACCCGCGCGCACAATATGCTCATCGCGGTGTCCGGATTGTCGCGTGACACGAACAGCGAGTGGCCTGCAAAGTCGTCGTTGTAGTCGAGGGCCCTGCCCGCCCATTGCCAGGGCCTCAGTTCGAATGCATTGACCGAGTCGTGGTGGATGGACACCAGCAAACGCGCCCCCTCGGCGGCACGAGGGCGTGCCTGCAGACTCTCGATACGGCCGTCGGCGTTGATCAGCCTGGCCTCCATGCCCCGTGCGGAAAGGGCATCGACGAGCGCACGCGCCAGGTCGAGATTGAATTCGAACTCGCTTCGCCCGCGCGCACTGATGGCCCCTGGCGCCTCCAGCGTGTGCCCGACATCCACCGCAATCCAGCCCTCACCGCTTGCCGCAGCAGGTAAGGCCAGCACGGCCGCAGCGCCCACCGCCAACAGGCCGCGGCGCACATCTGCCAAATCTCGCCACATCGTATCGACACTCCAGTGTTGCCTGACATCCGCAGGTCATGCCCCGTGAATGCCAGGACCTCGTTCCCGCACCGCCGCAAGGCACGCTGCGGGCCGCGCCGACGCGCCTTCCGGGCAATCTTGATTCAAATCATGGAGGCCCGGGGACGCCGATCCGACAATTCGGCCACCATCGGTTCATCCCTGTTCCGGTGCAACCCCTGAACCACCCAGCCAACCTGACACCAATCCAGACAAAACGAGACTAGCGATGAGGAGTACTCCATGAGCGGTATCTTCACAAAATCCATGGCGCGGAACATCTTCTACGGGGGAACGGTGTTCTTCTTCCTCCTGTTCCTGGCGCTCACCTTCGACACCGAACGCGAACTGCCGAATCGCGACAACCGGCAAAACCTCACCCCCGAAGTCGCCGCCGGCAAGCACATCTGGGAAACGCGCAACTGTCTGGGCTGCCACACCCTGCTGGGTGAAGGCGCCTACTTCGCTCCGGAACTCGGCAACGTCTATACCCGCCGCGGACCGGAGTTCATCAAGGCGTGGATGATGTCCCAGCCCACGGGCGCCCCGGGTCGTCGCCAGATGCCGAACTTCCACCTCACCGATGAAGAGCTCGACCAGCTCGTGGCGTTCTTCAAGTACACAGCTGGCATCAACACTGCCAACTGGCCGCCCAACATCGAAGGTTGACCGGAAACCTGGAGACCACAAGGGGATCACACATGCAATACAAATCACAAGCGGTCGCCATGCCCTACTTCATAGCGGCGATCGGGCTATTCGTGGGGCAAATCATCTTCGGCCTGATCCTGGGCATGCAGTATGTCGTCGGCGACTTCCTGTTCCCGGAAATCCCGTTCAACGTCGCCCGGATGGTGCACACCAACCTGCTGATCGTGTGGCTGCTGTTTGGCTTCATGGGCGCAGCCTACTACCTCATCCCTGAGGAAACCGAGACCGAACTGTACAGCCCGAAGCTGGCGCTGATCCTGTTCTGGGTCTTCCTCGTCGCCGGTGCGGCCACCATCCTCGGCTACCTGCTGGTGGATTACGCCACGCTCGCGTCGATGACCGGCAACGACCTCCTCGCCACCATGGGCCGCGAGTTCCTCGAGCAGCCCCTGCTGACGAAGATCGGCATCGTTGTCGTCGCGCTCGCGTTCCTGTTCAACATCACCATGACCGTGCTCAAGGGCCGCAAGACCGTCATCAGCATCGTGCTGCTGCTCGGCCTGTGGGGCCTGGCGATCTTCTTCCTGTTCGCCTTCTACAACCCGGTCAACCTCGTCCGCGACAAGTTCTACTGGTGGTGGGTTGTGCACCTTTGGGTGGAAGGCGTGTGGGAACTGATCATGGCTGCGATGCTCGCCTTCGTGCTGATCAAGGTGACCGGCGTCGACCGCGAAGTGATCGAGAAGTGGCTGTACGTGATCATCACCCTGGCGCTTTGCACCGGCATCATCGGCACCGGCCACCACTACTTCTGGATCGGTACGCCGGAGTACTGGCAGTGGTGGGGCTCGATCTTCTCCGCACTGGAGCCGATCCCGTTCTTCGCCATGACCGTGTTCGCCTTCAACATGGTGAACCGCCGCCGCCGCGAGCACCCGAACAAGGCTGCCGTGCTGTGGGCACTGGGCACCGGCGTGATGGCCTTCCTCGGCGCCGGCGTGTGGGGCTTCCTGCACACTCTGGCTCCGGTGAACTACTTCACCCACGGCTCGCAGATCACCGCTGCACACGGTCACATGGCCTTCTACGGTGCGTACGTGATGGTCGTCATCACCATCATCAGCTACGCGATGCCGATCCTGCGCGGCCGTGCCGCCAACAGCGAGAAGGCTCAGGTCGTAGAGATGTGGTCGTTCTGGCTGATGACGATCGCCATGGTCTTCATCACCCTGTTCCTGACCGCCGCCGGCATCCTGCAGGTCTGGCTGCAGCGCATCTCCGATACGCCCATGTCCTTCATGGCGACCCAGGACCAGCTCATGCTGTTCTACTGGATGCGTGAATGGGCAGGTGTGATGTTCTTCATCGGTCTGCTGACCTATCTCGCCAGCTTCTTCATCAAGGGCGAAGCGAAGACAGCGAAGGCCTGATGAGCAAGGGTGTCTCTCTGTAGTACCTCCTGGGCGATCCAGGGGAAGGGGTTGGGGCGGCGAAAGCCGCCCCTTTTTTTCGTCCCGGCGCCGGAGGCCGCCGCGCCAGCCGCTAGAATGAGCGCTTCGCGCGGGTGCCACACCTCGGCCCCGCCAGGCCAAGCCCTACTGTCGACATCGTGCCCGCTGCAAGCCACTCCCCTGTATCCTCGACGCCCTGCGCCGATCAGTCGTCCCCTTTTCGCATCGCGATCAACGGCTACGGCCGCATCGGGCGCTGCTACCTGCGCGCGCTCCACGAAGCTGGTCTGGTCGACACCTTCAAGGTCGTCGCCATCAACGAACCGGCCGATCTCGCAAGCATCAGCTACCTGACCCGCTTCGACTCCACGCATGGCCGCTTTCCCGGACAGGTGGACAGCAGCGATGAAGCCCTGCTGGTGGACGGTCATCCGATCCTGATCAGCCATGCCGACAGCCCCGAGGCCGTGGACTGGGCCGCGCTCGAACCCGACCTGATCGTGGAGTGCTCAGGCCAGTACGGCAGTCGTGCCGAACTTCAGCGCTTCATCGACGCCGGCTGCCCCCGCCTGCTCCTGTCCCACCCCGGCAACGGCGCCGAGGACGTGGACGCCACCATCGTGTACGGCATCAACCACGAGACGCTGGACGGCCGCGAGGGGCTGGTATCGAACGCCTCATGCACGACCAACGCGGTGGTTCCCGTACTCGACCTGCTGCAGCGCGAGATCGGCATCGACAACGTGCTGCTGAGCACATTGCACTCCGCCATGAATGATCAGCCGCTGATCGACGGCTACCACCACACCGACCTGCGCCGCACGCGGTCGGCGATGCAATCCATCATCCCGGTGTCGACCGGACTGGCACGCGGGGTGGAGCGCCTGCTGCCCGAGCTCGCGGGCAAGGTCCAGGCCAAGGCGATCCGCGTCCCGACGCACAATGTCTCGGCGATTGACATGGTGCTCGGCTTCTCGCGCGACGTCACCGCAGGCGAGATCAACCGCTTGCTGCGCGAGGCGGCCCAGGGTCGCTACCGCAATCTGATCGCCTATTCGGACGAGCCGCACGCTTCGATCGACTTCAACCACGATCCCCACTCCGCAATCGTCGACGGCGGCCAGACGCGCAGCATCGGCAAGCGCATGGTCAACCTGATGGTGTGGTTCGACAACGAGTGGGGGTTCGCGAGCCGCATGGTGGATGTGACTCGCCATTGGCTGGCCCGCACGAGGCGCGCGGACGCGGGTCCCGGCACCAGTTAACCACGATCAAGTTCAAACCATGCGCGCTTGCCTAGACTGCCGCGCATGGAAACGACAAGCACATCCCTCCCCCACGGCGCCGCAGGTCACCCCACACCGGCAGCCGAGCCACGCCTTGCCGGCGACCTGGCGATCTGGGTCTTCATCATGGCGGAGCTGCTTGCCTTCGGCGCCTTCTTCGCCGCCTACGCCTTCACCCGCGCAAACAACATCGAGCTGTTCAATGCCGAGCAGGCAGGGCTCGACCGTACGGCAGGCGCAATCAACACGATCCTGCTGCTGACCTCGAGCTACTTCGTTGTTCGTGCCGTACAGGCTGCCGAGCTGCGTGCCGCACGTGCCGCTGCGAACTGGCTGCTGGCCGCCATCGTCACCGGCCTGGGCTTCATCGTCGTCAAGCTCGGCGAGTACGCCGCTGCCTTCGCACACGACATCAGCCTGTCGAGCAGCCCCTTCCACATGTTCTACCTGTCGCTCACCTTCTTTCACTTCATGCACGTGATCCTCGGGCTCGTGATCCTGGTGGCGATGTGGAACAACGCCCGCCAGGGGCGCTACGGCCCGGGCAACATGAACGGGATAGAGACCGGCGCCGCCTACTGGCACATGGTGGATCTGGTGTGGCTGATCCTCTTTCCCCTTGTCTACGTGATCCACTGAGGAGCCCGGCCATGGACACGCACATGCACGGCACCCCCAAGCGCGCCACCTGGCTGTGGCTCTCGCTGATCGGCGCAACCTTGCTCACCTGGGGCATGGGCACGCACGGCGCAGCGGGCACCTGGGCCATCGCTGCCCTCGCCGCCATCTCCTTCTGGAAAGGCGCAGTGATCATTCTCGATTTCATGGCCCTGCGCCACGCGCCCCTCCTTTGGCGTGCCATCACCATGGGCTGGATGATCCTGGTGTGGGCCGTCATCGCCATCGCCTATCTCAAAGGACTCGGACAATGAAGCCCGACACGCCCAACCTCGACATCCCCTTCTACCAACCCGCCGCGGACGAGGTCGAGGTCTTCCAGCACGCCTGGAAGAACCGTCTGCCCCTGCTCATCAAGGGCCCCACCGGTTGCGGCAAGACCCGCTTCGTCGCCCACATGGCCGCGCGCCTCGGCTTGCCGCTGTTTACCGTGGCCTGCCACGACGATCTCACCGCAGCCGATCTCGTCGGTCGCCACCTGATCGGCGAGGGCCGCACCATGTGGTGCGACGGTCCGCTCACACGCGCGGTGCGCGAGGGTGGCATCTGCTACCTGGACGAGGTGGTCGAGGCGCGCAAGGACACGACCGTCGTCCTCCACCCGCTGGCCGACGATCGCCGCATCCTGCCCATCGACCGCACCGGCGAGCTCATCGAGGCTCCACCCAGCTTCATGCTGGTGGTGTCCTACAACCCGGGCTACCAGAACCTGCTCAAGGGCATGAAGCCGTCCACCCGCCAGCGCTTCATCAGCCTGCGCTTCGACTTTCCGCGCGCCGAACAGGAGGAGGCCATCCTGATCGGTGAAACCGCCTGCCCGCCGGATCTCGCTCGCCGCCTGGTCGCCATCGCCGGTGCGCTGCGCTCGCTCAAGGACCGCGACCTCGAGGAATCGGCCAGCACAAGATTGCTCGTCTATGCCGCACTGCTCATCAAGGACGGCATGGACCCCGTGGCAGCCTGCCGCGTCGGCATCGTCGAGAGCCTGACCGACGACGCCGACATCGCCGAGGGACTCATGGAGGTGGTATCCGCCACCTTCGGCCGCTGAACACCACCCCACGCGTCACAAGGAAGCCATGAACATCCAACGCCAGGACCCGCTCAAGCACGCCATGCCGGGGCCGCAACTCGCCGTGGTGGCCGAGGCCCTGTTCCTGATCAACCTGATGCTGCTGCCCGTCCTGGCCTTCCTGGTGCTGATGGTGCTGTGGGCCAAGTTTCACGACCACGAAGACCCACTGGTGCGCAACCACCTGCGCCAGACCGGCTGGACCTGCATCTGGGGCGGCCTGGTACTCGTATGCACCAGCATCGCAATCCTGCTGCTCGGCGGCTTCGACAACCCGTGGACCTGGGTCATCGGCATCCTGTACTTCGTACTCGTCCATGCGGGTCTGATCCTGCTTGGCGTCATGGGGCTGTCGCGCGCCATCAACGGCCGCAGCTGGCGCTACCCGGTGTTCGGGCCGCGCGAACCCGTCTGAGTACCACGAGCCCGTGATGAGCACACCCGCGCCGGCACGCCGAATCATCCCCATCGCCCGGGCAGGTACGGACGATGGGGCGCACAGCCCGCGCCAGAGCTTGCGACTGGCCTTTCAGGTCGGCTTTTTTGCACTCTTCGTGCTCGCACCGGTGTTCGACCTCTTTCGCTACGACCTCAACGCCGACCATGCGTGGTTGCTGGGCATGGAGTGGCGGCTCGGGCTTGACCCATTTCTTGCCGGCCAGGCAAGCGCGCTCGAGGCCGCCGGCAGGATCATGCTGCGCCTGTTCGTGCCGCTGCTGACGGTCGCTGCAGTGGTGCTTTGGGTGGCCTGGAAGTGGGGGCGCATGTATTGCGGCTGGCTATGCCCGCACTTCTCGGTGGTCGAATCCATCAACAAGCTCATGGCGCGCGCCTCGGGCAAACCCAGCGTGTGGGAAAAACACCGCCTGCCGGCCTGGAAGCCGGACGGTTCACGCGCCAAGGTCGATGCACGCTGGTGGGGCCTCGTCGTACCTGCAGCCGTCGCCTTCGCCTTCCTGTGGGCGGTGGTACTGCTGACCTACCTGCTGCCACCTGCCGAGGTGTATGGAAACCTCATCGCTGGCGAACTGACGCGCAACCAGTTCATCTTCATCACTGCCGCAACGGTCGTGCTGAGCCTGGAGTTCCTGTTCGCACGCCACCTGTTCTGCCGCTTCGTCTGTGCGGTCGGCCTGTTCCAGAGCCTGGCCTGGATGGGCAACCGCGACGCGATGGTGGTGGGCTTTGCGCGCGCTCGTGCCACCGACTGCTCGAGCTGCCTCCCCGAGCGCCAGTCGGCCTGTGACGCGGTATGCCCGATGCGGCTGCGCCCGCGCAACATCAAGCGCCACATGTTCACCTGCACGCAATGCCGGCAGTGCATCGACGCCTGTGGCGAGACCCAGCGCGACAACCCCGAAGGCCCGCTACTGAGCTGGGTGACGGGCGAAGCCGCGCGCCAGAACGAAGCGGGTTTCCGCGCGTTCAAGGAACGCTGAACCGAGGGAACGCTGAACCATGGAAGAACACGTCGGACTATTCTGGCACCGTCTGATCACCCGCGCAGCGGGCGGGCACTTCCCCAAGGCCGCGGTCAGGCTCAAGGACATCGAGAAGGTCGCGGGGGTGTTCTTCCGCGCGCTCGGCGGCGACCCGGGCTTGCGCGTGGCCGCTGCCACCGTTGATACCCATGGCGCGCGGCGCAGCCTGCTACAGCGCATCGCCGGCGCAGACGAACGCATTGCCCGCGGCCGCATGGACATCGCCACCCTGCGCCTGCCGCCGGAGATCGACGCCCTGCCAGAACGCAGCCTCAACCGCGACCTCTATCTGTGGCTGGCCGCACTGGCCGCGGGTCATGGCAACGGCGATGCCACCCATGACGCACAGGTGGAGGCCGCACTCGCCCCCCTGCCGACCGGCACCTTCGACACCGAGGCCAGTCGTGAACTGCGCGAGAACCAGCGTGCCACCCTGCGCGCGCTACAACGCTGGCCAGGTATCGAGCCGCGCTATCGCCGACTGGTGGACGCCGTGATCGCCCAGCGCCGCAACCCCGCCAAGCTACCTGCAGCCGAAGCCGAGCGCGAACGCCTGCTGCGCCAGGCAATGCATGCACCGGGCAGCGTTGCCGCCTTACCGGCATTGCCGGTCAAGGCACAGCCCACGCAACCGGTGCTGCTGTGGCTGAGCGACTTCCGTGCCAAGCCCGCAGCAGGCCTCGCCGGCAGCGGCAGCGGTGCCGAAGCTGCCGAGGGTGGCAGCACCAAGCCGGGTCGCGACGCCAGCCAGCAGGCCCACCGTGTCGAGCGCCAGGAGAACGCGCCTGAGAAGCACGGCATGATCATTCCCTTCCGCGCCGAAAGCCTGCTATCGGTTGCCGAATTCATCAAGGTGAAGCGCAGCACCGACGACGACCCGGACGACAACGCCGCCGATGCCGCAGCCAACCTCGACCACCTGTCGATCACCCGCGACAACGAGCGTGTTGCTTCCAAGGTCCGCTTCGATCTCGACCTGCCCTCGGCCGCCGAGGACGACGTCGTCCTCGGCGACGGCATCCCGCTGCCGGAGTGGGACTACCGCAAGAACCTGCTGCGCGAGGATCATGTCCGCCTCAACGAACTGACGCCGTCGATCAACGATCCTCGTGCGGCACCCTGCGCGCTACCCGAACACCTGCGCCGCACCGCCCGCCGCCTGCACCGTCAGTTCGCCGCGCTGACACCGGGCCGGCGCTGGCTCAAGGGCCAGGTCGACGGCACCGAGCTCGACGTCGACGCCGTGGTGCGCGCGACCACCGACCGTGCCTGCGGTCACCACCCATCCGACCAGCTCTACCTGTCGCTGGAGAAGCGCGAGCGCGATCTGGCTTGCCTCGCACTCGCCGACCTTTCCTTGTCAACCGACGCCTGGGTGTCCTCCGAAGCACGCGTGATCGACGTCATCCGCGACTCGTTGCTGCTGTTCGGTGAAGCGCTGATGGCGACCGGCGACCGCTTCGCACTGTGTGGCTTCTCCTCGGTCAAGCGCAGCAACGTGCGCTTTCATCGTCTCAAGGACTTCGACCAGCGCTTCGACGACCGTGCCCGCGGCCGCATCATGGCGATCAAGCCCGGCTACTACACCCGCCTGGGTGCCGCCATCCGCCACGCCACCACCATCCTCGAAAAGCAGACCGCAGCGCGCCGCATTCTGCTCATCCTCTCCGATGGCAAACCGAACGACCTCGACCTTTACGACGGCCGCTACGGCATCGAGGACACCCGGGTCGCGATCGTCGAGGCCCGTAGCCATGGCATCGTTCCCTTCTGCGTCACCATCGACCGCGAAGGCGCAAGCTACCTGCCACACCTGTTCGGTCCGGCGGGCTTCGCAGTGATCCGCCAGCCCGATGAACTCCCCGCCCGCCTGCCCATGTTCTATGCCCAGCTCACTCGGTGAAGCCATGAACTACCGCGACCTCCCCTGCACCGAAGCACTGCGCGACACGCCGCCCGCCGACCAGCCTTCGCCCGAGATCGAGCGCCTGTGCCGCCTGCTGAGCCAGGCCTCGCTCTTCAACGGCCTGGGTTGCCACGACATCGCCCGCTTCGCGCGTGGCGTGCGCGAGCTCAAGGTCGGGCGGGGCGACATTCTTTTCCACCGCGGCGATACCTGCTCCGGCTTTCACTTCATCCTCAGCGGCCAGGTCAAGCTCGCGTTCACCTCTGCGGAGGGCAACGAGAAGGTCGTCGACATCCTGCGTCCTGGGCAGAGCTTCGGCGAAGCCGTGATGTTCATGGACAAACCCTATGTGGTGATGGCCCAGGCCCTGACCGATGCCAGTCTTCTCCACATCGCCAAGCAGGTGTTCTTCGATGAAATGGCTGGCGACCCGGTGTTCTGCCGCAAGATCATCGCCGGCCTGGCCCAGCGCCTGCACCACCTGATGGCCGACGTCGAGAGCTACTCGCTGCGCTCGGGGCGCGAACGCATCATTGGCTACCTGCTGCGCGAGGAAGAGCGCGAGGGCGACGGCATTGCCAACGGGCGGGTGTCAATTCGCCTGCCGACCAGCAAGGGCACGATCGCCTCGCGCCTGAACCTCACCCAGGAGCACTTCTCACGCATCCTACACGAGCTCACAGACTCCGGCCTGATCGAAGTCGAGGGCCGCACGATCCATATCCCCGACATCGGCAAACTCAGGCGAAGCCTGGGCTGAGGCGGCCCTGTCAGCTCGCTCGGGTGCAGCCGCCTACTGAGACGCCGCTATCGCACTTCGTACATGTACCCGACCTTGACGAGGCCTGTTCGACATCATTACTGTCGCACTTACAACCCAACCCAGGCAGCGCACATGACCAACACGGAATTCCCGCTGCACGCGCCACGAAGTGAGTCCTTACTCCCCGACTGCGGCCGTTGCCGCGCACTTCCGCCCCTGCCCTTCGACTTTACGATGGCCTTCCAGCCGATCATCGACCTCGACAGCGGTTCGTCGTGGGCATGGGAGGCATTGGTCCGCGGCCCCAATGGCGAGAGTGCAGCCAGCGTATTGGCCAAGCTCACGGACGAAAACCGCTATCAGTTCGACCAGCGTTGCCGGACGAAGGCGATCGAACTCGCTCACCAGCTCGGCTTGTCGTCACGGCTTAGCATCAACTTCCTGCCTAATGCGGTGTACGAACCGCGAGCCTGCATCCGCGCCACCATCGAGGCTGCAAACCGGGTCGGATTTCCGCTCGAGCGGCTTCAGTTCGAAATCACCGAGGTCGAGGAAGTGCGCAATGACGGCCACCTGCGCCGCATCGTAGAGGAATACCGTGCAATCGGCTTTGGCACTGCGATCGACGATTTCGGCGCCGGCTACGCGGGGCTCAACCTGCTGACATACTTCCAGCCCGACGTGTTGAAGCTCGACATGAACCTGATTCGCAACATCGATCAGGACCGCCGTCGGCAATTGATCGTTCGCCACCTGGTCAGCCTCGCCGCTGAACTGCCGTGCACACTGATTGCAGAAGGCGTGGAAACGCTCGACGAGGCGCGCTGTCTCGCCGGCATGGGGATCAGGCTGCAGCAGGGCTATCTATACGCCCGCCCGGGCTTCGAAGCGCTGCCCGTTGCCGACCCGGGCGTACTGGCAGCACTGCTTGGCAGCTGATCGCCCCTGCCCCACCGCACGCACAGGGGCGATCGGCACGAGGGTCTCAACCCTCCTTGCCATCAACCCGCGCCTTGAGCAGGAAAGGCGCATAGCGCCACAGATAGAGGGCAAAGCCAAGCGCCCATAGCGTCGCCGCGGCATGCACACCGCCCACCAGCGCGGCGGGAAAGAGCGCCACGCTCAACACGCGAACCAGCGCCGCCAGCAGCACCAGCGCGTAGGCGGCGGTCTCTACCGGCCCCGCCACGAGCATGCGTCCGGTGTGTCCAAGCGCAGTACGGGTGATCATGCCGATGATCAATCCACCTGTCGCGCCAATCGCAAGCGCATGAATGCCCGCCGAACGCGGCAGTACGCCGAACTGGGTGAGCGCGATCAGCGCCAGACCGAGCGGAATCCACAGGTAGGCCAGATGCAGCACCCACAGCAGGGGGGCGCCTCGCGTCGCCCACGGGTTCCAGCCGCCCAGCCGCAGCGCCTGCAACAAGGCGGCGACCAGCGACACCGCGCCCGCCCACATGCCGGCCCCGAGTGCCCACAGCAACAGCGCGACACCCGTCGCAATCGCCGCCGCCCAGTCCAGGCGCGGATCTCGCCACTGCTTGATGCCGCGCACGGCGTTGAAGGTGAACATCGGGATCACGCGCCCGCCGACAATCGTCTCGAGTACCACGATCAACCCGAGCGCCAGATGCATCGCCATCAGCGGATCGACCGCAAGCACGCCGAGTACGGCGAGATGGAAGACCAGGTTCGCCAGCGCGAGCAGGGCCGGCAGGACGCCGACAAAGTAATTGCGCCTGCTCTTGGCCTTGATCAGCACACGCAACAACAGGGCTGCCGCGACGGGCAGAAAAGCCATGTCGACGATCGCCACCCAGGCACCACTGCCGAATGCCATCGCCAGCCGTCCAGCCAGCCACAGCGCCGCCAGCGCTGCAAGCGGCGGGCCCGCAGGCGTATCGAGCCCGGTCCAGTTGCGCCCAGCGGTAAACAGGAAACCGATGATCACCGCCACCGCGAAACCGAAGATCATCTCGTGTGCGTGCCACCACATCCCGGGAATCGGCAGTTCTATTCCACCCGAGTAGGCCACCGCCCATACCGGCACGGCGATGGCGGCAAACAGCGCCGCAAGCAGGTAGAAAGGCCTGAAACCTAGCGCCCAGAGCGAGAAGGTATCGGGCGGAATACGGCGGGTGGTGGGTTCGTCGATGCGAATCAGCGGCATGTCTACTTTCTCTGTAATGCTCTTGGGGTTGATGAAGTCAGCTGCAGCGAAGGCACCCGCGGCAAACCCGGCGCCCGCGCACCTGCGCGGATGCCGGCTGCACTCAGTGGCTGGTGCCCTCCTCGCGCGTGATCTTGTTCCAGACGTTGTACTTGCCGACGGGTTTTCTCATCGGCAGACGCTTGACCTCTTCGAGGGTCTGCGCGTCGAGAACGATGACCGCCCCCTCATCCTCCCACAGGCTGGCCAGCGCATAGCGGCCATCGCGGGTGAACTCGATGTGGGCCAGCGTCTTGCCAGGCTCGCCGACAATTTCCCTGACCACCTCCAGCGTCTGTTTGTCGATCACCTGCAGGATGTGCTTGGCTTCCGGACTCATCATCGAATCGACGAAGGCATAGCGACTGTTGCCGTGGCTGCGCAGGAAGAAGCCCGGGCCGCGGGTCTGGATGCGCTTGATGACCTCCCAGGTCTTCATGTCGATGACCGTGACCTCGCCCGCCTTGAGGTTGGTGCTCGCCATGACCGTGCGCGGCTTCGCGTCAGGTCCTGCGGCAGGGTCGGTCCACTCCCAGGTGATGCCCGAGCCCAGGTGGGGCATGCCGTCCAGTGGCAGGTTGGCGATCTTCTTGCGCACATCCAGGTTCACCACCTGGCCGACACCCTCACGCGATGCGCCCATCAGCTCGGAGTAGTCCTGGGTGAAGAAGAAGTCGTCGAGCACCTCGGCGAGGATGGTGCGGCGTGGATTGAGATAGCCAGGGATGAAGGTCCCCTCGCGCTGGGTGTAGTCGTGGATGTAGCTGGTCGGGATGTCCTCGACCGCCTTGGTGTAGCTGATCTCCCACACCTCGCCGACATCCTTGAGCGCGGCGATGAAGGACTGGCGCGGGGTGGCGTCGTACACCGCCGAGACGCGCGAGCTCTGCTTGCCATCCCGATCCATCGCGGGGAGGGTCTTGATCAGGTTCAGATCGCCATCGAGCAGCACCAGCGTGTGCGGCAGGTAGTTGGCCACCGCGACGTGCTTGCCATCGGGCGAGGCCGCGACGTTACGGGTATTGATGCCGGCACGCACCTCGGCCACCACCTTCAGGTTCCACAGGTCGAACTTGGTGATCCAGCCGTCGCGCGAACCGAAGAACACATACCGCCCTTCGGCTGCGAACTTGGGACCGCCGTGCAGCGCAAAGCGCGACTGGAAGCGGAAGATCGGCTCGAGCTTGTCGCCGTCGAGCACGCTGACATGGTGGTCCCCTGCCTCGACGACGAGGAAAAGGTTGAGCGGGTCGGCGTCGAACACCGGCTTGTCCGACAAGGTGGCCGGGTCGACATGCTCGATGCGCGAGGCGGTGATGTCGGCATCCGACCAGCGCGGCTCGGGCACCACCGGTGTGTAGATCCAGTCGGCAATCGCGGCGATCTCTTGTTGGCCGAGTTGGGCCGCGAAGCCAGGCATCTGGGTGGCCGTACGCCCCTCTGCGATCACCTTGAGCGCTTCGCCCTTGCGCAGACGCGACAGGTTCTCGGGCAGCAGCGCCGGCCCCATCCCGCCCAATCGGCTCGAGGCGTGGCAAGCGGCACAGTGCTGCTCATAGAGTGCGGCAACATCGACAACCGGCGTAACGGCTGCGGGCGATGCGGCGACAACGGACTGCGCCGCAGGGAAGGCAAGGGCGAGACCCGCCACAACGGCGGCGACGGAACGAAGCGGCTTCATGCGGACACCTTGTTGAGGCGGACCCAGGGCGTGGTGACGACGCGCTCGGCGCCGTAGTCGTCGGCGCTGACGCCGATCTCTTCGTCATCCAGATAACAGGCCGGATCCTCCGCCCAGGGGTTGCCAGTCACCTGCTCGGCACGCACCCGCGAACTGCCATTGCAGATGTCCAGATAACGGCAGGCGCCGCAGCGCCCCTCGAGCTTGCGCGGGTGCTGCTTGAGGCCGGCGAGCAGCGGATTGCTCAGGTCGTTCCAGATCTCGCCGAAGGCACGCTGGCGCACGTTGCCCAGCGGCACATGCCACCACATGGTGTCGGGGTGCACGATGCCGAGGTTGTCGATATTCGAGACATTCACCCCGCTCGCATTGCCGCCCCATTGGCGCAGCCTGGCCTCGACGTGTGCGGCCTTGTCAGGGAATCGGCGCTGCACCCAGTGCAGCAGGAAGGGGCCATCGGCGTCGTTGTTGCCGGTGACGAAGTCCTTTTCGATGCCGCGCCGGTGCAGGTCCAGACAGGTCTCGAACAGCAGTTCCATCGCCTCACGCGTGGTGCGGTGGCGAGCATCGCCTGCGCGGTTCTTGTTGCCGCGGCCGGCGTAGTTCAGGTGCGAGAAGTAGAACTTGTCGATACGCTCGTCCTCGACCAGCTTCAACAGCGCGGGCAGATCGTGGGCGTTGCCCTCTGTCATGGTGTAGCGCACGCCGACCTTGATGCCACGGTCCCGGCACAGGCGGATGCCGTGCATCGAGGCCTGGAAGGCCCCCTGCTTGCGGCGGAAGTGGTCGTGGGTGGCGCCGATTCCATCCAGGCTCACACCAACGTAGTCGAAACCGATCTCGTCTATGGCGTCAATGTTCGACTCGTCGATCAAGGTGCCATTGGACGACAGGCCGACATAAAAGCCCATGCCCTTGGCACGACGGGCAATGTCGAAGATGTCCGGCCGCAACAGCGGCTCGCCGCCCGACAGGATCAGCACCGGCACGCGCGCTGCCTTGAGATCATCCATGACCTTGAAGATCTCGGCGGTGTTCAGCTCGCCCGGGAAGTCCTTGTCTGCAGAGATCGAATAGCAGTGCTCGCAGGTGAGGTTGCAGCGCCGGATCAGGTTCCAGATGACCACCGGCCCTGGCGGGTTACGTCGCGGGCCAGCGGGGGTCGGGTGGTCGAGTTCGCGGATGAATTGGGAGATGCGGAACATGGAAGCCTCCTTGTTGCCGCGATTACAGCCGACCTTGGTGGCGGGAAAAATGACGCCGGTCAAGGGGCCGGCCTGGCGCAGCAAATCGCGCTGCTGCGCCCTTCGGCGAGTTCCTCAAGCGCCGATGCGCAAGCCTGTTTTCTTCAGGATCCCGGCCGAAAACAGCACATCGCGGCTACGGCACACACCCGGGAAGTCACGCTCGATCGCCGCTGCGATCTCGCCAACGCGCTCGAGCGCTGCTTCGCGCGTCGCCGCATGCACCATCGCAAACAGGTTGTATGGCCAGTCCGGCAGGTGGCGCGGACGCCGATAGCAGTGGGTGACGAAGGGCAAGCCCCCGACCTGCTCGCCGACTGCATCGATGCATTTGTCATCGATATCCCAGACGCTCATGCCGTTTGCAGGGTAGCCGATGGCGTAATGGTTCGGAACCGCACCGATGCGCCTGATGCGACCATCGGCCAGCATGACCGCCAGGCGCTCACGCACCAACGCTTCGCTCGTACCCAGTTGCTCGGCGAGCAAGGCATAGGGGCGCGCGACCAAGGCCAGCCCACCCTGGGTAGCGAGGACGAGCCGACGGTCGAGGTCGGCAGCTGCCTGCACATCGCCCAGCTTGCCGCTCGGCACCCCGGCGCCGCCCACCGCAAAATCAATCGGATCGCTCACCGTCACGCCTCCAGCTTCATCTCGACAAAGTACTCGCGCTCCTTGGGGAACAGGTGCACCGGCAAACCGGTCGCGGCTTCCATGCGCGCAGCACAGTCGGCGATGCCTCCCGGGGTCTCGGTCGCGAGCACGAACCACATGTTCAAGGCATGTTCACGGCGATAGTTGTGCGCCACTTCGGTAAAGGCATTGACGGCCTCGACAACCTCGCCCCAACGCGCCTCCGGCACGGCCATTGCGGCCAGGCAGAAAGCCCCGCCCATGCGCTCGATCTGGAACATGGGGCCGAAGCGTGTCAATACGCGGTCGTCGAGCAAACTCTGCAGACGGGCAATGAGCGTCTCCTCGCTCAAGCCCACGGCATCGGCTACCTGCGCGAAGGGGCGCTCCACCAGCGGGAAGTCACCCTGCAAGGCATTGATCAGCCGGCGATCGACGTCGTCGGGCGCGCGGCGTGCGGCGATGCCCCGGCGTCCGGCAGCCATGCTGCCAGACGGGCGTTCTCGAGCTTCAGGCATGGGCAAGGGCTCCGGGGGAGAGATAGTGCGCGCCGGTCTGCTTGAAGCGACGGCAACTGAACAGGGTCGCGCTCGGATAGGCATCCAGGCCCAGGCGCTGTGCGAGGTCTGCACGCGCCGCCAGCACGTCCTCGCGGGCACTGCCATGGATCATGCAGAACAGGTTGTAGGGCCAGTCGGGCAAGGCCCGACGGCGACGATAGCATAACGTCACCGCATGCTCGCGTGCGAGGCTCCGCCCCAGCGCGGAAACGTCCTGCTCGGGGACATCCCAAACGCACATCGCATTGGCCTCCATGCCGAGCTCGTGGTGGCGCACCACCACACCAAAGCGCCGAATCAGGCCTTCACACACCCAACGCGCGATGAACTCCAGCGTCATCGCCTCGCTCAGCCCGACCTTCTTGCCAAGGGACTCGAATGGACGAGCCTCCAGCGCCAGCCCCCCCTGCAAGGCAGTGACCAACTCGCGCTCGATGGCGGGTAGCGCGCAGGCAGCGTCGCCGTCGAGCACGATCGACGCGCGTTCGCGGCGACGCCCGGCCGGGCTGTTGCACGCGCCCTCGCCCGCCGGTTCGCGCAGATCGAAACCCAGGTCGATATGGAACTCTTCCTCCAAGGGCAACACGATCACCGCGCAGCCGGTATCACGCTCGAGGCCGGCCACGACCTGCTGCAGGCGCGCAGCGGACGACGCCGTCACCACGAACCAGAGGTTGTAACGATGCTCGCGCTGGTAGTTGTGGTTGATCGCCGCCTCGGCGCTGACACGCGCTGCAACCGCCTCGAGCCGCGAGGGCGGCACCGCCATCGCGGCCAGTGCGCTCGCGCCCAAGCGTCGGGGCGCAAACACGGCGCCAATGCGGCTCACCACGCCCTTGGTACGCAACTCACCGTAGGCATCGATCACATCCCCCTCGTCCATGCCGACGGCCGCAGCGATCCGAGCGAACGGCCGGCTCTCGAGCGGGAAGTCGCGCTGCCAGTCGTTGAGCAGGCGCAGTCCGATGTCGCCGACGCCCGCGGGCAGGCAAAGCTTGCGCGGCATCAGAACCCCGTGCGCGCCGCGCGCGTAGTGAAGAAAATGCCGCTCGGGCTCAACGAATCGAAGCCGCCGATGGGCGTCTTGGTGGCCGTGTCGTAGATCACCACGCGATTGTCATCGCGCGCGGACAGCCACACCTCGTGCCCTTTGGAGAGGAACTCCATATGCAGAATGCCGCGCCCGGGCTGGAGGGTATGGGTGACCTGGCCGCTGACGGTGTCGATCACCTGCACCCAGCCATTGTCGGGAAACGCGAAGTTGACCCAGATCTCGCGACCGTCGGGGCGTGCCATTGCGAACACCGGCTGGCTCTTGACCGGGATGCGCCCGACTTCCTGCCAGGTCGTGGTGTCGACCACCAGCACCTCATGACGCCCGATCGCGGGCAGGTAGGCACGCCCTCCTGCCACCGACCACCCACGCAGGTGCGGCATCTTGAAGACCGGCAGCGGCTGCTCACCCCGGCCATAGCCGTCGAGGATCTTGCTGCTGCCCTTGTCCAGGTTCCACAGATCGACCAAGGCCAGGCCGTCCTCCCCGAACAGGCCAGCGATGTAATGGCGGCCGTTGGGCGTCACCAGCGCATCGTAGGGTTGGTTACCGCCGGCAAAGCGTTGCGTGACCGGATTGCGCGGATCGGCGAAGTCGGTGATGCGGATCTCTCCCGCCTCGAACAGCGCATAGATGAAGCGCTTGCCCGACAGGTCGGCAAGGCCCACCACCTTGGAGCGACGACCGTCCTCGGTCGTGGCTGGCACGTCGGCGACCAATTCGAGCGTATGTGCATCGAAGGCCTTGATCCCGCCAGGCTCATAGTTCTGCACCACCACGAGGCTGCCGTCGTGCGAGATCGAACCGCCGATGGCGTTGCCCGCCTGGACGACGCGGCCGGCGATCCTGGCCTCGAGCAGGTCGACCTTGGTCAGGCCACCGTCGCGACCGAAGACATACGCATAACGCGCATCGCGCGAGAACACCACCGAGGCGTGCGACAGGTCGCCAAGGCCCTCTACGGTGGCGAGTACGCTGCGCCCGCTTGTCTCGACGATCTTGACCCGTCCGTCCGCGCGCTCGATGACGACGCCGAGGTCGCCCGTGCCGCGCAGCGCAGCGGGCGGCGTCGACGCGCAGGCTGAAAGGAGGAACACCATTGCGGAGAGCACGACACCCCACAGGACGGGCGGTGCGAGGCGAGGTTTCTGCGATGACATGCGGACTCCGTCAATCAAGCTCGGGCGCGATACGCGAACGAGGGTGGAATTGGAATGTTGAGGAAGCTGGAGAAAACGAAATGGGCGAGCGGCCTTGAAGAGCTGCCACGGCCGACTGACGAAGGCACTGCGCCGGCGCTCTGCGAGTGGATCAGTTCCGCGCCTGAACGGGCGGCAAACCGGTGTCAGGCGGGAATCCGCGCATCAACTGATCGACGATCCACTCGGCCTCGGACTCGGTCACGATGCCTCGGAACGGTGGCATGGGGGTGCCCGGGCGCCCACCGATGATGGTGGCTACCATGCTCTCGGCAGGCTTGTCCGCCATGGCTTCGATCGTAAGTGCGGGCCCCAGCCCGCCATTGAGGGTCAGGCCATGACAGGACCCACAGTCCTGGCGGACGATGTGCACGAGTTCGCGGGCACGCTCAGCATCGGGCGGCGCCGGCTGAGACTCGTTGGCCGCAGCAAACGCGGAGACCAACGCGGCGCCGATGAACACGGCAACATGGGCGACAAGGGGCGGTAGTTTCATCTCGTTCTTCCGACGGTCGATCAGTCGGAAACAGGATGAACCTTCGCCCCTTCATTAACCTTGACTCGAATCAACCCCACGGAATGTGAGGTTGTCGTGTCCCTGCGGCGCGCCTCAGTCCTCGACGATGACCACGCCGAGCATCTCCGGGTGCGGCCCGCAGCGGTATTCGAAGCGCCCAGCCTGCTCGAAGCGGTGCGACCAGCGCTCCCCGGGGAAGAAGCGCTCGGACTCCTGGTTCGCAGCGATGAAGTACACCGAGTGGCTGACGCGCTTCTCCTGATTCACCCAGACCACGGTGTCGCCCGTCTTCACGCGCAACTCCATCGGCGTGAACGCGTAGCTCTCGATCAGGACTTCGTGCTCGGCTGCCATCGCCGGTGCCGAGATACCGACCGCAAACAGCACTGCGCCCGCCACCGCCCGCCATGAACGCATCATCATGATCACCACTCCTTGATCAAAAACCCGTGGCGGCAAGCGATGCGCGTCCGGGCTCACCAACAAACAGGCGGAAACCCGGGCACCCCCGGATTTCCGCCTGAGCCATGGCCTGTACTACCTCGGCGCAGTACCGAGGGTCGAGCCTTACTGCTTGGCCGCCTTTACATCGCCATCGGCATCCACACCCAGCTTGTAGCCGAGCGAGACGTGATGGTAGCGACCAGCCGAGCTGTCGTTGTGGATGGCAAAGCCGAAGTTGTAGCTCTTGCCGGACTCGAGCGTCACATCGCCCTCGCCGCCCGCGAGCTTGCGGGTGAACACCACCGACCAGGTGTCGCCGTCCTGCTTGCCCTCGGCGCTCACCAGCGCCGTACCGCCTTCCATCACGCGGGTGTCGGCGACGTGGCCATTGAAGCCCTTGTTCTCGCCGCTGCGCCACTGGTAGAGGTCGTAGAACTTGCCTTCGGCAACCGAGCCCCCCTTGACGTACTTCTTCTTGGCGTCATCCGCACCCGGCATGGTGCGCGAATCCTGGTGGCAGGTGGCCCAGCAGCCGCTCTGGTCGGCAAGCTCGACCTTGCCACCCGACTCGAGCATGAAGGCGATCTTGACCGGGTTGGCCTCGTCCATCTTGGCCGCGCCGGAGGCGGCAGGCTGCTTCCAGGAGAAGCGCAGGTAGAGGTTCTCGCCGTCATGCGCAGCCTGGACCTTGACCGGGATGGCCGGCGCCTTGCCTGGGATGGGGTTCGGCTCGAGCTTCTGGCCGCTGGCGATCTTCTTGCCCATGTCGGCCGCTTCGTCGCTGTGACAATCGGCACAGGTTTCACCCTTGCGCAATGCACGGGCGCCACCGTGCTCGGTACCCTTCTGAATCCACTCCAGCGGTGACACGCCGGGGTAGAACAGGGTGATGTCCTTGGCCTCGACCTTGCCCCAGTCCGGTGCGGCGGCAAAGGCGCCGCCAGCGCCAAGGGCAAGGAGTGCGCCCACGGCGCCGGCAATCATCGTCTTCTTCATCGTCATTCCCTCACTGTGCTTGGGTTGGCCTGTGCTGCACGAGGAGGCTCACTCCTCGTCTTCCTCGGTCATGCCTTCGGGCTTGTGGTGCGCGATACCCTTGTGGCAGTCGATGCAGGTCATCTTGTCCTCGAGCGCCATCTCGTGCTGCTTGCGCGCACGCTGCTTCTGGGACTCCTTGTTCATGCTGTCGAAGCTGTGGCAGTTGCGGCATTCGCGCGAATCGTTTGCCTTCATGCGCGCCCATTCGCGGCGTGCCAGTTCCAGGCGCTTGGCCTCGAACTTCTCGCGGGTGTCGATGGTGCCGGTGATCTTGCCCCAGACTTCGCGCGAAGCCTGGATCTTGCGGATCATCTTGTAGGTCCAGTCCTTCGGCACGTGGCAATCGGAACATACGGCGCGCACGCCGGTCCGGTTGCTGTAGTGGATGGTCTCCTTGTACTCCATGTACACGTTGTCATGCATTTCGTGGCAGGAGATACAGAACTTCTCGGTGTTGGTGGCCTCCATGGCGGTATTGAAGCCGCCCCAGAACAGGATGCCAACGACAATACCGACAGCGAGCAGACCGCCCAGCGACTTCTTCGAGGGGCGGCGCAGGCGAGCCATGAGGCCGCCAGATTGTTCTTGTTTGGTGTTGCTGTCTCGATCTGACATGGAACTTGTACCCTTCAGACCCCCGCGCCGAAGCGCGGGGGTTTTTCAGAGATTGACCGTGGTGGCGATCAATACACGTCGTGCATCGTGTTATACACGTTGAACTTGCCGGTCGGCGTGACGATCGCCGGGTCGGTGATGACCTTCTTGACCTTCAGCGTCTTGTCGTCATAGACAACGATGGCCGACTGGTCGGTCTTGCCGCCCCACAGCGAGATCCACACTTCGTCGCCAGCCTCGTTGTACTCAGGCTGGACAGCGCGGCGGATCGCCTTGCTTTCGGGCAGACCCGAGTCCTTGGCAACGTCGAGGCGCACCGGATCCTTCGTCAGATCGTTCATGTCGAACACGAACACCGACTCGGCGATCTCACGCTCCGGGTTCATCGGCGCGTCAGCCCAGAAGTGCTTCGACTTCGGGTGCGTCTTGACGAACAGGTTGCCAGCGCCCGGCATCTTCAGCTCCTGGACGACCTTCCAGTTGTGCTCCTTGAACTTGGCGTTCTTGGCTTCATCGGAGGGCGTCGAGATCAGCGAAACGACGGCATCGCCGAGGTGGCCGGTCGACCAGACAGGACCGAACTGCGGATGCACGAAGTTGGCGCCACGACCCGGGTGCGGGATCTTCGCGGTGTCGACCAGGGCGGCGAGCTTGCCTTCCTTGGTATCGACCGCAGCGATCTTGTTCGACGCATTGGCGGCGACCAGGAAGTAGCGACCCGAGGCATCCCAACCACCGTCATGCAGGAACTTGGCGGAATCGATCTGGGTGGTCTTCAGGTTCATGATGTCGCTGTAGTCCACCAGCAGAATCATGCCGGTTTCCTTCACGTTCACCACCCACTCCGGCTTGGTCATCGAGGCCACAATGGAGGCCACGCGCGGCTCGGGGTGGTAATCGCCATCGACAGTGTTCCCACGGGTCGACACGATCTTGATCGGCTCGAGGGTTTCGCCATCCATGATCGAGTACTGGGGCGGCCAGTAGGTGCCACCGATCAGGTACTTGTCCTCGTAGCCCTTGAACTTCGAGGTATCGACCGAACGGGCATCCGAACCGAGGCGCACGGTAGCGACTGTGGTCGGCTCTTCGAACCACATGTCGATGATGGTGGTCAGGCCGTCGCGACCAACCGTATACACATAGCGACCCGAGGCCGACAGGCGCGAGATGTGCACCGCGTAGCCGGTGTCGAGGATCTTCCAGATCTGGTGCGTGTCACCGTCGATCAGCGCCAGCTTGCCCGCGTCGCGCAGCGTGACTGCGAACACGTTCTTCAGGTTGATCTTGTTCATCTGCTTGGTCGGACGCTGATCAACCGGAACCAGAAGCTTCCAGCTGTCCTTCATGTCCTTGAGCGAGAACTCGGGCGGGATCGGCGGCTCGACCTGGATGTAGCGCGCCATCAGGTTGATTTCTTGCGGCGTGAGGATGTCGTCGTAGTTGACCATGCCGCCTTCGGTACCGTAGGCAATGATCTTCTCGAGACGGTCGGTGCCCAGCTTGAGAGTGCCGCCTTCCATCTTCGTGCCGTCGGGCATGGTCTTGCTCCACGCCGGCTCGAGGTTCTTGCCGGTGGCGCCCTTGCGCAGCACGCCGTGGCAGCCGGCACAGCGCTCGAAGTAGATCAGCTTGCCCTGCTCCATTTCCTCGGCAGTCAGCTTGGGTGCTTCCTGCGCCCAGGCGCTGCTCATCGCCAGCGGCAGGATTGCCATGGCGAGCGTTTTACCGATCAAGCTCTTGTTTTGCATTTCCCTCTCCTTTACGACACGGGATGTGAAACAACACGGTGACGGCAGTATGGTTTTCGAGGCAGTTCGTGATCCTTGATGTGAATTAATTTTCCACATGAGGCGTAAGGATAAAGTTGCGACACGGTCGAAACCCTTCCTGTACAGGGGGTTTATGGCCCGAAGAAAGCCCGTTGCATGACACGGGCAGGTGCCTGAAAGCCGCTCCGGCACCGATCTCGCAAGCACAGACTGCCCCTAATACACGCCTCGCCGGAGTCACAACCATGTATGCAGCTCACCACACTCCCACCGCCGCGCTGGCAAGCCGTCGCACGAGCCGCTCATCCCGGGCACCCGGCGACAACCCGGCACGAAGCCGCGGCGGCGACTCGTCGGGTGCGGCACCCGCATCCCTGGACCAGGCGCCGCCGGTAGTCGGCAAGGTGCATCTGGTGGGCGCAGGCCCCGGCGACCCCGAGTTGCTCACGCTCCGGGCTGCCCGCCTGATCGCCAACGCCAAGGCGGTCGTATATGACCACCTCGTCGGCGACGCCATCGTGGCCCTCATCCCGCCTACGGCACGCCGTGTCTATGCCGGGAAGGAAGCCGGCAACCATGCGCTGCCGCAGCATGCAATCAACCAGTTGCTCGTCGACCTGGCACGCGAGGGCCTGGACGTCGTGCGTCTCAAAGGAGGCGACCCCTTCATCTTCGGTCGCGGCGGCGAGGAGATGCAGGCGGTACAGGCGGCCGGAATCCGCTGCGAGATCGTGCCTGGAATCACCGCGGCGGCAGGTGCGGCATCCTGTACGGGGATTCCTCTTACCCACCGTGAACACGCCCAGACGCTGGTGTTCGCGACCGGCCACCTCAAGGACGGCACGGTCGATCTCGACTGGCCAGCGCTTGCGCGCCCGCGTCAGACGCTGGTGATCTACATGGGGCTGGGCGCGCTCGAGGCGATCTGCACGCAACTGATTGCCCACGGGCTGCCGGCAACGACACCCGCCGCGGTGATCCACGCCGCCACCACCCCAGCCCAGTGCGGTGTGCATAGCACCCTTGCCGACCTGCCCAACGACGTTCGCGAGCGCGGCATTCGCGCGCCGGCACTGATCATGGTCGGCGAGGTCATCTCCATCGACCCGGGCATGCTGCTCACCCAGACGCTTGCAACCACCGCCTGATACAAGCACAAGCGCGGCGGGGTCTCCATGATGCGGGTGGGGTTATAATGACAACCCTATCGACTGCAATCAGGACCGCCCGCGCATGGCCGAAGAAAACCAGTTTTTCCGTCCGATCAGGGATTTCTGCCAGCGCAACGTGGTGACCTGTGCCGCGGCCGACGGCGTCGTCGATGTCGTCGCGCGCATGCGCGAGCGCAATATCTCGAGTGTCGTCGTCGTCGGCGATGGCCGCCCGCTGGGCATCCTGACCGACCGCGACCTGCGCAACAAGGTTGTCGCCCAGGGTCGCGACCCCAATACGCTCCACGTTGCCGACATCATGAATGCCCCGCTGGCGGTAATCGGCGAGGACGACGTGCTGTACGAAGCGCTCTACCGCATGTCGAGGCTGAAGATCCACCGCCTGGTGGTGGTGACACCCGGGGGCGAGCTGGCAGGCATCATCACCGATACCGATATCCTCCGCCTTCAGGCGCACTCGCCGCACCAACTGGTGCTGGACATCGAAAAAGCGGACTCGATCGACAGCCTGCGCCTGCTGCACGAACGCATCCAGAAGCTGGTCGTACACCTGTCCGGCACCGGGATTCCGATCCGCGACATGGTCAAGCTGATCGCGAACCTCAACGACCAGGTGCTGATCCGCCTGATCCACCTGCTGCGCAGCACCCGCTTCCCCGACCTCACCGAGGACTTCGCCTTCGTCGTGATGGGCTCCGAAGGCCGTAGCGAGCAGACCCTGTCGACCGACCAGGACAACGCAATCATCTACGACGACGGCCTGGATCCGGCGCAGGTCGCTCGTCTGGAAGCGTTCTCGCATGAGCTCATCGACGCCCTCATTTCGATCGGCGTCCCGCCTTGCTCGGGCGGCATCATGGCGCGCAACCCCGCCTGGCGGCGCGGCCTAGGGGCTTGGAAGCAAGAGCTCAACCGCTGGCTGTCCACCCCGACACCCGAGAACGTGATGACCGGCAGCATGTTCATGGACCTGCGCGCGCTGTACGGCCGCGCCGACCTGGTCGAGGCCTTGCGCCAGCATGCCTTCCGTCACATGAGCAACGACCAGGGCTTCCTGATGCGCATGGCGCAGAACATGACGAACTTCCTGCCTCCACTAGGCTGGTTCGGCCGCATCAAGGTCGAGAAGTCCGGACCGTATAGCGGCAAAGTGGACGTCAAGAAGGCCGGCATCTTCGCCATCACGGACGGCATCAAGGCGCTCGCCATCGAGGCGCGCAAGCTGGATGGCAGCACCCACGACCGCATGGAGGCGCTGGTCGCCGGGGGCGCGCTCAAGGAAGACGCCGCCGCGGACCTGCGCGCGGCCTTCGACTTCCTCGTGCTGATGCGCCTGCGCGGCCATGTCGATGCACTGCGCCAGGGCGTCGAGCCAAGCAACTACATCGCGCTCGACCAGCTCAACGCGATGGAGCAAGGCGAGTTCCGCCTCGCGCTCGAGGGCGTTGCAAAGTTTCAGGCCTTCATCAAGCACCACTTCAAGCTGCATCTGCTGCGGCACTGAGGAGCGTCCTCAGTCCTCCACGAGCTGCCTGTGCACACAGACGGCCGAAGCGCGCGGACGTACGATACGTCCGCGCGCTTCGACATGTGCCCGTGTGAAAGCCGCTCCCAGCAACAGGATCAGCGCCGAATAGTTCACCCATAGCAGCAGCATCACCAAGGACCCCGCCGCACCATAGGTGGAGGCAGTCGCCGTCGTGGCCAGATACAGCGCGATCAGCGAACGCCCGACCGCAAACAGCAGCGCGGTTGCGAAAGCGCCGAGGAGCACGTCGCGCCACAACAGCACGACGTCGGGCAAGACCCTGAAGATGGTGGCGAACAGCAAGGTGATGACCACCAGGGAGACGGCCCAGTCCATGCCCAGCACGAGCGCGGCAGGTACCGGCAGCCAGTCCTGTGCGAAAGCGATCAGCGCACGCACGAGGACGCTGGCCGTAAGCGACACGAGCAGCACGAAGCCGATGCCCAGCACCACGGCCAGCGACAGCAGGCGTGTCTTGACGTAGATGAACACGCTGTTGCGCGTCGGCCTTGGCGCCACCCCCCAGATCGCATTGAGCGACGTCTGCATCTGCGAAAAAACCGTGGTCGCGCCAAACAGGATGGCGGCAAAGCCGGCCACCGAGGGCAGCAGGCCGCTCTGCTCGATACGGCTGTTGCTCACCGCCGACTGTATCGCCGAGGCGGCCTGGGCGCCGATGGCAGCCTCGAGTTGCGCCGCCACCTCGCCTTGCGCTGCGCTCTCACCAAGCACCAGTCCGACAATGGTGACCGCGATGATCACCACCGGCGCAATCGAGAACAGCGTGAAGAAGGCCAGCGCGGCGGCATGAACGAACACCTGTGCGTCAAGCCACAGTCGCACCGTACTGCGCATCACGCCGATCCAGTATGCCAGGCCCGGCATCACCCCTTGCCTCCGCCCGCAAGGAGAACGAGACTCAAGGTATCGAAGATCGGGCCAGCGCCGAAGCGGGCGAGACGCAGCATGGAAGGATGGGCATGAATGTTCATGCGCGAAAGATAACCGATGACGCGGCGCCGGGGCACCATGCAGCCGGCCGCCCTGTCTATAATCGCCTGCATCACGCCCACGTCATGCACCGCGAGGACCGTGTGGACACAGCACAAGAGGGGAGACAGCAAACGATGACTTCGGAATTTCCGCCCATCCTGCTCGTGGAGGACAGCCCGATCGATGTCGACCTGACGTTGCGGGCGTTCGCTCGGCGCAAGCTCGCCAACACCGTGCTTGTCGCCCGCGACGGCGAGGAAGCGCTCGAATGGATCCCGCGCTGGCTGGCAGGCGAGCAGAAGCCGGCAGTGATCCTGCTCGATCTCAACATGCCGCGCGTGGATGGCCTTACCGTGCTCAAGGAGATCAAGGCGCATTCGACGCTGCAGCGTATCCCGGTCGTCATCCTCACCACCTCGCGCGAGGACCGCGACCTCACCGCCGCCTACGCACTGGGCGCCAACTCCTACATCGTCAAGCCGGTCGATTTCGGCAACTTCATGGAGGTTGCGCAGCAGATCGAGCTGTACTGGTGCGTCCTCAACGAACGACCAAAGTGATCGACATGCGGGTGCTCTACATCGAGGACTCCAGTGCGGATGCCGACCTGGCCCGCCGCGTGCTCGCACGCTCGGCGCCCCAGGTCGAACTGACCCACGCCGACACATTGGCACGCGGGTACGAATACCTGGCCGAATCGGAGCCGTTCGACCTCGTCCTCTGCGACCTCGCCCTCCCCGACGGCTCCGGCCTGGAAGTGCTTTCACACGTGCGTGAGAACGGCTTGCCGATCGCGGTCGTCATGCTGACCGGCTCGGGCGATCAGGATTCGGCGGTTGCCGCCCTCAAGGCGGGTGCCGACGACTACCTCGTCAAACGCAACGACTATCTCGACCACCTTGCTGACAGCATCGATGCGGCCCTCGCCCGTCGCCGCGGCGCGGCGGACCGGCAAGGGCGCGGGCTGCGCGTGCTCTATGTCGAACACAACGGCTTCGATGCCGACCTGCTCGCCCGCCATCTTGCCGAGCACGCACCCCACATCCGGCTGACGGTATCGAGCACGGCGGACGAAGCCCTCGATCTGCTGCCGGCGGGGCCGAACGAATCCACGGCGTTCGACGTCATCCTTACCGACTACCGGCTACCGGGCATGGACGGGCTCGAGCTCGTACGCACCCTGCGCAGAGTCCGGCGGCTCGACCTACCGATCGTGCTCATAACCGGCCAGGGCAGTGAAGACCTCGCTGCCAAAGCCCTCGGCATGGGCATAGACGACTACCTCGCCAAGCATGAAGGCTACCTGTTCGAGGTGGCGGCCATCCTGGAGAAGGTGCAGCGCCAGGCCGAACTCAAGCGCGAGCGCGAAACCCTGCGCGCAACCAGCGACCGCCTCAGCCGGTTGATCGATGCCAGCCCGACGATCCTCTACAGCCTGTCGCTTGACGCGGGTGTTCCGCGTGCGACCTGGGTCAGCGAGAACATCACCCGCCACTTGGGTTATACCGTCAGCGAGGCGCTGCAGCCCGGATGGTGGGCGAGCAAGCTGCATGCAGACGACCGCGCTGCCGCAATTGCCCGCTCGGCCTCACTGTCCGCCATCGAGAGCCTGGTGCACGAGTACCGGTTCGCCGACGCCCACGGCCAGACACGCTGGATCCGCGACCAGTTGCGGCTCGTACGTGCGGCCGACGGTCAGCCGCAGGAGGCTGTCGGCGTCTGGCTGGACGTAACCACCGAAAAACGCGACGAGGTCCTGCAACGCGCACGCGTCGCCGTGCTCGACGAGGTCCTCTCCGGGCGCGCACTCGCGGACATCCTCGCCGACCTGGCTCGCCGCCTCGAAGAGCTCGACCAGGACATGCTGGTGTCGATCCTGCTGATCGACACCGACGGCAAGCTCCACACCGCCGCAGCGCCCTCGCTGCCGGCAGACTACAACGCAGCAGTCGATGGCCTGACGCCTGGCGAAGGCCACGGCTCCTGCGGCACCGCGGCCTGGCTGGGCAAGCCGGTGATCGTCAGCGAGATAGAGCACCACCCTTACTGGCAGCCCTATCTCGCAATTGCACGCAAGGCGGGCCTGGCCGCCTGCTGGTCGATACCGCTCAAGGACGACACCGGCAGGGTGATCGGCACCTTCGGCATCTACCACCGCAGGCCGCGCGCGCCGGGGGCTGCCGAACTCGCGCTGATGGAAGAGTTCGGCCGTCTGACGTCGCTGGCGATCATCAAGGTCAGGGACCGCGAGGCGCTCAAGCAGGCTGCTGCGGTTTTTTCTGCCACCCGCGACGGCGTTTTCATCACCGACCTGCAACCCCGCATCGTCGCAGTCAACCGCGCATTCTCGGAGATCACCGGTTACGCAGAGGCAGAGGCCCTGGGCAGCAACCCATCGATGCTGCAGTCCGGGCGCCACGAACGCAGCTTTTTCCAGTCCTTGTGGAAGACGCTCGGCGAAACCGGCCACTGGCACGGCGAGGTCTGGAACCGGCGCAAGAGTGGCGAAATCTACCCGCAGTGGCTGTCGATCAGCACCGTCAAGGACGACAAGGGCGAGCCGCATCGTTACGTGGGCGTGTTCACCGACATCGGCGAGCTGAAATCCTTCGAAGCGCGGCTCGAGCATCTCGCACACCATGACCCCCTTACCGACCTGCCCAACCGACTGCTGATGCAGTCACGGCTGCAGAACGCCATCGATCGTGCCGAACGACACGGCAACAAGGTCGCCGTGCTCTACCTCGACCTTGACCGTTTCAAGACCGTCAATGACAGCCTCGGCCACCCGGTCGGTGACGAACTGCTGGTGCAGTTGACCCAACGCCTGTCGAGCCGGCTGCGCGACGAAGATACCCTTGCACGCCTCGGTGGCGACGAATTCCTGCTCCTGGTCGAATCCGTGACCCAGCCCGGCCACGCAGTCGCCGTTGCGCAATCGCTCATCGAACTGCTCCACACCCCCTTCGCACTGCCATCGGGCCATGAGGTGTTCATCGGCCTTAGCATCGGCATCAGCCTTTACCCGGACGACGCCCTGACCGCAACCGAGCTCGTCCAGCATGCGGATGCGGCGATGTATCTGGCCAAGCAGCAGGGGCGCAACACCTACCGCTTCCACACCCACGCACTGACCCGCGCTGCGGCCGAACGCCTGTCGCTCGAAACACGGCTGCGCCATGGGCTGGACCGCGGCGAGTTCCTGCTCCACTACCAACCGCTCGTCGACGCGACGACAGGCAAGGCGCTGGGCGTCGAGGCACTGGTACGCTGGCAGCCCCCGGGGGAGGATCTGGTGCCCCCAGGGCGCTTCATCCCGCTTACCGAAGAGACCGGCCTCATCGTTCGACTCGGTGCCTTCGTGTTGCGGGCGGCCTGCGTGCAGGCCCAGGCGTGGCGTGAGCAGGGCCTGGCGCTCGGCACGGTGGCGGTGAACCTATCCGCTCGCCAGTTCATGGACGACGGCCTGGTCGAGGAAGTGAAGACTGCACTGGCGATCTCCGGCCTGCCCCCGCACTGCCTCGAACTCGAACTCACCGAGAGCCTGCTCATGGAGCAAGCCCCGCGCACGATTGCAACGCTCAGCGCACTGAAACAGTTGGGCTTGCGCCTGGCGATCGATGACTTCGGCACCGGCTATTCATCGCTCGCCTATATCAAGCGCTTTTCCATCGACAAACTGAAGATCGATCAGAGCTTCGTCCGCAGCCTCGAGCGCTCGGCCGACGACAAGGCCATCGTCGCCACCATCGTCGCCATGGCACGTACGCTACGCCTGGAGGTACTGGCCGAGGGCGTGGAGACGGACGCACAAGCGAGCATCCTCGCCTCGCTCGGCTGCGTCGAACATCAAGGCTACCTCTACGCACGCCCGCTACCGCCAGCCGAACTCGAGACATGGCTGCGGAGCCATGGCCGATGACCACACGCCTGCTGCTTGCCCTGCTCGTCTCCGTGCTCGCCCTGGCGTGCGCGAAAGTACCCGAGCCGCCCCTCCGCGTGGCCGTCAATCCCTGGGTCGGCTACGACCCACTGGTGCTCGCCCGCGAGCGCGGGCTGATCGACCCGGCCACGCTTCAGGTCATCGAACTGCCATCGGCAACCGAATGCAAGCGCGCCCTGCGCAACGGGCTCGCCGACGCCGCCGCACTGACCCTGGACGAAGCACTGCGCCTGGCCGACGAAGGCACGGAACTTCGCATCGTCACCCTGCTGAGCGACTCCAGAGGCGCCGACGCCGTGCTCGCACGCCCCGGCATCTCGAGCCTGGCGGAACTCCGCGGCAAACGTATCGCCCTCGAAGAAAGCGCGCTTGGCAGCCTGATGCTGGCACGCTTGCTGACCGCTGCGGGTCTCACGCGAGATGACGTTCACACCGTGCACGGCGAAGCCTCGCAACACGCCGCCATGGTGCAGGACGGCGGGGCAGACGTGGTCATCACCTTCGAACCCATCAGGAGCCAATTGCTTGCCGCAGGCTTGAGCGTGATCTTCGACAGCGCCGAGCTGCCGGGAGAAATCGTGGACGTGCTCGTCGTCCGCGCAGACCTCGTCGAACATCGCGTTCAGCAACTACGGGCCGCCTGGCGGACCGGGCTGGCCGCTCTCGAGGCCGACCTGCCCGCAGCGGCCGCCCTACTCTCTCCCGCCGCGGACCTGACGGTCGAACAATACCTCGCCACCTTGGACGGGCTCCGCTTCATTCCTGCCGCCGAGAGCGCTCAGCGACTGGACGCCGAAGCGCTCGCACTGTCTGCAGGCCCGCTTGCAGGCCATCTTCAAGGGCTTGGCCTGCTCCAGCGCCCGCCCGACTGGGTGGCCCTGACCACTGACACCGGAGCCGCACGGTGAGGATCGGCAACCCCCTGCTCGCATTCCCCGCCCGACTGGTTCTGCCTATCGTGCTGTCCCTGCTTGCCGTCATCGCGCTGGGCATACTCTATTGGGTGCAGATGGGCGTCCTGGAAAGAGAGGTCGAGCACGCCGAGCGCCTGCGCCTTGCCGAACGCCTGACCCTGGAACAGACCAGGCTGGAGAGCCAGTCCGAACATGGAACGCCGCTGCAGATCCGCCGACTCGTGAGCAGCCTTGCACTGCACCGTGGTCTGAGCCACGCTTGGCTGGTCGACGCCAACGGACAGATTCGCGCCAGCCTGAGCAGATCGGAGCTCGGGCAGCCGATGCTCGCGCATCTGCCTCTGCTGGCACCTGAAACGCGTCTTGCCGTCGCCAAGGCGCTTGCACGACGTACCCCCCAGGCCAGCATCCAGCGCCTGGAAGCCGAACAAGCCTTACTCGGCGTGGTCGCCGTCGGCCCGAGCGACACCCTCATCGTGCGCGTGGACCTTGCGCAGCCACTGGCAAGCCGTCTCGAAGCGAGCCGCCTCGATTTCATCGCCGGTGCGGCGGCATGGCTCGCCTTCGCCCTGCTCGCCGGCCTGATCACCCATCTGCTCTGGTTCCGTCGTGCCGCCCTCCTCACCCGCACCGCAGCCACGCTTGCCACCGGCGACCTCTCAGCGCGCACCCGCCTGCAGGGCGCAGACGAACTCGCGAACGTCGGTGCTGCGCTCGACGCCATGGCCGAACGGCTCGAGGCTCAGCACCTCCAGTTGCACCGCCTCGGCACGATCATCGACCACTCCCCGGTCATTGCCATCTCATGGGCAAATGCGCCGGGCTGGCCCGCCACCTTCGTGAGCAGCAACATTCGGCGCTGGGGCTACAAGCCTGAAGACTTCACCGCCGGCACACTGCACTACAGCACACTGATTCACGCCGACGATCTACCCAGGATCACTGACGACGTCGCCAGCCACTTCGCACACGGCCCGGACGCCTATACCCAGAATTACCGGCTGCGCATGGCCAACGGCCAGTGGATACACATCGAGGACCACACCTGGCTTACCCGCGACGCCAACGGCGAAGTCGTCCGCATCCAGGGCATGTTGCTCGACGTCAGCGCACGCGCAGCGCTTGCCGAGGCCCTGCATGACAACGAACAGCGCCTGCGCCTGGCCCTCGCGGCCGCCAACCAGGGGCTGTACGACCTCGATCTGCGTACGGGCCACGCCCAGGTAAGCCCGGAGTACGCCACGATGATGGGCTACGATCCGGCTACCTTCGTCGAGACCAACGCCGCCTGGCGGGCGCGGCTCCACCCGGACGATGCGGAAAGGGTGTTCAGGACTTTCGAGGACTACGTCGCCGGTCGCCTGCCCGAGTACCGCGTCGAGTTCCGCCAGCGCACCCGTGACGGACGCTGGAAGTGGATCCTCTCGCTGGGCCGTATCGAGCAATGGTCGGCCGACGGTACGCCGCTGCGCCTGCTGGGCACCCATACCGACATCGATGCAATCAAGGCGGCGGAGGCTGCACTGCGCGAAGCCAATGCCTCGCTCGAAGCCCGTGTCGCCGAACGTACGGCCGAACTGCAGGCACTCAACCAGTCGCTCGAGAGCTTCGTCTATTCGGTTTCGCACGACCTGAAGGCGCCCCTTCGCGGTGTGGAGGGCTACAGCAGACTGCTCGAAGAAGACTACGCCGCGCGCCTCGATGACGAGGGGCAACTCTTCATCACCAACATCCGCAGCGGCGTGACCCGCATGGGCGAGCTCATCGACGACCTGCTCGAGTACTCGCGCATGGAGCGCCGCAGCTTGAACCTCGGTACGCTCGACCCAGCGGAGCTCGTGCGCCAACTGCTCGCGGCACGCCGGGACGAATTCGACACGAAGGGCATCCATGTGCACACCGCAATGCCCGCGCTCGAGGTCATCGCAGACCCCAACGGTCTGGGCATGGCGCTGCGCAACCTGCTGGAGAACGCCGTCAAGTTCAGCCGCAACGTGCCCGAACCGCGCATCGACATCGGTGCCCGGAGCGAAGACGGCATGGCCGTCATGTGGGTGCGCGACAACGGTATCGGCTTCGACATGAAGTACCACGACCGCATCTTCGAAATCTTCCAGCGCCTGCACCGCGTCGAAGACTATCCCGGCACCGGCATCGGCCTCGCCCTGGTACGCAAGGCCATGCAACGCATGAACGGCCGCGCCTGGGCCGACAGCAGCCCGGGCGCAGGCGCCACGTTCTACCTCGCGCTTCCTCTTGCCCCTACGCCGACAAGCGCAGAGGCCTGATCGGCTGGGGTAAGGGCCAGGCTCACTCCCACTCAATCGTCGCCGGCGGCTTGCCGGAAATGTCGTACACCACCCGGTTGATGCCACGCACTTCATTGATGATGCGGTTGCTGACCTTGCCGAGCAGGCTGTGCGGCAGCTCCGCCCAGTGCGCGGTCATGAAGTCCTGGGTCTGCACCGCACGCAGCGCCACCACGTACTCGTAGGTACGGCCGTCGCCCATCACGCCCACGCTCTTGACCGGCAGGAACACCGCGAAGGCCTGGCTCGTCTTGTCGTACCAGTCGGCGGCGCGCAGCTCGTCGATGAAGATCGCATCGGCGCGGCGCAGCAGGTCGGCATACTCCTGCTTCACCTCGCCGAGGATGCGCACACCCAGGCCCGGTCCCGGGAAGGGGTGGCGATAGACCATGTCGTGCGGCAGGCCGAGCGCCACGCCGAGCTCGCGCACCTCGTCCTTGAACAGGTCGCGCAGCGGCTCGAGCAGCTTCAGGCCGAGGGTTTCGGGCAGGCCGCCGACGTTGTGGTGGCTCTTGATCGTGTGCGCCTTCTTGCTCTTGGCACCACCCGACTCGATCACGTCGGGGTAGATCGTGCCTTGCGCAAGCCACTTGGCGTTGGGGAGCTTCCCGGCTTCGACCTGGAAGACTTCGACGAACTCGCGGCCGATGATCTTGCGCTTCTGCTCAGGGTCGGTGACGCCCTTCAGGTGGCCCATGAACTGCTCGGTGGCATCGACATGCACGACCTTCGCGTGCAGGCGGCCGGCGAACATCTCCATGACCAGCTTGCCTTCGTTCAGGCGCAGCAGGCCGTGGTCGACGAACACGCAGGTGAGCTGGTCGCCGATTGCGCGATGAATCAGCGCCGCCGCCACGGACGAATCAACGCCACCCGACAGGCCAAGGATGACCTCCTCGTCGCCGACCTGATCGCGGATCTTCTGCACCGCCTCGGCGATGTAGTCGGGCATGTTCCAGTCGTGACCGCAACCGCAGATGTCGTGCACGAAGCGCGCGATCATCTCCTTGCCCTTGATCGTGTGCGTGACCTCGGGGTGGAACTGCACGCCGTAGAAGCCGCGCGCTTCGTCCGCCATTGCCGCGATCGGGGTCGATTCGTTGCTGCCGATGACCTTGAACCCGGGCGGCAGTTCGGTGACCTTGTCGCCGTGGCTCATCCACACGTCGAGCAGGCCATGGCCCTCCGCATTGGTCCGGTCCTCGATGCCCTCGAACAGCTTCGAGTGACCGCGCGCGCGCATTTCGGCGTAGCCGAACTCGCGCTTGCTCGAGCTCTCGACCTTGCCACCGAGCTGGCTGGCCATGGTCTGCATGCCGTAGCAGATGCCGAGCACCGGGACGCCGAGCTCGAACACGGCCTGCGGCGCCCGCCAGTCCTCGGCTTCGTACACCGAGTTCGGGCCGCCGGACAGGATCACGCCCTGGGCGCCGAAGTTGCGCACGAATTCGTCCGATACATCGAAGGGGTGGAGTTCGCAGTACACCTGCTGCTCGCGCACACGGCGGGCGATGAGCTGGGAAACCTGGGAACCGAAGTCGAGGATGAGGATTTTCTGGTGAGCCATGGGCGCGAGCGTCTCTAGCGTCGTGAAAAAAGTAAAGGCGGCCTTGCAGCCGCCCGGGGTTTCGCAACCGCCAGATCAGCTGATCTGGTAGTTGGGCGCTTCCTTGGTGATCTGAACATCATGGACATGCGATTCGCGCATACCCGCCGAGCTGATCTGCACGAACTGCGCGCGCTCATGCATGCTGGCAATGTCGGCGCAACCCAGATAACCCATGGACGCGCGCAGGCCACCGATGAGCTGGTGGATCACCGCTCCCACGGCACCCTTGTAGGGCACGCGACCCTCGATGCCCTCAGGCACGAGCTTGTCGATGTTGCCCGAGTTCTCATCCTGGAAATAGCGATCCGCCGCCCCCTTCTCCATCGCCCCGAGCGAACCCATGCCGCGATAGGATTTGTAGGAACGCCCCTGGAACAGCACCGTCTCACCCGGCGCCTCCTCGGTACCTGCGAACAGCCCCCCCAGCATGACGACATTGGCGCCGGCAGCGATGGCCTTGGCGATGTCGCCCGAAAAGCGGATGCCGCCATCTGCGATCATCGGTACGCCAGTGCCGGCAAGCGCGTTGGCGACATTGTCGACCGCCGTGATCTGCGGCACGCCGACCCCTGCGACGATACGCGTGGTGCAGATGGAGCCGGGGCCGATGCCCACCTTGACGCCGTCGGCGCCGGCATCGACGAGCGCACGCGCGGCATCGGCCGTGGCGATGTTGCCACCAACGACTTCGATCTGCGGGAAGTGCTTCTTGACCCAATTCACGCGGTCGAGCACGCCTTGGGAATGGCCATGGGCAGTATCGACCACGATCATGTCCACACCGGCCTCGGCCAGGCGCTCGGCGCGTTCCTCGGTGCCTGCCCCCACACCGATGGCGGCAGCGACGCGCAGGCGCCCTTGCTCGTCCTTGGCTGCGAACGGGTGCTCGGTGGACTTCATCATGTCCTTGACCGTGATGAGGCCGCTGAGCTCGCCGGCATCGTTGAGCACCAGCACGCGCTCGAGGCGATGCACGCGCAGCAGTTCGCGCGCCTCTTCGAGGCTGGCCCCCTCGCGGACGGTGACAAGCCTGTCCTGCGGGGTCATGATCTCGGAGACAAGCGCATCGAGCTTGGTTTCGAAGCGGGTGTCGCGGTTGGTGACGATACCGACCACCTTACCGGCCTGGACGACGGGCACACCCGAAAAACGGTGCTGGCGTTGCAGCGCGATGACCTCGCCGACGGTCATGGTCGGCCCAATGGTGATCGGATCCTTGAGGATGCCGGACTCGTGGCGCTTGACCTTGTGCACCTCGGCCGCCTGCTCGGCAGGGGTGAGGTTCTTGTGCACCACGCCGATGCCGCCTTCCTGCGCCAGCGCGATCGCCAGGCGACTCTCGGTGACGGTGTCCATGGCTGCGGACACGAGCGGAATGTTGAGGCGGATACGGCGCGTGACCTGGCTCTGCAGGCTCACGTCGCGCGGGAGGACCGTGGAGTGGGCGGGAACGAGAAGGACGTCATCGAAGGTCAGCGCCTTCTGAATCACTCGCATGGCTTTTTTCCTTTCGACCAAATCCGTATTATACAGAGCGCCAAAGCGCCATGTAAGCCGCGCCTTCCGGAGATTTTCCATGTCGCGCCCCGCGGTAGTCCTCCTCGCACTGCTCATTGCCCTTCCCGCCTCGGCGCAGATCTACCGCTGGACGGACAGCGCCGGCCAGGTGCATTTCACCGACACCCCACCGCCCAGTGAAGACTACGCGGTGATTCAGCGTCCGCGCACGACCGCAGCGCCGGCACCTGCCGCGGTGGCGCCAGAGCCCGCCCCGGAAAGCGAGGACGAGACACCCGAAGCACAAGCGGGCCCGCAGACCACGGCCGAACGCGAGCAGGCGCTACGCAAGCGCCGCCTGGAAAAGGAAGAGGCCGAGGCCAAACAACAGGATGAGGCGGCGCGGGAAGCGGAGCGCAAGCGCTTCTGCGAGGACACCGCAAACCAGATCACGGCCCTCAGGTCAGGGCAACGCGTGTCACGCTTCAATGCGCGCGGCGAACGCGAATTCCTCGACGATTCAGCCCGCGCCGCCGAGACCGAGCGCCTCGAGCGCCAGATCGCCGAACACTGCCGCTGAGCGCCTCAGGCCTGCTCTTCGGCCGGCCCGCCGCCTTTCTTCATCACCTTGCCCTCGTCGGCGCGCTTCTTGCGCACGGCCTTCGGGTCGGCGATGAGCGGACGGTAGATCTCCACCCGGTCACGGTCGCGCAGTTCGGTATCCGCCTTCACCAGCTTGGCAAACACGCCGAGCTTGTTCTTCTTGTCGAGCTCGATGTCAGGGTACTTGGCGAGCAGTCCCGAGGCCTCGATGGCCTCGCGTACGGTCGCCCCCTCGGGCAAGCTCAGTTCGACGAGTTCCTGGCGCTGCGGCAGTGCGTACACCACCTCGACATTGATCATCGCGGTCATCACGAAACCCTGGGGTAGACCTGCCCGGCACGCTTCACGAACGAATCGACGAAGGTGTTGGCAATGTGGTTGAACACCGGCCCCAGCACCTTCTCCAGCAGCTTGCTGGAAAACGCGTAGTGCAGGCTGAACTCGACCTTGCACGCGGTATCCCCGAGCGCAGTGAACAGCCAATGGCCATCGAGATGGGTGAAGGGCCCGTCGGTCAAGCGCAGGCGCATCTCGGCAGGATAGCGCTTGGCGTTCTCGGTGCTGAAATGCGCCTTGATGCCGTGGTAATTGATGTGCAGGGTGGCCGAGGTGACGGTGTCGGTGCGCTGATGCACATCGGCGCCACCGCACCAGGGCAGGAACTGGGGGTAGTCCTCGCAGCGATCGACCAGGTCGAACATCTGCGCCGGAGTGAATTCGATGAGTACGAGCTTCTTGACGTCGGCCATGAAGGAGGAGCGGTTGCGTTGCCGGCACGGCGTCGGAAACGCGGCGCGGCCAAACTGTTAAGATGCGCGATTCTACCGCATGCGGACACCCGGTTTCGCAGCCGCGCGCGGTATCCGGGGAATCACCACACCATGAGCATCATCGAAAACCGCAAGGCCACTCACGACTACTTCATCGAGGAACGGCACGAAGCCGGCATGGTCCTCGAGGGCTGGGAAGTGAAGGCCATCCGCGCTGGACGCGCCAACATCAAGGAGTCCTACGTCGTCATTCGCGGCGAGGAGATCTTCCTGTTCGGCATGCACATCACGCCGCTCACCACGGCCTCGAGCCACGTCCGCCACGACCCCACGCGTACGCGCAAGCTCCTGCTGCACAAGAAGGAGATCGCCCGCCTGATCGGCAAGGTCGAGCGCGCCGGCTATACACTGGTGCCACTCGACATGCACTTCAAGCAGGGCCGCATCAAGCTCGAGATCGGGCTTGCCAAGGGCAAGAAGCTGCACGACAAGCGCGAGGACGAGAAGAAGAAGGACTGGGAGCGCGAAAAGCAGCGCCTGATGCGGGTGAAAGTCTGAAGCACGCGGCGCGTCACGAACTGCACGACAGCATCGAACACCCGGCCTTGTCGCGCGCCCAGTCCGGGCGCTTGGCGGCAAAGCGCTCCCGCCCCGGCTGCGCCTCGTAGGGCTTGCGCAGCACGTCGAACAGGGTCTCGAGTTCGCCGAGATCACCCTGCTCGGCGGCGTCGATGGCTTGCTGCGCCAGATAGTTGCGCGGCACGTAGAGCGGATTGACCGCGTTCATCCGAGCCCGCCGGGCCTCCACCGGCACGCCCTCCTCCGCCACCCGCACCGCGTAGCGCCGCAGCCAGGCGGCAAAGTCGCGCGCCACTTCGGCGCGGCGCGCCTCGGCGTAGAACACGCCAGCGTCGAGCCCGGTCTCGAACAAGACCGGGTCGGGTTCGGCCACGTCCAGGTCGGCGAGTCGGCGGAAAAACAGCGTCATGTCCATCTCGCCCGCCTGCAGGATACGGTGCAGTTCATCGAGCAGGTAGCCGTCGCCGTGTGTGTCATCGTCCGTCGCTCCGGCACGCCACGATGCCAGGCCGAGCTTGGCGCCCATCATCCGCCGGTATTCGGCCTCGTGCAGCTCGGCATAGCCAACCAGCGCACGCTCGAGCGGCTCGACCTGCTGCAGCACCGGATACACCGCATTGGCCAGCTGCCACAGGTTCCAGTGCGCGATGCGTGGCTGATGTCCGAAGCGATAGCGCCGGCCTGCGGCGTCGGTCGTGTTCGGCGTCCACTCGGGGTCGAAGTCATCGATCCAGCCATAGGGGCCATAGTCGATCGTCAGGCCCAGAATGGACATGTTGTCGGTGTTCATCACCCCATGCACAAAGCCGACCCTCATCCAGTGTGCGAGCAACACCGCCGTTCGCCGGCAAACCTCCTCGAACCACGCCACGCGGCGCGCAACCGGGTCGCGCTCGGCAGCAAGGGCGGGAAAGTCGCGGGCGATGGTGAAGTCGATCAGGCGCTCGAGCAGGGGCTCTTCGCCGCGCGAGGCAAAGATTTCGAAATTGCCGAAGCGGATGAAGGACGGCGCCACCCGGCACACCACCGCCCCCGGCTCTGGCCGCGGATGGCCGTCGTAGAACATGTCGCGCACCACCTGTTCGCCGGTGGCCACCAGGCTGAGCGCGCGTGTGGTCGGCACGCCAAGGTGGTGCATCGCTTCGCTGCACAGGAACTCGCGGATCGACGAGCGCAGCACCGCACGCCCATCGGCCCGGCGCGAATACGGCGTCGGCCCCGCACCCTTCAGCTGCAGTTCCCAGCGCTGGCCTTGCAGGTTGATCGCCTCGCCCAGGGTGATCGCCCGCCCGTCACCGAGCTGCCCCGCCCAGTTGCCGAACTGATGGCCACCATAGCAGGCGGCGTAGGGCTCCATGCCCGGCAGCAGCGCGTTGCCGCCGAACACCTCCGCAAACTGCTGGCTGCGGACATCCGCCTCATCAAAACCGAGGAGCGCCGCCACCTCCGGCGACCACGCCAGCAGCGCCGGGGCACGTACCGGTGTCGGCTCGACGCGCGAATAGCAGGCACCATGCACCTGGCGAACATGACGCCCCAGCACCGGGTCGGCAGGCAGTTCACGCACGAAAAGGTTATCGAATCGAAGCTCTTTCATCTGAATCCGGCAAGCTCATCCACGGCGGGGATCGAAAGCGTCACGCACGACATCGGCGAACAGGTTGGCGGCAAGCACGAGCACGAACATGAACACAAAGGCGGCCGCCAGTGACCACCAGACCATCGGCTCGCGGGCAAGTTCGGCACGCGCCATGTTGATCATGGTGCCGAAGCTGATCGTGGTCGGATCGACGCCGATGCCGACATAGGACAGCACCGCCTCGGCCAGCACCAGCCCGGAGAAATCCATCACCAGCGCGATCATCACGATGTGCATCACGTTGGGCAGGATGTGACGGCGCAGAATGGCCGGCGTCCTCACCCCGAAGGCGCGCGCCGCCTGGACGTACTCCAGCTCGCGCAACTTGAGCGTCTCGCCGCGCAGCAAGCGGGCCAGCCCCGTCCAGCTGGTGATGCCGAGGATGAAGCACAGCGCCAGCAGGCGCGCGTCCGACCGTTCGGCGGCGGTATCGAACCACTGCGGGTTGGTGTCGATGACAACCTGCATCATCAGCACCGCAGCAGCGATCAGCAGCACGCCGGGAATGGCGTTGAGCACCGTGTACAGGTACTGCACGACATCATCCACCCAACCGCCCAGGTATCCGGCTGCAATACCGAGGGCAACCGCAAAGGGCATCATCACCAGCGTGGTGATGGTGCCGATCACCAGTGCCGTACGCACGCTCTTGAGCGCGAGATACAGCACGTCCTGGCCGACCTTGTCGGTACCGAGCACGTGATACAGCGGCGCAAGCTGCAGGCAGAGGGCGACGATCAGGAGCAGGACGGCAAGCGTGAGCAGCGCCGCGCGCCACGCCAGCACCGTGCGCCCGCCGAGCACCGCCGCTGCCACCGCACCCCAGCCCAGGCCGCTTCCACGCCATACCATCGTTACCAGGAGCAGGAAGGCAAGGACCGACCACAGCGCGGCCTGCCCCACTGCGCTCAGCACCCGCGCCGCCACGTCCGCGCTGCGCTCATGCTCGGGGACCTGCAGATGGGCAGCGCCATGGACCAGCCGCGGGTAGTCGCGCACTTGCCGGCCATCCTCGAGCTCCATCGTCTCGCGCTGGTACAGGCGCCAGGCAAAGGGCGCCGAATAGGTCTTCTCGGTCTGCAGGCGCAGCGGCATCAACAGCGCATCGAGCAGGGAAAGCACCTCGGTCGAGTACTGCGCGACCGGCGTGCCCTCACCCTTGTCCTGTCTGGCGTCCTCTCCCGCGTCCTTTCCCGCGTCCTCTCCCGACGCAGTCTGGTCGGTGCCGACCGGGGCCGGCGCGCCCTCAGGATCCGCCACTGCGATCGTGGTCGCCAATGCCGGCAACAAAGGCCGGTAATGCAGGCTGTCGAGCAGGCCGACCGCAATGAAGGCGAGCAACACGGTCGCCGCCGCCATGCCGGCCGGTCGCTTGCCGACCCGGCGCCATGCGTCACGCAAGGGCGCTTGCCCGCGCACGTAGAGCGCGGCGAGCACGGCCACGCCAACGAGCAGGAAAAGCAGCGCATCGGTCCACAACAGCACCGGCTGGAAGCCCATCGGTGTTCCCCACGGCGCGCTCATTGCAGCCTTACCCTGGGATCGACCAGCGTGTAGGAAATGTCGGTCAGGATCAGACCGATGATGTAAAGCACCGACCCGATGAACACCATCGCCCTCACCACCGCAAAGTCCTGTGCGTTGATCGCATCGATCGTGTAGCTGCCCAGGCCGGGAATGGCGAAGAAGGACTCCACGAGCAGGCTGCCCATGAACAGCAGCGGAATGACCACCACCACGCCGGTCAGGATCGGGATCAGGGCATTGCGCAGCACATGACGGAACAGCACCGCGAGCTCGGACAGCCCCTTGGCGCGCGCGGTGCGCACGTAGTCCTTCGAGACCTCCTCGAGGAAGATGGTGCGATACCATCGCGCGCTCGAGCCAATGCCCGCGAGTACGCTGATAAGCACCGGCAGCACGAGGAAGCGCGCAGCATCGAGCCCGGGCGCGTAGCCGGAGATCGGCACCAGCGACCACATCTTGGACACCAGCCACTGGCCGCCGATGATGTAGAACAGGCTCGAGATCGACATCATCGCCACGCACAGCACCACACCCCAGAAATCCAGGTAGGTGGCGCGGAAGAACACCAGCAACAGAGCGAAGCTGATCGACACGACCAGGCTCAGTACGAAGGTCGGCAGCGCAATCGCCAGCGAGGGCCCCATGCGGTCGCGGATCTCCTGGCCGATATCACGCCCGTCGTCGGCGCGGCCGAACTCGAGCGCGAACATGCGCAGCGACTTGTCGAAAAAGATGGTGTCGGTGAAGCGCGCACTGCCCGCGGCCTCGGCATTGACGAACAGCGGCTTGTCATAGCCGCGATCGACCTTCCAGCGCTCGATCGCCTCGGGTGTGGCGCGCTTGACGCCGATATGCATGCGCGCCATGTCGTCGGGCGAGTTGACGACGAAGAAGAGCAGGAAAGTGAGCAGGTTAACCCCGATCAGGATCGGGATCGCGTACAACAACCGCCGGACAAGGTAGGCCAGCATCAGCGCTCGCCTTCTTCAACCGAGGACGATGAGGACGCCACCGGCAAGGGCGACACCGGCGCTGCGGTCGCAGTCTCGCGCCGTCGCCAATGGATCAGCGCAGGGGCGATCGCCGCAGCGAGCAAGCATGCCACCAGCGCCAACGGCCACAGCACCGGCCGGTTCCACTCGGCCCGCGCCGCCTCACGGCGTTCCACATCGAGGCGCTGGTACTGCATCGTGTTGCGCACCATCGCACCCGGCTTGCGGTTGAGCACCCAGCCATGCTGCAACGAATAGGCCTTGGGGTGGAAGGCGAAGATCCACGGCGCATCGTGCTGAAGCATCGCCACCATGCGGTCGATGATCTGCTGGCGCGCCGGGCCGTCGGGCATCGCCTTCATGCGCTCGAACAAGGCGTCGTACTCCGGGTTCTCGTAATTGGCGGCGTTCTGGCCGTTGAAGCGCACCTTGCCTTGCGCACCATGGAGCAGGAAGAGCAGGTTCTCGGGATCGGGGTAGTCGGCATTCCAGCCGAAGAAGAACAGCTGCGCATTGCCCTGACGGATCTTGTCCTGGAAGCGGTTGAAGTCGGTCGGGCGGACGACGAACTGCACGCCCAGCTCGCGGAACTGCTTGGCCAGCCAGTCCGAGCGCGCCTTGTCGCCCAACGCGCCCGGGGTGGTGTCGAGATTGATGATGAGCGGCTCACCGGTACGCGCATTGCGCCCGTTTGGCCAGCCCGCCTCGGCCAGCAGCCGGCGCGCCTCGTCCACGCTGCGACGCACCGGACGCCCATCGACCTCGTCCCCGCGCCACTCGTACACCACCGGATTGATGCCCGCCCTGCCCTCGCGGGCGCCGAAGATACCCGGCGGAATCGGACTCATGCCCGGCACCCCCCGGCCATTGAGGAAAATCGATACGAACTCCTCCATGTCGAGCGCGATCGAGATCGCCTGGCGCAGTTTGCGCGCGCGCTCCTGCTCAGCCTTCGACGGCCCGCCGCCCAGCAAGGGATCGAGCATGTTGAAGCCCAGGTAGAAGATCGACGGCGATACCGCGGTCAGCAGGCGGATACCGCGCGCCTCCATTTCCTGAGACAAGGACACGTCGCCTTGGCTGGTCAGCGTCACCGCCTGGTCGAAATTGTCCGAAGACACACCCGAGGCGTCGTAATAGCCTTGCAGGAACTTGTTCCAGTAGGGGATGCCTTCGCGCTCGCGGGAAAACACCACCTTGTCGATGAAAGGCATGGTCTTGCCGCAATCGGCCAGGCGCCCTGCCGCCGCATCGCTATCCTCGCCCTCGCACGGATAGGGCGTCCCACGGTAGTTCGGGTTGCGTACCAGCACCATGCGTGCATTCGGGTTGTTCTCAACAAGCATGTAGGGGCCGGTTCCAACCGGCCACCAGTCCAGGGTCAGGTTGCGCTCGGCCATGCCGGGCTGGGCGAAGAATCGGTCCACCTCGGGCGGAACCGGACTGAAAAAGGGCATCGCCAGCCAATACAGGAACTGCGGATAAGCACCCTGCAGGGTGATGCGGTAGGTATGGCGATCGACCACCTCGACACCGGGCAGTTCGAAGCGGGCAAGGTCCAGCCAGCCGCCATCGCTCGCGGCAGCGACGGCGAGCGCTTCCTGCAGCGTCTTGAGCCCCGGCAGGTACTCGGCCATCAGTTCGAAGATCGGCGAGTGCAGGCGCGGATTGGCGAGACGCTTGATCTGATGCACGTAGTCGCCTGCCTCGAGCTCGCGCGTGCCGGTGTGCTCGAAGTCACCCAGGCCGCGCACCCCGCGCAGGTCCGCGGGCTGCAGGTTCATGTAGCGCGGCGCCCCCGCCTCATCGAGCGCAAACGCCGGGTGTGGCTGGTAAAGGATGCCGGGCTTGATGCGCACCTCGACCACCGTCCTGGCCACCTTGGAGGCGTCGGCCGACACTGCCAGCTCACGACCCGAGGCATCGTAGCGGCGCAGCGTCGGCATCGCCGCCGCGGTCGCCGGTTCGAGCACGTAGGGCCGCTTGAGGTAGTGATACTGCAGCGGCGGCTCGACGATCTGGTAAAGGAAGGTCGCCTCGTCCTCGCTGTAGGACTGCACCGGATCGAGATGCTTGGGGCGCTCGGTGAACGCCGTATAGAGCACGTTGGCGCCGCGCTCCTCACCCGGGTAGGGGTCGTTCCATGCCGAGCCGCAGGCGCTCGCCACAAGGCCTGCCAGCAGCGGCACACACATCACGCACAGGTTACGACGCAGGCCGGAAAAGCGGAACACGTGCAAGGATCTGGATCAAAAGAAGGGCCGATTCTGGCAGGTTTACCGTGTCGGCGCGACCGCTGAAGCGCGCCGGACCGTTAGCCCTTGCAGCCTTGCGGCTATAATCGTGCCCTTGTCATCGGGAGTCATCGTCCATGGGTTTTCTTGCCGGCAAACGCATCCTCATCACCGGCCTGCTGAGCAACCGCTCGATCGCCTACGGTATCGCGAAGGCGATGCACCGTGAGGGCGCGGAACTCGCATTCACGTACCAGAACGAACGTTTCCAGGAGCGCGTGGCGAAGATGGCCGCGGACTTCGGCAGCGCGCTCGTGTTCCCGCTCGACGTCCAGGACGACGCCCAGATCGACGGCCTGTTTACCGCGCTCGGGCAGCACTGGGATGGCCTGGACGGGCTGGTGCATTCGATCGCCTACGCCCCGGGCGAGGCCTTGGAGGGCGACTTCCTCGACGGCCTGTCGCGTGACGCCTTTCGCGTCGCGCAGGAGATCAGCGCCTACAGCTTCCCCGCGCTGGCCAAGGCGGCGCGGCCGATGATGAAGGGACGCAAGGGGGCACTGCTCACGCTGTCCTACCTGGGTGCCGTGCGTACCATGCCCAACTACAACGTGATGGGCCTGGCCAAGGCCAGCCTCGAAGCCTCCGTGCGCTACCTGGCCGTCACCCTCGGCCCCGAAGGCACGCGTGCAAACGCCATCTCCGCCGGCCCGATCAAGACACTCGCAGCCTCCGGCATCGGCAGCTTCGGCAAGCTGCTCGCCTTCAACGAACACAACGCGCCGTTGCGCCGCAACGTGACCATCGACGAAGTCGGCAACACGGCCGCCTTCCTGTGCTCCGATCTCGCCAGCGGCATCACCGGCGAAGTCATGTATGTCGACGCCGGCTTCAACATCACCGCGCTCGGCAATCCTGCGCCCATGGACTGACGCGCCTGCGCGCGGCGATGGCGTGGCCGCACACCAGGAAAAAAGCCCGGCAACAGTACCGGGCTTTTTTCGTTGCGGCAGCGCTTACATGACGGCCTTACTGCACCTGCAGCGCGCGCGGGCTGATCTCGACCTTGTAGCGCTGGCGCAGATCGGCAAGGAAACCGGCAAAATCACGGCCCGCCAGCAACTGCGAGTACTGCGCGGCGACCAGCTCGATACGCTCGTCGTCGCCGGCAATCTGCGGTCGCTCGACGGCATCGACACGGTAGATCACGTAGTCGCCTTCGCTCGAAGCCACCCCGACGAAGGCAGGAAGCGGCTCGGCAGGCGCGGAAAACACCGCCTGCATGGCCGCTGCAGGCAGGCCCGGTGCGCCACGCTGCAGCGTACGCGCCTCGGCCCAATCCCCCACGGCCTCGCCGCCCTTTTGCAGCGCTGCGAGCATCTCGGCTCCAGACTCGGCCGCGCGTGCGCGTGCGCGCTCCAGCCTCAGGTCGTCGGCAATGCGCGTGCGCACCTCTTCCAGCGGCAAGCGCTTGGCAGGCTCGGAGGCCTTGACCCGTGCCGACACCAGCGTGCCGTTGCCGATCTCGATCGCTTCGGTGTTGCGGCCCTTGTTCAGCGACTCATCGCCGAACAGCGCGCTCCGCAGACGTTCGTTGGCGAACGGGCCACTACCTTCCGCACGCGACATCCAGTCGGTGGTCAGCACCTCGAGTCCAAGCAATTCTGCAGCCGGCGCCAGGCTGTCGGACTGCTCGTACACCGTGTTGGCGAACTGCTCGGCAAGCTCTGCAAAACGCCGGCCGGCGGCCGCACCGCGCAGCTCGGCGACGATCTCGTCACGCACTTCTTCCAGCGCCTTGATCGTGGCCGGCTTGATGTCGGTCACCTCGATGACATGGACGCCAAACTCGCTGCGCACCGGGTCGCCGATTTCGCCCTTGCTCTGGGCGAAGACCGCGTCTTCGAAGGCGCCCACCATCATGCCCCGGCCAAAGAAGCCAAGGTCGCCGCCCCGCCCTGCAGAACCCGGATCCTGGGACTGCGCGCGGGCGATCTCGGCAAAGCGCTCGGGCTGCGCGCGCAGGGTATCGACCAGCGCACGCGCCTCGGCCATCACCTTGTCGACCTCGGCTGCATCGGCAGCGGCGTCAAGGGAGAGCAGGATGTGTCGGGCCTGGCGTTCCTCGGCCACGCCGAAACGGCCCTGGTTGCCTTCGTAGAAGGCCTGGACCTCGTCGTCGGCCACCTCGATGCCGCGCTCGACCGCAGCGCGGTCGAACAGCAGGTACTCGGCCTGCACCCGCGCGGGTTGCTCGAAACGAGCGGCGTTGGCCTCGTAGTAGGCCTTCACTTCGTCGTCGGTGATGCTCACATCGGCGGCAAAGCGGCTGACCGGGAAGCGCAGCTCGCGAATCCGGCGCTCCTCGAGCTGAGCCGCCAGGAAGCGCTGAGCCGACGCCTGCGGCACGATCCCGGCGTCGCCGACCGAGGCGACGATCTGCTGGATGCGCACATCCTGGGCCACCCTGGCCTCGAAGCTGGCAGGCGTCATGCCCTGGGCACGCACCAGCATCTCGTATCGCTGCAGCGAGAAACGACCGTCCTCCTGGAAGGCCGGCACGGCGGCGATCGCCTCCTGCAGTTGCTGCGGCGTTACGACGAGCCGGTTCTCCGCGGCGTAGAGCGCGAGCACACGCTGGTTGATGAGGTTGTCGAGCACGACTCTGCGGAGCTCGGTCGATTCGAGCAGCGCGCGATCGACCTGGCCACCCGCACTCTGGCGCAGTCGGTCCTGCTGTTCGCGCAGGGCCTGGTCGAACTCGAAGGCACTGATGCCCGTACCCGCGACCTTGGCCACTTCGTTACCGGTGGGCGAGTCGCTGAAATAGGCATCCATGCCAAAGAAGGCAAAAGGAACGATGAGGATCGCCAGAATGACCTGGGCGACACGCTTGTTGCTGCGAATGGTTTCGAACATCTCGATTTCCGCGAGGGACTCAGGAAAGGGCCCGGGCATGCATGCACTGCGGGGGCGGAACCGCCGGGCGCCCGGATCAAGCCCGCGAGTTTAACGCATCCACCGCTCAATCAGGCGCGGGCGTGCACGATGCCTCAACAAGCGTGCATCACTGCCCTTTATACTGCGCGCGATGAAACCGGCCCCGGCGCTGCCCTATCTCCTCTCTGTCGTCATCCTTGCGCTGGCATACGCGGTGGCGGGCTGGCTCAGCCTGAACATGGCGATCCCGCCCGGATACGCCGTGCCCGTGTTCCCGGCCGCTGGCATTGCAATGGCTGCACTGCACATCTACGGCAGGCGTCTGTGGCCCGGCGTACTGCTCGGTTCGCTCGCGGTGCAGGCTCTGGCAGGCGCTGCCGTCGGTGCCACCAGCCCCCTTGTCTCAGTGCTTGCGCTCGCGCCCGTCGCCGCGGCATTGCAGGCGGTACTGGGCGCCTGCCTCATCGACCGATTCATTGGCCGCAAGAGTGCCTTCGACGACACCGCGAGCATTCTGCGCCTGCTCGCCCTGATCGCCCCCGCGAGCTGTCTCGTCTCGGCAACCGTCAGCACGCCACTGCTGGTGCAGGAAGGCCTGATCGCCCGCGAGGACCTGTTCTTCAACTGGTGGAACTGGTGGCTCGGCGACACGCTCGGCGTGATCATCGCCACCCCCTTGATGCTGGTGCTGTTCGGTCGCCCGGCGGCGGACTGGCGCAGCAGGCGCAATGCAGTGGCCGTTCCGCTGCTCGTTGCCCTGGCGATGCTGAGTATCGCCTTCAAGCAGGTCATCTCATGGGAGGAGAACCGCATCCACGCGCAATTCGAGCGCGACGCGCACCTCCTTGCCACCCAGGTCCAGCGCAGGTTCGACGCCCAGATCGACATGATGCTGTCGATCAGCGGCCTGATCAGCAACAGCAATCACCTCACGCGCGAAGCCTTCGAAGCCTTCGTCAGCCCCTGGCTGCACCGCTACCCCGGCACCCAGAACTTTGCCTGGAACCCGCTCGTACGCAACGACGAGCGCGAGGCGTTCGAAGCCATCATGCAAGAGGACACCCCCGGCTACCGCATCCTCGACCGTGACCTCCAGGGCCAGACCTTTCCAGCCGCTCAAGCCGCGCGCTACTACCCGATCGCCTTCGTCGAGCCCAGGGCGACGAACCTTAGCGTGATCGGCATGAGCCCCTACGCGCTACCCGCAGCGGCAGTGGCCATCGAGACAAGTCAGCGCAGCGGTCGCCCGGTGGCGAGCGACCCCTTCCGTCTGGTACAGGAGCGTGACGACCAGCGCGGCATGGTCGTCTATCTCGCCACACTGGCACCAGGCTGGAACAAGGCCGCTGCGCGCACCGGCGAACGACGCAGCGGGATCGTGTCGGCAGCCTTTCGCATGGACGACGCGATTGCGAGCGCACTCGACCCCAGACTGGCTGCGCTCATCGAACTGTGCCTGATCGACCGCTCGGGTGGCGCCCCGGGCACACGCCTGAGCGGGACGCCCGGCTGCGAAGGTCCGGGCTGGCTGGAGCGTAAAGTGCGGCATGCCCACGCGTTCGAGTTCGGCGAGCGTCCGCTCGAAGTCCTGTTGAGGGCAACACCCGCCTATCTGCTCAGCCTGCGCAGTTGGGCCGCATTGGGCACCGTCGTCGTCGCCCTGCTTGCCACCGCCCTGCTCGGCGCCTTCCTGCTGATAAGCTCCGGCAACACGCGCCGCATTGCCGCGCTGGTCGAACGCCGCACGCAGGAACTCGAAGCCACCCATGCCGACCTCCACGACAAGCAGGCTGCACTCAACGAAGCCATGCGAATCGCACAGATGGGTAGCTGGGAGAGCTTCGACGGTCTGCGCGGCCTGCGCTGCTCGCATGGGCTGCACGGCCTGCTCGGCCGCCAGCAGGCCGAGCTGAGCTCGATCGACGACATCGTCGCCAGCTTCCGTGAGGACGACCAGAGCGCGCTGCGCGAAATCATCGACGAGCTTACGCAGGCTGCGGGCCTGCGCACCATCGACTGCCGTACGCTGAGCGAACCGCCACGCGTACTCCACCTGCAGATCGAGAGCGAATGGTCGGAGCATGGCCTGGGACGCCTGCGCGGCATCCTGCAGGACGTTACCCGAGCCCGAGAATCAGAGGCGCACATCCACTACCTGGCGCGCTTCGACACCCTGACCGGACTACCGAACCGCAGCGCATGGCTCGAACACGGTGCGGTCGCGCTGCGCCGCGCGACCCGTCACCACGACCGTTTCGCCGTGCTCTTCCTCGACCTGGACAACTTCAAGACCATCAACGACTCACTCGGCCACGCCATGGGCGATCGACTGCTGGAAACAGTCGCACACCGCCTGAGCGCATGCGTACGCGCCGAGGATCAACTCGCGCGTCTGGGCGGCGACGAGTTCGTGGCCCTGCTGCCACGCATCGCCGGACCAACCGATGCTGCCGCCGTCGCACGCAAGATGCTCGACGTCCTTGCCGCAACGATCGAGCTTGATGGTCATGAGCTTCGCCCCTCGGTCAGTATCGGGATCGCCCTCTTTCCCGAGGACGGTGACACCGTCGAGATCCTGCTCAAGCACGCCGACACGGCGATGTACGGCGCAAAGGCCGCTGGTCGCAACAACTTCCAGTTCTTCACCGCGGACATGAACGTACGCGCCACCGAGCGCCTCCTGCTCGAGAACGCGCTGCGCCGCGCAATTGCCACAGACCAGCTCAGCTTGCACTACCAGCCCCAGATCGATACGCGCAGCGGACGCACCATGGGTTGCGAAGCGCTCGTACGCTGGAACGACCCTGCCCAGGGGCCGATTTCACCTGCCCGCTTCATCCCTGTTGCGGAAGACTCCGGCCTGATCATTCAACTCGGTGACTGGGTCTTGCGCGAGGCATGTCGGCAACAGGTGCGTTGGTCGCAGGCCGGGCTGGGCGAGGTCTGTATTGCCGTCAACATCTCGGCACTGCAGTTCCGGCGTGCCGAATTCGTCGATAGTGTGGTCGCCATCCTGCAGGAAACGGGCGCTTCGCCGAGCGCGATCGAGCTCGAGATCACCGAAAGCGCGCTGATGCAGCCGGGTGAGCAGCTGCTGGAGCGCCTGCACCAGCTCGTCGGCCACGGCCTCAGCCTGGCCCTTGACGATTTCGGTACCGGTTACTCTTCGCTTGCCTACCTGAAGCGCCTTCCCATCGCCCGCCTGAAGGTGGACCAGAGCTTCGTCGCCGACCTGCCAGGCGACCCGGAGGACGCCGCTGTCGTGACCGCCACCTTGTCGATGGCGCGCGACCTGGGTCTCGAGGTCGTCGCCGAGGGAGTTGAAACCCAGCAGCAGCGCGCCTTCCTGTGCGAACGCCAGTGCACGCTGATGCAGGGCTACCTGTTCTCGCGCCCACTGGCGGCAGACGACTTTGCCGGCTGGCTGAAGGTACACCCGCCGGCCTGACCCGCCTCAGCGCTGGACGCGCTCGAACTCCAGCCTCCCGGCAGGAGCATCGACACGCACCGTGTCCTTGGCGGCAAACCGGCCCTCGAGAATCGCCTTGGCGAGCGGGTTCTCGATGTACTCCTGGATCGCACGCTTGAGCGGACGTGCGCCGAACACCGGATCGAAACCCGCGCTCGCCAGCTCGGCCAGCGCCGCATCGGTCACCTCCAGGCCCATCTCCAGCCTGGCCAGGCGCTTCTCCAGGTACTGCAACTGGATGCGGGCAATGCCGGCGATGTGCTTTTCGTCGAGGGCGTGGAAGACGACCACTTCATCGATACGATTGATGAACTCGGGGCGGAAGTAGGTCTTCACCTCGGCCATTACGGCAAGCTTGATCACGCCGTAATCATCACCCGCCATGGCCTGGATCATCTGACTGCCGAGGTTCGACGTCATCACGATCACGGTGTTCTTGAAGTCCACCGTGCGCCCCTGCCCGTCGGTCATGCGGCCGTCGTCGAGTACCTGCAGCAGCACGTTGAACACATCCGGGTGCGCCTTCTCGACCTCGTCGAACAGGATCACGCTGTAGGGCTTGCGCCGCACCTGCTCGGTGAGGTAACCGCCCTCCTCGTAGCCTACGTAGCCCGGCGGCGCGCCGATCAGGCGTGCGACCGAGTGCTTCTCCATGAACTCGCTCATGTCGATGCGGATCAGGTGTTCCTCGGAATCGAACAGGAAATTCGCCAGCGTCTTGCACAGTTCGGTCTTGCCCACGCCCGTCGGGCCAAGGAAGAGGAATGAGCCATAGGGGCGGTTCTCGTCCGACAGGCCGGCTCGCGAACGCCGGATGGCATCGGCCACCAGGCGCACGGCCTCGTCCTGGCCCACCACGCGCTCGTGCAGCTTGTCCTCCATCTTCAGCAACTTGTCGCGCTCGCCCTGCATCATCTTGCTCACCGGGATACCCGTGGCGCGCGACACCACCTCGGCAATTTCCTCGGTACCGACCTGGGTGCGCAAGAGCTTGTTGGGCGTGGCGCTCTCGCCCGCCTGCTCGGCCATCTTCAATTGCCCCTCGAGCTGAGGCAGCTTGCCGTACTGCAGCTCGGCCACCTTGTCGAGCTGGCCCTTGCGCTGGAACTCGGCCATCTGCGCGCGCAGGGCGTCGATCTCTTCCTTGATATGGGCCGAGCCGGCGACCTTGGCCTTCTCGGCCTTCCAGATCTCTTCCAGATCGTTGTACTCGCGCTGCAGCTTGGCGAGCTCATCCTCGATCAACTGCAGGCGCTTCTGCGAAGCCTCGTCCTTCTCCTTCTTCACCGCCTCGCGCTCGATCTTGAGCTGGATCATGCGGCGGTCGAGCTTGTCCATGACCTCGGGCTTGGAGTCGATCTCCATCTTGATCCGCGCGGCCGCCTCGTCGATCAGGTCGATCGCCTTGTCGGGCAGGAAGCGGTCGGTGATGTAGCGGTTGGACAGCTCGGCCGCAGCCACGATGGCCGGGTCGGTGATGTCGACACCGTGGTGAATCTCGTACTTCTCCTGCAGCCCACGCAGGATGGCGATGGTCGCCTCCACGGTCGGCTCTTCGACCAGCACCTTCTGGAAGCGACGCTCGAGCGCAGCGTCCTTTTCGATGTACTTGCGGTACTCGTCCAGCGTGGTGGCGCCGATGCAGTGCAGTTCTCCACGGGCGAGCGCGGGCTTGAGCATGTTGCCCGCATCCATCGCGCCTTCGGCCTTGCCGGCGCCCACCATGGTGTGGATCTCGTCGATGAAGAGGATGATGCGACCTTCGTCCTGCGCGATCTCCTTCAACACCGCCTTCAGGCGCTCCTCGAACTCGCCACGGTACTTGGCACCGGCCAGCAGCGCCGCCATGTCGAGCGACAGCACCTTCTTGCCCTTGAGCGTCTCGGGCACCTCGTCGTTGACGATGCGCTGCGCCAGGCCCTCGACGATCGCGGTCTTGCCCACACCCGGCTCGCCGATCAACACCGGATTGTTCTTGGTGCGGCGCTGCAGGATCTGGATCGCGCGGCGGATTTCGTCGTCGCGGCCTATCACCGGGTCGAGCTTGCCGCTGCGAGCACGCTCGGTGAGGTCGAGGCAGTACTTCGACAGCGACTCACGCTGGCCCTCGGCATCCTGGCTGCCTACGCTGGCGCCGCCACGCACGGCCTCGATCGCGGCCTCGAGCGCCTTGCGTGCGAGACCATGTTCCTTGAGCAGCCGGCCCGCTTCGCCCTTGTCATCGGCGAGCGCGAGCAGGAACATCTCGCTGGCGATGAACTGGTCGCCACGCTTCTGGGCTTCCCGATCGGTGATATTGAGCAGGTTATTGAGGTCGCGGCCGATGCTGACCTCGCCGCCATGGCCTTCGACCTTGGCCAGGCGGCCAATGGCCTTGCCGACAGCGCTCTTGAGCGGCGGCACATTGACCCCGGCGCGTTGCAGCAGCGACACGCTGCCGCCATCGTCCTGCTCGAGCAGCGCCTGCAGCACGTGCAAGGGCTCGATGAACTGCTGGTCGTTGCCGACGGCGATGCTTTGCGCATCGGCGAGGGCCTGCTGGAACTTGGTGGTGAGCTTGTCGAAGCGCATGACGGACATCCTCGGGATTCGTTGAACTGAACCCTATGTGGGGCGTATCGGCCGCGGTTCAAGGGGCGACTCAGGGCTCCATCCTGCGTTCGCCCGCAATCTCGGGGTAACGTACGTAGTCCACCAGGTCCTGAATTTCCTGCGGCGGCGGCTTGGTCAGCAGGCTCACCACCACGATGGTGACGAAGCCCAGCGGTACGCCGAACACCCCGGCCGAGATCGGATTGATGTCGAACCAGGCGTTGGCCATCGAGCCGCCGAAGAACGCATGCGTGCGTACGACGTAGAGGAGCGTAACCGACAGGCCGACGAGCATGCCTGCGACCGCACCCGGCCGGTTCGCGCGTTTCCAGAAAATGCCAAGCACCAGCGCCGGGAAGAAGGCCGAGGCGCCGATCGAGAACGCGAGCCCGACCATGAAGAGGATATTGTCCGGGCGCAACGAGGCCACCCAGGCAGCGACCACCGCCACCACCAGCAGCTGGGACTTCGAGATCACCAGCCGGCGGTGGGCAGTCGCCTGCGGGTTGACCACCTTGTAGTACAGGTCATGAGAGAGCGCATTCGATATCGTCAGCAACAGGCCGTCGGCGGTCGACAAGGCTGCCGCCAGGCCCCCTGCGGCGACCAGGCCCGACACCACGTAAGGCAAGCCGGCAATCTCGGGCGTCGCGAGCACGATCACGTCGGTATTGATCCGCAACTCTGCGAGCTGCAGGATGCCATCGCCGTTGAGATCCTCGATCCTGACCAGGCCGACCTTGCCCCAGGACGCCACCCAGTCGGGCAAGATGCTCAGGCTCGAGCCGACCACGTTGTGATAGACCTCCCACTTTGCGAACACGGCGTAGGCCGGCGCGGTCACGTAGAGCAGGAAGATGAAGAACAGCGACCACATCACCGAGCGCCGCGCCTCCATCACCCCCGGCGTCGTGTAGTAGCGCATCAGGATGTGCGGCAGCGCCGCAGTGCCCACCATCAGCACGAACATCAGGGCGAGGAAGTTGTTGCGCGCCACGCGCGATTCGTGCTCGTCTCCCCCAGGGTGGGCCTCGGCATGCCGAGGCGGCGGCTTCGAGCGCTCGAGCGCTTCGGCACGCGCACGAGCCCACACCTGCTGGGCCTCGGCGGGGCTGCGCGGCAGATCGCGCAGCGCCCGCTCGGTGAGCGCAATCTCGCGCGCCGGGGCATCGTTCAGGCGCATGTCGTTGAGACGCTCGATGAGTACGCGGCGCTCGATCTCCAGCGACTCCGGCAGCGCCTCCAGCATCGCGCTGTAGTTCTGCGCACGCTGGCGGTACATGGCGCGCACCTCGACCTCGGCCGGCGCCTGTAGCAGGTGATCCTCCTGTGCGCTGATCTGCTGCAGCACCGTCCCGTACACTGCCTGCGGAATCGGTATCCCGGTCAGCTTGTAGGAGAGGATCACCACCGGAACCAGATAGGCGATGATCAGGATCACGTACTGCGCAACCTGGGTCCAGGTCACCGCGCGCATCCCCCCCAGGAAGGAACACACCAGGATCCCCGCCAGTCCGATGAAGAGCCCGATCTCGAACTCGACGCTGACGAAGCGGCTCGTTACCAGCCCCACCCCATAGATCTGCGCGACCAGATAGACGAAGCTTGCGAGCACCGCTGCGGCAAGCCCGACCAGGCGAGCGACGTTGCCCTGGTAACGCGCGCCGAGGAAGTCGGGGATCGTGTACTGGCCGAACTTGCGCAGATAGGGGGCGAGCAGCAAGGCCACGAGCACGAAACCGCCCGTCCACCCGGTCACGAAGGCCAGGCCCTCGAAGCCGCTGAAATAGAGCGTGCCGGCCAGGCCGATGAACGAGGCCGCGCTCATCCAGTCTGCAGCGGTGGCCATGCCGTTGAACATGGCCGGCACCCGCCGCCCGGCGACGTAGTACTCGGACACGTCGGAGGTCCGGCTCATGACGCCAATGCCGGCATAGACGGCAATGGTGACGAACAGGAAGACGTGGCCGATGACTCGCTCGGACAGGCCAAGGTACTCGCCCACCGCAAGCAGGACCACGAACAGCGCGAAGGTCCCCGTATACCAGCCGTAGTAACGCCTGAGCTGGCGGTTGAAGCCGGCGTTGCGCCTCAATCCGGGCCTCCGCGGGCAAGGCCGGCACACGCCATCAGTACTTGATCCGCGCGTAGTAGGTCTTCTCGGCGGCCTCGCGTGCCTCGCGCAAGGTTCGTATGCCGCGCTCCGCCAGCAGCGGAACGAGCTTGAGGAACACTTCTGCGGTCACGATCGCGTCACCCAGCGCAGTATGACGACCGATGATGGTCAGGCCCATGCGCTCGGCAATCGCCTCGAGCCTGTGCGACTCCTGATTGGGGTGGATCACCGCCGACAGCAACAGCGTGTCGATGACCGGCTGGTCGAACTTCAGCCCCGTCTGCGCCTCCTTGAGCTGCAGGAAACGCATGTCGAACGCAGCGTTGTGCGCGATCAGCACGGTATCGGCAGCAAACGCGTGGAAGGCCGGCAGTACCTTGTCGACGGTCGGCTGGCCACGCAACATGTCCGAGGTAATGCCGTGGATCTTGGCCGATTCGGCCGCAAGCGGACGCTGCGGGTCGATGAGCTGCTCGAACGATTCGCTGCGCAGCAGCTTGCCGTTGAGGATGCGGGTAGCGCCGATCTGGATGATCTCGTCGCCCTGGGACGGATTCAGGCCGGTGGTCTCGGTGTCGAAGACGGTGTAGGTCAACTCAGAGAGCAGGCGGTCCTCGAGGCCATGGGATCGGTCAGACCACGCAAAGAGGTCGAAATCGTAGTACTCCGGCCGGCTCTCGCCACGCAGGTAGTTGTCGACGACTGCCGCTTCCTGCGGCGTGGCCGCGGGCAGCACAATGCGGAAGAACGCGCGGTGACGCACCTTCTCGCGCTCGAGCCACATCTCGCCATCATGGCGGTCGATGACGTCGCGCACCGTGAGCGGACTGCTTTCGCCCTCGATCTGCATCGGTTCGAGTTCCCAGCTCATCACCGTCTCGGTGCTCATGGCCTGGCCTTGCCAGATGAGGTCGAGATGCAGCAGCCGCCCTGCGCCGCTGAGCCGGAAACGGATTTCTCGCACTTCGAACTCGTCGGACAGGCGGCTCGCCAGATATGTGATTGCCTGCATGAGCGAGAAGCTGTCGACCTTCATCCACAGCGACTCGTCGACCTCCTCGAGCTTGGTGCGCAGCGAAATGCGGCTCTCGATGCGCCGCTGCACCGCCGAGATCAGGTCGGCGCCGAGCATCTCCTCCAACGGCCAGCGCGCCTTGAGCGAGTCGGCAAACTCGTTTGCGGTCTGGTTGAGACGGCTTCCCATTGCCTCGACCTCATCGCGGATCACACCACGGAAGCGCTGGCGCATCTCGTCGGGCAAATCGGCATAGTCGAGCATCTCGGCCGCCGCGCGCACGTTCGCCAGCGAGGCGCGATTGCCTTCGGTCAGCGAATGCAGCATCTGATCGCGACGCGACTCGGTCTCGAAGTTGCGCGTGATGTTGTCGAGCATGAGGATGAAGCCGGTCAGTGTGCGTTCGGGCGCAACGGCCGGCTCGCTGTCCGCCGCTTCGGCTGCGGCACTGCCTTGCGTCGGCTCGACCACCGCCACTGCATCGGCCGCGGCATCGCTGCGCGGGGGGGCGATCACCGACAGCACCGGGGCCATCTGCACGCGCAGCAGTTGCCCCGCCTTGGTGGTGGTGACGAAATTGGCCTGCGGCTGCGCAACACCGCGGCGCAGGCGCTGCTGGATGGTGTCGAGCGCGTGTGCAATGAGGTTGCGCTCGAATACGCCGTAGATCGATCGCCCAAGGCCGATCAGCTCACCGCCACCGGCAACAGCCGGCGCATCCGAGAGCGCTCTGAACTGCGTGCGCGCACGGTTGTTGTAGAGCAGGATACGGCCATCGAGATTGCACACGACCACGCTCTGCGTGAGCTCGGACATGAGTGCCGCCAGGCGGTTCTTCTCGAGCTCGACGGACTCCTTGGCGCGCGTGATCTGCGCCTCGACGTCGGTCAGCAACTCGTCACGCTGGGTGGCAAGCTCGTTGGCGGCGACTGCAAGCGCCTGCACTTCGGGCGGCCCATCGGGCTGCACTCGAAAGCCACGATTGGCTCCCAGCATCAGGCGCAGGTGTTCCGACATGCGCAGCAGGCCCTGCACGTACTGCCGAAACAGCGCGCGCACCACACCCACGCCGGCCGCAAAGCCCAGCGCCGTAAGCATCGTCCCCAGGGTCAGGTGGGGGGCGATCACCTGGATCAGCTGCTGGCGCCCCTCGTCCTGTGTCTCAACCCAGATGATCAGCGCTGTCAGCAGAAAAGGGCCGGTCATGAGCAGGAACAGCACGATCACCGCGAGTATGAAACGCGTACGTGCCTGCATCGATCAGCCCTCCAGCAGGCTGCGTACCTTTTCCACCAGCTCCTTGGTGGAAAAGGGCTTGGTCATGTAGGCGTCTGCCCCCAGGGCGAGGCCCTTGGCAACTTCGGTGTCGCGCCCCTTCGCGGTCAGCATCAGGATGCGCACCGACGCCAGCGCCGGATCAGCCTTGATTTCCTGGCAAACCTCGAAACCACTCTTCTTGGGCATCATCACATCAAGCAGGACCAGATCAGGCTGGTCGGCACGGATGCGCTGCACGGCTTCCTCACCGTCATTGGCGATCGCCACCTCGAAGCCTTCGCGCTTCATGAGGAACTCGAGCGAAATGACGATGTTCTGCTCATCGTCGGCAATCAATATTTTCTTGTTCATTCAGACTCCTCCCCGCCACTATTCTAATTCATTGGGCCCGGCCGCCGCAGCCAACGGCAGTTCGAACGAGAAGGTCGCCCCCTCGCCCGGCGTCGACTCGAGCCACAGCCGGCCGCCGAAATGCTCCACGATCTGCAGGCTGATCGGCAGCCCAAGCCCGGTTCCTTGCGGGCGCGAGCGCTCGTCGCCGCCCTGCCGGAACTTCTGGAAAATCACCGGGAACAGCCCGGGATCGATACCCGGGCCGTTGTCCTTCACATCGACGCGCAACTGCCGGCCATCGCAGCGCAGGCTCACGTCGACGCGACCATCATGCTGCGGCACGAACTTGGCAGCATTCGACAACAGGTTGAGCATGACCTGCAGCAGGCGGTCGTGGTCCGCCCGGATGAGCGGCACCCCCTCTGCAAGATCGAGGTGCACCTCGGCGCCGCGGTCACGGAAGAGTTGCATGGTGGCGTCCACCGAATGCTGGACCAGTTCGTGCATATCGACGTCGGTGTTATGCCACTCGGCATGACCCGACTCGATCTTGGCCATGTCCAGAACCTGGTTGACCAGGCGCGTGAGGCGCACCGTCTCGGACACGATGATGCCGAGGAAGCGCTGCCTGTCGTCGACGGAAATGTCCGGATCGTCGACCATCATCTCGGAGAAGGCGCGGATCGAGGTGAGCGGCGTGCGCAGCTCGTGCGTCACCGACGACATGAAATCGTCCTTGAGCCGATCGAGCTCCTTGAGCTGCTCGTTGGCCGCGCGCAGTTCGGCAGTCGCCGCCTCCAGCGCCAGCGACTTCTCCTCGAGCTTGTGCGAGTAGGCGCGCACCTGCGAGGCCTCATCGAGGATATCCATCACTTCGCCAAGACCGAACGGTTCCTCCTGCACCACCGTGGCCACCATGACCCTAGCCGAGGCACTGCCGATGGCACCGGCGAGCAGGGACTCCGCGAAGTGGGCCAGGTCGGGGTCGGCCTTGAGCTGGTCGATGCGCTCGTAGCCATGTGATCGCGCGTACGCGCCAAACGCCTCCTCGGTGCGGCGCTGGCCGAGAAAGCGGGCCACCAGCGGGAGCAACTCGCGCACTTCGGCCCCGGTCCGCCAGAAACTGGTCGGCGCCGCCTCGCCGCGCCGGAACACGTCGACGAACAGCGCCCCCTGGGTCGCCTCCGCACCGGTCGGAACCCGTAGCAGCGACACCAGCACATAGCAGCCGATGTTGGCGAGCAGGCTCCAGAACAAGGCATGGCTGATGTTGTCCCAGCCGCTCAGGCCAAAGAGTTGCTCGGGCCTGAGCAGGGAGAGCCCGAACAGGCCCTGCTCCATGAAGCCAGGGTCCAACCAGCCCGACTTGGCGAACGAGGGCAGCATCAGCGTGTAGCCCCACACCAGGAAGCCCGCCAACAGACCGGCCAGAGCCCCCTCCCGGGTTCCGCCACGCCAGTACATGCCGCCCAGCATTGCCGGCGCGAACTGGGCGACCGCGGCGAAGCTGATCAGGCCGATGCTCACCAGCGCATAGGCCTCACCGGCCAGGCGGAAGTACACATAGCCCAGCAAGAGCACGACGACGATCGCCCCACGGCGTATGCCGAGCAGCAGCCCGGTGAGATCGCGTTCGCCCGCGAGGTTGAGCCTGCGACTGCGCAGCAGCATCGGCATCACCAGGTCGTTGCAGACCATGGTCGACAGCGCGATGGCCTCCACGATGACCATGCCTGTGGCCGCCGACAGGCCGCCGATGAATACGAACAGTGCAAGTGCAGCGTTGTCGTGCGCCAGCGGCAGCGAGAGCACGAAGGTATCCGGGTCGACCGTACCCTGGCCGAAATGCAGCAGACCACCGAGCGCAATCGGGATGACGAAGATGTTGATCGCCAGCAGGTAGGCCGGGAACGCCCAGGTGGCACGGCGCAGGTGCTGCTCGTTGACGTTCTCGACCACCGCGATCTGGAACTGGCGCGGCAGGAAGATGATCGACAGCATCGCCAGCAACACGTGGGCGAACCAGCCTCCGTAGCCCAGCCGTCCGGCGCTGTCGAAGGCAAGCACACCTGCAAGGTCGGGCGCCGCCATCGCCCGTGCGTAGAGGTCTCCAAAACCGTCGTAGAGCCAGTAGGTGACGTAGACGCCGACGGCGAGGAAAGCGAGCAGCTTGACCATCGACTCGAACGCAATCGCCGCCACCATGCCTTCGTGGCGCTCGGTGGTATCGAGGTGGCGGGTGCCGAACAGCACGGTGAACGCAGCAAGCGTAAGGGCGATGTAGAGCGTGCTGTCCCGCCACCAGCCCGCGGCGGTGGCAGCGACGGCCTTGGACGCCGGGTCATAGCCGCCGACCAGCAGCGCGTAACCCGTCGATATTGCCTTGAGCTGGAGTGCGATGTAGGGAACGATACCGACCACCGCGATGACAGTGACCAGGCCACCGAGCAGATGGCTCTTGCCGTAGCGCGAGGCGATGAAGTCCGCGATCGAGGTGATGCGGTAGCTGCGCGCGATGCGGATCATCTTCAGCAGCACCAGCCAGGCCAGTGCCAGCCCCAGCGTGGGACCGAGATAGGTGGGCAGGAAGGAAATGCCCCCCGACGCGGCGCGGCCGACGCTGCCGAAGTAGGTCCATGCGGTGCAATAGACCGCCAGTGACAGGCTGTAGACCCAGGGGTTGGAAATGATCGAGCGCCCTTGGTCGGCGCGGCGGTCGCCAAAATAGGCAACCGCGAACAACAACAGCAGATAGGCGAACGAGACGCCGACGATCAGCCAGCCCGGCAGCATCGCGCCCTCCCCATCAGCGCGCGCCCCGCTCGACGATCCAGGCCACCGCGACGATCAGCGCAAGCCATGTGCCGAACAGGTAGACGTGCAGCAACGGCAGTCCGAACAGGCTCAACGGCCGGTCGAACAAGGACAGGATCGGATAATTGAGCAACAGCATGCCGGCGATGAACACGGCCACCAGGCGCTGCCCGGCCAGTCCCTTGCGCATCATGACCTCCCATGATGTCGGCCCTGCCACAATGGCGAACGCGCCGCCCCGCTCTTGCAGGCGGGGTCGGCGCTTCGCACGATCAGGAAGCACGCATTGCGCGTGCCCGGTCTCCCCCCATGTGCCCGGATACGTGCCCGGGCCTCCCCCTGTCGTTCATTGGCGGCCGGACCCGCAGGCCCGGCCGTGTCGGATCAGCCCTTGAGCTGTTCCAGGATGGCCGGGTTCTCCAGCGTCGAGGTATCCTGCGTGACATCCTCGCCCTTGGCCAACTGGCGCAGCAGGCGGCGCATGATCTTGCCCGAGCGCGTCTTGGGCAGGTTCTCGCCGAAGCGGATGTCCTTGGGCTTGGCGATCGGACCGATCTCGTGGCCGACCCAGGCCTGCAGCTCCTTGATCACCTTGGCCGCTTCATCGCCGGTCGGGCGTGCGCCCTTGAGCACCACGAAGGCCACGATGGCTTCGCCGGTCACATCGTCCGGACGACCGACCACGGCAGCTTCCGCCACCTTCTCGTGTGCCACCAGGGCGGACTCGATCTCCATCGTGCCCATGCGGTGACCGGAGACGTTCAGCACGTCGTCGATACGACCGGTGATGGTGAAGTAGCCCGTCTCGGCGTCACGGATGGCACCGTCGCCCGCGAGGTAGAGCTTGCCCTTGAAGTCCTCGGGGTAGTAGGTTTTCTTGAAGCGGTCCGGGTCGCCCCAGACGTTGCGGATCATCGACGGCCACGGCTTGGTGACCACGAGGATGCCACCCTGACCCCAGGGCACCTCGGTACCGGTTTCGTCCACCACTGCCGCCATGATGCCCGGGAAGGGCAGCGTGCAGGAACCCGGAACCATCGGCGTTGCGCCCGGCATCGGCGTGATCATGTGCGCGCCGGTCTCGGTCTGCCAGAAGGTATCGACGATCGGGCAACGGCCGCCGCCGACGTTCTCGTAGTACCACTCCCAGGCCGCCGGGTTGATCGGCTCGCCCACCGAACCCAGGATGCGCAGCGAGGACAGGTTGTACTGCTTCGGATGCACGGCGGGGTTGTTGTCGGCCGCCTTGATCAGCGAGCGAATCGCGGTGGGCGCGGTGTAGAAGATGCTGACCTTGTGGTCCTGGATCATCTTCCAGAAACGACCGGCATCCGGGTAGGTGGGCACGCCTTCGAACACGATCTCGGTCGCGCCGCAGGCGAGCGGGCCGTAGGTGATGTAGGTGTGGCCGGTGACCCAGCCGATGTCGGCCGTACACCAATAGACGTCTTCGGGCTTGATGTCGAAGGTGTACTTCATCGACAGCACCGCCTGCAGCAGGTAGCCGCCCGACGAGTGCTGAACACCCTTGGGCTTGCCGGTGGAGCCGGAGGTGTAGAGGATGAACAGCGGGTGTTCGGCCTCGACCCACTCGGGCTCGCAGGTCTCGGACTGGCTGGCCACCGCCTCGTGGTACCAGGTGTCACGTCCGGCGACCATATTGACGTCGGCGCCGGTGCGCTTGACGACGATGACATTCTTGACCGAATCACACCCGCCGAGGGACAGCGCCTCGTCGGCGATCGGCTTGAGCGGCAGCGCCTTGCCACCGCGGAACTGGCCGTCGGACGTGATCACGGCGACCGCTGCCGCATCCTCGATGCGGTCACGCAGGGCTTGTGCCGAGAAGCCGCCGAAAACGATGGAGTGCGTCGCACCGATGCGCGCGCAGGCCTGCATGGCCACCACGCCTTCGATCGACATCGGCAGATAGATGATGACGCGATCGCCCTTCTTGACGCCCATGCCACGCAGGGCGTTGGCGAACTTGCTGACGCGCGCGAGCAGGTCCTTGTAGGTCACCTTGGTGACTTCGCCACTGTCGGCTTCGAAGATCAGCGCGACCTTGTCGCCCAGGCCATTATTGACGTTGCGATCAAGGCAGTTGTACGAAACGTTCAGCTTGCCGTCGGCAAACCACTTGAAGAACGGCGCGTTCGATTGGTCGAGGACCTGGGTGAAGGGCTCCTTCCAGTCGAGCAGCTCCTTCGCACGACGGCCCCAGTAGCCTTCGTAATCGTCCTCGGCCTCCTTGCACAGCGCACGATACCCGTCCATGCCGGACACCGCTGCGTTACGGACCATCTCTTCCGAGGGGTTGTAGATACGGACTTGCTGCTCATTGGACATGCTCACCTCTCCTCAACTGTTCAAATGGTTGAAGCCGACCCTTTGCGGGTCCTCGACTGGTTGGTTCCAGTCTTGAAATCGGTTGCTGTAGCCGCTGACTCGGCTGCTGCCGGATCGCAGGCATTTAAGAGCTTGTATCTTACACAGGACTTACACAGGGCCAACAAGGCTCCGAACCGACGCTGCGCGCGCTCGGTGCTAGAATCCCGCGGTTGATCGAATACTGCGATCCAACTGCGCCATTCTGCCCCCATGCCATCCGGAGACCAAGCGTCATGACGATTATTCGCGAAGAAGACCTCATTCAGTCGATTGCGGATGCGTTCCAGTACATCAGCTACTACCACCCGCTCGACTACATCCAGGCCCTCGGCGAAGCCTACGAGCGCGAGGAAAGCCCGGCCGCGAAGGACGCCATCGCACAGATCCTCACCAATTCTCGCATGGCTGCCGAAGGCCATCGCCCGATCTGTCAGGATACCGGCATTGCCGTGGTCTTTCTCAAGGTCGGCATGAATGTGCAGTGGGACGCACGGATGAGCGTCCAGGAGATGATCAACGAGGGCGTGCGCCGCGCCTACAACAGCCCCGACAACATGCTGCGCGCGTCGGTGCTGCTCGACCCGGCCGGCAAGCGCCAGAACAGCAAGGACAACACCCCGGCGGTGGTGCACTACGAGATCGTCCCCGGCGACGATGTCGAGGTCATCTGTGCGGCCAAGGGTGGCGGCTCCGAGAACAAGTCGAAGATGGTGATGCTCAACCCGTCGGATTCGATCGTGGACTGGGTCATCAAGACCGTACCGACCATGGGCGCCGGCTGGTGTCCGCCGGGCATCCTTGGCATCGGCATCGGCGGCACGCCCGAGAAGGCCATGCTGCTGGCCAAGGAATCGCTCATGGAGCCGGTGAACATCCACGAACTGCGCGAGAAGGCCGCCTCGGGCGCCAAGCTGAGCCGGGTGGAGGAACTGCGCCTCGAGTTGATGGACAAGGTCAACGCGCTCGGCATCGGCGCCCAGGGCCTGGGCGGTCTGACCACCGTGCTCGACGTCAAGATCATGGACTACCCGACCCACGCCGCGTCGCTGCCGGTTGCCATGATTCCCAACTGTGCCGCTACCCGCCACGTGCACTTCCATCTCGACGGCTCCGGCCCGGCCCACCTGCCGACGCCCAGGCTGGAAGACTGGCCCCAGGTCACCTGGAAGGCCGACACCAACGTCGCCACCCGCGTGAACCTCGACACCCTCACCAAGGAAGAGGTCGCCTCGTGGAAGCCGGGCCAGATCCTGCTGCTCAACGGCAAGATGCTCACCGGCCGCGATGCTGCGCACAAGCGCATCGCCGACATGCTGGAAAAGGGCGAAAAGCTGCCGGTCGACTTCACCAACCGCGTCATCTACTACGTTGGCCCGGTCGACCCGGTGCGCGACGAAGTCGTCGGCCCCGCCGGCCCCACCACGGCCACCCGCATGGACAAGTTCACCCGCATGATGCTCGAGAAGACCGGGCTCATCTCGATGATCGGCAAGTCCGAGCGCGGCCCGGTCGCCATCGAGGCCATCAAGGACAACAGGTCGGCCTATCTGATGGCGGTCGGCGGCGCGGCCTACCTGGTATCCAAGGCCATCAAGGAAGCGAAGGTCGTCGGTTTCGAAGACCTCGGCATGGAAGCGATCTACGAATTCACCGTGCAGGACATGCCAGTGACGGTCGCGGTCGACGCCAATGGCACCAGTGTGCATAACACCGGCCCGAAGGAATGGCAGGCCCGGATCGGCAAGATCCCGGTCGCTGTCGCCTGAGATCGCCTCACACCCTGCTCGGGGTAATCGCAAGGGCCACCGCCTGGACGTTGAGGCAGGCGGTGGCCAGGAAACCTCGCGGCTGGCGCAGCTCCCACGGGGCAACGAAGCGCCTTGGGCTTGCTGTAGGAGCGGCGCCAGCCGCGAGCCTCTGTAAGCGCCCGCGTGCATCGCAGTCGCGCATCGATCCTACGCGAGCAGCCTGTTTATCTGTCCGAGCATCACGTCCAGGCGCCTGCGCACCGCGCCAAGCCCCTCGACGACGGCCGCTGCATCGGCCGCCCGGTAGTGTGCCGCAAGCGTCTCGATGGTCTCATGGAGCAAGTCGTGCGCCTGCGCCAGCTCGCGCAGCACGACCTCTTCATGACGCTGCTCGGCAAGCGCGAGCTCGATCCAGCGCCCGAGACTGCAGCCATGAACCACAAGCCGGTTGTCGATCTGCGTGCCATCGGCAATCTTGGCGGCAAGCGCGCGTACCAAGGCGCGGTGCTCGACCTGCGCATACACCAAGGCAAGCTCCTCGCGTGACAGCGCTGACTGTCGTCGCCAGCTCGCCGGCGGCGCCCATGTGGCAACCCACTGCGGCAGGGACTCACCCTCCATCGGCCGTGCAATGACATAGCCCTGCCCGACCTCGCACCCGAGCTGGAGCAGCACCCTGCCATGGGCCTCCGACTCCACGCCCTCGGCCACCACCTCCCGGCGGAAGGCGTGTGCAAGCCCCATAACCGCTTCGAGAATTGCAAGATCCTCAGGGTCGTCGAGCATCTCGCGCACGAACAGCTGGTCGATCTTGAGACGTGCGGCGGGCAGGCGCTTGAGGTAGGCCAGCCCCGAATAGCCGGTCCCGAAGTCATCAAGCGCGAAACTGACGCCGATGCGCGCACAAGCCTCCACGATCTGCGTCACCCGCGTCATGCTCTCGAGCGCGCTGCTCTCGAGCACCTCGAGTTCGAGACTGCCCGGTGCCAAGCCCGGATGACCGGTCAAGGCCTCCTGAAGGCGCATCATGAAATCCGGGGCCTGAAGGTGGCGCGCCGAGATATTGACGCTCACCGGCACCGTCAGCCCCAAGCTCTTCCAGCGCTCGAGCTGCTCGAGCGCTGCCGAGATCACCCAATCACCCAATGCCACGGCCACCGGCTGGTCCTCGACCATAGGCAGGAAGGCCGCCGGCTCGATCAGGCCCAGCTCGGGATGCTGCCAGCGGATGAGCGCCTCGACGCCAGTGAGCGCCCCGCTGCGCATATTGACCTTGGGCTGGTAGAACAGGACGAACTCGTCATTGGCAAGCGCTTCGTGGATCCGCGCCACGCCCTCGTGCCGCCCGCGCACATCGCGGTCCTGGTCGGTGTCGAAGAAATGATAGCGATTCTTGCCCGCAAGCTTGGCCTGGTACATGGCCAGATCGGCCTGGCGCAGCAGTTGGTCGGGCTCCAGCGCCTCCTCCTGAGGGTAGAGCGTCAGCCCGATGCTGGCCGAAACCTGGAGCTCCGCGCCACCCACCTGCACCACCTGGGCGACCGCCTGAAGCAGGCGCTGGACGAGGTGCTTGCAGGCAGGCAAGTCCGGCAGATCCACCAGCACCGCGACGAACTCGTCGCCACCGAGCCGCGACACGCTGTCAGCGTCGCGCAAGGTGCCCTTCATGCGCGCGGCCACCGTCGTCAACAACTGGTCGCCGACGTGGTGCCCATGGCCGTCGTTGACCTCCTTGAAGCCGTCCAGATCGATGTAGGCCACCGCCAGCAACTGGCCCCGTCGCCGCGCCTGCGCCATGCTGCGACTCAGGCGGTCATGGAGCAGCACGCGATTGGGCAGGCCGGTCAGCGCATCATAGTGGGCAACGTACTTCAGTTGCGCCTCGTGTTCTTTCTGGATGGTGATGTCGTTGAGCGTCCCGGAGATCCCCTGCACCTCCCGCCCGGCACCGAATACCGGGCGGGCATGGAGCTCGACCCAACGAAACCCTCCGCCGACCCGCAGGTAACGCAGTGCCTGCGTGCACGAGGCTTCCTCGCGCCGCATGAGCAACTCGAACACCTCCTGATGGAGATGGCGGTCATCCGGGTGCACATAATCGACGAACGGCCTGCCGATGCTCGCCTCGACCGCGAAACCGGTCAGCTCATGCCAGGCCCTGTTCAGGAACGCGCAGCGCCCATCTGCATCCACCTGAAAGATGACCTCGCGCACGCTCTCGACCACGGAGCGGTAACGCGCCTCGCTCTCGCGCAGGCTCTCGTCAACCCGCTTGCGCTCGATCACACCGGCCAGGGCATTGCCGACCAGGCTCATCAAGGTCTTTTCCTCGCCCGACCATTGCCGGCGGCAGCGTACCGAATCGAGGCCTACGAAACCCAGCAGCCGGCCGTTAACCACCATTGGCGCCGCCAGCGTTGACTGGATGCCCTGCGACTGGAGCAGCTCACGATCCTGACGCGCACACTCCGGCAACAGGGAAACATCGGGGAAATCCACGATCTCGAGACGCTTGATGATCTGGCAGAACAGCGAGCCCTCGAAGCCCACGCCCTGCAGGTTGTGCGCTTGTGGCGAGACGCCCGGCGCACACCATTCGTGCGTGTTGCTGACGCTGCGACCGTCCTCGGTGATATCGAACACGAATGCGCGGTCGGCATCCGCATAGCGTCCGATCTGCGCCAGGGCACGCAGAACAAGGCCATCGACCTCGTCCGCCCGCGCGGGCATCAATTCCGATGAGATACGCGCCACCATCCGGCCGAAGGCGATACGACGCGTCAGTGCAGCCTCGCCACGCTCGCGGATCAGCTCCGCACTGACCGGACCGTCGAAGATCTCAAGCAGCTCGCGCACACCCTGCTGGTCATCCAGCGGCCGTCTCGACATTCCGACCATCAAACCCAGTGCCTGCCCCTCCTTGTCGGCGAGCGGCACACCGCAATAGGCCTCATAAGCACCGTCCCGCAAGCCGGGATCATCGGGAAAACGCGCCGCAACACCGCTGCCGATGACCACGCTCCTGCCCTGAAGCGCCAGCTCCGACGGTGTTCCAGCCAGCACGTAGCTGAACGGCTGAACTGCCGCGCCGTCCTTCCAGCCGGCACGCACATTGATACGGCCGCCCTCTTCCAGGCATTGCCCAACGAACACCAGATCAAGATGCAGGGCCTCGCCCACATGGCGACATACGGCCTCGTAGAACGCATCTCCCGAGAGCATGGTGTAGCGTGCGGCCAGCGCATCCAGGGCCAGACCAGCACGCTTGCGGTCGGTGACATCCAGGCAATAGCCGATGTAGCCGAGAAAGCGCCCACTGCTGTCGTAGCGCGGACTGCCTTCGTCCGATACCCAGCGATAGCCGCCATCTACATGACGCAAGCGATACTCCAGCCTAAACGGCTCCTGCGCCGCGAACGCACGTTCGTAATCCGACAGGCATTGCGCCCGGTCGTCGGGATGAACACCCTCGGCCCAGCCCTCGCCCAACTCCTGCTCGAGACTGCGGCCGGTGAATCGCAACCAGGGCTCGTTGAAATAGCTGCAGCGCCCGTCGGCACCCGACGTCCAGATCAGGGCCGAACCGCTGTTGGCAAGGTTGCGGAAGTGTGTCTCGCTCTCGAGCAAGGCCTGTTCGGCCGCATTGCGCTCCTGCTCGAGCCGCAAGGCCACGATCATGCTGGTGCACGTCGCCAGCATCGGTGCAAGATCGTCCACGAGCACCCGATCGTAGCCCCCGGGGGCATTGGCCAGGCCAACAATGCCGACCAGCTGCGCGCCCTGGATGAGCGGCAGGCCAAGAAAACCCCTGAGCGGCGGATGGCCTTGCGGAAGACCGCAACTGCGCGTATCCGTGGCGGGAGCATTCGAGATCACCGGCGCCGCCGTGCGCAGGACAGCGCCGTAAAGGCTGTTCAGCTCGCGAAATTCGAAACCACCGGCGCGCGCACGTTCATACAGTGTTCGGGTGTGGGCATCCCAAGCCACATCGGTAAGCCCATGCATGCGCACGAAGGGCTCGCCCAACTCGTCGTGCAGGACCTCACCGATGAACCCGTATTCGCTGTCGCTAAGCCCGATCAACTCGTGAAGTATGCGCTCGAAGACCTCGTGCGCAGCACCATCGACGAGAAAATCGCGTTGCACGGCGACGAGGGCGGACAGCATTCTCGCCTGCCGGCGGGCACGGCGACCAATCTGTTCGGCATACGAAGACATCTCGCTCGTGCCTGCGACGGGCAAGGTCAACGCAGGCCCCGCATCTACGGACGCACTCTGGGCTGAAGGAAGGGGGCGCCGGGGCATAGGTATGACGAACTCGATGGCAGACGCATTAGCGCATGATAACGCCGCCAGGGGAACCCAAGAAGCCGCAGCGCGGCCCGAATGCAAAAAGGGGCGGCAGTCCAGATGACCGCCACCCCTTACTGGCACTGCCCGCGCGGGCTTATTTCGCCAGATGCTCGGAGAGCTTGAGCCAGGTGTCCACCACCGTGTCCGGGTTGAGCGAAATGGTCTGGATCCCCTCGTCCATCAGCCACTCGGCCAGATCCGGATGGTCCGACGGCCCCTGGCCGCAGATACCGACATACTTGCCCAGCTTGTTCGCTGCGCGGATCGACATCGACAACAACTGCTTGACGGCCGGGTCACGCTCGTCGAATGCGTGCGCCACCAGTCCGGAATCGCGGTCGAGGCCCAAGGTGAGCTGAGTCAGATCGTTCGAGCCGATCGAGAAACCATCGAAGTGCTCGAGGAACTGCTCGGCAAGGATCGCGTTGGACGGGATCTCGCACATCATGATCAGCTTGAGGTCGTTCACGCCACGCTTGAGACCATGCTCGGCGAGCAGATCGACCACGCCCTTGGCCTCTTCGACGTTGCGCACGAAGGGGATCATGATCTGCACGTTGGTCAGGCCGAGCTCGTTGCGCACCTTCTTCATGGCTGCAACTTCCATCTCGAAGCAGTCACGGAAACTGTGCGCGATGTAGCGCGAGGCGCCACGGAAGCCGAGCATCGGGTTCTCTTCTTCCGGCTCGTAGATCTCGCCGCCGAGCAGCTTGCGGTATTCGTTCGACTTGAAGTCGGACATGCGCACGATCACGGGCTTCGGATAGAAAGCCGCAGCGATGGTCGCCACACCCTCGACCAGCTTCTCGATGAAGAACTGCTTGGGCGTCGCGTAGCCGCGCGAGCGACGGTTGATCTCGTCGCGCAGGTTGGCAGGCACCTGGGCGATGTCGAGGATCGCCTTGGGGTGGATGCCGATCATGTTGTTGATGACGAACTCCAGGCGGGCGAGACCGACACCGCCATTGGGGATCTGCGCGAACTCGAAGGCGAGTTCCGGGTTACCCACGTTCATCATGATCTTCACCGGGATCTCGGGCAGGTTGCCCATGTCGGTGGTGATGATCTCGAAATCGAGCTTGCCACGGTACACGTAGCCGGTGTCCCCCTCGGCGCAGGACACGGTGACCGATTCGCCCTCGTGCAGCACTTCGGTGGCGTTGCCGCAGCCCACGATGGCAGGGATGCCCAGTTCGCGCGCAATGATCGCAGCATGGCAGGTACGCCCGCCGCGGTTGGTGACGATGGCGCTGGCGCGCTTCATCACCGGCTCCCAGTTGGGGTCGGTCATGTCGGTGACGAGGATGTCACCGGCCTGGACACGGTTCATCTCCGAGGCGTCGCCAACCACGCGCACCACACCGGCACCGATCTTCTGACCGATTGCGCGACCGTGGGTAAGCGCCTTGCCGTACTGCTTGAGGCGGTATTTCTCCATCACCAGGCCGGAGTCCTGGCTCTTCACCGTCTCCGGGCGGGCCTGCAGGATGTAGAGCTTGCCATCGACACCGTCCTTGCCCCACTCGATGTCCATCGGGCGGCCATAGTGCTTCTCGATGATCACCGCATAGCGGGCAAGCTCGAGCACGTCCCCGTCGGTGAGCGAGAAGCGCATGCGATCGGCCTCGGGCACGTCCACCGTGCGCACAGAGCGTCCGGCCACCGCCTTGTCGGCGAACACCATCTTGATCAGCTTGGAGCCCAGGTTGCGGCGAATCACTGCCGGTTTGCCCAGCGCCAGCGTGGGCTTGTGCACATAGAACTCGTCCGGATTCACCGCGCCCTGCACCACCGTCTCGCCCAGGCCATAGGACGCCGTGATGAAGACCACCTGGTCGAAGCCCGACTCGGTATCGATCGAGAACATCACGCCCGAAGCGCCGGAATCGGAACGCACCATGCGCTGCACGCCGGCAGACAGTGCGACGTCGGCGTGGGCGAAGTTCTTGTGAACGCGGTAGGCGATGGCACGGTCGTTGTAGAGCGACGCAAACACCTCCTTCATGGCGTGCAGGATGTTCTCGTAGCCGTGGATGTTGAGGAAGGTCTCCTGCTGGCCGGCAAAGGAGGCATCCGGCAGATCTTCCGCAGTGGCCGACGAGCGCACGGCGAAGCTGCCCTCACCCTCGGCGGTAAGCTGCTCGTAGGCGGTCTTGATCTCGGCCTCGAGCTTGGCCGGGAAGGGGATGTCTACAATCCACTGGCGAATCTGCGCACCCGTCTTCACCAAGGCATCGACGTCGTCCACGTCCAGCGCATCGAGCGCTGCATTGATGCGATCGGCCAGGCCGTCATGGGCGAGGAACTCGCGGTAAGCCTCGGCCGTGGTCGCAAAACCACCCGGCACACGTACGCTGGCGGGCAACTGGCTGATCATCTCGCCGAGCGAGGCGTTCTTGCCGCCGACCTTGTCGACGTCGGTCATGCGCAGTTCGTTGAAAGGAATCACGTAGCGTGTCATGTGTGGCTTCCGCAAATGTTGGAGAAAAAGCAAAATATCGAAGTCAGCAGTTTACGATTTTTTGTGCTGTGCCGCACGACAGGGTTTGCCCCAATGCCAGGCCCCCCTGCTCGCCCCCACCGTCCTGGCACCCAAGGCTCCGATCATGACCGACACCCCGCGCCGCACCGTCTTCTTCGTCTCCGACGGCACCGGCATCACCGCAGAAACGCTTGGCCATAGCCTCCTGGCCCAGTTTCCCGAGGCAAAATTCCGCCAGGTGCGCGCGCCCTTCGTCGACGACATCGACAAGGCGATCGAATGCGCGGCGCAGATCCGAGACGCAGCACTCGAGGATGGGGTGCGCCCGATCGTGTTCAGCACGCTCGTCAATCAGGCAACGGTTGATGCACTGCACAAGGCCGACGCCCTCTTCCTTGACCTGTTCGAACGCTTCATCGGCCCGCTCGAGACCGAACTCGGGCAGCGCTCCACCCACGCGGTAGGGCGTTTCCATGGCATTGCCGACAGCACCAACTACAAGCACCGCATCGAAGCCATCAACTTCGCCATGGCCCACGACGACGGCATTTCGAGCGACGGCGAACTCGCCGAGGCCGACGTGATCCTGGTCGGGGTATCACGCTCGGGCAAGACGCCCACCAGCCTTTACCTGGCCATGCAGTTCGGCGTCAAGGCGGCCAACTACCCCCTCATTCCCGAGGACTTCGAACGCAACAAGCTCCCCGGCGAACTGCACAAGTATCGAACCAAGCTGTTCGGCCTCACCATCGCCCCCGAGCGACTGTCGCAGATCCGCCAGGAGCGACGCCCCAACAGCCGCTACGCCTCACTGGAGAACTGCCGCTACGAGATCGACGCCGCACAGAAGCTCATGCGCCGGGAGAACATCCGCTGGCTCGAATCCACGACGAAATCCATCGAGGAGATCTCCGCCACCATCCTGCAGACCGTGCGCGTCGACCGGCCCGGCTTCTGAACCAACGACAACAGCATTCACCCATAGCCTGCCTGGGCGGCGCAATGGGCTAGAATGCGGGCTTTCCGGCGCGGCGTGCATGCGCTGCAGCCATAGCCAGAACAGCAACGGAACCCCAACAATGAAAAGAACGCGCCTCAAGCGCCGTGGCGGCCTCGGTCGCACTGCAGAACAACTCGTCTGGCTCGCCAGCGGGCTGGCCGAATCCGGCAGCCGCATCGAGGACCGCTACTGGGAAGCACAACTCGCGCACCTCATCGACGAACTGCTCGCCAGCAACGACGAAGACAGTCTGAACACCGCGCTCGACCACCTCTACAGCGCCGACTCGCGCGCTTACGATGAGCTCGCCGATCATCTCGAGTCGCGTGCCGAGTGCGCAGGCGGCGCCTTCGACAGTCACGACGTCGTCTTGCTCGCAGCCCCCATCCTCGCCTGGTCGCGCTTCCGCATCCCCGCCACGAGCCTGCCGGCCGCCATGGTCGCCAACCTGCGCGTGCACCTGCAGGCCCACGTCCTGTCGAAGGACGCCCGCCTCTCGGTAGCCGATTTCCTCTTCAGCCCCGACCAACTGCCTCAGGGCTACTGCAACACGGCAGAGTTCGCCAAGGTGATCGGCGGTGCCGCCATCGACAACAGCGACCTCCATATCGACACCGAAGGCATGCCGGAGACTGCCCAGTTCCTGTCGGATACGCGCTACCTGCTCGCAGCCGTCGCGGTGCCACGTGGCGGCCCGGTGTTCCGCTGGCAGGAGGCTGACGGCAGCCGCGACACCGCGCGCGATCAGTGGCGCACCCAGGGCGGCGCCTGTCTCGGCCCGCTCTTGCCGGGCTGCGCAATGGACCCTGTGCTCCCCGAAACCTACTTCGCAGCCAGCAGAGCGGCCGACAAGGACAGCCGCCCGTACTCGGTGCGCGCATCCGTCGCCTTCCTCGCCACTACGCTGGAGATCCCCGCCGCAAACCTGCGCGCAGTCGTCGCCCCGTTCTGGGAGCGCAATCTGGAGGAATACCGCATCGGCTTCGCGCTGCGCGAGCGCGAAGGCGTCGTCCACGGCGTGGTCTGGCCGCTGCTGGGCGCCGAGGACGAAACCACCGACTGTCCGGCACAGATCGAGGCCGTGCTGCGCGAATCGGGCGTCAGCGATATCGTCCTGCTCGACCACCAGTTCCCGCTGGAGTACTGCGATGACTGCGGTGCGCCGTACTATCCGTCCGCTGACGGCGAGACGGTTCATGCGGAGATGCCCGAGGAACAATCAGGGCAGGCACCGCGTCATCTGCACTGAGCCCCTCACATTGCGGAGAACGGAATGAGCGACGACCCCACCCGGACCGAGGCCGAATGGCGTGCCCGGCTGACCGACATGCAGTATCACGTCACCCGTGAAAAGGGCACCGAACGCGCCTTCACCGGCGAGTACTGGAACGTGTGGGACAAGGGCGCGTACAACTGCGTATGCTGCGGCGCCCCGCTCTTCCGTTCCGAGCACAAGTTCGACGCGGGCTGCGGCTGGCCCAGCTTCTGGACAGTAGCCGAGCCCGACAACGTCGACACCGCGGTCGACCGCAGCCACTACATGGTTCGCACCGAGGTCCTCTGCCACCAATGCGGCGCCCACCTCGGCCACGTCTTCGAAGACGGCCCCCAGCCCACCGGCCTGCGCTACTGCATCAACTCGGCGTCGATCAAGCTGGAGAAGAACGGGGAGTGACCGACGAAGGCTGCACGAACTCACACGTGGCCCGCTGTATCGTCAAGCCGGTTGGCGTTATCACGGAACACCTTGCGCAAGGGTTCCGAGATCCGGCGATCGCTCGCAGCCGCGTTCCAGAACACAAGCGCCTGCCTGCAGGCCTCCAGCCAGATGGCGCGCTCGCCGGGGAGCGGCAAGGGCGGTTGCCACACCTTCGCAGGCAACTCGCCGCCGGGCAGCGGGGCATAGTCCATCGGCACCATGTCGTAGGCCGGCGCCGGCGTGAGCTGACCACCCACAACGCGAAACGCACAATTGCCCAGATGCATGTCGCCGTTGGCGATCAGGCGCCCGAACCACCACAGCCGGCCGATGCTCACCGCATCCTCGGGCGACAGCAAACCCGCAGCAACCAGCGCGTTGGCATGGTCCCGCCAGTCGCGTGCGCCCAAACCCAGCAGATGCGCACTGACCGCCTGCAGGCTGACGACCGGCAGTCGCCCGAATCGACCCAGCCGATCGAAACGCTCCGACTCGAGGAAAGTACGGCCCTTGCTGGAAAGGATACGGCTTCGAGCAATCTCGACGCCGCCCAGCCCCTGCGCCACGCTGAGCGCGAGGTGCTCGCAGACCAGCAAGTCGGCCCAGCGCTGCCCGCTCTCCCCCGCACCAGAGAACTTCACCAGCACATGCGGCGTTTGCTGCCCCGGCAGTTCTCGCAACGACAGGAACTTCGGGAACTCGCCCGCCGCGCTGCTACCTGCCACGCCCAGCGACACGCTGCGCTCGGCCGATTCGTGATACGCGCCAAGCAGCCTCGATTCGGTGAGCACCGGCGTCGGCGCCAGCACCTCAGCCTGCCAGAGCCGCGCCGCCTGCTCACCAAGGATCAGGTGACCGGGCAGGTCAGCGCCGCGGCGACTCAGGATCCAGGCGATCTCGTCATCGCCCCAGTCGCGCGGGTCGTCGGGCACCTCGAGGTCCAAATGAAGCTGGCGCGCGAACTGCCGCCCAAGGTAGCCCTGCGGCTGCATGTCGTACAGCGGATAGGGCAACCCAGCCCACCACCCGTCTCGCGCCTCGTCATCGACCGGAAACCCGAGCCTGTCCAGCGCACACCACGCCCCCTCTGGCTGTAGCAGGCGCAGGACCCCGCCTTCCTGCAGCCGCCCATCTGCATCGACGTGAAAAAGCGGAAGCGGTGCTGAGGATCCACGCAAGGCGCGGCAGGCAGCATATCGGGTTCGCCCTGCCGCACCGCCACGGCACACGTCCGCGCCAAGTTCTCCCAGCAGACGCAACGCCGTCCGTGGCGACACCTCGGCCTGCCGCGCCAAGTCCGTGGCCCGCACGGGCCCACGTCGCAGGGCGGCCAGCAGGCGCTGCCTGATGTCAGGGTTCTTGGTACGCATAATGTCGAGATAGCATTCGGACGAAGTGCTTATAAAGCATAGCGCCAAACGAAAAAATGAGCGCTTAATGTCTGGATTTTTGTCTTGATTTGCAGCACATGGACGAAAAAAACCCGCGCCAGCCACAGGGGCCGCGCGGGTCTTGATCAGGCAAGGTCTGCGCTTACACGCGTTCCCACACCGTGGTGATGCCCTGGCCGCCACCGATACACATGGTGGCAACGCCGTAACGGCCGTTCACGCGGATCAGCTCATGCAGCAGCTTGGTGATGATCACCGAGCCGGTCGCACCCACCGGGTGGCCGAGCGAGATGGCGCCGCCATTGGGGTTGACCTTGGCGGTGTCGAGCTCGAGGCCACGATTGACTGCGATCGACTGTGCCGCGAAGGCTTCGTTGGATTCGATCACGTCGATCTGGTCCAGCGTCAGCCCGGCGCGCTGCAGTGCGAGCTTGGTGGCCGGGATCGGGCCTTCGCCCATGATCTCGTTGGGCACGCCAGCGATCGCGTAGGACACCAGGCGAGCGATCGGCTTCTGGCCCGCGGCGGCAGCCTTGGCAGCATCGGCCATCACCAGGAAGGCAGCGGCGTCGTTGATGCCCGAAGCGTTACCTGCAGTAACCGAACCGTCCTTCTTGAAGGCCGGCTTCATCTTGCCCAGCGCTTCCATGGTGGTCATGCGCGGATGCTCGTCGGTATCGAACACCACGGTGCCCTTGCGGGTCTCGAAGGTGATCGGCACGATCTGGCTCTTGAAGCGGCCATCGGCAATCGCTGCCGCGGCGCGCACCTGCGACTCGAGCGCAAACGCGTCCTGCTCCTCGCGGGAGATGCCCCACTTGGTGCACAGGTTCTCGGCGGTGATACCCATGTGGCCAACGCCGAAGGGGTCGGTCAGCACGGCGACCATGGCGTCGATCGCCTTGGTGTCGCCCATGCGCGCGCCACTGCGCAGCGCCGGCAGCAGGTAGGCACCGCGCGACATCACCTCGACACCGCCACCGATGGCATAGTCGGCATCACCGAGCATGATGGCCTGGGCGGCATTGACGATGGCCTGTTGCGCCGAACCGCACAGGCGGTTGACCGCGAAAGCCACCGAGTCGGTCGACATGCCGGCGTTGACCGTCGCCACACGGGCAACGTACGCATAGCGGGAGTCGGTAGGAATGCAGTTGCCGACAGCCGCGAACTGCACCGCCTTGGGATCGACGCCAGCGCGCACAAAGGCCTCCTTGGCCACGACGGCGCCCAGCTCGGACGGCTCCATGTCCTTGAGCGAGCCACCGAAGCCACCCACCGCAGAACGAACAGCACTCAGAACAACGACTTCACGATTTGCCATATCCGACACTCCCTGTTTTTGAACTCAAACCCACTACCTGCCGACCCACCCGGCTGCGCCGAGCAAGACGAGCAGGAACAGACACACGAACAGTGCCCGCCAAAGCAGGCCTACCGTGCTTTGCATGTGTTCGACGCCTGCCTCGCCACCCAGCCCCATTTCGGGGCGATCGACGATCACGCCGGACTCGTGGACCGGCATGCCGAGCCTGACTCCCAGCGCACCGCCGCCACTTGCAATCAGTATAGCCGACGACCTGTCGGGCCACAGCACGGCCTGCGACCGCCAGCAATAAATTGCATCCTCGAAATTACCCATAACGGAAAACACCGTCGCAGTGATCCGCACCGGCACCCAGTCCAGCGCCTCGAAGGCTGTGCGCGCAAAACGGCCAAAATCGCCGAAGTCCGCATCAGCACGCGCGCCCCAAAGCGCATGTAGTGCCCGCGCCGCGAGGTACATCACCGCACCGCTCGGCCCCGGCAGCAGCACGAACCAGAACACCACGCCAAACACGCGCCGATGTGCGGCAACCAGCGCCATTTCGATCGACATGCGCGCAACCTCGTTCACGCCCGCCGCGTCGTAACGCCCGCCACGCCACTCGGCGAGCAGGTCGCGCGCGCGCGCCAGCTCTCCCATGCGCAAGGCGAGGTGAATCTCGCTGAACAGGCGACTGTCGTTCCCAAAGCCCATGCACAGGTAGAGCACGGCAACATTGAAAACGAAGGCCAGCAGCGGATGCAGCTCCCACAGCACCCAGTAGGCGAACGCCGTACCCAAGGTCCCGCCAAGCACGAGCAGCAGCCAGGCGAACCGTCCGTTGCCCGCACTGCCGTCATTGAAGCGCGCCACCGCCCGCTCTGCTGCCGAATCCAGCAGCCGAACAATCAGCGGGCGCGCAGCCAGGGGACGAAGCTGCTCGGCCAACAAGGCCAAAAGGAGCGCAATGAGTGTCATGCGGAGGCGGCCAGCAGGCTGTTATGAGGTCGGATCGTTCAGAGGGTGCGCTCGCCACATGATGGCGCTGCAACCATGCCGACGCATCGAAGATAACACAAAGGCCAGGCACATCAGGGCGGGCATCAGTTGTCCTGCGCACCCATCTGCATGTGCAACAAGCGGTACATCGACATGATGATGCCCGCCGTCGCACCCCATATGAAGTAGCCGTGATACGGCATGGCATGAAAACGCCGCACCCGCCCCTCATGCACGATGCTGTGCTCTTCGTGGTTGGCCGGGTCGAGAAAATGCGCCAGCGGCACCTCGAAGGCCTCCGCCACCTCGAAGGCGTCGAGCTTGAGCTCGAAGGGCGGATGCACCAGCCCCACCACCGGCGTCACCCGAAACCCGGTGCCAGTGAGGTAGTCGGGCAGCGCACCGAGCAACTCCACATGGCGACGGTGCAAGCCGATTTCCTCTTCGGTCTCGCGCAAGGCAGTATCGACCGCCGACGCATCACCTGCCTCCACCCTGCCGCCGGGAAAGCTGATCTGCCCGGGATGGTGGTGAAGGTGCTCGGTACGCCGGGTAAGGAGCACCGACGGCATCTCGTCACGCAGGACGACGGGCACGAGCACGGCCGCCGGGCGATGCATTCTCTTATCGGCCAGGCCGGGAAAGTCCATTGCCAACGGCGCCTCTCCCGCCGCAGCCAGCACGCTGCGCAAGGCCGGCACGAGCACTTTCGATCTCGCTGAATCCAAACTCAGACTCCACCCTGGCAAAGAAACGGGACGCACTGCAAACCACAGGCGAGGCGCCCCCGCATCGACAGACCGCCCCGCCTGCAGCAGGACCGGCCGTGACCTTTAACGCGCCACTCGTCAGGCGACACTCGTCCATGCACGCGGATGTGGTTAGAGTAAGGGCATGAAAACACCAGCCCACATGCGCGGCAGCCACCCGGCGGTGAGAGTACCCGAGGTCGCCACGAGCCGCCACCGCTTAGCGTGTGCCCGCCGCGCGGCAGGCTTCACGCTGATCGAAGTCATGATCGTGGTGGCGATCCTGGCGATCTTCGCTGGAATTGCGGCGCCCAACTTCAGGGAACTGATCACGCAGAACCGCATGACCAGCCAGGCAAATGACCTCCTGGCTGCCCTGCAGTTCGCACGCAGCGAAGCGATCACACGGGGCAGGCGGGTTTCCATCTGCCCCAGCAACAGCGGCACGGCTTGCACCAATAGTGCATGGCAAGGCGGCTGGATCGTGTTCGCCGAAGGCCTCACCGGCACGATCGGCACCTACGAATCGGCGGGCGACACCCTGCTCCGCGTTCAGCAGGCCCTTCAGGGCACAAGCACGCTCACGGTGGGCGGCAACATCACCTTTCAGCCCAACGGCACTGTAGAAACGGCGCGCACCTTCACCCTCTGCCCCAACGACGGTTCCAGCGTAATTGGACGTTCGATACCGATCACGCTTTCCGGGCGCGCGCGCGTCGACAAAACGGGTAGCTGCACATGAGATCCACAACACACCGCACCGGCAACAAGGGCTTCTCGCTGCTGGAAGTGCTCGTGACGGTCGTCATCCTGTCGGTGGCGCTGCTCGGGCTGGCTGGCCTGATGCTGTCGAGCATGCGCAACAACCACAGCGCCTACCAGCGCTCGCAGGCCACCTGGCTCGCCTACGACATCATCGACCGTGCGCGCGCCAACCGAAACCTGGCACTGGCGGGCAGCTACAACATCGCACTTACGGCTGCCACACCGGTCATGGCCCAGGAACCCGACACCCCGCCGGTCACGTTCCCCATTCAGGTGCAGGACCTCGCCCAATGGCGCGGCGCGCTTGCCCAAGCCCTTCCCGGCGGCACCGGCTCGGTCGCGGTCACACCCGCGAACCGAACCATCAGCGTCGTCATCCAGTGGGACGACAGCCGCGGCGCGGGCGGCGGCACGGCGCAGCAATTCCGGGTGGACAGCCAGCTATGAAACCGACACCCAAGCCCTCCCTCCGCCGGCAGCTCGGCATGACGATCGTCGAACTGATGATTTCGATGACGATCGGCCTCGTCATCCTGGGCGCCGTCGGTGCCCTGTTCATCAACGTTCAGCACTCCGCCCGCAACGCCGATAGCATGTCACGCATCCAGGAGAACGCACGATTTGCCATCGAACTGATGGCGCGCGACATCCGCATGGCGGGCTATATCGGCTGTGGCAACCTGGGCTCCGGCACCATCAACACCATTGCCAATGCGCCGGTGCCCCAGCTCAATGCCGCGAACGCGATACGCGGCCAGGACGCACCATCGGGCACGATCGCAGGCATCACCCTGGCGGGCGGCGACACCGTCACGATCATGCGCGGAACCGGAAGCGACGTCCATCTGGTAGGCAATGTGGTGCCATCGAACGCGAACATCCAGATCAACAGCAATCCGGACAACTTCGCGGCCGACGACGTACTCATGGTCACCAACTGCTCCAACACGGACGTCTTCCGCGCCACAAATGTGTCGAACAGCAGCGGCACGATCACCCTCGCCCACTCGAGCAGCTCGAACACCGGCAACAGGATCGGCACCTACGGGCCAGACGCCTTCGTCATGCGGCTCGCCCGCTTCGTCTATTTCGTCGGCACCAACCCGGACACCAACAGGCCATCACTCTATCGCGCGAACACCATTGCCAGCGCCGGCGTTGCGGAAGAACTCGTCGACAATGTCGAGAACATGGAGATCGAGTACGGCGTCGACACCAACAACAACAACGCCGCGGACGAATACCGTGCAGCGGCCGCCGTAACCAACTGGGAATCGGTCATCAGCGTCCGGCTGCGGCTGCTGGTCGCGAGCGCCGACAACAACATCCTCCCTGCAGCACAAAGCCATACCTTCAACGGCACCACCGTATCCGACCGCCGCATGCGCCAGGTCTTCACCACCACCATCGCGATTCGCAACCGCCTGCCATGACACGCTCGCCAAGACTCCTCCCGACAGCCGCACAGCAGCGCGGCATGGTGCTGATGATCGGCATGATCTTCATGCTCATCATGACGCTGGTCACCGTTGCCTCGATGCGCACCACGACGCTCGAGGAACGCATGGCGGGCAATGCGCGCGACAACGACCTTGCTTTCCAGGCCGCCGAAGCCGCATTGCGGGCGGGCGAACTGCAGCTCACCGCCGCCTCGCTCGAGCAGTTCATGGCCAGCAGTGCCGCCTTCCTGACCCTGGACTCGGGCACCGCCCGACGGGACGACCGCTACTGGACCAACACCAACGCCACGCACCAGCACAACTGGACAGCCAACGCACTGGCGGTCAGTCCGGCGCCGGCCGGCGTCGCCGAAGCGCCGCGCTACGTCATCGAGGAACTGCCCCCAATGGCCTCCACCGGCAGCGAAAGCCTCAAAGGACCCGCCCCGCTGCCTGATTCGGCGATCTTCCGTGTCAGCGCACGCGGGGTTGGCGGCAACCCGAGCACCGTCGTCTATCTGCAAAGCACGTATCGCCGCTGATGTCGCGCGCAACATGCGAGAAACCATCATGAAAGCACGTCTCCTCACGCTCGCCGCCGCACTCACCCTGTCCGTGAGCGCACATGCGCAGATCGACATCGCCCAGCAGCCCGTCTTCCTCAACCCGCCCGACCCGCGCGTCATGCTGCTGGTGTCGCGCGACCATGAGCTGTCGAAGAAGGCCTACAACGACTACAGCGACATCAACGGCGACGGCAGGCTGGACATCACCTACAACGACAGCATCGACTACTACGGCTATTTCGACCCGCGCCGCTGCTACAGCTACAACAACAACCGTTTCGAGCCCGGCGCAGCGGCCACCGGTACCAACGGCCACCATTGCAACAACGCGTGGAGCGGCAACCTGCTCAACTGGGCGACGATGACGCGCATGGACGTGATGCGCAAGACGCTCTACGGCGGCTATCGCTCCACGGACAACAATGGCGCTGCGCTGGGCGACACCGTACTCGAACGCGCGTTTCTCCCGGACGACACCCACGCTTTCGCCAAGGTGTTCTCCGCCCCCAGCGGCAGCACGATGAGCAACTTCGTGCCGTCGACTTACAGTACACACACCTCGCTGAGTTTCTGCAACGTCACTCCAAGCGCCAGCGGTGTATCGCACAGCATCACGGCGGCGCCGCGCATTCTGCTTGCCGCCGGCGCCTTTCCCCGCTGGGCCATGACCGAAGCCCCCCAATGCACCACCGGCAGCGGCGATCGCCCGGCGGCCACACTGGCATCGCTGATTGCCCGCGTTGCCGTTTGCGCGCCCGGCAAGCTGGAGGACAACTGCACTGCGTACGGTTCCGGGAGCAGCCCGAACTACAAGCCTACCGGCCTGCTGCAGAAGTATGGCCAGGCCGACGCCCTGTCCCGCGTTCAGTTCGGCCTGCTCACCGGCAGCTATTCGCGGAACAAATCCGGCGGCGTGCTGCGCAAGAACATCGGCCTGCTCAGCGGTAACGAGACTGCCGCCAACAACGAGATCAACCCCACGACCGGCCAGTTCATCAACCAGGCCGCCACCAATGCGGGCATCATCAACACGCTCAACCGCATCCGCATCGCGGGCTGGGACTACGGCGGCAACGGCGTTCACGTCAACAGCTGCAACTCCCCTGGCATCGCGAGCTTTACTGATGGTCAGTGCGTGGACTGGGGCAATCCGCTTGCCGAGATGTACCTCGAGAGCCTGCGCTACTTTGCCGGGCGCAGCGGACCGACGAGCGCGTTCGACTCCACCACTGCGGAACAGACCCACCTGCCCTCGCTGCCCAAGGTCAGCTGGTCCGACCCGCTGCCCGAAGGTCAGTGGTGCGCGATGTCGAGCACCGTCATCCTGTCGACCGGTCTGAACTCCTTCGATACCGACCAGCTCACGAACGATATCGGCATTGACGCAACCGACCTGACGAACAAGGTCGGCGTCAAGGAAAACATCTCGGGCAGCTACTTGATCGGCAGCAACGGCACCACGAACGACAGCCAATGCACACCGAAAACACTTACAGGCGGCCTCGCCAGCGCGCGAGGGGTATGTCCGGAAGTCCCTGCCCTGGAAGGCGGTTACCACATCGCCGGCCTCGCCTATGCGAACCTGAATGTCGACATACGCCCAGGCTACGCAGCGGATCGCAACCGGCGTTGGGGCAGCACGGCCTCGAACCCGCGGCCGGGCTATGCTGCACGGCAACCCATGAGCACCTACTCCGTCGCCGTCGCCGAGAGCCTGCCGCGGCTCGAGATCCCGGTCGGCGACACCACGGTGAGCTTCCTGCCCGCCTGCATGTCGAACTCCTCTGGCACCGCGGGTCATAACTCAACCGGCTGGCGCGTCTGCTCGCTCAATGACATGCGCTTCGTTTCCCTGACGACCGACGCCGCCGGGCGCCCGACCTCGGGCACCATCGAAGTGTCGTGGGAAGACTCCACCTGGGGCAACGACTATGACATGGACGGCATCCAGGAGATCGAGTTCTCGACCGGCGGTGGCACACTGGTGTTGAGGTCGCGCATCCTGCGCTCGTCCGCTGGTTTCGCGCTGCGCTTCGGTTACACGGTGACGGGCAGCACCACCGACGGCACCACATTCCCGCTGCTCGAACGGGGCGGCACTTTCCGTACCACGCCATCGGACTGGTCCGCCAACGCCACCTACCTGCCGGGCACATCAAGCGCACGCCTGCTCGAGAGCCCGCTCTGGTATGCCGCGAAGTACGGCCGCAACGAAGGCAAGACGCTCGAAGACACGCTGAGCGACTGGGACAAGGACGGCAACGGCATCCCCGACGCCTTCTTCAAGGTCACCAACCCCGCTGCGCTCTCGACCTCGCTTGGCAAGATCTTCGAGGAGGCTGCGCGTGCCGAGTCATCGGCATCAGCCATCGCCACCAACTCCACTCGCCTGGACACCAACACCCACGTCTATCAGGCGATCTTCCGGAGCCCTGAATGGACCGGCACCTTCCGTGCGATTCCGCTCAATGCGGACGGCACGCCCGGCGCGACGGCCTGGGAAGCCGGAGAGCTGATTCCAAGCGACCACAACGCACGCAACATCAAGACCTGGAATGGCGGCGCCTGGAACACGGGGGCAGGCATCGACTTTTCGTGGGATAGCGACGGCCTCACCGCAGCGCAGAAGACCCTGCTGCGCAACGAAGAGCATTTGCTGAACTACCTGCGCGGCGACAAGACGAGGGAGCGCACGACCAGCGCACCATCGAACCCCTATCGTGCACGCAACTCGCTGCTGGGCGACATCATCAACTCCGACCCGCATTACGTCGGCTCGGAGAGCTATGGCTACGACTTGCCGGGCAGCGGGCTTGGCGCCACCGCCATGTCGGCGTACACAACCTTCCGCACGACCACCAAGCGCAGCCGTCCCAAGGTCATCTACGTCGGCGCCAACGATGGGATGCTGCACGCCATCAACGCCGCCAACCTGCAGACCGATGGCGGAGGCTCCGAGCTGTTCACCTATGTCCCGAACGCGGTGTTCGCCAACCTGCCCGATCTCGCCAACCCCGAGTACCGCCACAAGTACTATGTGGACGGCTCTCCCAACTCGGGCGACGCCTATCTCGGCAGCACCTGGAAGACCGTGCTGCTCGGCACCCTGGGCGCAGGCGGCAAGGCCGTGTTCGCGCTCGACATCACCGACGTCAGCGCCTCGTCCCCCTTTGACGAGTCCAAGGTGATCTGGGAGTTCACCGACACCGACCTCGGTCACGTCATGGGCCGCGGCTTCGTCGCCCGTCTCAACGACGGCCACTGGTACGCCGTGTTCGGCAACGGCTACAACAGCAACGCAGGCAAGGCGGCATTGTTCCTCGTCCCGCTCGACCGCACGCAGACCAGTCTCTCCGTGATCAAGATCGAGGTCGACACCACGGGGGACAACGGCCTGTCGGAGCCGGCACTCGTCGACACCAACGGTGACAAGATCATCGACACCGTCTATGCAGGTGACCTGAAGGGCAATGTATGGAAGTTCAGCCTCAGCGGATCGAATAGCTCCAACTGGACGACCAGCGGTCAACGCCTGAAGCTGTTCCAGGCACTATCGGGCACGACCCCACAACCCATCACCTCGCCGCTCGAGATTGGACCGCCACCCGCCGGGCAGAGCGGCTACATGATCTACTTCGGCACCGGGAAATACCTCGGCAACACCGACATCGGCAACCTGGCCACGCAGACTGTTTACGGACTCCTCGACAAGGGCTCGGCAATCAGCAGCCGTAGCAACTTGCAGGCGCAGACCTTCATCTACCAGGGCGTCCGCACCGATACGGATCCCAGTGAGGTGCGCGTGGCCAGCACAAACACGGTGAACTATGCCGATGGCAAGCGCGGCTGGTACATCGACCTGCTGCCGCCGGGAACGACCGCCGGCGTGGGTGAGCGCGTGGTCAGCGTTCCGCTGCTGCGCCACGGTCGCATCATCGTCACCTCGATCGTGCCGTCCGCCGATGCCTGCAGGCAGGGCGGATACAGCTGGATCAGCGAATTCGACGCCCTCAGCGGCGCTCGCCTCCCCTACAACGTCTTCGACTACAACGGCGACGGACTCTTCAACGACGATGACGACAAGACCGCGGGCGATGAACGTGATCGCGTCACCTCCAAAAAGCTCGCCGACGAAGGCCTGATGAAGAGCCCGACGGTGATCTCGGCGGGTGAGGTCGAATACAAGGTCGGCAGTGGCACGAGCGGCGGCATCGTCGTGATCAAGGAGAAAGGCATGAGCGGCAACCCGCGCACCTCGTGGCGCCAGCTCATCCCCAGATGACAGTCAGGACATTCGAATGAACACGAAACACACCCTTGGTTTCACACTGGTCGAGTTGATGATCACCGTGGCCATTCTCGGCATTCTGGCGTCGATTGCGTATCCCGGTTACCGGGACTACGTCATTCGCGCCAACCGTGCGGACGCGCGCGCGGCACTGGTTGAGAACGCGCAGTTCCTGGAGCGCAACTTCACCGTGGCAAACAGCTACAGGGACACGACGACCCCGGATACCGACCCCGATAAGCCAGGCGCCTTTGTGTCGACATCGGGGCAGCTTCCACGCAAGAAAAGCCCGGAAAGCGGTGCGGCAAAGTACGACATCACGGTCGCCTTCTCCAACAATGGCCGCGGCTTCACGCTGTCTGCAGCGCCAACTGGCTCCATGGCTGGCGATGCATGCGGCACCCTTACCCTCACCCACACCGGTCTTCGTGGCGCAGGAGGCGATGTAGCGAAGTGCTGGAACTGAACCTGCAGCCGGCTCAGTACCGACGCGTCAGCACCAGCAGGCCGGCCTCGCTCCGCATGCCGAGGCGGCTGAGGAAACTCATGCCGAGCAGTGGCACGGGCAGCCCCTGTTCATGTACCGTGCCCTGGACACCGTACAACACGATGCCACCGACGCTGACCCGGTCCAGTGTCAGCAGCCAGGCCGTGCTGGGGCCATTGGCAGTGTTCATGATGACTTCGCGCCCCTTGCGGTAATCGATACCGGCTCGACGCGCCTCGTCCGCACCGATCGAGACATAGGTGGCGCCCGTATCGACCATGAAACGCATTGCAGCGCCATTGATCGAGCCCTGCGCCCAGTAATGCCCCTGCGGATCGGGAGTCAGGCTGACGCTCAAGCCGAGGTCTGCCTGCGGCGTCGGCGGCTGAATGCGCAGCGGCGCTTCGCCGAGGGCGACCCGGCGCCGCTCACCGCCCACATCGATGAGCGCGGAGCGCCCATCGACCTCCAGCACCACGACGCCCTCTTTTGAACGTTGCCCGATACCGAGCGTTTGCGGAGCGCCGCCGTCGACCATCAGCACCGCACGCTTGCCGAACACGCCGGCAAGCTCCACATCCGCAGCGGGGGCGAGGCCAGGGGCTAGCAGCAGCAGGGCTGCGGCGCGGCGGATAAGGGTAATGGCCTGCATGACGGGCATGAGCATCGCGACGAGAGTGCCGACATCATCTCACGATCGTTCAAGCCCATGTATCGGTCATGCGGCCTCTGCCTCCTGGGGCCGCTCCTCAGTCGCGGAAATTCCCGTACTGGAGCGGAAAATCGGTGATCTGTTTCTTGACCAGCGCGATCGCCTCCTGCAGCACGTCGCGCTTGGCGCCGGAGACGCGCACGGCGTCGCCCTGGATGGCGGCCTGGACCTTCATCTTGCTGTCTTTCAGCAGCTTGACGATCTTCTTGGCGAGGTCCTGGTCGACGCCCACGCGCACCTTTACTTCCTGCTTGACCTTGTTACCCGAGACCTTCTGCACGTCGCCGTAGTCCAGGCAGCGGACGTCGACGTTCTTCTTGGTCATCTCGGGCAGCAGGATGGTCTTGATCTGGTCGAGCTGGAAGTCGCTGTCGCCATGGATGGTGAGCAGCTTGTCGGCATGCTCGATCTTGGCGCTGGTGCCCTTGAAGTCGTGGCGACCCTCAACCTTGCGGTTGGCCTGCTCTACGGCGTTGCGCAGCGAGGGCTGATCGACCTCGGACATGATGTCGAAAGACGGCATGACTCCCCTCCTCCGCGATCAGCCGAAATGGCAGATGTAGTGGTAGGGCTCGCCGGCGACTTCGATGTCGAAGCTGGAATTGCCCGGCACGGCGAAGGACTCGCCGGCGCCGTAGGTCTTCCAGTCCGCCTCGCCTTTCAGGCGCACGCGGCAGCTGCCAGCGACCCCTTCCATGATCTCGGGCGCGCCCGTGTTGAAGGTGAGCGTCGCCGGCAGGATGACACCGACCGACTTCTTCGTGCCGTCGGCGAGCTGGATGCCGTGGCTGACGCACTTGCCATCGAAATAGACGTTGGCCTGGGTGGTGACGGTTACGCCGTCGAAGGTGGCAGTGATGGCCATGAGATACGGACTCCTTATTCGATGCCGAGCAACTTCTGGATGATGCCCTTGGCGACGAAGCCGACGACGCCCACGCCCAGGCCAAGGAACATCCACAGCATGCCGTAGCGGCCGGCCTTGGACTCCTTGCCCAGGTTCCAGATGATGAACATCATGAACAGGATCAGCCCGGTCAGGCCGATCTGGAGGGCGAGATCCTCGAACTCGGTAAAGCTGAGCCCGAGGATGAAATCATCGTTATTCATCGCAGCGTTGTATGGGGATTGAGCTTCGCAGCACAGGGGGGCGGATCAAGCTGCCCCCTTCGGGATCAGCTGCGCTTGGCCTTGGCGTTGGCGGCGATACGCATGCGCAGCGCGTTGAGGCGGATGAAGCCGTGTGCGTCCTTCTGGTTGTAGGCACCGGCGTCGTCTTCGAAGGTGGCGATCGTCGGGTCGAACAGCGAATCGGTCTTCGAGTCGCGGCCGGTGACGATGACGTTGCCCTTGTAGAGCTTGAGGCGCACCCAGCCATTGACGGTCTGCTGGGTGTGGTCGATCAGCGCCTGGATGGCCTGACGCTCCGGGCTCCACCAGTAGCCGTTGTAGATCATGCTGGCGTAGCGCGGCATGAGGTCGTCCTTGAGGTGGGCGACTTCGCGGTCGAGCGTGATCGATTCGATGGCGCGGTGGGCACGCAGCAGGATGGTGCCGCCCGGGGTCTCGTAGCAGCCGCGGCTCTTCATGCCGACGTAGCGGTTCTCCACCAGGTCGAGGCGGCCGATGCCGTGCTTGCCGCCCAGCTCGTTGAGCTTGGCGAGCAACTCGTGCGCCCTCATGCGCGTGCCGTTGATGGCAACAAGGTCGCCCTTCTCGAATTCCAGGTCGACGTATTCGGCGGCGTCCGGTGCGGCCTCGGGCGACACCGTCCAGCGCCACATCGACTCTTCGGCCTCGGCGGCCGGGTTCTCGAGGTGACGACCCTCGAAGGAGATATGCAGCAGGTTGGCATCCATCGAGTAGGGCGAGCCGCCCTGCTTGTGCTTCATCTCGATGGGAATGCCGTGCTTCTCGGCATAGGCCAGCAGCTTCTCGCGCGACAGCAGATCCCATTCGCGCCACGGCGCGATGACCTTCACGCCCGGCATCAGCGCATAGTAGCCGAGCTCGAAGCGGACCTGGTCGTTGCCCTTGCCGGTGGCGCCGTGGGAGACGGCATCGGCGCCGGTGGCGCGTGCAATCTCGATCTGGCGCTTGGCGATCAGCGGGCGTGCGATCGAGGTGCCGAGCAGGTACTCGCCTTCGTAGACGGTGTTGGCGCGGAACATCGGGAAGACGAAGTCGCGCACGAACTCTTCGCGCAGGTCGTCGATGAAGATGTTCTCGGGCTTGATGCCGAACTTGAGCGCCTTGGTGCGCGCGGGCTCGAGCTCTTCGCCCTGGCCGAGGTCGGCGGTGAAGGTGACCACTTCGCACTGGTAGGTGTCCTGCAGCCACTTCAGGATGACCGAAGTGTCCAGCCCGCCCGAGTAGGCGAGCACTACTTTGTTGACGTCGCTCATGCTGTTTTCCTGTTTCCTGCTGTGTTGCCGGCACACACGCCCGTGCATGCCGTGATTGTCTCGTAGCTCAGTTCTCGATGCGGCCAAGCATCAGGTATTCCATCAGCGCCTTCTGCGCGTGCAGCCGGTTCTCGGCTTCGTCCCACACCACCGACTGCGGGCCATCGATGACCTCGGCCGTTACTTCCTCGCCGCGGTGCGCGGGCAGGCAGTGCATGAAGACGGCGTCCTTGTGGGCGACGGCCATCATGTCTGCATCGACGCACCAATCGGCAAAGGCCTTCATGCGCTCCTCGTTCTCGGCCTCGAAGCCCATCGAGGTCCACACGTCGGTGGTCACCAGGTCGGCACCGCGGCAGGCGTCCATCGGGTCGGCGAACTGCTCGAAGTGATCGGTACCGTAGAGACCAGCGCGCTCGGGCTCGACCTCGTAGCCCGGCGGCGTCGACACATGCACGTTGAAATCCAGCACCTCGGCCGCCTGCAGCCAGGTATTGCACATGTTGTTGCTGTCACCGATCCAGGCCACCGTCTTGCCCTGGATGGAGCCGCGATGCTCGATGAAGGTGAAGATGTCGGCGAGGATCTGGCAGGGGTGGTATTCGTTGGTGAGGCCGTTGATGACCGGCACCCGCGAGTTGGCGGCAAAGCGCTCGACGATGTCCTGCTCGAATGTGCGGATCATCACGATATCGCTCATGCGCGAGATGACCTGGCCGGCATCTTCCACCGGCTCACCGCGGCCGAGCTGCGAGTCACGCGTGTTCAGATAGATGGCCGAGCCGCCGAGCTGGTGCATGCCGGCCTCGAACGACAGCCGGGTGCGGGTGCTGGCCTTCTCGAAGATCATCACCAGCGTGCGGTCGAACAGCGGATGGTAGGGCTCGTAGCGCTTGAACTTATCCTTGATCCACCTGGCACGCGCGAACACGTAGTCATACTCTTCGCGTGTGAAGTCCTTGAACTGCAGATAGTGCTTGATTGAAGTCATAGGCAATCCTCAGCCGTTCGCGAGGAAGTCGCGAATCATCGGCGCCAGCATGGCCACCAGCGTCTGGGCGTCGGCAGCGGTGAAGGTGAGCGCGGGCAGCAGGCGCACCACGCGTTCGGAGGTGACCGACAGCAGCAGCCCCTGTTCGGCGGCACGCGCCATGAGCGCGCCGCAGGGGCGGTCGAGTTCGATGCCGATCATCAAGCCGCGGCCGCGGATATCGACGATGCCAGCCACGCCCTCGAGCGCCTCGGCCATACCCTTGCGGATCGCATCGCCCACGGCAACGGCGTTGTCCATGAGCTTGTCGTCGACAATGGCGCCGAAGGTCGCCAGACCCGCCGCGCAAGCGAGCGGATTGCCACCGAAGGTGGAGCCGTGGTTGCCCGGCCCGAACAGCCCCTTCGCCTTGCCCGCTGTGACGCAGGCGCCGATCGGCACGCCGGAGGCCAGGCCCTTTGCCAGGGTCATGACGTCGGGCATGGTGCCGGCGTGCTGCCAGCCGAACCATTTGCCCGTACGGCCCATGCCGCACTGGACCTCGTCGCAGATGAGCAACCAGCCCTTGTCGTCGCACAGCGCGCGCAGTTCACGCTGGAAGGTCTCGTCGGCCACGTTGACGCCGCCCTCGCCCTGGATCATCTCGAGCATCACGGCGACAACCGCATGGTTGTGCTCACCAACCTTGCGGATGGCCTCGATGTCCTTGTAGGGCACACGGATGAAGCCCTGTACCAGCGGCTCGAAACCGGCCTGCGCCTTGCGGTTGCCGGTCGCCGACAGCGTGGCCATGGTGCGGCCGTGGAAGGCCTGCTCCATGACGATGATGTGAGGCAGCTCGACACCCTTGTTGTGCCCGTACATGCGCGCGAGCTTGATCGCAGCCTCATTGGCCTCGCAGCCCGAATTGCAGAAGAAGACTTCGTCCATGCCGGACGTCTCGGCAATGCGGTCGGCGAGTTCGTCCTGCAGCGGGATGCCGTACAGGTTGGAAGTGTGCAGCACGCGCCCGGCCTGGTCGGCAATGGCCTTGACGAGTCGCGGATGGTTGTGACCGAGGGTATTGACGGCGATGCCGGAGAGGGCATCGAGATAGCGCTTGCCAGTCTCGTCGTAGAGCCAAACACCCTCGCCGTGGGAGAAGGCCACCGGCAGGCGGGCGTAGGTGTTCATGACATGGGACATGGGATACCTCGAGTTCGACGAAGCCAGAAAACGCACACGGCGGCCAACGCCGCCGTGCAGGAATAGCGCTGAATATTAAGCCAAAACCCGGCACGCTGTACATAAGCCCCATGGCGCGCCAGCACACGCCGAAAAGCGCAACTGCGGTTTTCTGCTAGAATGCCGCCCGTCCTGATTCCGGCATCAAAGAACCGCAACAGCGACGCCCCCCGAAGCCGCCAAGGCATCACACATGAACCAGAAGATCGAAAACTTCATCATTGTCGGGGTCACGAGGGAGGGGAAGAAATTCCGTCCGAGCGACTGGGCAGACCGCCTGTGCGGCGTGATGTCGGCCTTTGGCGCCGACCATCGCATGACCTACTCCCCTTATGTGCGCCCCGGTTGCACACTCAAGGGTGACAAGACCGTCCTTGTCGACGCTCGCCTCTACGACGTCGAGCCGCTGGCCTACAAGTTCATGGTTAACTTCGCCAACGACAACAACCTGCAGATCGAGTGGATGGGCGATACGTCCCTGTAAACACACGCCAGAGAGACAGGCGGACCGCAGGAACAAGCGCGGAGCACGCCTTCACTTTCACTGCGGGAGCGGTGCCAGCCGCGAGCTTCTTGCCTTAGGGCGGCATCGCCTTCAACACCTCGCGGCTTGCGCCACTCCTACGGGGAGCCGCCATGCGATGGGTGTGCTGTAGGAGCGGCGCCAGCCGCGAGCTTTTCGTCGGCTCATCCCGGCGCTATCGCATTCAAACCCTCGCGGCTTGCGCCGCTCCTACATCAGCACCGCCCACGTTGGGACGCAGCTCTGCATAGACGCCCGCATCTTCAGCCCAGGCAGCTAACAAAAAAGCGACCCGCAGGTCGCTTTTCCAGTCTCGGCGCCTGGACGCCGGCATACTTCAAGAATCAGACGGCCATTGCCTTGACGGCGGCCGAAAGACGGCTCTTGTGGCGAGCAGCCTTGTTCTTGTGAATGATGTTCTTGTCAGCGATGCTGTCGATGGTGCTCATCGAGGTGCGAAAGACCGACTGAGCCGCCGCCTTGTCGCCACCCACGATGGCCTTGCGCACGGCCTTGATCGCGGTACGCAGGCGGGAACGAAGGCTGCCGTTATGGGCGCGTGCCTTGGTCGCCTGACGGGCGCGCTTGCGAGCTTGTGCCGAGTTGGCCATAAATGTGAATTCCGTGTTGGTGGTTCTAGAAAAGTCCGCGATTATATTGAGCCACGCGGACAAATGCAATAGGCAACCGCATTAATGTAGGACTGCCGTTCAGGCGGCGAGACATCTATCGCGTGCGCAAGCTCGTCCGCCGCCATAACCGGGCACCCGCCTTCGCCCCCTCGCCTGCATCGGCAGCCGTGCAATCACGATGACGGCAACGGATTGGCGGCACAGCCGGTTATGATGCGCGCCTTGCGCCGCCTCCCGAACTGCAACCTGCACTGCCCCGCACCTCATGAACCTCCTGCGCGCCCTCGCCACCGTCAGCGGCATGACCCTGCTGTCCCGCATCCTCGGCTTCGTGCGCGACCTCGTCATCGCCCGCGCCTTCGGCGCCGGCATGGCCACCGACGCCTTCTTCGTCGCCTTCCGCCTGCCCAACCTGCTGCGGCGAATGTTCGCCGAAGGGGCGTTCTCCCAGGCCTTCGTGCCGATCCTCGCTGAATACAAGAACCGCCAGGGCGAGGCGGCAACCCACACCCTGGTCAACCGCGTCGCAACCCTGCTCGGGCTGATCGTGGCGGTCGTGGCGGCACTCGGCGCACTGGCGGCACCGCTCATCATCTACGTGTCGGCACCGGGTTTCTCGGGTGACCCGGGCAAATTCGAGCTCACAGTCGAACTCACCCGCATCACCTTCCCCTACATCTTCTTCATGTCCCTGGTGGCGCTGGCGGGCGGCGTCCTCAACACCTGGAGCCGCTTTGCCATCCCGGCATTCACACCGGTCCTGCTCAACCTCGCCTTCATCGGCATGGCTCTGTTCGCCGTGCCCTACTTCGACCCGCCGGTGCTGGCGCTGGCGTGGGCGGTGTTCATCGGCGGGCTGTTGCAGCTGATCCTGCAGATCCGTCCGCTGATGAAGATCGGCATGCTGCCACGCTTCGACCTGGACATGTCCGACCCTGGCGTGCGCCGCGTCATGAAACTGATGGCGCCCGCCATCCTGGGCGTGTCGGTAAGCCAGATCTCCCTGCTGATCAACACCATCTTCGCCTCATTCCTGGAGAGCGGCAGCGTGTCCTGGCTGTACTACGCCGACCGCCTGATGGAGTTTCCCGCCGGCCTGCTGGGCGTGGCGCTGGGGACGATCCTGCTGCCCAGCCTGTCCAAGCTGCATGCCGACGACAAGGGCGAGGAGTTCTCCTCGCTGCTCGACTGGGGCCTGCGCCTGACCCTGTTGCTGACTCTGCCCGCGGCCCTGGGCCTGGCGCTGCTGGCGGTGCCGCTGGTGGCGACCCTGTTCAACTACGGAGCCTTCTCGGCAACCGACGTGATGCAGACGCGCAGCGCGCTGGTCGCCTACAGCATCGGCTTGACCGGCCTGATCCTGGTGAAGGTGCTGGCGCCGGGCTTCTACGCCCGCCAGGACATCCGCACCCCGGTGAAGATCGCCCTCATCACGCTATGCGCCACCCAGCTGATGAACCTGGCCTTCGTCTTCCCATTGCGCCATGCCGGGCTGGCGCTGGCGATCGGGCTGGCATCCTGCCTCAACGCGGCTTTGCTTTACCGCGGCCTGCGCAAGCGCGCCATCTACACGCCGCAAGCCGGCTGGGGGATATTCGCACTGAAGCTGCTGGCGGCCCTGGCAGTAATGGGAGGGGTGCTGTGGTTTGCGGGCGGTCCGGCGACGCTGTGGCTCGAGATCGGCGGCCTTGAGCGTGCCGGGCGGCTTGGCGTGGTCGTGGTTGCGGGCGCTGCAGCCTACTTCGCCACGCTGTTCGCGCTCGGTTTCCGGCCGCGCGACTTCCGCCGCCGCGGCGCAGCCTGAAGGTAAAGGCTCGCGGCGGGCGCTGCTCCTGCAGCCCCCCCCCCACCGCGCCCCCCCGGTAGGAGCGGCGCCAGCCGCGAGCTTTTATGCGCCCCGTCGCCTTCAACCCCTCGCGGCTCGCGCCGCTCCTACAGCGCCCCCTAGCGCGCGTCGGCATCCCGTAGGCGCAACGCAAGTCGCGATTTCACCGCCAACGAGGCGCCAGTCGGGACTCATGGCACCGGCGGCAGCGGAATCTGGTCACTGCGCCGTGCGCCGCCAGTGAAGGCGCGGCAGTCCTCCAGGAATCGACGGATGACGCGGCTGTGGTACTTGCCACGATGCCAGACGAAGTAGAAATACCGCCGCAGGTCGAGTTGCGGGGTGTCGACCGGCACCAGGCTGCCACGGCGAAAGGCATCGCGAAGGGCGAGCCTGGACAGGCAGCCCAGTCCCAGTCCGCTCTCGACCGCACGCTTGACGGCCTCGGTATGCTCGAGTTCAAGCCGCGGCACGATGCCGCCCGGCCAGTGGCGCAAGGCCTGGTCGAAAGTCTCACGCGTACCCGAACCACGTTCGCGCAGAATCCAGGGCTGGTGGGCGATCGCATCCAGCCCGACTTGCCCCCCTTTGGCCAGCGCATGCCCCGGCGCACAGAACACCACCAGTTCGTCCTCCACCCAGGGCTCGACCTCGAGCGCCGCATCGACGACCTGGCCTTCGACCAGCCCCAGATCGATCTCGTGCCGCAGCAGCATGGCAGCAATGGTGGCGGTGTTATGCACCTGCAGGCGCACCCTGCTCTCGGGATGCGCCTGCAGGAAATTCGACACAATGAGCGGCAGCAGGTAGTTGCCGATGGTGAGGGTGGCCCCCACCCGCAGGTTACCCAGACCACGCTCGCCGCGCAGCAAGGCGTCGATCTCCTCGGCGCGGTCCAGCAGCTCTACGGCATGAGCAAGCAACAGGCTGCCCTGCTCGTTCAGGCGCAGACGCTTGCCGGCGCGGTCGAAGAGCTGCTGATCGAACTGGCTCTCGAGCTCGGCCAACGCCGCACTGGCGGCCGACTGCGACAGTGCGAGCGCTTCGGCCGCACGCGAGACGTTCTCGCTGCGCGCGATCTGGACGAACACCTGCATCTGACGGAGCGTGAACCTCATATCGATTCAATAGGTAAGTGATATCACTATTATCCACCAGATCACTAACCACGCAGGCCTAGAATCAAGGCCATCCGAATCACCCCCACAGGGTCCGCAGCCGTCATGAGCAACCTCGTCACCGAACGTGTCCTCAGCGTCCATCACTGGAACGACTCCCTCTTCAGCTTTCGTACCACGCGCAATCCCGGCCTGCGCTTCGAGAACGGCCAGTTCGTGATGATCGGGCTCGACGTCGATGGCAAGCCGCTGACCCGCGCCTACAGCATCGCCAGCCCCAACTACGAGGAGCATCTCGAGTTCTTCAGCATCAAGGTGCCTGACGGCCCGCTGACATCACGCCTGCAGCACCTGCGCGAGGGCGACCCCATCGTCGTGAGCAAGAAGCCCACCGGCACCTTGGTGCTGCACGACCTCAACCCCGGCAAGCACCTCTACCTGCTCGCCACCGGCACCGGCCTGGCGCCTTTCCTGAGCGTGATCCAGGATCCGGAGACCTATGCGCGCTTCGACAAGGTGGTGCTGGTGCACGGCGTGCGCTTCGTTGCCGAGCTCGCCTACACCGACTTCATCACCCGCGTGCTGCCGCAGAACGAGTTCTTCGGCGAGCAGGTGAGCGAACAGCTCATCTATTACCCCACGGTCACCCGCGAGGCCTTCCGCAATACCGGCCGCATCACGCATGTGATCGAATCCGGCAGGCTGTTCGCCGACATCGGCCTACCCGCGCTCGACCCGGCCTCAGACCGCGTCATGATCTGCGGCAGCCAGGCGATGAACAAGGACTGCTGCGACCTGCTCGACGCACGTGGTTTCTCCATGTCGCCGCGCATAGGCGTACCCGGCGACTACGTGATCGAACGTGCTTTCGTCGACAAGTGAGCGGGCGATGACAGGCGCGCATGCGCTCGTGCTATCCCCTTTTTCTTGATAATTATCAACTTTGATCACACCTGGGCCGCTAGCATCGCGGCCCGTGAAAACACCCATACCCGCCTCCCTGTTCCTTTCTCTGCGCTGCCTGGCCGGTAGGTCACCCGGAACGTACGGCGCATGACGCGTGCCGCCGTCTCCAGGCTGCTGAGGACCTCGACCCACATCAGGCTGCTGGTGCTTGGGCTGGTCGTGCTCGCCGTCGTGGGCAGCCTTTTCGTCCAGGCCGGCGCGGTCACCACCGGCGAGCACCTGCGCTATGCACGCGACCTGCGCGAGATCCGTCAGGTGGATGCCGAGCTCAACACCGCAACCATCGCAAGCCGCCTGGACATCGGCAGCTGGCAGGCGGTCGAAGCACACAGCGCACGCATGCGGACGCTGATCGATGCGCTCCACGACACGCCATCGTTCCTGACCCACGAGGAGAGGCTGCGCGTTCTCGATCAGCTCGACAGCTACGCCCGAATGCAGCAGTACAAGCAACAGCTGGTCGCGGCCCTCCAGGAGGAACTGGCGCGGATCACGAAGCCCGCCCAGGCCAGGCACCAGCGCCTGGACGAGCTCTCATCCGCCCTGCTTGCGCTGGCCAGCGCGCGCCAGGGCGAGGTCCTCGTGGAAAGCTATGCGGCTGGCTACAAGTCGGCCGCAGCGCGCATCCAGGCCCACCTCGTGCTGCTGCTCGCGGTTGCCCTGGGGCTCGGAGTCTTCCTGCTGTTGACTGCCATCCGGCTGCGCAAGACGACGCTGGCAGTAGCGGACACCCACGTCGAGCTCAATGCCACCGTCGCAGCGCTCCGCAGTGCAGAGGCTGAGCTGACACGCTATGCGACCGTATTCACCAGCTCGAGCGAGGGCATGCTGATCACCGATGCCGCGGGGACCATCATCGCGGCCAACCCGGCGTTCAGCCGGATCACCGGCTACACCCTGGACGAGGTGATCGGGCACTCCCCCGGGCTGCTCAACTCCGGTCGCCAGGATGCGGGCTTCTACCGCCGCATGTGGTCGGCCATCAACAGCCGTGGCCAGTGGCAAGGCGAGATCTGGAATCGTCGGCGCAACGGCTCGATCTATCCCGAGTGGTTGTCGATCAGCGCGGTACATGGCGAGGACGGCAAGGTCCTGAACTACATCGGCATCTTCTCCGACATCACCGAACGCAAGGAGGCCGAGGCGCGCATCCTGCATCTCGCCCATCATGACCCGCTCACCAACCTGCCCAACCGCGCTCTCCTCCAGGACCGCCTGCAACAGGTGCTGCTGCAGGCGCGACGGCACAGACGCGGCGTAGCGGTGCTGCTGCTCGACCTCGACCGCTTCAAGACGATCAACGACATCCTCGGGCACGAGAGTGGCGACGGCCTGCTGCTGCAGATCACCGAACGCTGCCGCAGCACGATCCGCGACACCGACACGCTGGCACGCCTGAGCGGCGACGAATTCGTGATCGTGCTGCAGGAGGTCGACGGCGCTCACGATGCCGCAGTCATCGCGCGCAAGATCCTCGACGAAGTGGCGCTTCCATGCCAGCTGGGCGAGCACCGGATCACGGTGACCGCAAGCATCGGCATCGCGCTCTACGACCAGGACGGCGGCACGCCCTCGGCCCTGCTGCGCAACGCCGACGCCGCGATGCATCGCGCCAAGGAAGCCGGACGCAATGGCTTCGAGTTCTTCTCGGCCGAGATGAACACCTCCTCGCTCGGCCAGCTGCTGCTCGAGAACCAGCTGCGCGGGGCGGCAGACCGCGGCGAACTGCTGCTGCACTACCAGCCCAAGGAGTGCGCGATCAGCGGCCGGCTGCTCGGGCTGGAGGCGCTGCTGCGCTGGCAGCATCCGGAGCTGGGCTTGGTCGCCCCCGGCCGCTTCATACCGCTCGCCGAGGAGATCGGGCTCATTGGCACGATCGGCGAGTGGGTGCTCGGCGAGGCCTGCCGCCAGCAACGCGCCTGGCTCGATGCCGGCCTCGACATCGTGCCGGTCGCAGTGAATCTGTCCGCACAGCAGCTTGCCCAGCAGAACATCGTCTCCCAGATATCGAACGCGATCAACGATGCCGGCCTTGCACCCGAGGTGATCGAGCTCGAGCTCACCGAAACCATGCTGATGCGCGACATCGACCGTAACATCCACACCCTGATCCGGCTGCGCGACATGGGCGTGCGTCTGTCGATCGACGATTTCGGCACCGGCTACTCGTCGCTCAACTACCTGCGCCAGTTCCCGGTCAATGCGCTCAAGATCGACCGCAGCTTCGTCAGTGACATCAGCGCAGAAGGCAACGAGGGCAAGATTGCCTCGGCCATCATCGGCATGGCCCACAGCCTGGGGCTGGAGGCGATCGCTGAAGGCGTGGAGACCGAGGCGCAACGCAGCTTCCTCGTCGCACAGGGCTGCCACCAGCTGCAGGGCTATCTCATTGGCAGGCCAGTGCCTGCGGGTGAGCTGGCGCCCCGCCTGCGACCGCGCCCCGGCCACCGCTGAGCACCACCCCGCAGCACCGAACTTGTGTCACCCTGCACGCGTCGAAGCCGCTGCGGAACGGGGCATTCACCCCGATTGCCGACAAGCGGACAAGGACCCATACGGAGAGACACGATGAATTCCAATCTGTACGAGATCGAAGTCGAGCGCCTCAGCGGCGGCACCACCACCCTTGGCGAACATGCCGGCAAGGTGTTGCTGGTCGTCAACACCGCCAGCCAGTGCGGCCTCACCCCGCACTACGCCGGCCTCGAGAAGCTCTACCAGACCTACAAGGACCGCGGCCTGGTCGTGCTCGGTTTTCCGTGCAACCAGTTCGGCGCCCAGGAGCCGGGCAGCGCGGAAGAGATCGGCGCCTTCTGCGAGAAGAACTACGGCGTGAGCTTCCCGATGCACGCCAAGATCGAGGTCAACGGTGACGGCGCGCATCCGCTCTACAAGCACCTCAAACAGCACGCCAAGGGCATCCTCGGCACCGAGGCCATCAAGTGGAACTTCACCAAGTTCCTGGTCAGCCGTGACGGCCAGCGCATCGACCGCTACGCACCGACGACGACGCCGGAGGAACTGGTGAAGGACATTGAGGGGATGCTGTAGACTGCAGCCCTTTCCGACTCAGCAGGACCCTCCCCCATGGCCCAATACGTCATGTCGATGCTGCGCGTGAGCAAGATCGTTCCGCCCAAGCGTCAGATCATCAAGGACATCTCCCTTTCCTTCTTCCCCGGCGCCAAGATCGGCCTGCTCGGCCTCAACGGCTCGGGCAAGTCCACCGTGCTGCGCATCATGGCCGGCGTGGACAAGGAATACGATGGCGAAGTGCAGTGGCTCGCCGGCCAGCGCATCGGCTACCTGCCGCAGGAGCCCGAGCTCGACCCCGCCAAGACGGTGAAGGAAGAGGTCGAGTCCGCGCTTGGCGAGATCATGGAAGCCCGCCAGAAGCTGGAGGAGGTCTACGCCGCCTACGCCGAACCCGACGCCGACTTCGACAAGCTCGCCGAGGAACAGGCCAAGTACGAGAACATCCTGTCGACGGCCGGCAGCGACGTCGAGACCCAGATGGAAATCGCCGCCGACGCGCTGCGCCTGCCGCCCTGGGACGCCGTGATCGGCAACCTGTCCGGCGGTGAGAAGCGCCGCGTCGCGCTGTGCAAGCTGCTGCTGTCCAAGCCCGACATGTTGCTGCTCGACGAGCCCACCAACCACCTCGACGCCGAATCGGTCGACTGGCTGGAGCAGTTCCTCACCCGCTTCCCCGGCACTGTGGTCGCCGTCACCCACGACCGCTACTTCCTCGACAACGCCGCCGAGTGGATCCTCGAACTCGACCGCGGCCACGGCATCCCCTGGAAGGGCAACTACTCGTCATGGCTCGAGCAGAAGGGTGACCGCCTGGCGCAGGAAGCCAAGCAGGAAGCTGCGCACCAGAAGGCGATGAAGACCGAGCTGGAATGGGCGCGCTCCAACCCCAAGGCGCGCCAGGCCAAGTCCAAGGCCCGCCTGGCCCGCTACGAGGAAATGGCGAGCGTCGAGTACCAGCGCCGCAACGAGACGCAGGAAATCTTCATCCCGCCCGGCGAGCGCCTGGGCGACAAGGTCATCGAGTTCCACAACGTCAGCAAGGCCTTCGGCGACAAGCTGCTGATGGACAACGTCAGCTTCAGCATCCCGCCGGGCGCCATCGTCGGCATCATCGGCCCCAACGGCGCCGGTAAATCGACGCTGTTCAAGATGATCGAAGGCCGCGACACGCCCGATTCCGGCACGGTCGAGATCGGCACCACGGTCAAGATCGCCGCCGTCGACCAGACCCGCGAAGGCCTGGCCAACGACAAGACGGTGTTCGATGCCATTTCCGATGGCGCCGACGTGCTTACCGTGGGCCGCTTCGAGATGCCCAGCCGCGCCTACATCGGCCGCTTCAACTTCAAGGGCGGCGACCAGCAGAAGATCGTCGGCAATCTCTCGGGTGGCGAGCGCGGGCGCCTGCACCTGGCCAAGACCCTGATCCAGGGCGGCAACATGCTGCTGCTGGACGAACCGTCCAACGACCTCGACGTCGAGACCCTGCGCGCGCTCGAAGACGCGCTGCTGGAGTTCGCCGGCTGCGCGCTGGTGATCTCGCACGACCGCTGGTTCCTCGACCGCATCTGCACGCACATCCTGGCGGCCGAAGGCGATTCGCAATGGACCTTCTTCGCCGGCAACTACCAGGAATACGAAGAGGACAAGAAGAAGCGCCTGGGCGAAGAAGGCGCGAAGCCGAAGCGTATCCGCTACAAGCCGATCGCGCGCTGACGCGTGCCTACTGCGCGGCGCGCGCGTGGATGGCGCGCACGCGTTCTGGCGTTGGCGGATGGGTGGACAGGTAGCGACCCACGCCGCCCTGCGCCGGATCGAGGCGCTGCAGCATGTTGGCCAGATGGCGCGGGTCGACACCATGGCGGCGCATCATGTCCACCGCGTGGTCGTCGGCCTCGCGCTCGAAGCCGCGCGAGTAGCCAAGTTCAGTGAGGATCAGCGGCAGTGCGGTGACGGCAGACGACACCGCAGACACGTCACCCACCACAACCGCAGCCAGAACACCCATCATCGAGGCCTGGATCGAGCGCCGCATCGCATGCCGATGTGCGACATGGCCAATTTCGTGAGCGAGCACGCCGATCAGTTCTTCGTCGCTGCGTGCGAGCCCGACCAGCTGATCGGTAAACACGATGGTGCCGCCCGGCAAGGCGAGCGCATTGGCGCCGATCTCGTCGCTGGCAAGGCGGAACAGCACGCGGATCGGCGGGTCCTCGCCAAGCTCCGCCGCAAGGGGCGCAAACAAGACCTGCAGACGCTGCTGCTCTGTGGCGTCGAGCCTGCTCGGCGCCATCATCTGGCGGTCGATCAGCTCCAGCACCAGGCTGTCCGCGTGCGCATGCACGCTCTGCGGTAATGATGCAGCAATGGCACGCGCAGCCATCGGCACACCCCACTGCACGCTCGCCCACACAAAGGCCACCGTCACCAGCACGCCGAGCAGCACATAGCGCAGGTGCGACTCGAGGTGATGGAGCAATCCCGCACCTGCTGCCGGCAACAACCGATCGACACCGTCGTTGTCCGCCGTCTCGAAGGCCTCTCCCCCTTGGAAGCGGATGAAGCGCGGCGTGTTGCCCAGCCGCGACGACACGTCGACCTCGTCGCGTTCCGCTGCCGCGAGCAGATCGCCCCCCTCCGCCACCACCCTCACCTGCCCGCGCTCGCACCGCAAGGTCGCCGCCACGCGGCGAGAGCTGCTACCGCCCTGAAAATGCCCGGCGACCTGCATCAGAAGCCCAGGTCGACGTCGAAGACATCGCCGATCTCACCGCCCACGGCACTCAAGGCAGCGCCCTGGTCGGCGACAAAGCGATCGAGGTCGCCATCGGCATCGAGGGCGATGTGTGCAGCCGCGTAACGGGCGCTGCGTACCTTCGCCCACGGGTAGAACAAACCCAGGGTGAGCACGATCGCCAGCGTGTTGGTGAACATGAGCGCAGCGTAGGAGCCGAGGCGGTAATCGGCGGCGGTCGCGTGGCGATCGATGGTGGTGGTGTTGAAGCGCAGATTGGTGAGCCTGACCGCGAACAATGCCATCGCCAGCAGGTACATGGCCACCATGAGCAGGATGGAGAGCGGCGGGAAGACCGTGCCCAGCACCCCGGCGACGATCGCTCCGGCCAGGAAGACACCAAGAACGATCAGGAAGAGCGTATAGAACTTGCCGGCACCGGCAGCGAAACTGAAGTGCGTGACGCCATAGCGCGTGTTGTCGATGATGAAGCGCTGCTGGCGGAAAAAGGCATACGGGAACAGCAGGCCCAGCGTCAGCACGCTCAGCAGCGGCCACAGCAGGAATACCACGTAGGCCTCGCCGACGCGCCCATCAAAGCCGAAGCGCAGCCCACGCCAGGCCGAGTAATGGTTGCGAAAGGCAAGGCCGCGGACGATGACCCACGGCATGATCGCGATGAAGAACAGCATCAACACCGCCCCGAGCAGGGGCACGAACTCGCTGGCGAGTACGTACACCAGCAGCATGGCGAAGGCGACCAGGCGCCCCTTGAGGATGCTCAGCGGGCTGGCGAGATAGTCGAAACTGGCGCCGTCCAGCCGGGTGCTGCCGTAGAAGTAGCGCTGCGTGCGCACCTTTGCCCAGGCCGAATAGATACCCAGCGTGACGATGGTGAGCAGAAGGTTGACGATCCAGATGCGGAAGAACTCGAAGCCCTCGCCGGTAAACTCGAACGCCACCCGCCGCCGTGCAGCCTGTTCGCGCTCTAGCCCTTCCAGCACCGCATCCTGGAACACCACCGAATGAACCGCTTCAGTCATCTGCCTGCCCCCTGGATGCGCACCACGCCCTGAAAATGACAAAATAATATCAACACCAAGCCATACCCGCCAGAAAACCCGCTCGCAGGCGTCACTGCACGGTTTCCACCACGCCGATCACTTCTTGTCGACGCCGACAAAGCTCAGCGCCTTCAACCATTTCCGGTCCCGCTTGATCGTATCCAGGCGCACGGCGCGGTTGCGGCGTTCGGCCGTGCTCTGGGCGAACCACACCAAGGCCCTGAACACGTGCCCTGACCACGCGGAGCCGCGCCGACAGAGCGGTCCCAGCGTACGCACGAGCATCGGGCAATAGCGGACGAAGAGTTCGTCATCGAGACTCACGATGGCCTCGACGGACCCCGGGTTGCCCTGGCGCGCCGAGCGCCCGAAGAGCTGTCTGTCCACCCGGGCGCTTTCGTGGAACTCGGTGAGGATCACATGCAACCCACCGCGCTGCTCCACTTCGGGCGCGAGCTTGATGTCGGTCCCCCGTCCCGCCATGTTGGTCGCAACGGTTATCCGTCCTGGCTGACCAGCTGCCGCCACCGCATCCGCCTCGGCTGCATCCTGGCGTGCATTAAGCACCGTATGCTCCACGCCTTGTGCGCTCAGCGCGGCACTGAGCAGCTCCGAGGCTTCTACCGAGCGCGTGCCGACCAGCACGGCCCTGCCCTCGGCCGCGACAGCGGCCGCCCGAACTGCAACCGCATCCCAGCGTGCGTCCGAATTGCGAAAGACACGGTCAGGCAAGCGCACGCGACGCAGGGCCTTGTTGGTCGGAATGCGCGTGATGCTGAGATCGTATACCCGGCGCAGCTCACCGCCGACCTCGGCCGCAGTCCCGGTCATCCCGGCCAGCAACAGATAGCGTCCGAAGAAGCGCTGGTAGGTGATCTGCGACAAGGTCCGGCGCTGGCCGGAGATCTCGCATCCTTCCTTTGCCTCGATCATCTGATGCAGCCCACGCTCCCAGGTTCGGTCGGGCATCACCCGGCCAGTGAACTCATCGACGATCTGTACCTTCTCATCGGCGACGATGTAGTGCTGGTCGCGATGAAAGAGCTCGCGCGCCGAAAGCGCCTTGTTGATCAACTCACGACGCCACAGTGCCGAAACCCAAACCCCCCCCTCATCGCGCAGCACGTGCTCCGCATGGGCCTCGCCGGCAGACGTCAGCCAGATGTCGCGTTCCCGGCCGAGTACGTAGTGCTCGCCAGCGGAGAGCGTCGCCGCGAAGGCGATCGCACGGTGGTAAATGGCCGGATCGAGCTCGTCCGGGAGCGTCTCAGAGATGATCAGCGGCGTTCTGGCCTCGTCGATGAGCACGCTGTCGGCCTCATCGACGATTGCCACATGCAGGCCGCGCAGGATGGGGAGTGCGCCGCTGCGTGCGCCGAGCAGCCGGCGCAGACGCAACTGGGCAAGCGGTGTCGCACCCAGTGCGATGCGGTCCTTCAGGTAGTCGAAGGTGAGCTCCTTGTTGGAGACATAGACCACGGGCTTGGCGTACTCGGCCCTGCGCTTGTCGACATCCATGTCCTGCAACACCACCCCCACGGCGAGGCCGAAGAACGCGTACAGGGGCTGGTTCTCCTCGGCGTCACGCTCGGCGAGATAGTCGTTCACGGTCACCACATGCACTGCGGCACCGCAAAGCGCAGCCACGCACACGCCCAAGGTCGCCGCCAGCGTCTTGCCTTCACCGGTTGCCATCTCGGCAATCCGTCCGCGCAGCAAGGCCTCGCCGGCAAGCAGTTGGACATCGTGGTGGCGCTTGCCCAAAACCCGGCGCGATGCCTCCCTGATGATCGCAAAGGCTTCGGCGATGAGCGCATCGAGCAAGCCCTCGCGCTGCATGCGGCGCGCCACGGCGTGGATGCGGACCCGCAACTGATCGTCGTCGAGCACCAACAGCTCGGGCTCGATAGCGTTCACCGCGGCCACGAGCGCACCATCCCGCCGCCCCTTGCCGACGGCAAAACGCGCGACCAACGCACGCAGCCACTCCTCGACGACATGAGGCGGATCCTCGAGCCGCTCGAGGTAGGCCGCATCGCCGACCTTGACGGCTCGCCCCTTCAGCAAGGCCCGGACGTCAGACACCGAACTTGCTCAGGAAGAGCTGACGCAAGCGCCGCAGGCCCTGGACACCGATCGGTTCCCAGCCGAGGTCGAAACGCACGAACACGCGTTCGCCAAACCCGATCGCCTCGTCACGCGCCGGCAAGGCCATATCGATCAAGAACACCCGCTCGAGGGTCCTGAGCCCCTCCGGATCATCTACAGCAGTAGGCACGCTGCCGCCGCCATGAATCCCCAGCGCCGGTGACGGCAAGGTGTCCACACCGCCGGCCGCCGGCCGCACCACCTGCGTGACATGGGCGCGCCCGATCCAGTCGGCAAACCGCAACTCCGCGGCGCGCATCCGCTCGCGGACAAGGTCGATATCATCCTGGCGGACCACTACCCGGGCGATCAGGTCATCGCGATCGAGCACGTAACCGACGAGATCGCCCTTGCGCAGGAAAGCGCCAGCCAAATCCTGCGCCCTGGGCACGATCAGCCGGCCCGACGCGCCCGCGTGCGCAACCAGCAGGCTTGCGCGCTCCTCAAGTCTGGCAAGCAGCTCGGCCTCCATGCGTCGCTGGCGCTCGAGCAGAACCGCCTTGACCGGATCGGAAAACTGCTCGGCACGCAATCGGGACTCGGCTTCGTGCAAGCGGGCGCGTGCAAGCTCGATCTCCGCACTCAGGCCGATGTCCTCGAGCACGAACAAGGCCTGCCCAGCCTCCACGCCGCCGCCCGGCGTATCGAGCCACGAGCGGAAGAAGCCGTCGCCACCCGCGCGCACGATGGCGCGCTCGGGCAGCCACACCACGCCCTCGGCCTGTGTACGCAGCGGCGCCGGCACGATGAACAGGAGACTGAGCACGACCAGCACGATGGCCAGCGACACCCGTAGCGCACGCCGGCGCACGCGCTGCAGGCTGGCACTATTGACAACATGCCTGTAGGACTTCCACAGAGGCATGCCGAAGGCAGTGATACACACCCAGATGGCAAGCAGTACGCCGAAGATGAAGAAGGCGCTGGAGACGAACATGACGATCGTGACGGTCAGGAACATCCGGTAGCACCAGGCCAGCGGTGTGTAGGCAAGCAACCAGCGCTTCTCGGCCGGGGTCTCCACGGGCTGGTCTGCGTCGTGCGCCCCGCAGATATGGCGATCCCACAGGTAGGTGTAGTACTTCTGTCCGCGCTGGGCGAGGTTCGGCATCTCGATCAGGTCGGTGAAGATGTAGTACGCATCGAAGCGCAGCAAGGGATTGCCATTGACGATGAGGGTCGACACACCCGCCACCACGATGACGTTGTAGGCCACCGCGCGACTGACCCCGGGCTCGATCAGCAGCCACACGTAGAGTGCGATGGCAGCGACGAAGACTTCGACCAGCATGCCCGCTGCCGCCACCACGCTGCGCTGCACGCGGGACGGGAAGATGGCCGTCGCCGAGGCGTTGACGTAGGGCACCGGAGCAAAGACGAGGAACATCAGCCCCATCTCATGGACAGGCGCGCCCCACTTGCGTGCGGCGATGCCATGACCGAGCTCGTGCAACAGCTTGACCACCGGATAGACGCAGAACATCACCAGCAGGTTGCTGCTGGACAGTATCTGATCCGAGAAATTGTGCGTCAGATCGGACCAATGCATGACCGCGAGCACCAGCGCCGGAACGACGACGAGCATCCAGATCACCGCACCCAGGGTGGAGAACCACCATCCGGTGAAAGGCACGATACGCTGCAGGAAGGCATCGGGATCGACGAGCGGGAACTTCAGGCTCATCGGATTGAGCAGGTACTGCTTCAATGTGGCACGACGCTTCTTGCGGTAACGCGCAAAGAGCGCGGCCGAATCCGAGTTCGTATCCACCAGCAGCAGGTCGGCCGAATGCAGTTGAACGAGCAGATCGACCACCTCGTTCTGGGTGCATTCGTCACCATGGCCGGAGAGGTTGGCGTGCTCCCACAGTGCCTGCACCGTCCGCTTGCCGTCCATTCCCTGCACCAGCCGGTAGGCGGCAGGAGTCAGGCGGTGGTAGCGCCCACCCGACTGATCCTGAACCACGTACCACACCTTGTCTCGATAGACGTGGCGCTCCACGCGTGCGAGCGGAATCAAGCGAGGCCGCAGGTCGGCCACCGAGTGCCACGATGAGCTGAACAGACTTCTCGCCATGGTGCTTCAGGGCAGCCAGGACCACAGGGTGAGCGTCAGCCAGTCATTGAACCTGCGCGTGAGCACCCAGCCCAGCGCGGCACGCCCGGTATCGATCTTGCCAACCCCCTCCATGCCCGGTCTCAGTCGCGGCGATGCGTCACTCAACAAGGCCTCGACACGGAAGAAGTTGCGGCCGTCCTGGGTTGTGGCTACCGGCGTCAGGCGCCCGATCTCGAACGGAATGGGCTCGCCGGCAATACCGGTCATCACCAGGCGACCCGCCTGGCCCTCGGTGACGAAGCGGATATCGCGCTCATCGACTTCGAGCACGATCCGGTAGCTGCTCAGCGGCGCAATCTCGAACAGCTTCTGTCCGGTCTCGAGCGGCGCGCCGATCTGCTGCGACAGATCGCCACTGATGACGACACCGTCGAAGGGCGCCAGCAGCCGCGCACGCACGATGCGCTCCTCGATCAAGGCGAGCTGCGACTCGGCCTGCTGCAACTGCGCACCAAGCACCTGCATCGAAGCCAGGTCATGGCCGGCAAAGGCCTCGCGCAACTTGCCTGCATGCTGGTCTCGTTCGCTCGACCAGCGGGCCTGCTCGATCAGCAGCTCGCGATCGTCGAGCTGCGCGACCAGCGCTCCCTGCTCGACCTGGTCACCAGCCCTGACATAGGCGGCAGTCAGGAAGCCCTGGAACGGCGCCGCAACCACGCGCTGCACCTCGCCCTCGATCACCGTCCGTGCCGAGATGCGGTGCTCGACCGGCAGCAGGACGAGCACGGCCAGCACCACCGACAAGGCGATTGCCCCCGCCTTCCAGGTCAGATGACGTGGCCCGAAGAGCTTGCCGAGGACGCGCCCGATGTCATCGCGGACATGGCGCAGGCTGCCCTGCTCGGCCTTGCGCCGCTGCTCGACGACGGGCGCAAGCAGCGCCGCCAACGCATCCACCCACGCAAGCTCGGAGCGCCCGAACGTGCCATTCTCGCGCTCCAGCACCAGAACGGCGCGGCACTCGCCACCCAGCATCATGGGATAGGCAAGCGCCGCCGAAGCACCCGTAATGCCCTGCAGCGCCGAGAGCTTTGGCGTTGCGGCGGCCGTTTCGGACTCCCCACGCGGCACGACAAGCGGCAGGGACGTATCGAAGGCCTCGTTCATGGCGGCTGCGCAGGCCTTGGTGTAGGCCGCATGACGATCGAAGCTGGCGGCCTCGGACAAGGCCCATAGCTTCACGCCCTGGCCATGCGGCAAGCCGATGGCAACGCGCGCGCAATCGAGCTGACGGCGCAGGTCATTGCAGAGCTCGAACAGCGCCTGGCGCAGCTCACCGTGGCGCAGCGCCACCGCGAGACAATCGAGCACCTGGCGCAGCCGATCCCGCCCCTCGGTCGCTTCGGCCAGGCCACGGGCAGCGAGCAGCGTATTCAACCACCCTGCCCCCCAATGCAGGCGACGAAACGCATCGCCTGCATCCAGCGCCGGGTTATGCACCTCGATGGCCACCACCGCGGCGATGAGTTCGCCCTGGAACACCGGGTAGGCGAGATGCCAGACACCGACGCCCTCCTGCGCCTTGGCCATGCCACGACGCTCGCGCAAGGCCGCCTCCACCACGGCACCGAGCTTGCCCAGGTCAGGGCTGGCTTTCGGCCATACGGCCAGAGGCAGAAAGTGCCCGTCGGCAGGGCTGTCGATCAGCACGGCCGCCGCGCGGGCACCGGCAATCTCGGTACAGACCAGTTCCAGCCATGCACGCGCACGCTCGTCGGCGGTCGTCGATGCAACGAAACGTCCCCACGCAGCGGGCACGTCCTGCACGCCAGTGCGCTCAAGCACGGTCGCACTCATCGCACAGTCTCCATTGCCGCCGCGCGGACAGCCACCGCGGTGGGCGCCGACTGCTCAGCCAGCAGTGCATCGAGCGCGGAAAAATCGACATCGCGCAACAGACCCGCACTGGCCCTCATGCGCATCGTCGCCACCACCTGGTCGTAGCGGCCCTTGTGGTAGTCGCGCTGTGCCGCCAGCACCTGTTGCTCGGCCTGCAGGACCTCGAAATCGGATGCGACACCGCGCGCGAGTCCGCGCTGTGCCTGCAGCAGCGCCGCACGGGCAGCATCGAAGGTCTGGCGACCGGCTGCGACGCGCGCGCGCGCCGACTCCCACCCCAACCAGGCCTGACTGACCTCGGCAACCGCCTGGCGTCGCGACAACTCGATGTCATGGCGTGCGCGCTCGCGCTGCGCAACGGCTTCGTGCACCCGTGCCGACTGTCCTCCGCCCGTATACAAGGGCATGGACAGCTGCAAGCCCACCGAGCCCTGACGGATGTCATAGCCGGCCTGTCCCGGAAAACCACCGGCGCCCTGACCGTTATTGCTGTAACTGGCAACCAGTTCCAGCGTGGGCAGATGCCCCGCCCTCTGTTTGGCCACCTCCGCCGTGGCAGCCTCGAAGGCACTCAAGGCCGCCTGCAGGGCGGGATTGCCGCCGGCGCTGAGCTCCAGCCAATGATCGAGATTGTCTGTCAGCAGACCATCGAGCTCGGCGTCCTCAACAAGCACCGGCAGGCGCTCGAGCGTCAGCGGCCCGGTCAGCAACTCAAGCTGGCTGCGCTGCACCGCCAGCTCCGCCCGGGCCGTGGCGGCGTCGGCACGCCCCTGCTCCAGCCGCGCCCGCGCATCCTGCAGCTGAACGCCCGAGTACAAGCCCAGGGCATTGCCGCGCAGCACGATGTCCCACTGCCGCTCGAGTGTGAGCAGTTGCCGAGTGGTGAAGGTCTCGTTATCGCGCGCGGCAAGCAGATCGAACCACACCGTCAGCAGACGAAGCTTGAGCGCCTGCTCGGCGCCATCGTGCTGATGCCGCGCCTGGGCCAGCACGTGATCGGACTGGCGTACTGCCATGAGCTCGGGGACACGGATGAGCGCCTGCGTCACATTGAGCTGCTGCGACGCGCTGCGATAACGATCGTCTGCGTCCGGGAAGCCCGGCAGGCGGGTGTGATAGTTGCGGTCGTACTTGCTCGCCGCCGCCGACACGCTCACCTGCGGCAACAGCGCCGCATGTGCCAGGTCCTTGCGCGCGCGCGCTATGTCCACATCGGCCCCCGCACTCAGGAAAGCCGGCTCCCCAGTGCGCGCGCGATCGAGCAGATCGACCAAACCTTGCCCGCTGGCACCCGGAGAAGCAAGCAGCACCGCGATGGCAACGACGAGGAACAGGGAACGGCTGGGAGCGGAATCTGAAGGCATCACGTGCAACGACAGGAACATGTAGCAGGGTCTGCAGTCGGAAAGCATGGAACTAGGGACGCAAACACGCAGCAGCCGGCCATCAACAGCCGGCTGCTGCGCCGTTCGCACCTCGCGGTGACGCCGTTCAACCCTCCCCGGACGCGCAACGCAGGCCGGTGATGTCGGCCAGCGTCAGCGCATCCTCGGAATCGGCGAGGAAATACTGCGCGATCCATTGGGCATCATACACGTCGCCCAGATGGACCGACGCCCCGTTCCAGTCGATCGCTGCGAGTTCCTCGCCACGCGGCTTGCCCTGGTTGATGACGATCCAGTCAGCGGCGTCCCGCGCCAGCATCGGATTGGTGGCGAAACCCGAACTGACGGTCACTTCAGCGCTGGCCGCACCACCTGCCGCAACCACCAGCGTCACGCGCCCGCTCACACACTGGCGACCATCGCTCACCGTGAAGCTCACCACATCCTCGCCACTGAAGCCCGACACAGGCACGTAGGTGTAGGTGCCATCGGCATTGCGGCTCAGCGTACCCGCCGCTGGCTGCCCGATGCTCAGGACAAGCATGTCGCCATCGACATCGGTGGCAAGCGCGGCAAAGTCGATCAGCGCGCGCCCGTCCTGGCCAATGTGCAGTGTCACGCTGCGTACGATCGGTGCATCGTTCAGCGGCAGTACCGTCACCGCGATGCGCGCCTCCGTGATCGCCGTCGAACCGTTGCCGATCTCGGTGGCTACTGCCTGCACCAGCACTTCGAAACGGCCATGGAAATCGGCCGGCGGCAACACGCGCAGTGCATCGCGCGCCCATCCGGTGATGTCGAGCGCTTCACCGTCCTCGCCAACGACAAGGCTGTGCGCGCCGTCGCTCACCGTCGCCCCGGCGGGCAGCCCCGCCAAGCGCAGGCGCAGGGTCTCCGACCCATCGACATCCACCAATCCGGCTTGAAGCGCACTGAGACGAATCTCGCCATCTTCATGCCCGGTATTGGGCGGCAGTGCCTCGGACAGGCGCAGGTTGTCGACCATCATGCCGCCCAGGCTGCCCTCGGCAACGATGCGCACGGTCTGGACGCCACCGCTGCCAACGAATGCAAACTCGGCCGACTGCCAGTTCAGGCTCATGAGCGAACTCACACCGTCGTGACCGCCGATGCGGACCCCGTCCACATAGATGCCGATCTGGTTCTGCGCACCGGTGAAGCCCAGCGCGCCCGCCAGATCGAGCGTCAGCACGTAGCGCGCGCCCTCCACCGTATGGACGCTGCGCTCGATGCCGGACGAGGGGTACTGGGTACCGCCACGGTTGCTGAGCTCGACCCAGTTCGCGCCATTGCCACTCTTCGCCGCCAGGGCACGCAGGCGCCCATCGGCACCCGGCGCACGGTCGAGCGTGCTCCAGACCACGAAGCCCGCCTGCGCGCCTGCCGCGCCCGCGCCAGTGACCGGTCGCCAGCCCTCGAGCTCCGGTTGCCGGACCACGCTGGCGTTACGGTCGGGGTTGGGGGCACTCTCCCAGCCGGTCACGAAGACCTCGCGCGCGGGGCCGTACTCGTCCGTCACGACCAGCACCGGCGCATCGGCCACGGCATTCACCTGCAGCCGCACCTGCGCCTGCCCGGACTGCAGGCCATCGACACTGATCACGTAAGCGAACCCGTCCTCTCCGCTCCAGTTGGCGACTGGTGTGTAAGTGAAGGTGAAGTCGCCGTTGTCGACCAGCACGCCATGCTCAGGCAGGCGGACCAGGGTCAGCTGCCGGAGTTCGCCAGAAACGTTGAGGTCGTTGTCGAGCGGCCGAATGACGATGCTGCGGTCTTCATCGAGTTCCACGTCGTCGTCGATCGCCACCGGCGGGCGGGGCTCGACCTGGGTGGCGATGACCTCCAGGCTCACCGTCGCGGCCGTACTCACCCGTCCGTCACTGACGAACCAGTCGAAGCGGTCCACCCCATGGAAGCCTGCGTGCGGCCGGTAGGTCCAGCTGCCGTCGCCGTTGTCGACCAGATCGCCGTGCATCGGCGAACCAACAGTGATCTGAAGGCTGTCGCCGTCGGCATCGGTGGCATTGGCTGCGAGATCGATCACCACCGTAGCGTCCTGCTGCAGACTGAGGCTGAGCGAATTGGCGACGGGTGCGCTGTTGAGGGCCGTCACTGCGATACGCACGATCGCAATGTTCGATACCTGCCCACCATCGGTGAGGCGGTAGCTGAAGCTTGCCTCACCGTGCCAGTCGTCAGGCGCCTGGTAACGGAAGCCACCTTCGGCCGTGATCTCCACCTGCCCTTGTGCGGGTCCGCTGACAAGCACCGGCACCACCCCCGGACGCTGCGCGCCAGGGTCGTTGGCCAGCACGTCGATGTCGATCGACGCCCCCATCGCCACGGTCGCGACGTCGTCGAGCGCCTGCAACTCGGTCGGCAGCCCAAGGACCAGATCACGCACGGTGACACGGCTGCTCTCGGCCGCCGCACCGCGGCCGAAACCGATCAGGTCGAAGGACAGGTGGACCACGGTACCGGCTGCCACCCCGCTCAGATCGACGAGTACGGTGATGCTGCCATCGCCATTGCGCACCGTCGTCACCTCCTGGGCGCGATGCTCGGTGCCATCGGCCTGCAGGTTGAGCGCCGCATCGCTGCGACCAAGGCCTGTATTGCCGAGCAGTGACAGTCCGGTGTCGGCGTCGATCAACGCGACCTCGAAGGCATCGTCCGGGCCATGATCGACGTCGTCCAGCGCAATATCGGCAAGAGTGAAGCTGAGATAGCGATCGTTCTCGCCGATCACGAACGCCTGGTTGAGGCGTGTGTGGGAAGTTGCGGTCTCGTGCAACGTGGCAGCGCCAGCTTGCATCTGCACGCGTCCATTCACAGCCCACGCCTCGCCACTGCCAAAGTCGGCGTTGGTCAGGGTGGGATGCGCGGCAAACGCAAACTGCGCGGCGGGTGCCGCAGCGGTGGCTTGCTCGCTGCGTGCGATGGTGTTCATCAACACGTACTGGATGGCAGGCGCTGTCGCTGTCGCAGCCTCAGCCGCACCCTGCCCGGCAGTGCCCAGGGGCGAGTAACCGGCCGGGAAGCGCCGGACATCGGGCACCAGCGTGGACGACATCAGGTCATGCGCATAGCCGCCGCCTGCCATGTCGCGCAGGCCCAGCGCATGCCCCATCTCGTGCATCAGCACCGTCAGCAGGTCGTAGCGGCCGGCGTGGGCATCGTCCCCCTCGTACAGCCATCGGCCATCGTCCTGACGCGCATACTCGTCGCTGTCGAAAGGTGTCGGATCCACGAACCAGCCGCGTCCGGCACCATCCAGGCTGAGCACGATCTCGACCCCACCGTCATTGTGGAAGTAGGTCTTGCCCAGCACGCCGGCTGGCAGCGCGTCAAAGCGCATGCTCAGCTTGCCCAGCAGCGCAAGCGTGGCGGCGTCGAACCCCGCGTGCCCCCACTTGAGGATTGCCGCCTGCACCAGGGGTTCGAGCGCGGCATCATCCAGGCTAAGCACATCCACCTCGGCGTCGCCGGACGCGCCTGCGTGCAAGGGATGCGTACCGATCAAGCGGATATTGTCGACCTCCACCAGCGGGTTGTTGGCCGCATAGGGCAGTTCCGGGTCCTTGTCGGGGTTATGGGTCATCAGGGTGAAACGACCGACCGAGCCGCGCAACGCAGCCGGAATGTCCACCGCGACGGTGAAGAAGTCGCCATGCGCCGAGCTCATCGCGGGCGGGAACTGGAACGCCATGACTTCGTGGAAGACGTTGTTCACATCCTCGAACACGGCCTTGAGCGAAGACGAGCCATTGGTGTAGCGCGCGATCTTGACGTCAAGCTGCAGGCGGTTATAGTCCGCACCGAAATACATCCAGTTGTGGGTCAGCGGCGTCTCCTCGTGGATCTTCGCCGAATAATCGACGACCTCGTCGAAGATGTACTGCGCAAGCTTGGGCAGCCACTCACTGGCCTTGGCCACGGAGATGCTCTTCGCCGCGCTGATACCAGCCATCTTGAGAAACTCGGCGATGGTTCCCTCCGCATCGAGTGCCAGCGCGAGAACGACCGCCGCAGCCGTCTGCGGCAGATCCTTGAGGACAACCGCGGCACCCAGCCCGCCGCCGAGCGCCGAACCGGCCTCCAGTGCCAGCTTTTCGAGGAACGCGCTGGTAAAGGCTGCGATGTCGTTCAGCCCGTTCTGTCCAAGACTGATCAATCCCTCGGCAATCTGGATCTCGACCTTGTTGATCCAGCCATCCGACAGCCGATAGCCAAGGTTGACGCCTTGCAGCGCACCACCGCTACCGCCGTGGAAGGACCAGCCGGGAATCTCGGTCCAGGTGCCCGTGGGCAGGATGACCGGGAAGCGTCCATAGATCGGATTGCGGCTTTGATCGAAGGAGCCGTTGAACACCGTGGGCACCAACTGGCCGATGTAGCTGTACGAGGCGATACCGTCCGTCAGGTTGGGATTCCTGGTTGCGCTGGGCCTGCCCGCTTCGCTCCAGAGCGCATCGTCGGCACCACCGAGCACAGACCACGCCCATCCGGTACCGACCCCCTCCCAAGACATCCGGTCGCTCTCGAAAGGCGTCACCGACGGTGACGACGACGCCCCGCCGACATTGTCCAGCTCACCCCAGCGGTACCAGGCCATGCCGGGCTGGCCGGCGTAATCCGTCTTGCCATCAAGGCTGAGGCTGACCACCCCCTTCTTGGCAACCAGGTCGCCCTCGATCTCGTCACGCCAGTTGGCAATCGTCCGCCATACCGGGTTCGCAAAGATGCCGAGCAGGTCATTGCCCTTGTCCAGCGAGAGATTCGCCGTTCCGTGGTACCAGTTCTGCACGCGGCTGTGCGGCAGCGACAGGCCCACCCCGAACAGGCTGGCATCGATCTCGAACAAGGCCCTGCCATCGAGCAGCAGGTTGTGTGCGCCGTCGATATAGCGGCCGTTGGGCGTCATCGTGAAGCCTTCGCGAAGGCCCAGGGTCTGATAGTAGTTATCGGCGAATCCGACGTTGCTCCACACCTGCACCATCGGGTCGCGGAAGTCGGCATAGCCCACCGTGCCCAGGCCGAGCAGGTTCGCCCAGTTCGACATGCTGGTCAGCGAGTCCGAGAACGCCTTGAGCTTGAGCGCCAGGGCGACGCCGGCCGGCCCCACCGCGAGGCTACTGGCGGCAGAGGCGATCGAGGCGATCTGCGCCCACGTCGACACCTTCGACAACGCTCCGGCAATCGGAATGTCGAGCGCAGGCTGCACGAACTCATGCGGATCGAGCGTCGTCATATGGATGTTGCGCACCTCAGGGAAGCTCACGCCCAGGCGCTGGATGACCTCGCTATTGACCGACGTGCCGCGACTGTGGCCGATGAAGTGCATGGGCGATTCAAGCACGGCGCCCAGCAGTGCCTGGTCGAGGCGCACCAGCGCCGCAAACAAGGCGTCTGCGGCAGCTTCGGAGAAGCCCGAATCGGAGATCCCCGACTCCAGAACCCAGTCCATGACCAGCACCAGGGGCTGTCCGAGCGTCGGCGGCACACCCTTGAGGTGGCCTTCAACGCGCTCGAACTCGCCCTTCTGCTTGTTGAGCACCATGATCGTCCCGCCCGAGCGCTCGACGATGGATCGGGCGATGGCCATCGAGTCGGTGCTCTGAACATCCGGCGTGACGTACAGGGGCGGCTGGAAGCCATGGGTGACCACCGTGACGGCCGGGAACAGCCCGGCTGCAACGGTCACCGGTGCAACCTTGAAAGGCTGGTACTTGCGGAAGGTCTTGTTGTCGTTGGTCTTGACCTCGACCCCCCAGAAGTACTCCTGGGCCGCGGTGAGCCGGAATGCCTCGAGCTTCGAGGAGTCGAGCGTGAACGTGTTGGTCGCAGCGTCGAAAGTCAGCCCAGGCGGCAACGCGTTGATGTCCGAGACATCGAGCGTGAGGATCCTGTTGCGGTTGAAATCACCATCCAGGACGTCATCAACGCTCTTCTGGATCTTCCAGTACGTGTCGTCCTGCGTGCCCGGCAGTGCATCGTCGGGCCACAAGCCCGCACCGGGCGGTCGCGTGCTGACGTAGATGCTGAGCTCACGAACCTCCTTGTCCTGCGCCAGGGTAAACACGAAGTTTGGCGTGGTGGTGGTCGCACCGCTGGCACCATAGCCGATGCCCGGTGATTTCAACTGCAACACGTCGTCCCCGGCAATCACGCCGTAGAGCCAGCCGCCCCCGTTGATCTTCTCGAAGCGCACCGGTTGCACAAGCGGATTGTCCAGATCGACCGGCCTGGAGTTATCGCTGTGGTTGGCAGCCACCGCCAACAGCGCGTTGAGATCCCAGACGAGCAGCGAGTGGTACATCTCCCAACCCGTGCCGCGCGGGAACTCATCCTCCCAGAGCCCGGCCATCAACTGGCTACCGTCGGCCGACAGCGACAGGTGCCGCAAGGTGCCGCCCACGATCGGCGTGGTCGCCCCCAGGTACTGGGCCTTGCCGAACGGGTCGCGGATGATCCCGATCTTGCCGCCAATCTGCTTGAGCTGCCAGTTCCCGCCGCTGGTGTAATGCGCGTTATGGAACCAGAACGCCTCGTCGGCGACGAGCGCGTACTCGACACCCTGATAGGTGACGAAGACCACGTCACGGACGCTCTGGATGTTCTGCTGGTGCTTTCTCTGGTTCAGCCACACGTTGGCGGGAACACTGGGCGTCAGGCTGATCTGGTTGGTGACGACCTGGCTACCCAGGGCTCCGGTCGACGATGCGACGTCGAACCTGACCGCCGTCAGGCCGTTGCCCCACGAGCGCGCAGCACCGATCAGGAACTCGGCGGGTTTGCTCCCCGCCGCGATGAAATGCGGCCCCTTGCCACGGTTTGCATCGAAGACCACCGTCTTCAATCCGGCGCCATCGAGCGTGGCCACGCCCGAGGTGTCATTGATGGCATGCAGGTCGATCACATACACGTTGCCCGACTCTCCTGCCCCGCCGGGGTAGAAGCCCACGCCGAGCCCTTCCACCGGTGCGGCCAGGGCCACGTAGCGGTCGTGACTGATCGCCATGCCGGCATAGCCGAGCGGACCGGAAGGCACACCGTGAATCTGCTGTTGCTGGAAGAGGAACAGCGGGTCGGCCATGTTGGCGTTGATGCGCATGAAGCGGGAGCCGGCGCCACTGTTGCCGCCTTCGGCGATGTACAGCCAGCCGCCAGAGAGCACCATCGACGAGATGTTGCCGCCGCCCGCGAGATGCACCGTATGCACGACCGCATTCACCAGCAGATCGACCATGTAGATCTTTCCACCCGAACCGGCGACGTAGGCAATCCGGCCATTCTCAGCCATCACGATATGCTCGGTCCTGAACCCCCAGAGCGTGATCGGGTTGCCTTTCTCGTCGCGGTCAATGGAGCGGATCAGCCCAAGCTGCGCACCACCGTCACTGCCGGTGTTGGACACATTGCTGTAGACATGAATCGCGTTCATGTTGGTGACCAGTGTCCGCCCGGTGCTGTTCTGCGAACTCGTGTTCGGCCCGATCGGCTCGCTCCTGAGCCCGATCTCGGCGTACTGGAGCGCACCGCTGGGCGACACCGTCCGGTTCAGCCGCTCCACGACCAGCACATGTTGAGAGAGTGCGATCCCGGCCGGAAGGGCGACATCGAAGTCGAACAGGTAGGTACCTTCGACCTCGGCCAGCACCTTGCTGACCATGCCGCGCGACGGCATGTCGACAACCTCGATCGGTTGGCCGGCCGCAGGCACGGACGCCGCCGGCACGATCCACAGGCGGTAGAGCGCCGTCTCGGGCGGGTTCAGCGCACCGTAACTGCCCTGCACCCTCAGGTGCGCAGAGGTCCCCGAGACGTTGAGTTCGAAACTGGTGATCACCGGCTCGGCTGCGTGAATGCTCGTCGTCGGCGGCACCACCTTGATGCTGACATCGCCGTCCGACGACACCGCGACGTCCAGCGTGATCCGGTAGGTTCCGTTCATGGTGTAGCGCATGACCGAAATCGGGCTCAGCATGGCGTATGCGCTGAACACCGAGATGCCGGCGAGCCCCATGGAGCCCGCCATGGCCATGTTCATCTGCTGCATCCAGAACACGTCCCAGTTGAACAGCGCCTGCGTGCCTTCGATCTTGCCGGTCTTCTTGTCGACGCTTGCCTTGCCGCCCACCACCATGATGCTGCCACCGGACGTGACGCCGCCGTATGGCGGGCTGGCGGTCCGCGCCACACCATCGGCACCGACATAGCCGTTGTCCATCACCCACCAGGTTTCCACCAGGTTGCCGTTTTCGTCATCGATGAAGCCCTGGCGCAGGAACAACACCTCCGTGCCGGCCTCCAGCCCACCACTCACCGGTATGGCCAATTGCAGCGGCAGGTCGAGCGGCGTACCGCCGACATCGATATGCACCGCCCCGAGCACGTCAAGGAATTCGGGCGCCGGGAGCGGCGCCGTGATCTCGGCGAGGTCGAGCTTGCGGATCGACACGGTTGCATCCGCGCTCAGGCTACCGGGTGCGACCATCACGGTATTGCCATGCTCGTCGGCAATGACGGCCCCCAAGGCCGCATCCACCTCGATGGCGCCCGTGCGCACGGCCTGCACGCGCAGTTCGATGCTCTGCTGCTGGCCGCCGTTGATGACGGTAAGGACGGCCACGCCCTCGGCGCGTGCGGTGATGAGGCCATCGGCGGACACTGCGGCGATGCTAGGGTCGCTGATGTAGTAGCGCGTGCCGGCGGCGGCGGCGCTGATGTTGCTGCCGTCCAGGATCGAGGTGATCTTCAGCTGGCGCTCCCCGCCGCTGACCGGCAGCACGATGGCACGCGGATAGACGTCGACCTCGAAACCGTTGGCGTCCGTAAGGGCAGAGAACCAGAACGGGTTGCGCTCGACCTCGACCACATTGACCGCTGTGGTGCCACGTGCGCTCAGCTCCAGGATCGCAAAGCCTTCGGCCTTCGCCCTCACCAGGCCTTCGCCGGCATGGGTGAGCACTGCGTCGTCGGTCGAGGTGATCCGGACATAGTCGCTGTCCAGTTCCACACCGCTGGCGTCCTCGAAGTCGCCGGTGATGCGGAGCTTGACCACTTCCCCGACGGCCATGAATGGCAGGCGTTCGATATTGATGCGAAGCAGCTTGGCGTCGCTCACGTTGACCGTCAGTTCGATCGGCGCACCTGCGGCAAAACCATCATCGGCCTGCAGGACGATGCGCGCCGTGCCGCTGAACCCGGCCTCGGGCGCAAAGCTCAGACTGCGGCCATCGGCATTGATGGTCGCCGCGCCGTGGGTACTGTCGAGCACGCGCCAGAAGATCACATCACCTTCCAGATCACGGGCGATGTCACCGAGCGCAGTGCGCATGGTCAGGTCGGCATGCGTCCTCAACGCCGCTGCCTGCCCTGCAACCGGAGCGAGATTGGCGCGCAGGCCGTTGTTGGCGTAGAGCAGCTGCCGGTCGCTGGCATCCACGATACCGTTGCCATCGAGGTCACCCAGCCCGTCCTGCACCGCCGCACTCACCTCCCACGCCGAAGCGTCCAGGGCGTCGACCCGGCCATCGCCATTGAGGTCGCCGACAATGCCCAGGCTCAGGCGAGCATCGCCCGTTGCGCTCACCCGGATCATCTTCACGCCCGGTTCGGTGACACGCAGCAGGTAGGTGAGCACGCCGCCAACGCGGTTGATGCCGATGATCTGGGCACCGAGGACGTCGAGTGCGGCGCCCTCCGGCAACTCCGCCTGCAGCGCAAGCAGCACTGCACCAGCCGCACCGGGGATACGTACCGTGGAAGCCAGTTCGCTGTCACGCACGGTGAAGGCGAAACTGCCACTGCCGGTCAGCACGCCCTCCCAGCTGCGCGCCGCCGGATCATGCCAACCGACCATGGTGCCGAAGTTGGCCAGCGCAAGGTCACGGAGCGGCTCTCCTTGAGCGGAGTAGGCGATCGCCGTACCCAGGCCGTTGTCGTGCAGCGCCCGCACCAGCATCAGCTCGCCGCTACTTGCGTAGCGGTAGGCGATCGCGTTGGTACGGCCGCTTGCATCGGGATAGGTCACACGCACGATGCGGCCATCACTATCACGTTCGAAGCTCACGCGGTCGTCGCCGGCAAGGGCCACCACGCCGGCGTCGCTCACCAACCAGGCCTGGCCATCGACGAATTCGATGCGCGTGACCGCGCCTTCAGCGTCGAGTCGATAGACCGTGCCATCAGGCGCGGTCAACTGGTACGCGGTCGGAATCCACGGCATGCCGGTCGCCTGGACATAGAGGCGGTCGCCGACACGCGTCAGTGCCTCAACCGTCTCGAGCGTCTCGGACACGCCAAAGTCGTCGCTCAGGGCCCGCAGCTGCCAGCCCTGATCGCTCGCGAAGGTCGGCAGCCAGATCAGCGGCGCACCCGGCTCTGCACTCAAGCGCTCGGCCACCGGCTGCAACACGAAGCGCAGGTGCTGCTGTCCGACCACGCTGCCGTCGACACTGGCAGGCACGCTCAGCCACACTCGCGCCCCATCGCGCCACGCGGCTGCGGCGCCGGAGGGCAGGCGTGCCGGTTGGTCGCTGCTCAGGCCGGTGTGCAGGAAAGGCAGCTCCCAGTTGCCAAGGTCGCCCGCACCGCCGTCGGCAAGCCATTGCCGGTTCAGCGCCAACGCGTGCCCACCGACGTTGATGACGACATCGGTGGCGGTATGGGCCGCAGCCTGCTTGTCGGCGCTGTCGATGATGAAGCGCGCCTCGATCTCACTCACACGCCCGGCCAGATCCCACGCGCTGAGGCGAAGTTCATAGACGCCGTTGCGCAGCAAGGACGGATCAAGGGTGTACAAGCCCTGCTCTCCGCTCACGGCCGCAGCGCCAAGCTCGGCGGCAGCCACGACCTGCCACTGTCCACTGCCCGCGCGCGCCATCTCGAGTTGCCAACCCATCAACTGGGCGTCGCCGATGCGTGCGGTGAGCGTCGTCGCGCCATTGAGCGCGCGGGGCTCGCCAAACGCGCCGGCACCATTGAGCACCCCGCCCCAGCTGAGCATCGGGGCCGCCGTATCGGCGGGATCCTTGATCAGGATGGTATGCGTATGCGTGCTGGTGAAGCCATTGACGTCGGTGGCGATGACCCGCAGCTCGATCAATCCAGGGGCTTCGGGCACCAAGCGCACACGCCCGGCGCCATCGACCTGCACGGCATGCCATTCGCCGCTGACGGCGTCGCGCACTTGCGCTTCGATGCTGGCCAGTGCGCTCCAGGCGTCGGCGCGCACGGTGGCGATCACCGTCTGTCCGGGCAGCGCCGGCAGACTGGGCGTCGTCGACAACACGATCCGGGGGGCCTGTGCCTGGGCGTCGGCCACGACGCGCAACACGAAAGTGGCCGAGCGGGTGTTGTAGCCATCGGACACGGTCACACCAACGACGCTGTCGCCAATCTGGCCAGGGCCAGGCGTCCAGCTGAGCAGGCCGCTGGCGCTGTCAAAGACCGCCCCCTCGGGCAGGCCGTGGAAGCTGATCGCCAAGGCCGCGCTCTGCGCCTCGCCATCAGGGTCATGCGCCACGATGCCGCCGCTTGCCCCGCTACCGAGCACGACCGGCACGGTCAGCGTGTTGCCCAGCAAGACCGCATGATTGCTGACCTGCAGCACAGGCGGACGATTGACATCGAAGACACGCACCTGCACCTGCTGGGTAACGGTGTCGATACCGTCGCTGGCCTGGAAGGTGAAGACGAAGGCACGCTGGGTCGCGGTGGCATTGTCAACGGTGCCGAGCCCCGGGGTCCATTCGAAGTACCCGGAGGCCGCATCGAAATGGACGCCTTCCGGCGTGCTGCCGTCGCGTACGAGTGACAGGCGCAAGGCGTCGTTGTCTGGATCGATGGCACGCACGGTGAAGCCCACCGTCATCCCCTCCTGCACCAGCTGCAGCGGCAGCGGCAGGATGCGCGGCGCCTGGTTGACGTTGGCCACAGCGATCTCGACGTTGCGAACGAAACTCGCCACGCCGTCACTGGCGCGCAGCTCGAAGCGCCACACACCTGCGCTGCCGGCATTGCTGTCCTGGGCCGAGAACTGGTCCGGCACCCAGACCAGTTCGGCGCGACTGCCATCGGCAGCGGGAACGAACTGCATCCCTCTTGGCAAGCCGGAAACCTGCCAATGCAGGCGGTCGCCATCGGCATCGAAGCCATACACACCGAGCCGCAGCGGCACGCCCTCGCTGGCCTGGAGGCGCAGCACCTCGCCTTCGCCCGCATCCTCGATCTGCTGGCCGTCGAGTTCGATGCCCAGCACCCCGGGTGCCGCGTTGGCAGCGCGTACCACGATGCGAAGGTTGTGCCAAGTGACATTGGGCTCAGGATCGGCCGGCACGGCGTAGTCCGCATCGCGCGGCGGCAGCCCCTGGTCGGTCACGGCAACGGTCAGGTCGTACACACCGCTCGCGGCAGCCGACGGCGTCCAGTTCAGAACCGCATGTCCGTAGCTTCCCCCCGGCGTCAGCGTGGCGCCCGGCGGCAGACCATCGGCACTCCAGACCAAGGCATCCTGATCGAGGTCGGTCGCCAGCAAGGCCACCGACAAGGGCTGGCCAGCAATGGCCACGACCTGCGCCGGCGCCGTAATCACCGGCGCTTCGCTGGTGCTGCGCACGGTCAGCACGAAGGCCCTGCTCTCGGTCAGCGCCTGCCTCGCGTCTCCATCGCCGTCGTCACGCGCAGTCACGGTAATCACGTAGTCGCCGCGGTCGCCGGCACCCGGCGCGAAGCGCAGGACGCCGCCAGGCGCACTCGGATCGGCAGACGGATTGCTGGTATACGTGGCGAAGCGCGGCAACCCGGCAAAGCTCAACTCGACCGGATTGCCGTCCGCATCGCTTGCGCTGACTGGGATCTCGATGACCGCGCCGCGATCGACGAAAGCGTTGGAGATGTCACCCAACTGGGGCGCACGATTGGCGTTATGCACCACGATCGGCACGACGAGGTGCGCAACTGCTGGAGCACCGGTGCCGTCACCGTCGTCGGTGGCGGTGACCAGCACGGTGTAGTTGCCCGCCTGGTGGTAGCCCGGCGCCCACACGATCTCCAGCGTATCGGGGTTGAAGTGTGCGCCCTCGGGCAGCCCGCTGAGCGCGTAGCTCACCGTGGGCGGCGTGCTGTCGACCTCCGCCGCTGCCCCACCCTCGCTGAGCTGCACCGCAGGCTGGAAAGCGGGATTGTCGGGGTCGAAGGCAAACACGCTGATACGTAGCGGCTGCCCTTCGAGGACCTGCCAGGTTTCAGCCGGAGCGAACACCGGCGCGCCGTTGGCGTTGGCCACCTCGAGCACCAGTTCGGCGCTGACCGCACTGGTACGCACCACGCCCTGCGGATCGGTCCACTTCGCCAGCAGCTTGAGGGGCACCTTGTAGATGCCATTCTGGTTGTAGTCGGGCGTCCATTCGAACCAGCCCGTTTCACGGTTCAGGGTGGCACCCGAGGGCAGCCACTGCGCAAGGTACTGCAACTCGATGACCGATCCGTCAGGCTGGCGCAAGCCGCCATCCACGCTGCCCAGCAACTGCAGGGCAAAGCGGTCGCCCTCGCGCAGCGCATGGGCTCCGCCGGTGAGCAGCTGCGGCAGCGGCAGGCCCTGGCGCACCGTCAGCGTGAAGGCGCGCTCGACGGTGCGCTTGCCATCGCTGGCGATGATCGTGACGTTCTCATACACGCCGCCCTGATCGTAGCCCGGCGTCCAGCGCAGCATGCCGCTGGCGGCGTCGAACACGGCGCCGGGAGGCAGGTTGCGCACGGTGACGGTCAGCGGGTCGCCATCGACATCGGCCACCGCGACCGGGATGTTGAGCGATTCGCCTTCGGTGAGCGTGATGTTGCCAGGTACGGAGATGGTCGGCGCATTGTTGCCACCCTCCACCGCGATCTGGAAGTAGCGATAGGTAAAGCCGCCGCGGCTATCCTGAACCCGCACCAGCACTTCGGTCGCGACATCTGCGCCCGCGCCAGGCGTCCAGCTCAGTGTGGCGCCATTGCGGTACAGGCCGTCTGCCGAGCGTACCTCGGGCGCCGGGGTGAGCGTCATCCCGGCCGGCGCCTGCACCAGTTGCCAGTAGAAGCGCGTCCCGTCCGCATCGATGGCTTCGATCTCGCCACTCCAGGCCTCTCCGACCACGGCACCAGGCAGGATGTAGGCGAACCGGCTGCTGACATCATCGACACCCGCGACCGTCAGCTGCGGCGGCAGGTTGGGGTGCGGATAGGCATAGATGCCGTGGCCCAGGTTTGCCTTGACCAAGTCTGCAATACCGCCGCGCGGCGCCAGATCGCCGGCAGGCACGATGCTTACGGTGACACCCGCGAGCGTGGCGCCGACTGCCAGCTTGCCGCCAAGGCCCTGCAGCGCCGTCGTGAGGTCCAGCACCCACAGTTCGGACTGATCGCCGCCACCACCCGCGCCCGCCTCGATGCTGCCGCCAAAATAGGCGCCCGGATCAAGGAGCAGCATCAGGGGGCCGAGCAGATCGTCAGCACCGATATTGGTGATGCTGACATCGTAGCTCACGGTACCGGAACCGCGATCGCTGCGGGTCCCGGAAAAGTTCATCTGCACTTGCGCGCTCATGTCGTTGAGCGCGGTGAAGGTGCTCAGGTAACTCTGACCGAGGGCAAGCTCGAGGTCGCTCCTCAAGGTGTGACGAACCTCGAGCTGGTACTGCCCCGCCCCCAGCCCGGTCACGTCCAGCCAGGCCGTGCGAGTCGCAGCGTCCCAATGCACCGCCGTCGGCGTGAACACCGCTCCGGCATGCTGGCCCAGTGCGGTAAGGGTGAAGTTGGCGGCGTTGAGCACGCTGCCCGCCTCCCTGCCCTGGCCCACGAACATGGCCTGATCGAAGACCACACCGATACGGTTCATCGGCAAGGGCATCAAGGCACCATCGGGAACGGTGACCGCCACCACCTCGGGGGCCCGCGCCAGCGCGATCTCGTCGATGCGTCCGGTCTGCGCAACCAGAATACGTCCATCGGCGGTGGTCACCACCGACTCGCCACGGGTCCCGCCGGACGCAAGCTGGACGATGCGCTTGCTGCCCAGTTCCATCATCCACACCCCCGCAGCGCGCGGGACGGCGCTAGCGCTGCCGAGCACGGCCCGTTGTGGCAAGTTGCAGGACGCGAACAACAGGCCTTCGAGCGCACTGCCAGGCTGCCCGAAGGCGATCGAATCGACCACCCCGTCGAGGCGGAACTCCAGTTCGGCACGCCCGGCGTAGCGTCCGCTCATCGGGAAACTGACGATCTCGGTCTGCGGCTTGCTGGCTGCGGCTGTGATCGTGCTGCCGCTCCAGCGCACCGCCCACAGCCGCCCGTCCGGTCCGAAAGCGAGATCACCCGCGCGGAAGTTACTGAACTGAGACCACGCGCGCACGCGGTTGTCCTCGGCCGGGTCGAAGACCAGGATGCCGGCCCCCGAGGTGAGGAAGATTCGCCCGCTCTCCGGCTCGACGGCCAGTGCATGGGTGAGCGGGATGCCGCCCGGCCCCTGCATGCGCTCGATGATCGCGCCGCTGCCGGCATCGACCAGCAGCAACTCGTTACCGGTCATCACCCAAAGCTGGCCGTAGGCGTCTACCGCCATGTCCACGATCGGTGCGTCAAGCTCGAACAGAGGCATGACGCTGCGCCCGCCGTCCTTGTCGAAGACGAAGACCTGGTTGCGCAACACGCCCGCGCTCGCCAGGAAGCGTCCGTCAGACAGCTCGACCAGCCCTTGGGCACCGATGTCCCCCGCACTGGCGCGATAGCCTTCGGCAAAACCACGCAGCGTGAAGGGCGCGAGCACGGCGCCAAGCTCGCTGCGCTGCACGGTAGCCACGGCCCCGGGCAGGAGTTGCGCGGCCTGGGCAAACACGTTGCTGGGCGGATAAGCGCGCACCTCGCTGGGAAGCGGCAGCTCGGGAGTCTGGTTCAGCGACTCCAGCACGCCCAGGCTGTTGAGCACGGCCTGGCGTGCGCCGTCGTCGGGGAGGACGGCATTGATGACCGATGCGGCCTCGCGATTGCCTGCGCGGTCGGTGGCGACGGCAAGGAACTCGTACTGCTTGCCGCGTTCGCCGGTGAAGATCGCCTGAGTCTGCTCGGGGCCCAGCTGACTCTGCCAGATACGGAAATCGCCTCCGTTCTCGGCCACGTACAAGGTCACCGAACGCACGCCGCTGGCGTCATCGCGCGCCTCCCAGTGCAATTCGTAGGTGGGCTCGCCCTGCAGGTTGTCGCCCAACGCAGTCACTGCCAGCGCAGTGCTCGGTGCGCCGGCATCCACGCTTACCGCGTGGCTTGCACTGTCGAGCGCCGGCATCTCGTCGATCAGCACGCGAGCCGCAGCAACGATCACGCTGCCGGTTTCAACCCCACCTGCGGTGCGCACGGTGTAGCTGACGAAGCCCTTTCCGGACTCGCCGCCAACCGCCTCGAGCAGGCCACGCGTGGCATTGCGCAGGACCTCGCCGGTGTTCGGGTCGATGGCCTGCAGCAACCAGGTGGCGATGCCGGTCTCGGCATCCACACCGGCCGATACCCGCAGGATGAAGCCCTTGCTGCCGCTGAAGTCGAAGTCGCCCTGGAAGTTGGCGCGCTCGCCCGGAATGCGCACGTTGAGGTCGCCGACCTTGATGTCGCCGAGCCGTACCGAGCGCGGATCAAGCGCGGCATCGAGCTGGGTAACGATCCGCACCTCGCCAGCAGGCGTCACGCTGGGGTTGCTGAAGGCAACGGTGTAAGGCAAGGCCGTGGCAGCCGGTACGTAGCTGTTGCCATCGGCACCAGGCAATGCCTGCGGACCGCGCACCTGCACCGCTTCGGTCGCCTCGCTGGCGCCCATCTGCACCAGATAGCGCGCCAGATCGAGCGGCTGCCCGGGCACAGGCTGGAAATCCTCGTCGAGCACGCCGATGTGGCGCAGATACTCGAGTTCGCTGCGGCCGCCGACAAAGATGTCGAAATTCAGGAAGTGCGTGCGGCCACCCTCGCCCACGCCGTGGGCGGCAGGGTCGGCCTTGGCGGGCACCGGACTCAGGACGTAAGCGCCCTTCTCCGTATAGCGGACCTCGATGTACTCGATCGCCGCCTTGCGCGCCTCGGGATCGCCCGCATGCCTGGCCGTATCACCGTACCAGGCCTGCACCTGGCTGAAGAAGGACACCAGATCGGCCTGCGTGCGATAGGTCTCGCCGCCCTTGCCGAGCAGGATGCCGCTGGCGAGCGTGGCATTGAGGCTCAACACCTCGATGCGCTCGCGGATCGGCGGTGCCTCATCCACCGGGCGCAACAGGCCAGCGGCCTCGAGTGCCGCCAGCCAGCCGTTGACCCACTGCCCCTCGTCGGCCGCGAGGGTCTGCAGCGCCAACGGCGCGTTCTCGTCGGCGATGATCGCACTGCGCAAGGCCAACGCGCGGGCGGTCTGGTCAAAGATGAACTCGTCGCGGGTGATCGCAGTGGCGCTGGCCACCACATTGAACCGGAACGGCATCGCCAGCCATTCCAGGTCGGTGAGATGAATCTCGGGATCTTCGGAGACGAACTTCGCCGACAGCCCGGCAGAGATCCTGTTCAAGCCCGAGATGCCCTCGTCCAGCAAGCCGGCTTCACGCCACTCGGGACGCAGCGCATAGAGCGCGTCGCGCAGGGCCTCGAAGTCGTAGTCCATCCAGGCCTTGAGGCCGGGATAGGTCTGGATATTGAAGCTCATGCCGGCAAAGCCGCCGGCAGGCAGATCAAAGGCATAGCCCGGGGCGAGGTTGAAGCCCTGCAGGTTCTGCGTGCCGTCGAGGTAAGCCCAGGGAATATCCTGGCGCGGCGTACCATCGGTCGGCGTAGCCCCGTAGCGCTGCGTGTTACCGGCGGCGTCGGTCGTGCGGCCATCGGGCTGGCCTCCGACGTTGCTGCCGAAGACGATGAAGGGCAGGTTGAGCCCCTCGAGCAAATACTCGTTGTAGCCCATCTCCGGCGCACCGAAGTCGAAGCGTACATAAGGCGTGTCGAGGTTCGTCAGGCTTTGCAGCGCCACGCTGTAGAGCCCTCTGTCACCGGGCTCGAGCGAGCGGTCGCCGCCGACACCAATGGTCACCTCGACCTCTATGGCGCGCTCGACGAGGTAGCGCTGCGCCTCCACGACGCGCTGGCCGTCGGGGTTGATGACCACCACGTCGTATAGGCCGAAGGGGAAGTCGCGGGTGTCGAAAATGGCACGGATGTGCGTGGAGTCGAGCACCTGCCAGCGCACCGGTTCAGCCTCATGCACGCCGGGGCGCGAGAGCTTGACCAGCGCACCGGGCTTGAACTGCGCACCATGGATGTCGAGCGTGACCCAGCGATGCTCGTCATTGCCGACCCCGCCATGATCAGGCGTGACGCGGATGATCGACAGCGGCATCAGATCGGCGCGCAGCGTGACCGGCTGAGTGCCGGACATCGAGCGCACCAGGATGTAGTAATCGCCCGCCACGGTGCCGGCAATGAGCACCTCCTGATCGGCCGCCATGGGGTTGCTGTAGGCGGCGTCGAATGCGTAGCTGGTCGGTACGTCGCCATGACGTACGAAGACCTGGTTGTTGCCGCGCTCGTTGAGCGCATCGAGCGTGACCCGCAGCGTCTGCCCGGCAGGCACGGTGACCTTGTACAGGCGATCCGCAGCCTGGCGCAGCGTCTCGTCGATGGCATTGCCGAGCACGAGCGTGGGCACCGCAACCTGCAAGGTGCCGCCAGACGCCATGCGGTTGTTGGCCTCGCCGGGGGGTAGGACCAGCCCTTCTGCGGTGTAGCGGATCTCGCCTTCGAAGACCTCGTTGTAGATGTCCGGACGCACGATGATGCGCCAGTTGCCATCCTTGAGCGGCGGCAGGCTGGCGACCAGGCTGGCGCTGTAGCTACCGTTGGCAGCAAGTCCGCCATGGTGGGCGACCCTGCCGATGAGGATGTCGCCAAGGTCCCATTCGTTGTCGAGCGACAGGTAGAGCGCATCGGTCCAGCGCCCGTAGGCCGGGTTGATGGACTCGTTGCTGACCGTGTACTCGATGCGGATCTGCTGGCCGACCTCGGCCGTTGCCGGCATCACCACGTTGGTGACCACCAGATCGGCAGGCGGCGGGGTCTCGATCAGCAGTGGCTGCGCGGCAGCCGTGGCGTTGTTGTAATCCAGACCGAACTCGTTGACCCCGCCATACGCCGACCCGCTTCCGGGGCGCACCGGATCGGTGACCACGAACACGTAATAGGGGCCTTCGAGGCTGGCTGGCGCGGTCAGTGTCAGCGTGCGCTCGTAGCCGTTGCCTGCAGCCAGGCCGCCGCTGTATTGGGCAAAGCCGAGGTAATGGTCCTTGCCGAGATCGAGGAAGCGGTCGCGGGACAGATAGACCATATCCACCCACGACGACTGGTGATCGGGCGTATTGCCGCCGAGGTTGTCCACCCGGTAGCTCACCGTGATCTCCTGGCCGGCATACACGCGTTCCGGTGCCGTCACGACGCTGACCTGAAGGTCCGGCGGTTGAACCTGGTTGATGCGCAGGGCGAGCGAAGCGCTGTTGTTGCCCTCGTGCTGGAACTCCAGCACACGACCGGCGGGTCGATCCCTGTCGAGTTGCACGCCGACCAGGCCATCACGAATGTCGCTGGGCGTGCGGCCGTCAGCCAGGAAAGCCGTATCGGCGTATACGATCAGGTGGTAGTCGCCCCCGATGGACTCGGGCAGGCGGAAAGTCGCCGTCGCGGTATAGGACTCACCAGGCTTCAGGTAGGCCGGCAGGCCGTCCTCGCGCAGGGAGATCGGATGCACCTTTGCCATGCGGGCGAACAAGGACTGCGTACCGGTGCCGTCCGGCAGCGGGTGGTCGCGCACATCGAGCGAGGCGTCATGGGACAGGTAGATGCCGTCGAACCAATCGCTGACCCGGGTCGCGCGTTCGCCCTGGTTGGTGACCGTCCAGGTCACCGTGAGCATGTCGCCCGAGTTCGGCAACGGGTTGGACACCACCACATTGCTGATCTGGAGATCCGGTTCGCGATAGGTGATGTCGAGTTCGGCACGACCGAAGTTGTTGTCGTTGCGCGCCCCCTCGAACACAGTACCGGCCCGATCCACGCCGCGGTAGTGGCGCAACGCGCCCTCGTTGCCGCCGCCGCCGATCATCTCGGAGCGAGCACGCTGGGCGAGGTCACGCCCGTCGGAAACCTCGGTGTAGCCGCTGTCGGTGACCACGTAGATGTAGTACGGGCCATCGGTACCGGCCGGCAGGGTGAAACTGCCCGACACGGTGTAGCTCTCGCCCGCCCCCAGGCCGCCGAGGTTGGCGCGCGTGACGGCGCCAAGCAGGGTCGCCCGTTCGCGGATATAGGTCGGATCGGGGCTGATGTACACGGCATCGACCCAACTGCGGGTGCCTTCCCATACCGCGGCGCCAAAGTTGGTCACCGTCCAGCTGATGGTTGTCTGTTCGCCCGAGAAGTTGTGGGGCTGGGTGACGATGTCGGTGACGCGCAGGTCGGCGGGGGCGCTCACGACGTCTGACAGTGCAGTGCCGCGGTTATTGCCCTCGTTGAGCTCGGCAACGCGGTTGTAATGATCGGTGACCACGAACAGGTATTGCCCGGTGACCGAAGGCGCGAGCTCGACGGTCTGGGTGACGGTGTAGCTGTCGCCATGCGCCAGCTCCCTGCTCTGCGCAAGCAGGCCCAGTTCCCACACGCGGGTGGCCTTGGACAGGTCGGGGTCGTTCGCCAGCACGATGCGGTCGTGCCAGCTACCCGAGAACACATCGCCGCGGTTCTCCACCGTATAGCTGAAGGTGTAGTGCGAGCCGGCAACGGCCGCCTCCGGCGCATTGACCGTGGCAACCACCAGATCCGGCGGGGTGATGCCGATGATGCTGATCGGGCGGGCCTTGTAGTTGTTGTTGTCGACCTGAGAGGGGTCGTCCGGGTTGATGTTGATGGCCAGGGTGTCTTCGAGGATCACGTTGTAGGTGTCGGTCCACACCGTGATGTAGTACTGGCCCGAGGCCAGATTGGCCGGCACGCGGACCTGAGCGGTGCCGAGATAGTCCTCGCCCGGCTGGAGGTGGCCAATGTGGGTGAAGGACCCCAGCAGGATGTCGCCCTTGTTTGCGCCCGGGCGGCGCGGATCCTTGGCCAGCCACACCGTGTCCGTCCACCGCTCCAGCGCCGCGCTCTCACCCCGGGTCGTGGCCACGCCCAGGTTGGAAACCTTGTAGCGGACCTCGATCTGGCTGCCATGAACGGCCTGATCGGGTGCGACCACATTGCTCGTCACCAGATCGCCGAAGGGCACCGGGTCAATATAGAGCTGTGCCGCACGGCGGTTGTTGTGTTCGTTGGGGTACTCGTCGACATTGTTGTTGCCGTCGGCGACGACGATCAGGAAAGCGTCGCCACGGAAGCGGATGGGAATGTTCACCATGCCGCTTTCAAACACATAGGACTCGCCGGGCGCCAGCGCGGACACGCTGCTGAACTGCCCGACCAGCACGTCGTCGGCGCTGAGCGTGCCATCGAGTGACAGGAATACCTTGTCGGTCCACTGCCCCGAGGTACTCACCGACCCCATGTTGGTAATGGTGTAGCGAATGCCCGCAGCGGTGCCTGAGGTCACGCTCTCCGGAACCTCCACCGCGGACACCCGCAGGTCCGGGCGATCAAGCAGGCTGACCTGGGTCATGCCGGCGGAGACGAGTTCGTTGTTGCTCCGCGCCGGGCCGTGCTCATAGACCTGCATCCCGTTGCCGCCGAGATGGGTGTTGGTGACCACCTTGATGCGATACAGGCCCTCGATCTTGCCTGGCAGGCGGACCTGCTCGGTGCGCGTGTAGCGGATACCGGACTCGAGACCGCGATCGTAGGTGAAGTTGCCCAACAGCACGGCGTTACCCGTGCCGCTGGCCGGAACCAGCCACACGGCGTCGACCCAGTTGCCACCGGCAGTGGCGAGGCCCTGGTTGAGCACCGTCCATGACAGCTCGAGCAAGCTGCCTTCCTGCGCGGTCGGCGCCGCGCTCACGGCCTCGACGACCAGGTCAGGCGTATCGGACAGCAGAACCGGCACCGCCACCGAGGTCGCGCGGTTGTTGTCGGCGTAGATGAACTCGTAGGGCACGACGCCAGAGCTCCCGGCCACGCGCACGTTGAAGTAGTACTCGCCTTCCAGCCCTTGGGGCAGCAGCACGTCCACGCTGCGGGTGTAGCGCTCACCCGGGGCCAGATGGCCGAGATGACTGGCCGCGCTGAAGGTCTGCACCACTCCGCTGCCGTCCGCATTGCGGCTTAGCCAGATCGTGTCGGACCACTGCGCGACGCTGGTCAGGCCGATGCCCTGGTTGACCACCTCCCAACTCACACGCACGCCCTGGCCGCTGGCGGCAGCCCCCTCGACGCTGACCGACTCGACACGCAGGTCTGCGTATGGAATGGGCATGATGTCCACGTCGTGCGTGACACGTCCCACGTTGTTGGCTTCGCGCCCGTTCTCGAAGACGGTGTTGCGCGCATCGGTGACGACGTAGATCTTGTAGCGCGCAGAGGTCGCGGGCGGCAGCACAAAGCGCTCGCTACGGGTGTACTCGGCACCGGCGGCAAGCGCGCCATCGCGTACGAACTCGCCCAGGACGATATCGTCGGCATTGCCGAGCACATCGTCACGGGACAGGATGACGCGATCCACCCAACTGTCGGTCACGCCGGCTCCGGTCCCCTGGTTGCTGACCGTCCAGCTCACGTCGAGGCGTGCGGGGTCCTGGATGATGCGTTCGGGCGCACTGACCGTGGTCACCACCAGGTCGGCGTAAGGAGCCAAGGTCACATCCATTGCCTGAGTGGCACGATTGTCGGCACGGTTGCGATCGTCGATGGCGTGCAGCACGTCGCTCACCACCACGATCTCGTACTCGCCATCGAGGCCGAGGGGCAGCGCGATTGCCAGGCTGGCCGTGTACTGTTCGCCGCTGGCCAGCGCACCTGGGCGTTGTACCTCGCCGTACTTGGTCAGCACGCCGTCGCGCGCCAGATAGACGGCATCGACCCAACCTCCGGTCGCGATGGCACCATTGTTGACGACCGTCCAGCTCACGGTCACGGTGGAGCCGGACTGCACCAGTGCCGGGCCTTCGACACCGAGCAGGCGCAGATCGGGCCTTGCGACCTGGAGTGCGGCAGCCGAACGCAGCTCGTTGTTGCCTTCGCCATCGCGCTCGTAGACCGTGTTCTCGGTGTCGGTGCGCACTACCCAGCGGTATTCCCCCTCGGCGAAGTTCGCCGGCAGGGTGAAGCTCACCTGGCGCTCCGCACTCTGTCCTGCCGCCAGCGGCTCACTGACGAGCACGGTCGCCACCTGGTACAGACCGGCGGCGCCGCGGTCGATGTAGATGCGGTCGCGCCAGGCGGTGTTCGCATCCGCGCCACCTACGTTGCTTACGGTATAGCGCAGCGTTGCGGCGTCACCGGGGCGCAGCACCGCCGGCCCCTCGACCGCAGACACCGTGAGATCGGGCACGGCCGCGAGTTGCACCGAGATCTTCCCGGTACTTGCGAGGGTGTTGTTCGTGCGCCGCCCCTCCTCGTTCACCGATTGGTTGACATCGGTCACGACGATGACGTGGTACTCGCCGTTGAGGTCGCGCGGCAGGGTGATCTCGGCACGTCCGACATAGCTTTCGCCAGGCGCGAGCAGCCCCGCATGGGTCACCGCACCCGCCAGTACGATGTCGTCGCTGCCACCCAGTACCGCATCCAGCGACAGCACCACACGATCGTTCCATAGTGCCAGGTTGGTGGTGGCATTGCCGTCATTGCGCACCTCCCAGGTCACGAGGACGGTCTCGCCGCTGAGCGCATGCGCCGGCACCTGAAGCGCAATGAGGTTGAGGTCGCTATATGGCGAGGCCAGGTTGATGGCCTGCGCCGCACTGACGTTGTCTGCGCGCGTGTCGGGCTCGAGCACCTCGGCACCGGCATCGGCACGCACGGCCAGGTAGTAACGCCCCTCCCCGCGCATCGGCAGGCGCACCAATGCAGTCTGGGTATAGTGTTCTCCAGGTTGCAGAGTGCCGCTGAAGCGCAGGCTGCCCACCACCACGTCATCGCTGTCACCGATGGTGGCGTTGTTGCTGAACACCACGCGATCGGTCCACTCCCCTTCCGCCGGCGCCTCGCCACGGTTGCTGACCGTCCAGCTCACCAACACGTACTCGCCGCCAACCCCACTGACGGGCACACTGACGCTGTCAACGCGCAAGTCGGCGTAGGGCACGGCGACTGAGGTGGTCACCACCTGGGCGCTGTTGTTGAGCTCGGCGTCGTTGCTCAGGTTGGTCTCGTACAGCACGCCAAGGCCGGCGCTGTTCTGGTCGGTGGTAACGGTGATACGGATCTGGCCGACGGACGCCAGGCCGGGGGGCAGGCGGAAGGTGAGCGCACGCTCACGCATCTGGCCCGCTTCGACCAGTCCGAGTTGCGCGCCATCGACGACCCTGAGCGGGTCGTAATACAGGCTGGTATCGACCAACACCTGGTTGGTGGCTACATTGCGCACCACGATGCGGTCGTGGAAACCCGTGGCTGCGGCACTCGCGCCGAGGTTCCAGTCCTCCCAGGCAATGCTCACCTCGCCACCCGACTGCACGGCGCCGGACAACACGCGCAGGTTGCGCACCTGCATGTCGGGCCCGACCATGCGCACAAGTTGTGCGCTGTTGTTGGTCTCGCCGGTACCGGATGCGTTGGCTTCGACAATCTCCTCAGCGCTGTCGGCGACGACACGGATGACGAACTCGCCCGCCGCCGCAAAGCCTGCAGGCCAGGTGAACTGCGCAGTGCGCGGGCGCGACTGCCCCGCTTCGAGCGCTCCCGCGGTCAAGTCGTCACGGATGGCGACGACGGCGACGAGCTCGTTGGTGCTGCGGTTGCGCACCTCCACGCGCTCGCTCCAGGCAGCGTCCACGGCCTTGTTGCCAGCATTGATGGTCGTCCAGCTGACATCGACGGTCTGGCCCGGCTGGAAGGCGCTGTCGGGGCTCAGACGCAGGGCTTCGACCCGAAGGTCGGCGTAAGCGGCCAGCGCCACCTGAACCGTCGTCGACAAGGCGTTGTTGCTCTCGCCGTTGCCGGAGGCATTGCCCTCGCGGATGCGGTTGTCGGCGTCGGTCATCACCGTGAAGCTCAAGCGCCCTGCAGCCGATGCCCCCTCGGGCAGCACCACCACAGCGCTGCGCTGTCGGCTCTCTCCGGCGCCGAGGTCGCCCTCGAGCGTGCTCGCGTACGGCACGGTAAGGCTGGCCACGAGCGCGCCGGTATCGAGGTTGCGTACGACGATACGGTCGTTCCAGTGCGTGTCGGTCGCCAGCACGCCCCGGTTCTCCACCGTCCAGCGCACCTCCACCGCCTGACCGGTGTACAGGTCCGTGGCGGGCGCGAGCACGACCTCGTTCACAGTGAGGTCGGGCGCTGGGCGCACCACCAGCGTATCGAGAACCTGGGGCGGGTGAACGGGCACCGGCACGACGTTGAAGCTCACCCGTGCAGCGCTGGTGGCGCTGTTGTAGCCCTGAAGCACCAGCGTGTAGGTGCCACTTGACGCAAAGGCTGCAGGCTCCCGGTCATAGCCTTCGGGCGTGTAACCGGACCATCCGCTCCACCAGTACCCCATTTCGGCGGCGCCGAACACCACGGCACCTTGCGGATCGTAGAGAGCCCAGACCGGAAAGGTCTTTCCCTGCGCTTCCGCAGCAACAAGCAAGGACTGCACGACGTCGAAGTAGTAGCGCTCGCCTTGCTGAGCGTCGAAGGTGTACATCACCGCCCCGTTGCGGGGGCTCAGTTCGACACTGAGCGGCGCTCCCGGGGTAATCGGCGTCGCGCCTGCACGATCGAGCACGCGCATCGCAAAGCTGCGATCGATCGCGGTCGCGTTGCTCAGCGTAAGGGTGTACGTGCCGCGCTCGAGCACGCGCACCGTATCGAGGCTGTCGCCCGCCAGGGCGCTATCGAAAACCTGTCCCCCTGGCCCCTGAAGACGCCAGCGCACCTGGGCGTCGGCCCCCAGGCTGTCGAACATCAGCAGGCTGGCCTGGTCGAGATCGAGCCTGTAGCTGATGCTCTGGTAGGCCGCCAGGCTTCCGTCAACAAGCTCGTTGAGCGCAAGCGCGCCCTGCGCGACCGCGCGGTTGACGACAAAGGGGAAGGACTGGTCGGCGAAAGCCGTCGCAGCGCCCTCGATCACCAGCCAGTAGTCGCCATCGGCAGGCAGGCGCACCCCCGCCGTAGAGCTGCCAAGTGCCGTGGAGAACAGTTGCTGACCGGTCGAATCGACCAGGTACCAACGCCCGGAGGCACTGCCCTGGCTGACAAAGCCGAGCTCCTCGCCAAGCGCTCCGCTGACACGGTAGATCCGCGAGGCATTACCCGGCACGAGCGCTGCATTCGTTGGCGCACCGAGCTCGAGGGCTTCGGCCGCGGCAGCGTCCAGGATCCTGAACTGGTAGCTTCCCGTGTAGCTGGAGGTCGAACTGTGGAAACGCAGGCTGTACTCACCCGCATCGAGGAACTGCAGACGATCACGGTTGCCGGACAGGTACGGGCGGTCGGAGAAGACCTGACCGTTCGCGCCGGTGAGCGTCCAGTACAGGTAGCTGTCGGCCGTGCCGCCGGAACTGCCCTTGAAGGCGTCGAAGAGATACCAGCCCGGCTCGCTGACCACCATACGGTAAGACACGCCAGTCGTCGAAGCGCTGCCCTCACGAGTCTCGCCAACGGCGATCTCGTTGCGCGATACGGTGAAGGCATAGTCGATCGCTTGCGCAGCGTCGGCGCCCAGCCGATCGATGAGCAGGTAATAGCGCCCGCTGCCGTGGTTCAGGCTGAGTCCGTCGCCGTCGAACGCCACGTCGCCGCTTGCAACCTGAGCCAGGGACGGGCCGAGCAGACGCCAGCCGAGCGTCCCGGCTTCGGCGCCACTTGCAAGGAAGCGGAAGCCGTCCATGTGGATACTGGTGAAGCTATACACCGCCAGCGTCTGGCCACTGCCGAGCACGCCCTCTACCGCGGTGTTGGCCGGCACGGGCTGCGCCGTTGCACGCAGGTCGGCGAGCCTGAATCTGAGTGCCTCGCCCGCCAGCGGCAATGCATCGGCAGCAACAACCAGGGTGTGAGTGCCAAGCGCGCCGAGGCTGAGCGCCTGGACGAGCCCGTCATAGGTTCGCCCGCTCGAACGGACACTCAGAGCGCCATCGAATAGATACCAGCTCGCCGGAAACCCCTCGAGCACTTCGAACAGCATCGCGCTGTTGAAGGCGCCATCGAAACGATAGGCAAGGGCGCGCGTATCTGCGCTGAAGGGCACATCGACGGCCTGCCCGCCAGGCAACTGCACTGCCGCCGCAAGCAGGTCGCTGATACGGAAACGGTAAGCGGCATCGCGTTCCTCGGCGGTCGAGCCATAGGCGCTGAGCTGCAGCGTGTAACGGCCCGGCGCGCCGATCGTGAGCAGAGCGCCCTGGCCGGTACCCGCGTAGCCGCTGTTGACCCAGCCGCCATTGGCGCTGCGCAGCACCCACTCGCCCTCGAAACCTTCGAGCAGGTCGAGCCAGAGAAGCCCACCCTCGGCAACATCGAAGACGTAGCTGCGCGTGCCCAGGCCCCCCAGCGTATGCGCGTGCGTTTCACCCAACGCGATCTGCGCAATCGCCGGTGGGGTGAGCAGATCGACATCGAGTTCGAGTGTCACCAGCCCGGGCGCGCCATCGTCATAGCGCTCGATGACCCAATACACGACGCCGGACTCGTCGATCTGCAGGCTGGCAGCCCCCCCGTCAAAGATCGAATCGAGCCAGTACAAGGTCTCGCCAAGCGCGTTGACCACTCGACTCTGCCCTTGGGCACCCCCCGAAGCCACCCATGCAAGGTTGAGTACCTGCCCCTCCGCGACCTCGACGCGCACGAACGCTGTATCGCCCGCGCCCAGATCGACGCTGGACGCACCGGACGGATCGACGGCAACGGCCGCCTGCGCGACATCGACGAGGCGGAAATACGCGGTGCTGCCCGGCGCGGCCGCACTCGTCACGACGAGCGAATAGTGTCCCGCGGCCAGACTGAGAAGACCATTGTTGCTGGGCACGGCCTGGCCGAGTTCATCGAAGAGCGTCCAGCCATCGAGCAGCCCACCATTCGCTTCCATCTGGAAGAGACCGGCCTCCGCGAGATCGAATTGATACGTTACGCGGCCATCCATCGGCACCGTCAGGTCGACGCGTGTATTCACACCGGGCAACGCCAACACCGTGGGGGCCACCAGCAAGGGCGTGAAGGCAAGCGTCACCGGATCCTCACCGGGGCGGTTACCGGTATCCAACACGAGGAAATAGGTGCCAGCCTGCGGAAGCGTCAATACCTCGTGACCATCCCACCAGGCGTCATCGTGCAGAAGCGCCCCTTGAGCGTCGAACAGACGGAGCATTGCCCGCTCCGTGAAGGACCAATCAGCAAGCAAAAGCGACTTCGTACCGTCGACATCGATGCGCCACACGGCCGACGTCCCGGTGAGCATCTCGACGCTGTTCACCACGTCGGGGCTCAACGACGCTGACTGCTCAAGCCCGCCGATGCGAAGGGAGAACTCGCCCGACTGGCGCAGATCGCCATAGGCATCGTGCTGCTTGTACACGCTCAGCCGGTAACTGCCTGCCTCCAACGCCAGTACAGGGTCACCCTGCTCATACCAGACCCCGAAGTAACCTCCAGCACTGACAGAGACGTCTCCAAGCCAGAAGCCATCCGATACGATTTGCCCGTCACGAGAGAGCGACCACCAGACCTGCTCTGCCGTCATGAATGAGGCATCGAGCATGAACACGCCAGGCTCGCTCAAGACGAAATCAAGATGCTCGACGTTGGTCTCGTCCACCACGACACTGACGAGCTCGTCGAGCGCAATCTCACGAACGCGTTCGGTCTGCACGCGCGACTCGAATCGCGGCGCCTCGGTCTCTTGCGTATCGAAGTAGCTGACGCCAACGAGATAGTCGCCGCTCACCTCGGCACGATAGGCGACGAACTCCTGCCCCCCCGCCGGCACCCAGGCAGCCCAGCCACCCTGGGGTGAGCGAACCTGCCATTCGGCAGCACCGGGCGAGCGGAAGTACACCGTCTGTCCGGCTTCGAGCGCCATCAGGTACGGGCCGTACCCTTCGATCACCTGCCCGAGCTCGGCACGAGCGAACTGAGCCTCGCGCTCGAGCCTGAACGAGACTCGTGCGCTCTCATCGCCATACCAGCCAGGATTCGAAAACACCAGCGCATAGTCACCTGCATCCAGCCAGACCGCCTCTGCAGCACTGTTCGAGGACGAGAGGCCACCGGAATACAGGCCCCACTCCAGGTCGCGTAGCTCCCACGACAGGTAGGCCCCTGCTTCGAAGGTCCCACCCAAGGTCACCCAACCCGCCTCGGCAAGGGTGAAGCGGTACGCCGCGCTCTGCCAACGGGGCAACTCGACGACGATGGGGGCATCGCCAGGAAGGATCTCCGGCCCTTCCGGACGGTTGTCGCGAGGGGCAGCCAATGAAACGACGAGTTCGTAGTCGAGGGCCTCCGTGTTCGTCAGGTAGCCATCGAGCAGCAGGAAGTAGGACCCAGCCTCCACGAGACGAAGATCGGCAAGACCCGAACCGACTCCCGCCCCATTCGCGAGCTGTCCGCCATTGGACGAGAGCAGACGCCAACGCAGGTTCCCTGCAGAAAGACTGTTCAGGTTGACCGAAAGGCGTTCGCCGGCCGCCACGTCGAGGCGATACGCGACCGCACCCGCCCCGGGATCCAGGGTGCCGCTGAGGGTCCCCTGCCCGTTCTCCAGGACCGCGGGCGCGGCCGAGAACGGCGCCACACGGAAGGCGTACGCCAACTCGGTGGATGCCGAACTGCGGAACACGCTGAGGCGATAGTCACCGCCAGCCAGATCGAATCGGCGCTGCGTCCAGCTCGTCGACTCATCGAACGTGCCGTTTGCCACCCATCCGCCCTGGCTGTCGGTCAGACGCCACTGCAGGGACGTCTGACCGGCGAGCGCATCAAACAACACGGCGGTCGGCGCCTCGAGCGAAAACGCGTAGTCGTGCTGGAACTGCGCAGGGGCGAAGGTAGGCGTCTGCACCGCCCCCATGCTCAATGGCGCTGCGGCCAGGGGCGTCATCGCAACACTGTAGGGCAGCGGCTGCGCGGACTCACCGTTGCGCGTGACCACCAGCAGATAACGCCCCCCTTGTCCCAGCTGCGGCGTCTGCGTGCTTTCGCCACCCTGTCCGTCGGCCAGCCACGACCACCCGGACCACGAGGACTGAAACAGCGTCCACGTCAGCTCGGCCGGCTCGGCGGCGCTGAGCGAAATGATGCGGCGCAACTCGCGCACGTCGTCGATCAAGTATGCCTGCGCACTGCGCCCGGCCGAAAACACCGCCTCCAGCGGCGCTGTGCCCAGCGACACGCCCCCCCTCGTGTCGAGCAGTTCGAAGCGATAGGCCGCCGCGGAAGCCGCGTTCGTCGACAAGGTCAGCACGTAGTCGCCAGCAGCCACCGTCGGCGCCTGCGTGCCGCTCAACCATCCCGTCCCACCACTGGTCTGCCCCGCCGGGACGAGGCGCCAGCGAATCGACTCGGCGCTGCCACCATCAGCCATGACCAGGCGACCCGGCGCATCCAGCGTCAAGCGGAACGAATGGAACTCATGCCCGCCCGCCAGCTCACCCGCGATCGCCTCGCCGAGCACTGCCGCGCCAACCGTCTCGGTGCGCCGATGAGCCTGCAGGCTGAAGGCTGACGCCTGCTCGGGAGCGCCCGCCGACACCACCACCGTGTAGTGACCACTGCGCGCGGCAACAGGCAACTGCAGCGCAGCACCACCGATTACGCTGTTGAGGATCTGGCTACCCTGCGCATTGAACACGGCCACACGACTTCCCGGCTGCGCGGACTGCGCGCCCAGATACCACGCCTCACCGGCCGCGACCGGAAGCATGAACACCGCCCCTGCCTGCCCCGCGGCGATCTCCGCAGCGACCACTTGCCCGGCGTCGAGGACGGTTGCGTCGGCAAGACTGGAGACAGCAAGCGCATATTGGCTGACACCCGACGGCCAGCCATGGACACGCAGGCTGTAGTCGCCCGCGGCAAGGCTGAGCACCCGTGCGCCCATTGACCCGCTGAACAAGCTGCCACCCTGGGCCTCGCTCAACACCCAGCTCAGCGACTGATCGCTGGTGCCCTGAAACACCAGGGTGCTTGCCTGCTCCAGCGAGAAATGCCAGTAATCACTGGCTGCCGAACTGCCGATCTGCCCACGCTGGCCCATACCCAGTTCCAAGGCACGATGCGTATCGCGCAGCACCTGTACCGACACCCCCAGCGCGACGGCCTCCGTGTTGCCGACATGGGCGTGGGCAAGCAGATAGTGTCGCCCAGGGCTGTCGAGACGCATGCTGAAACTGGTACCCGAGGCGACCGTGTATGCGGTGAGCTGATTGCCGTTGCCGTCAAGCACCATCACCCGAACGCTCTGTCCGGCCATGCCGGTGAGAGCGAACACGTGGTTGACGCCCGGAGACTCGTTGTCGAAGGCCAGCACCTGAGTGCGCTGGTCGGCATCCACCGTGACGTTGGCGCGCAAAGGCAGGGCCGAGACCTCGGCAACGCCAGCCATCGCACCGACGTCCCGAACACGCAGCGCGACATCGGCCGCTACAAGGGTGCGCGAGCTCACCTCCAGCACATAGCTGCCGGCACGATCGAGCGCGAGCAACTCGCCATGAGCATTGAAGCTGCGCTGGCTTGCCACCACGCCACTCGGCCCGCGCAGGGTCCACACCAGGTCGGAACTATTGACGAGCGACTCCACCAGGACGCGTGCGGGCTCAGCCAGCTCAAAGGTGTAGCGCAGGGTTTGGGCTTCCACCAGACTAGCTTCGAGACGCGTATCGAACACCAGCACCTGGGATGTCAGCACCTGCTGACGCATGGCAAAGCTGTAGCTCTGTGCCTGCCCGACAGGCGACTGGAAGCGCAGGAAGTACTCACCCGCGGCAAGGGTGATCTCACCCGAATCACCGTTGGCGTTGCCGCTGGCAAGCTGCACACCTGCGGCGCTGTAAAGACGCCAGGTCGTGGACGGATTCAGGGTGCCAAGTGCATCGAAACGCAACGTGGTCGCTTCGGCAAGCTGGATGCGATGCAGGGCCTGGCTTCGGGCCGCCGCATTGACAGTCAGGCTGAGCGGCGTATCCAAGGCCAGGGTCGGCGCGTCGGCAAGGGCGTGGAACACGACGTGATAATCACCCGTATTCTGGTTGCTGGCCTGGACCGTGAAGCGGTAATCCCCCGCCGGGAGCTCGAAGTAGCGCGGCGTCTCGCCGAACGCATTGGCGCTGGCCTCGCTTCCCCGTGGCCCGCTCAAGGCCCATTGCATGCCGCTGACACCGGACCATGCGTCAACCAGGACACGCGTCGGTGCGGTCAGCGTGAAGCCATGCTCGACGACCTGGCCGGCGCTGGCGATGCTGCCGCGTACGTCCTGACCGATGGCCAGTGCGGCGCCGACGGTGGTTCGCTCGATCAGGTTGAAACGGAAGTTGGCGTCCGATGTAGCCGTCGCCAGAGGCGCAACGACAAGCAGGTACTCCCCTGCCAAAGGCAACTCGATGTTGTAGCTCGAAGATGTGACGCCACTGGTCACAAACTTGCCGAACGGATCAAGCAGTTGCCACTGACCTCGCACGGTCGACGAGGTGCTGCCCTGGCCATGGAAGTAGTACCGCGCGCCGGCCTCGGCATCGAACCGATACAGGCGCGTCTCGCCCGCCGGCACGCTATCGTTGATCAATGCCCCAGGCACCAGCGTCTGTGCGGCATCGCGATCGAGCACGCGGAAGCTGTAATCCCTGGCGATATCAGTGGTGTTGCGCAACTCCAGCACATACGCACCAGGCGGCAGTGCAAAGGAGTTCGACGACTGGTCATCGGTAAAGCCACGCCAGCCGCTCACCGCCCCCAGCGGACCGACAAGTCGCCATTGCAGATTGCTCGCACCGCTGACGTTGGTCTGCAGCGCATCGAAGACAATCGTCGTCGGGTCGGTGACGGTGAAATCGTACCGCGCCACATCGTGCCGGCCCTGCAAGCTGCCAACGGCCAGGGCATTGAAGGCAAGCGCGGATGCCCTGACCTGCTGGACCGCAAGCGTCAGCGCAACGTTGCTCGTGCCAGTCGAGTAGTAATAGCCCTCGTTGATGAGGTAATAGGTCCCACTGCTTGCGACTGCAAAACTGGTTCCGGAGCTGGCAGTGGTCGAACTGCTGACCTGGCGTCCATAGCGATCGACAAGGCGCCAGATGCTGCCATGGCCGTGACTGTCGGTGGCGTTGAGCACGAGAACATCGCCCGCCATGGCCGACACCTTGAAGCCGACCGTAGCGCTCGCAGGATTGCGTACCACACTGGTCTGCTCGCCCAGCGTCAGCGCCGGCAACAGCCCCGCATCATGGAGCGCGAAGCTGTACGCCCCACTGCCGGAAAGGCTGGAGCGACCGCCCTTGACGACCAGCGCGTACTCCCCCGCTTCCAGCAAGCGCCCGGAATAGCGATAGTTGGCGTCCGAACTCCACAGATCCTCCTCGCTCACCTCGGTGCCGCGCGGCCCGATCAGCGACCACACGGCGCTACTCGTGCTGGTGGACTGCGTGTCCATAAACACCACCGTCGGTGCAGCGAGGGTGAAGCGATGGACGTGGGTCTGGCTCGCCGCCGTGAAGCTGCCCGCAAGAACGCTGCCCAACTGGTAGGCGCTGCCTTCGGGCAGCGGAGCCACGACAACCGGATCTCCGGCATTGAAACGGAAGCGATAGCTCAATTCGGCTGCATTATCGATACGCCCCTCGACCACCATGAAGTACTCGCCAGTCAATGGGAGCGTGACATGGGCACGATTCGTCGCAAGGTTGGCCGAGCCGGCAAGGTCGCGCCCATAGGCATCGACCAGGCGCCAACTGGCGTTGCCACCGCTGACTCCCAGGCTGGTAAAGGCCAGTCGGTCGCCGGCAGAGGCCAACAGGCGATACACCTGCGCACCATTGCCCGGCAGCAAAGACCCGCTGATCTCCTCACCAACCTCAAGCGCCACGGCGGCGGCGGCGAGATCGATCAGGCGGAAAGCGTAGGCCCCGGTCGCCGCACCCGAGCCATGAACGACGAGACGGTAACTGCCTGCAGGCAGCGCCAGCGCGCCAAGCGCCTGGGCTGCATCGCTGCGATCGAATCGACGCGCATCGACCTCGACACCACGAGGGCCATGCAAGGTCCACAACAGATCGGAGCGATTGGTGAGTGCGTCGAAGAACAGCCGCGCATCCGCAGCCAACTCGAACTCGTGCACGGTCTGCTGCCCGGCAACGAGAATCTCGCCGTCCACACGCACCCCGACCTCAAGCGCCGCCGAACGCGCGGGAACCCGGTTGATCGAGAAGGCGTAGCCAACGCTTGCACCCCCCGTGTTGCTGTCGCTGCCCGCAAGGACCAAGGCGTACTGTCCGCTCTCGGCGACCTCGATTGCCCCCGCCGCAGTCATCAACGCACTGGCGCTGCCGACGATGCTGCCGTATGGGTCCAGCAACTGCCAGGACAGGCTGCCACCGCTGAGCGCCTGGCCGTGGACGAAGACACGCTCGCCCGCAGCGAGCGTAAGCGTATGGACCACACTGCCGCGCGCATGGTCGAGCACGCCCTCATGACGCTGATCCAGCGCGAGCGCACTGCCACTGCGCACGTCGAGCAGTCTGAAAGGCATGGTGCCCGTTGCCGCGACATCGCGATCAACCGACAACACGTAGTCCCCGGCCACGAGCAACAGCGCGCCGCGTCCACCCGCATACGAACTTGCAGCGGTGCTCGCCGCCGTGCGCGAAACCTTGAGCCCTTCAGGCCCCTGCAGACGCCAGTAGAAAGAGTCGTTGCTGAGGCGATCGAAGGCGACGTAGGTCGACTCGTTGAGCGTGAAGGTGAAGTGAGCCGTCTTGCCGGCATGGTCGATATCGGCGACGAGGGCCTCGCCAAGTTGCAGCGGCGCGGTGCTGTCCGTAACCGAACTCAGCGTGAAGGCGTAGTTCACCGGCGCCGTGTTGCTGATTCGCCCCTCGACCAGGAGCAGGTACTCGCCGGTACGCGCCAACGTGAACACGTCGCGGTTGCTGCCGGCATTGAAGACGCCGCCCTCGGGACGGCCGTAGGGGTCGATAAGGCGCCAGTTGGCCTGTCCACCCGAAAGGCTGGCAGCGCTGAAGAACAGCTTCTGGCCCTCCTCTCCGCTGAAACGGTAGACCGCGCTCTTGATGCCACTATCGAGCACCCCGCTCACCGGGGCGTCGATGGCCATGTCGGCTGCAGCATCGGCATCGATGATGCGAAGCTCATACTGGCCACGCGCATCGCCGTTGCCGGTGACAGAGATGGTGTAGGTGCCAGCGGCGAGCTCGAAGGCTGGCGAAGCGGCGTTGTAGTCGGTGCTCGCAAAGCTGCGGTTGCTGAGCTGCCCTTCGGGCCCATCCAGGCGCCAGACCAGGTCGCTGCGATTGGTCAGGCTGTCGAACACGACGCGGCGTGTTTCCTCGAGCGTGAACTCGTAGGTTCTGACCTCGCCGGGCAGCTCGATCTCACCGCTGATCGACAAGGCGGCCGGATTGATGTCCCCGGACAGCAGGATGCGCGGCTCCATCGCCTCGAAACGGATTGCCGCGGCGTCGGCCGAAGCCGCTTGCGGCCGCCTCGCGTTGCTGCCGCCACGCCGTGCGGCGGAGAAGCCGCTGAGCATGGTCGCAAGCAAGGGCGAGAGAGCGAAGGCGTTCTTGCGATCGGGGCGGTCATTCACGACAACGGATTTGCGCATGGCGACTCCGGGGTTCGGTTAATGGCGTTTCTGCAAGCCCGCGCGGTGCACATGCGAAGCACGGCACCGCTGTAAGCAGCGCGGGACAAGCAATGGAAGATGGAAAGGCATCGGCTCACTGTGCCGGAGCGGAAGGTGGCGAGAGCACCGCCCGACATTTCACCCCAGCCGGAATAGCGAGCTGAGGGTTGGGTAGTTCGAGCAGCACCACGAACGTGCCGCTTGCAGCGTCGATCAGGCGATCGACACTCACTGCGCGTGCCGAGTAGCGAGCCCCCGCCGGGATCTCGGGGACCACGTCGATGACATCACCGGCATTGATGGTGCCGAAAGCCTCTTTCTGAAGCACGACATGAACGCGCAGCGGATCGAGTTGCGCGATCTTCAGGATGCCCTTGCCTGTCGAGCCGGGTTCGACCACCTCGCCCGGGTAAGCAAGCTGCGCAACCACCACGCCATCGAAGGGACTACGCAGTGTGCGCAAGGCCAACTGGGCATCATGCTGCGCCAGCTCGAGACGCGCACTCTGGCGCTCTTCGTTGGCAACCCTGAGTTCGGACTCCGCGAGCCGCAGCTCGGCCTCGGCGTCGTCGCGCTCCTGCTCGGGAATCAGCCGCTCTGCAGCCATCGCCTGACGACGCTCGAAGCGCTGGCGGGAGAATGCCACCTTGCGCTCGGCCAACTCGACGGGTCCGCGCTGCTGCGCACGGAAGCGGGCAAGCTCTGCTGCGGCCAGCTCTGCCCGCACATCCAGCGCCGCAAGTACCTGCCCCTTGCGGATCGTCTCGCCCCTGGCAACGTTGACCTGGGCGAGCAGCCCCGTAACGGGGCTCGCCAGTTCGACCGTTTGGCGCGGCTCCAGCAGACAAACCGCAGACTGGGCGGAATACGCCTCAAGCGACACTCCGGCCAGAAAGACCAAGGCCAGCGCCGCGCGAACACATTTCATAAGGGGAAACCTCGGCAGCAGGTCCTGCTGCGCGCACACGGAGCGAAACGCTGAACATGTATCCAGCGCCCCGCTCAGGCGCAACACAAGGGCCAACCGGCGTTCAGGCCGGACGGGAGAGCGCCACGGCGCTCGATCGGCGCCGGCAAGTCATCAGCCCCGCGACCGCGCTCCCCAGCAACAGCAACGACGACGGCAGCGGCACGCTCCCCCCGCCTGGCGGGGTCGTCACATCCCCGTCCCGCACCGCCCAGGCAAAAAGTCCGAAATCGAGGTAGTCATAACTACCGTCGGGCTGAAGGGCCAGATACCAGTGCTCGGACTCCTCGACCGCGTTGTAATCCTGATCACCGTTCCAGAGCAGGAACAGCCACGCGTAGTCCTGATAGGCCTCCAGAACCGTCGAGGACCAATACGCAGCGGGTGCCACATTGACCAACAGGGCAAGCGCGTCGGCATTGGTCGCACTGTCGAGCCCGCCACCGGGCTGCCCGCCCAGGTTGACGTGGAACATATGCCCCAGTTCGCTCCCCAGGCACCCGAAGCCGTAACTCAGGTTCATGCCGCCCAGCGCATCGTTGAACTCGCAGGAAGGATCGGGCTGCAGCGTACGCGGCAGGCGCCAGTCGGCATAGCCCTGGTAGCTGAGGTTCTCGACCCACTCCGTCGCAGCATTCCAGCTCATCCGGCCGTCTGCGCTGAAACCGGATGTGCGCGCGTAATTGGCGTCAGCCAGCCACGTCACATCAAGCACGTCGTCATAGATCAGCCCATTGCCACGATCGATCAGGGCTGCACTGGCATTGAACGCAATGCTGCAACCCGCGAGCACAGCGAATTTCGAAAGCGCCTTCATCATAAATGACTCATCCATTTTCAATACGTGTCGCGGCACGACATAGCAATATCCGTTCCACCGTATAGCGATCAGTCACTTGAGGATCAGCCACCAGAATCGAAGTCAATATGTGTAAAAAAAACCGACACCTTTCAATGCCGTGCGAGCTCGACCGCCCACCCGTTTCTTGGTCCTCGCAGGGATAGCGAGCCAACGAAGATCTCACGCCAAAAATCCTTATGCCATATTGACTATGCATTTCTCATTTGACATCATCATTACAGAGTCATCACCGGACGGCAAACTCATGTCAGCACCTGCGCATCAATCTCTCCAGAACACGCCCCGCCTCGTGCGCAAACCCGCTCAACACGGCCAGGGCATGACCGAATACATCATCATCGTCGCCATGATCGCCATCGCCGCCATTGCCGTGTATCAGTACTTCGGCCAGACGGTGCGCAACCAGACGGCGGCCATCGCACAGGAGCTGTCCGGCAAGGACGGCAGCACCGCCAAGAGCGCGGCCCAGACGGCGGCCGGTCAGGCGCAGACAGTCGGCAACCAGAAGCACACCCTGGACACGTATGTGAATCAGGTCGGCAAGTAACCCGGCGCACAGCGCGGACGCCGAGCGGACATGCACAAGGGCAGGCGGACAGAACCGCATACCCCCATGACGCCCAGGCAGCGCGGACAGGCACTCCCGATCGGGCTGCTGCTGGTCCTTGCCGTCGCGGCCACCGCACTCTTCCTCTTCAACAGCGGGCAGCTTGTGCAGGAAAAGCTCCGCCTCACCAATACGGCCGACGCGGTTGCCTACAGCGCCGGCGTGTTCGAGGCACGCATGCTCAACTACGACGCCTACGCCAACCGCGCCATCATCGCCAACCAGGCCGCGGTCGGGCAGGCGGTCGCCGTGGCGTCGTGGGCCAGGTACATGGGGACATCAGCAGCCACGATCGGCCCTTACATGCACCTCATCCCAGGCGTCGGCACTGCGCTCGCCCGCGCCATGGAGCGTTTCGAGGACATCATGGACACCCTGACGCCCGCCCTTGCGGTCACCGTCGCCAACCATGACGCAGCCATCCAGGCGCTGGCGCTGTCGCAGCAGCTCATGCACGGCCCGGGCGACAGCCTTGCCCTTGCCGGACGCCTCGTGCTGATGCGGCGCATCGCCCAGGAAAACGACCCGCAGGCCGTCGTCGACCCGATCCCGCTCACCGACGACTTTCTCGGCTTCACCCGCAACTACGCCTCGCGCGCCGAAAGGCAGCGCATGGGCAGGCTGGTCAACGACGACCGGGAGGCCTTCCTGCGCACTCGCAACTGGAACTTCGGTGTCGTCGTGCTCTGCCATGGCATCGAGTTGCGCAAGCGCGGCAGCACCGAACTGATCGACCTGGTCGACGGCTGGAAGTCGATGGACACCTTCTCCGCTCACAACCATCGCTTCAGCCGCCGCTTGCGCTGCCGACGCAGCGAACAGCCGATCGGCTATGGCACGGCCGCATCCGCCGACAGCTTGGCAGACCGCGCATACGACTATGCTGGGTCGCGCCCCACCAATCCCCGGGCGAGCAGGCAGGCCGACTCACCCTCGGGCGCGGCCCGGGGCTTCCCCGCCAGCACCTTGGGCGGCGGCGCCGTGCCCACCTTCCGCGAACTCTCGGACCGGGCCCTGGCTGCGGACAGTCCGCGTACCCGCCTCAGCATCCGCGTCACCAAGCCCGGCTCGACCCAGCGCTTCTCCGGCGGCACAAGCAGCGTCAAGCCCGCTGGGCGGCTTCAGCTTTTCGACGGCGCAATGCTTGCCGGCACGAGCGCGGCAATCTCAAGCGTGGAAGTCTTCTTCGAGCGTCCGGACACCGGCAACCCCCGCCATCCCGGCCGCATCGAACGTGGCAGCCTGTTCAACCCCTACTGGCAGGCTCGCCTTGCGCCCGTGTCCGCAGCCGAACGCGCCCAGGCCCAACTGCGCCAAGGCAGCGTCCAGCTCCCGTGAGCCCCACCGCCATGTCATTCCCGCCCCAACTGTCCCCGATGGCCTGGATCCACCTGCTGCTGGCCGCAACCTGCCGCCTTCCCGTCCCGAACCATCCGATCGCAGCGGCGAGCATCGTCGCGGCGACACTTCTTGTTGCGGGCAATGCCATGGCCACCGGCACGCTTCCAGGGGGCTACGTGATTCATCGCGAGGCCAGCGTTCCTCCTGCACGCAAGGCCGCGCAGGCCGTTCTCCCCGGCTTGCGCGCCGCCTGCGAACGCGAAGGTGCCGCGTTCCGGTTCGGCGGCGATCTCGACAAGGTCGGTACCTATCAGGTCATCGAGCACCACCACCCGGGCATGCGCAAGTCCTCGGTCGTCAAGCGCCACCATGAACTCGTCGCAATCTCGCGCTGCCATTACGAGGTACGCGTGCGCGAAACCACCAGGATCAGCCACTACGGCCCCCGGCAGCGCACGGTGCTGAGCCGCGAGATCGACCCCGTACGCGGGCCCCAGCCGTGGCGCCGCAGAGCCATGCCGCATCTCGAGCACGACACAGCCGCCTTGCTGCGTGATGCCCTGTCCCTCGACAGCCTGGCACCTGCCGTGCCGACCACAGGCGAGGCGGCACTTAAGCCCGCTGCCGGACAGCGCGAGGATCGCATCGCCGGCCGATCGTGCCGCTGGGTGCAAAGCCCACCGCCGGTCGAGGTGCGCAGCTGCGTACTCCCCGAGGGCATCGGCATGCCCATCGACGACAGCCTCAGTACCGAGGTGTTCAGCACCGGCAGCGACGGCACGGAGCGCGTCCTGGAGGTCCGGGTGGTGCGCTTCGAAGGACCGCTCGATCTGCCGGCAAACGTGTTCGAGCCACGGGAGGATGCGGGCGATGCTGCCCAAACCCGCTGATCGCGCCCGCATCCGCGGCCAGTCCAGCGTCGAGTTCCTGGCACTGGCGCTGGTGTTGCTGCCCCTGCTCCTGATCGTGCCCTTGATCGGCAAACAGCTCGACATCGCACAAGCGGCAGCGACCGCCGCCCGCTATGCAGCCTTCGAGGGGACGGTCCGCCACGGCGGCAGCCTCCAGCCATGGAAATCCGACGCCGTGCTGGCAGACGAGCTGCGACGGCGATTCTTCAGCACCAGTGCGGCTGCCATCAAGACCGGCGACGTGGCTGGCGACGTCAGCGCCGACCGCAATCCGCTGTGGTCCGACCACCGCGGTGGCGCACTGCTGCCTGTGTTCTCCACCCACGTCGGCGTAGAAAGCCGGCGCCAGGCACTGTCACAACCGGTGGGTGCAGTGTTCGCGGCGGGCATGGGCCTGGACAGGAGCAACCTGCATACAGCCAGGCTGCGGGTGGGTGTCGCGAACGTTGCCGGCCTTGCGCCTTTCGACGCACTCGGTCTGTCGATCGAGCGTCATGCCACGGTGCTGGTCGACCCATGGTCGGCCGCTGGCCCGGCAGCCGTGCGCAGCGCCCTGCGCCGGGAACCCTGGAATCCCGTCGGCCCCTTCCCGTTCGGCCCACTCGATACGCTCGTCTCGGCGCTTCGTCCCTTCGCCGCCGTGCTCGAGGGTAGCCAGCTACCCGACATCGGCCGCATCAACCCTGACATCGTCCCCGCAGACCGCATCCGATGAAGACCCTGCGCACCCTGCCTGCAGCCGTCACGTCCATTGCCGTCGCATCACCCGCGCAGATGCCGGCCGACCGGGCCTGCATCCAGCCGCTGGGCGTGAAACGCCTGCTCCTCGCCTGCCTCCTTTCCGTCTGCCTTTTCCTTGCCAGCCCAGTCCCGTCACAGGCGGGCGAGCTGGCAGCAGCCTGGCCGACGCTCGCACACCCGCGAGAGTCACGCATCGACGAAGTCGGTGGGCAGATACGCATCAATGGCACGCCGATGCGTATCGTACGCGTACAGGCCACGCTCCCCGTCGACGCACTCGCCAGCCACTACCGGCAGGTGCTTGGCCAGCCGCATGCCGAATCGCGGGCTGGTGGCGCCCAAGTGCTGGCACAAGGCCGCAGCAACTTCTTCATCACCGTCACGTTGCAGCAGTTGCCCGATGGCGGCAGCGAGGCGCTGGTGGCAGTGGCGGACAGCCACGGCGCACGCGCGGCTGCGGGCAGGCCTCTCGGCCTCGACATACCGGCAGGTACGACCCTGCTCTCGGACATGGAATCAACCGACGGCGGGATCGCCTCGCGCCAGTTCGTGCTGGCCAATGCCCATAGCCTGCGGGTCAACCTCGATCGGCTGTCCGCAACACTCGCCCGCCGCGGCCTCCATCCCGAGAGCCCGCCCGTCACGGGCAAGGACGGCGCATTGCTGCAGCACTTCGGTGGCACCTCCGGCCAGGCGCAGCTCGTCCTGCTGCGGCACGAGAACCAAACCCACGCCGTCCTCACCCTGCTCTCACGCCAGCCATGACTCGCCCCCCAGCTTCCTGCACACGCGGCCAGGCCCTTACCGAGTACCTCGTCGCGCTTCTCGTACTGGCGATGCTGATCGGCTTTGGCAGGGCGGGAGACAGCTCGGTGGTCGACACCCTGCTCACTGCCATCCACACCGCCTTCAACCGCCTGAGCGCCTTCATCTCACTGCCGCTATGACGCCAACCAACACGCCGCCGCGCGCCCGCAAGCACTGGGTGGTGCTCGCCTTCGCCCTCGCACTGGGCGGTATCGCCGCCTTTGCCGCAAGCAACTACCTGTCCAGCCGCATGGCCGAGATCGAAGCGCGCGATCGCGACGCTGACACTGTCCACCTGATCGTCGCCAAATCCAACCTGTCAGGCGGCGCGCTCATCACGCCCGAAACCGTTGCCGTGCGCGAGATCCCGCGCGCCTGGGCGCATTCCGGCGCGATCACGCCCGAGCAGTTCAGTCGCGCAGAGGGCTCGGCACTCGCCCACCCCGCGGCGATCGGCGAACCCATCCTGTGGGCGCAACTGGAGGGCAACCGTGCCCCCAGCTTCTCGGCCCGCCTGCAGACCGGGCAACGCGCGGTCACCGTGCCGGTCGACGAGATCAGCTCACTGTCGGGCATGGTCGAACCGGGGGACCGTATCGACATCGTGGTCTCGATACGCGACGCCCATCGCAACTACACCTTCACTCTGCTGCAGAGCGTAGCGGTGCTCGCCACCGGCAGCCAGGCCGACGCCGAGAGCGCCAGGGCCGACGGACGCCACGGCGGCTTTACCACCATCACCCTCGACACCTCCCCCGAAGACGCCAAACGCGTCATCGCCGCGCGCGAGATCGGCCGTGTCACGGCGCTGCTGCGAGCGCCCGGCGACCTCTCGCCGGTGTCCTCGCTCATCACCGACACCCATGCCCTGCTTGGCCTCCCCAAGGGCGACAGCCGGAGCGTGAGCAGCGTCCCCGTCATCTATGGCGGCGGCCCGATCACCAACGGCCTGCAACTCACACCACACCGGGAAGCCCCCCTCGACTGACGCCTCCCCGCGATCCGTCCGCTACCGATCCCCCTCCACCTTCGCCACGCGCCGAGCGACCCGATGCACCTCCTCACCCACACCCTGCTTCGCCTGTTCGCGCTCTGCTGCCTGACCACCGCGGCGGCAAGCGCCGCGCCGGTTAACGCATCTGCCAGCCGCAGCGCCGAAATGCCCGAGCTCACCCTCTTCCAGGGCGAGACGCGGGTCATCACCGAACCCAACGTCGGTCGCCTGGCCGTAGGCAACGGCAAGGCCTTGTCGGCGGCGGTGCTCGACGAGCGCGAGATCCTGCTCATCGCCAACGAGATCGGCACCTCATCCCTGCACATCTGGACAGCCAACGGGCGCAACCGCCGGCTCAAGGTCACGGTCGTCGCCGCCGAGACACCACGCGTGAATCGCGAGATCGCGGCGTTCCTCGCCGACATTCCAAACGCACGCAGCACCGTCATCGGCGACCGGATCGTCATCGAGGGCGACAACCTGAGCAACCGCGACCAGGCCCGCATCGAAGCGCTCGCCAAGCACTACCCGCAGATCCTCAACTTCGCCAACCCGGTCGGCTGGGAAAAGATGATCGTCATGGAAGTGCAGATCGCCGAGTTCCCGGTCAACATGCTGCGCGAGGTCGGGCTGGCCTGGACCGCCACCGGCGGCGCAGCCATCGGCGGCATCTGGATGCCCGGCCGGCGCGGCAACACCCCCTTGCAGATCGACCTTCGCACCGGCGCCGAGAACGCCCCGCCCATCGTCAGTCCCGACGGCAGCGGCAACCCGGTGCCACTGGGCTCGAGCCTCAACGTGCTGTCCGCGCTCAATGCCGGGCTCAACGCCCAGTTGCGCCTCATGGAGCAGAACGGTTCGGCCAGCATCCTCGCCCAGCCCATCCTGTCCACCCGCAGCGGCGCCGAGGCGAGCTTCCTCGCTGGCGGCGAGTTCCCCTACAGCGTCAGCAACATCAACGGCACCACCATCCAGTTCAAGCCTTATGGCATCCGCCTCGATATCTCGCCCACCGTCGATCACAACGGCGTGATCCGCGCCCGCATCATGAGCGAGGTCAGCGACCTCGACCCCTCCGTCATGAGCGCTGCCGGCCCCGCGCTGCGCACGCGCAAGACCGAAACCGAGTTCAACGTCATGGACGGCGGCACCATCGTGCTCAGCGGGCTGCTCAGCCGCGACGTCAATGCCTCCATCGACAAGGTGCCCCTGCTCGGCGACATCCCGGTGCTTGGCGCCCTGTTCCGTTCGCGCCGCTTCCAGAACAACGAGACCGAGCTCGTCGTCTTCGTCACGCCCTACGCCGTGGATAGGCACACCCTGCAGCAGGCCGAGAGCATGCTGCGCGCGCGCCAGCGCCTGGAAGACGCTCCGCGCGCACCCGAACCCGACCTGTCGGCCATCCCGTGGCCCGCCGCCCCGGTCGAGGACCGACCGATTCCGGGCGCGCACGACCCGCTCCACAACTGAGCGGGGCCGACGCCATGTTCCAGGTCACCATTCTCCAGCCCGAAGGCGCCCCTCGCGTCGAGTCGATCAGCGAGACCTCCGCGGTCATCGGCAAGGGGCGCGAATGCCGGCTGCAGCTTCCCGGCTGGAAGGTCGGGCGCGAGCATGCACGCATCTACCGCACCAAGTCCGGACTGTTCATCCAGGATCTCGGCCAGTTCTTCGGCACCAGCGTGAATGGCGTGCGCGTACATCAGCACGGCCCGCTCGCCGCCGACGACCGCATCGTGGTCGGCCCCTTCACCCTCATCGTCGCCGACCAGCTACAGCCCACACCCGCCGGCGCCCCCGCAACGCATGCGGCGGACACAACGCAAGTACACGCGCCCCAGCCGATGGCCGCAGCCGCGGCCCCCGGTACACGTACCGCCGCAACGCCCGACCAGTACTGGCGCCGTCGTATCCACGAAGCCCTGCTCGACGCCATCGACCTGCGCCGCCGCGACCTCGTACGCATGAGCGACGACGAACTGCGCGCCGAAGCCGAGTCCCTGCTCGTCGAGCTGATCGACAAGGAAACCGCCCTGCCCGACGGCATCGACCGCGACAGCCTGCGCCGCCACGTGCTCAACGAGGCCGTCGGCCTCGGACCACTGGATGAGCTGCTCGCCGACGAAACCATCAGCGAGATCATGGTCAACCGCCACGACGAGATCTTTCTCGAGCGCCACGGCCGGCTCGAACGCCACCCCGGCAGCTTCACCAGCGAGCGCGCAGTAATGGGCATCATCGAGCGCATCGTCACCCCCATCGGCCGGCGCATCGACGAGGCGTCACCGATGGTCGACGCCCGCCTCAAGGACGGCTCGCGGGTCAACGCCATCATCCCGCCGCTTGCCATCAAGGGACCGGCGCTCACCATCCGCAAGTTCGGCCGCAAGCTCTTCTCGCACGCCGACCTCGTCGCGCTCGGTGCAATGAGCGCGCAGATGGCCGAGTTCCTGCGCGTCTGCGTGCAACAACGCAGGAACGTGCTGATCTCGGGCGGCACCGGCTCGGGCAAGACCACGCTGCTCAACGTGCTATCGAACTTCATCCCCGACGGCGAACGCATCATCACCATCGAGGACGCCGCCGAGCTGCGCCTCGCCCACGCCAACCTGATCAGCCTGGAGGCCCGCCCACCCAACGCCGAAGGCCGCGGCCAGGTGGCCATCCGCGACCTCGTCAAGAACGCGCTGCGCATGCGTCCCGACCGCATCGTGGTCGGCGAGTGCCGTGGTGGCGAGGCGCTGGACATGCTGCAAGCCATGAACACCGGGCACGACGGCTCGCTCACCACCCTGCACGCCAACAGCCCGCGCGACGCCCTCGCCCGCCTCGAAACCCTGGTGCTGATGGCCGGCATGGATCTGCCGCTGTCAGCCATCCGCGAACAGATCGCCTCGGCGATCGACATCGTCGTGCAGCAGGCGCGCCTGCCCGACGGCCGGCGCGTGGTCACTGGCATCGTCGAAGTCGCCGGCACCGAATCGGGGCGCATCCAGATCCAGGAGCTCTTCCGCTACGACCAGCTTGGACGCGACGGCGACGGGCGCGTACAGGGCCGCTTCTGCGCCTGCAATGCAGTGCCGGCCTTCTACGAGACGCTGGCCGGCGCCGGAGCTGCACTCGACCTGTCGCTCTTCGACGGACCGCGCGACGCATGAAGCTCGACCTCGTCCTGCTCATTGTCGCCCTTACCGTGGCCTTGCTCGTGTGGGCACTGGCCGATCTGGTCCCACGCTTGCTGCATGCCTGGCGCAACCGCTTCACCCGCGAGACCGGCTTTCACCTGCGCGAGCTATTCCTGTTCATCGATCCGGCCCGGCTCTATGCGCTCAACCTGGCCCTCACCGTACTCGCCGCAGGCACGGCCTGGCTGGCCAGCGGCAGCCTCGCGCTGGCCTTCATCGTCGCCCTGCTGCTCGCGATCTCGCCCGGCGCGATCTTTCGCTGGCTGCGCGCGCGCCGGCTCGAACGCATCGAGCAACAACTGCCCGACGCCCTGCAGATGCTGGCCGGCACCGCACGCGCGGGCCTGTCGCTGCCGGCAGCGATCCGCCAGGTCGGCAGCGAGCTGGCGCCACCGCTGCAGCAGGAACTGCTGTTGCTGCAGCACGAACAACGCTTGGGCGTCAGCCTGGACGACGCACTCGAGAACCTCGCCCTGCGGGTGCCTGCACAGCCGGTAAAGCTCATGGTGTCGGCCATGCGCATCGCCTCGGAGACCGGCGGAGGCCTGGCCGAGACACTCGAACGTACCGCCACCACGCTGCGCAGCCAGCATGCCATGGAGCTCAAGATCCGCGCCCTCACGGCCCAGGGCAAGCTGCAGGCCTGGGTCGTGGGGCTGCTGCCGCTGTTCCTGCTCTGGGTGCTCACCCACATGGAGCCGGAGGCCATGGCCTTGCTGTGGACAACGCGCATGGGCTGGGCCGTGCTGGCCGTGGTGCTGGTCATGGAGCTCACCGGCGTGCTGCTCATCCGTCGCATCGTGAGCATCGACATATGAGTCCGTCTGCAACGCCCCTGTTGTCAGCGCTCGAGCCGCGCTGGGTCGTGGGTGGCCTGGCATTCGCCATGGGCCTGTCAGTGGCGCTCGTCGCCTGGCTGCTGTCGCGCGCCGCCGCGGCCGTGCCGCGCCAGGACAGGCTGTGGCTCGATGCGCCTCCGCCGGCCTACCGCATCGTCTGGTGGCCGATCCAGTGGGTAGCGCACTATCTGCGCGCGCTACTGCCCGAGCGCCAGCAGCAGGCCTGCCTGGGCCAGCTGCGCCTGGCCGGCCTGGACTACGCGCTCGACCCCGCGCAGTTCATGGCCGGACGCGTCATCTGGGGGCTGCTGTGCGCAGGGTTCGGCGGCTGGCTCGCCGGCGGCTTTGCACTCGCACCGCAGTGGCCGGCACTGGCCGGGCTCGCGCTCGGCGCCTTCCTCCCACTCGCCTGGCTGCGCGACCGCATCCAGCGCCGCCGCCGGCAGACCTTCAAGGGTCTGCCCTTCATGCTCGATCTCATCACGCTGTGCGTCGAGTCCGGGCTCAACCTCAATAGTGCCATCGCTCAGGCCGTCGCCAAGGGGCCCGCCGGGCCGCTGCGCGATGAGTTTGCCCGCCTGCTGCGCGACGTGCGCGCCGGCAAGGCGCGCAGCGAAGCCTTGCGCGAGCTCGCCAGCCGCCTCGACCTGCCCGCGGTGTCCAACTTCGTCACCACCTTGATCCAGGCCGAGGCCACCGGCATGAGCCTGGGCCCCATCCTGCGCGCCCAGGCCGAACAACGCCGCACCGAACGCTTCGCGCAAGCCGAAAAATTGGCCATGCAGGCCCCCGTGAAGCTGCTCTTCCCGCTGCTGTTCTTCATCTTCCCCTGCGTGTTCGCGATCCTGATGTTTCCGATCGTGATGAAGTTCATCGGGGCCGGGCTTTGAGCGTCGAGCCGCTGAACATCCGCCGCGCCGGGCACTTCCTTTCGCGCCTGCGCGGCCTCCTCGGCACCGCCGCCCTGGCGCCTGGCCATGCCTTGCTCATCACCCCCTGCGCTGCGGTCCACACCGCATTCATGCGCTACCCGATCGATGTGGTCTTCATCGACGCCGACGAGCGCATCGCCAAAGTGGTCGAGGCGCTCCCCCCTTGGCGTGCCACCGCCTGCGCCAGCGCCCGGCACACGCTCGAACTGGGCGCGGGCGAGGCGCGCCGGCTGGGGCTCGTCACGGGCATGCGCCTCGACCTCGCCGCTGGCGCACGGCCTGGACACGCCGCGCCCCACGGCAGGCGCGAGCGCGGCGCCACCCTGGTAGAGTTCGTCGTCGTCGGCCCGCTGCTGCTCTTCATCCTGCTCGTACTCATGCAATACGCGCTGCTCTTTCATGCCAAGAGCCAGCTCAACTACGCCACCTTCGAGGCCGCACGCGCCGGCACCGTCGACAGCGCCCGCCCCGCGGCCATACGGACCGCCTTCGATCGTGCCATGACGGGCTACCACGGCGGCGGCACCACTACTGACGAGCTTGCTGCGTCGCGCGCCCGCGCGCTGGCCGAATCGCCCTTCGCCCGCATCGAGATCCTCTCGCCGACCAAGGAGAGCTTCGACGACTACCACAGCCCCGCCCTGGCCACGCGCCTGGGCCTGTCCGCGCGCGTCATCCCCAACACCCACATCGCCCACCTCGAGTGTCCGGCCGACCGCCCCAGCTGCAGCCGCAACCCTGCCACCAACGCCAGCGGCCAGAGCCTGCACGACGCCAACCTGCTCAAGCTGCGCATCACCTACGGCATCCCGCGCGAGAAGCAGATCCCGCTCGCCGGCCCGTTCATGGCCCGTGCCAGCGCACTGCTCGACCCCGCCGACCGCGACACCTTCCGCACCAGCCTCCTCGCCCAGGGCCGCATCCCGGTCGTCTCCCACACCGTCATGCGCATGCAATCGCCCGCCATCGAGGCCGGCAACGCCTCCATCCCCGGCCCGGGCAATGCCGGCAAACCCTCCGACCCCGGGCCACCGCCAGACGGACCGACGCTGCCCCTGTGCCCGGTGACGGACCCGGCCTGCACCAGCTTGCCGCCACCTGAAGCCGAGCCGGATGAGGATCCCGACGAGGACCCGCTTCCGGACGACTGCAACCCGCTGACCGACCCGGGCTGTGGATCACCTCCCTCTTGCGATGCCCCCTCGGACTGGCTGCGAAGCAGGCCTGCATCCCCTCAGACACCATGACGACGCATCAACACGAATGAATCGCGCCCTCAAGCCCGCCTCCCCTGCCGCCGTACGTAACGCAGTCGCCCGTGCCCTGCTGGCGCTACTGCTGGCGATGCCCCTGATCAGCGGTGCGCAACTGTCTACGGACGGTGGTGGCTCGTCCTTGCCCCAATCGCGCCCGAGCGATACGAGCTGCGCCCCCTCCGATGGCGGAAACCCAGGCGGCGCGCAGGCATGCGCTGAAGCGGCCCCCGCCAGCCAGGACGAACCGGACGGCGTCGGACGGGCTGCCGGCAACCCGATCGACGTCATCACCGGCAACAAGTACCAGAACGAGACCGACCTGCCCGCGCTACCCGGCCCCCTCGGTCTCGAGATCGTGCGCCACTACAACAGCGCTCAGGCCGGCACAGACTCGCAGCTCGGGCTGCTCGGTCGCGGCTGGCGACTGTCTTACGAGACCGACCTCCACGCCAATGGCGACCAGTTGCTCATCATCCAGGCCGACGGCAAGCACCTGAGCTTTGCTGCAGCGGACGCGGGCGGGCGCCTGTACTCCCACGCCGACCCGACGCGCGGGACGGTCATTGCCCTGCGCACCCCCCAATCCCCGGGCAGGCAAGGTCATCGCTGGACCTGGCCAGACGGTCGCGAGCTCGACTTCGATGCGCGCGGCAAGCTCGTGCAGATCCGTCTGCCAAGCGGCGAATTCCTCAGTCTCACACGCGGTCTCGACGGCGAACTGATGAAAGTCACCGACCCGCAGGGACGCAGCCTGAACTTCGAATACGCCCCACGCAGGAGCCGCGGCTTCCGTGGCGTCGTGGCCATCACCAGCCCGCTCGGGCGCTTTACCTATTCGCACCAGAACGAGCGCACCCTGCCCGGCCTGAGCAATCTTGTCGCCGCGACGCTGCCCGACGGCACAACCCGGCGCTATCACTACGGCGCCGACATCGGCGAGTCCGCACCCGGGTGGCCCCACCATCTCACGGGGATCACCGTCGTCGGCAAGCGCCCCGATGGCACCGCCGCCGACGCCCAACGCCTGTCGACCTATGCCTACGACGCCGCCGGCCGCGCGGTAATGAGCGTGCGCGGTACCCCGCGACAGTTCGACGCGTCAGGCCAACTGCTGCGTGGCAGCGGAATCGAACAGGTGGACCTGCGCTTCAGCGCCCCGGACCGCACCGAGCTCACCAACAGCCTGGGCGAGACCACCCGCTACCGCCACACGCGCATCAACGGCGAACCGCGCCTGCTCGAAGCCATCGGCCCAGGCTGCGCGCGCTGTGGCGAGACGAACGTACGCTACGCATACGACCGCTACGGCGCCCTGACCGAGATCACCCGCCTCGATCTGGGCGCCCGCCCGCTTGCCGCCACGAGGATCGAGCGCGATGCACTAGGGCGCGTGGTGCGCGAGAGCCGCGTCGACTACGCCAATGGCCGCCCCCTGCCGGAACGGCTCATCGCCCGCTACGAGTACGCCGACGCAAGCCCCCGCCCTGCCCTCGTCGCCCGGCCCAGCGTAATCCCTGGCAAGGAACACCAGATCCGCTTCTCCTACAACGATCGCGGCCAGCGGATCGAAGTGACCGAGTCCGGCTTCAGCCCACTGGACGCCGCCGGCGAGCCCGCTGCCTCCGCCGAGGCGGCCACGCCGATCAGCCGCACCACCACCTACGCCTACACCGCGATCAACGGCCGCAGCCTGCTCGCCCAGATCGACGGGCCGCTGCCCAATGGGCCCAATGGAGATCCAGGTGATTCGGATGTCACACGCTTCGACTGGGATACTCACGGTAGCTTCGTGATCAGGCTCACGCAGCCCGGCGGGCTGCAAAGCGCGCTGCAGCATCACCCCCAGACCGGATTGCTGCGACGTGTGGTCAATGACGAGGGCTTCGAGACCACATTCACCTACAACGCACGCCAGCAAATCACGAGCGTACGCAGCCGGGGGCCGGGCTGGTCAATACCCCTCGAGCAGCGAATCCACTACGATGAACTCGGCAACCCGACCGAGGAAGCGCAGCTCGGTCAAGCTGCCGCGAGCTGGCGCCGGCAGTGGGACACCCAGGGCCGCCTGCTGTGGCATGCCAGCGCCCTCGGAGTGCTGAGCAGCTACACCTACGACACCGAAAGCCGCCTGACCGAGCACACGCTCCAGAGCGCGAGCCTCACGCAGTCACGGCACCGTCGCTACGACGACCGGGGCCGGCTCGCACACGCCTGGGACAACGCCGGGCGCAGCTTGAAATGGCGCTACGACGAGCACGGACAACTCGAACGCGTCATCGACGCCCTCGGGTTCGAACACGCGGTGCCGGCGCGCATATCCCCACTTCCGCATGAGCTCGCCCAGGCCACCCAGGTGCAAGCGCTGCGCGACGACTTCGGCCGCCTGGTATGGCGGCGCAGCCCCGACACCGGGACCGTGCTGCGCGAGCTCGACGCCGCCGATCGCATCGCCGCGATGCGTGATGCGCGCGGCAACCTCGCCCGCTACGAATACGACGCGCAAGGCCGCATCCTGCGCCAGGTCATCACCGACGCTGCGTCGAGCAAGGCGGAAACGACCCACTGGCGCTACGCCGGCAGGCGTCTGATCGAGCTTGTTCATCCCACTCAGAGCGAACGCTACGAATACGACGCGCGCGGCCTGCGCAGCGCGCGGATCGTGCGACTCGCCACCGAACAGGGCGAGCTGACCTCAGTCACCCGCTACGAGCACGACGAGGTCGGCCGGCTCGTCGCCACCACCCTGCCCGACGGCAGCCGCCTGCGCTACGAGCGCAACGGCCAGGGCCAGGTCGTCGCACTCATGCTTGGCAGCGTCCAGACGCCGTGGCTGCGCCAGCTCGAACGCGAGCAACTCATCGCGAGCGACTTCGAGCGCGACCTCGCGGGCCTGCGCGCTCACACCGCCGGCAACGGTATCCAGACCCTCTACCAGCGCAGCCGCGAAGGCGTACTGGCACGGGTGGTGCATCGCCACCGCACACCCGAGCGGGTGCGCCTGGCCCGTTACCCGTCGGATCCCGTCCAGCTTGGGCTCAGCCGACAGGAGGTAATCGAAAGGCTGCTCGGCATTGCACCCGCCCGCGCTCAATCCCCGAACGGCACGCAAAGTCATGCATCCATGGCGGCAAACTCCTCCGCCAAGGCAAACCCCGATGCGGCCCTCTTGCTGGGCGCCCTGGGCCTTCCCGAAGATCCCTCGGCACTGCTGGACCACCGCTACGTCTGGGACGCGCGCGGCAACCTGCTGCATAGCCGCCAGCAGGCAGCCCACGCCGGCGCGCAGCCCACCTGGCATAGCCACGCCTACGACCGGCACAACCAGCTGCTGGTCTCGGTCGAGTGGCACGCGAAAGACAAGGCGCTGGCCGAACAGGCCGTGTGGCGCTACGCGTACGACCCGGCCCAGCGCCGCGTGCTCAGCCAGCAGGGCGTCGGCTCGCAAGCCGAGCTGCGCGCAGGCACGCGCCGTAGCGCCTTCGAGCCCGGCAGCCACCGACGCATCGATGCGGACCGCCCCCCCGCCCGCTACAGCGCCAGCGGCCAACCCGAGCAACTGGGCAGCCGCGAATACGACTGGGACGCCCGCGGCCGCCTGGTCGAGGTACGCGAGCACGGCAAGACGCTGGCACGCTACGGTTACGACCACCGTGGCCTGCGCAACGTCAAGCATGCAAACGGCCAGACCCGCTACACCCTCTACGACGAAGCGCGCCAGCCGCTGGCCGAGTTCGACGCCCACGGGCGCATCCTGCGCCAGTACGTGTGGCTGGCCGATCTGCCCGTGGCCGTCATCGACCGGCCCCAAGGCGCCGCGCCGGCGCCGGCCGCGCAAGGCACCGCCGCCCGCATCATCGGCGACCTGATACGCGTCGTTCAAAGCTGGCTCGCCGGCTCCAAAGGCATCGTCTGGCTGCACGGCAACCACCTCGGCGCGCCGGAACTCGCCACCGACACTCAAGGCCAAGTGCTGTGGCGTGCGCACTACGCGCCCTTCGGGGCGGCCAACGTCCACTCGGGCGGCTTCACCCTCAATCTGCGCCTACCCGGCCAGTACCTTGATGCCGAGACCGGGCTGCACTACAACCGCGCACGCTACTACGACCCGGAACAAGGCCAGTACCTCAGCCCCGACCCGCTCGGCACCCCGGACGGCCCCAATCCCTACGCCTACGTCGCGTACAACCCGCTCAGGTTCATCGATCCGGACGGGCTGATCCTGTTTGCGTTCGATGGCACGGGCAACAGCGACGACCGCAACGATCCGGCAATGGGGGGCGACGGGTTCACGAATGTGGTCCATTTCCGGAACGCCTACGATAACGGCAGAGCCCGCTACGTCAGCGGCGTCGGCACGGTGCATCGAGACGACGAGTACGGCCACATCCGACCGGAACATTACGCGACACACACCCTGCTCTGGTGGCTCACGCCCGGGGACCCCGTCTACGTCAACGACATGGGCGGCAACTACTCGGGACCGGCTCGCATCGATCGGATGATCCGCTACCTCAAGGACGAAGCCAATCTGATAACCGATCCCGACGAGATCATGGACATCGATATCGTAGGCTTCAGTCGTGGCGCGGCCCAGGCGCGACATTTCGCGAACTACATCGTAGCCAATACGCGCAATGGCTACTTTCATTACAGCGATGTCGTAAACGGCGAGGCGGTCGCGCTCTGCCAGCGCGTCAACTTCCGCTTCATGGGCCTCTTCGACACCGTGCTCTCCACCAACTTCAGCGGCACAGGTTACAACCTCGGCATACCAGGCGAGTTCGCCTACGTCGCGCAAGCGGTGGCGCTCAACGAGCACCGTTCGGGGATCATCGACGAATACGGGCAGCGCAACCCCAAGCCGCACAGCATGCACTGGGGCGGTTTTCCCCTGGAGTCGATCGGGGCGAGTCGCAGCACTCCGGGACAGATCCGCATCGAAAAGGGCTTCATCGGCGCGCACGCGGACATCGGCGGCGGCTACCCGGACGACGAACAGGGACTGTCGCGAGTTGCGCTGAACTGGATGGTGCAGCAGGCAAAGAATGCAGGCGTGACCATGAAGGATGTACCACCGATTCCGATGAACGCCGTCGTGCTGCACGACCAAAGCAACGTCATCCGTGTGGGCGACCCGCGGGTCCTGGTTCCCAAGGAGGTAACCCACGGCGACATCCCCTGGATCGACTACGTCTTCGCTGAGGACCGCGAGGTCCGTGGTGCCACCTCGGGTGGCAGCCAGCGCAGCATGGGCTTCGACAACGGCGGCATGGTCCATGCCGATACGCTGAGTTACATCACCTGGCTGCCGCGCGAGGTCGAACAGTTGGGCAAGGGCACGGCGCTCGACCCGCGCAAGCTCGGCAACGTCACCGGCACGGTGGACATGCAGGGCTACCTAGAGTGGCTGCGTGATCCCAGTAACGGATATGGATTGTAAGGAGACACAGCGAAATGAGCCTGACGAGACGACGCCTTGTGCTGACTTCCGCAGCGTACGTGCTGCTGAACGGCTGCCGCAGCACGCCACCGCCGGCCCCCAAGCCGACAACCCCCGAGCAGGCGCGCTACCTGGAGAGCCGCGAACGCATGCTCAAGAGGTTTGGTCGCCCGGGCTTCGAACTGGTGGTCGATGCAATGGACGGGCAGGAGTTTCTCGGCGTCGAGTTCTTTCCGGAGGATGCGAAGTACCCGTTTTACCAAAAGGGAGGGCAACGGTTACAAACACAAACCCAGATGGTGCTCTCGCAGCCAGTGCCCGAACGGGTGCGCGTCGTGTGGCGCGACTCCAGCAAGTTCGTACCCGACGGTCGAGCGCTCTACGCCGGCAACATCATCGGCGACGAGATCATCGAGGTCGGAACGCGCATCCCGCAGGCGCTGATCGACGACCTCAAGCGCGACCCGCGCGGCAACCTGCGCCTGAAGTTCCGCATGAGCGAACAGGGCACGCTGCTCGGCTGGGACATCGAGCGCAGGCCGGGCTACGACGCGAAAGCGGCCCAACGGGCCGTCATGGAGCTCAAGCCGTACCCGCATGTACGGCCCGTGTACTCGTTCATCGGCGGTGACTTCCGGGAGGCCACCTATACCGACAACATCGTGGACGGCCGGATCGTCCGCACCCATCACAAAGGCTGGTACATCGACAAGCGCACCGGCAGGAAGATCGAGACCGACTACTGAACAATGCCGATGCCGTTTCTCCTGGCGCGGACACTCAAGACATCAGTCCCGCCAGCTACGCCAAAAGCACCGCTTCGCGTCATCGCTCGGCAATTCAGCGATGTCGTCAACGGCGAGGCGGTCGCGCTCTGCCAGCGAGTCAACTTCCGCTTCATGGGCCTCTTCGACACCGTGCTCTCCACCAACTTCAGCGGCACGGGTTACAACCTCGGCATACCAGGCGAGTTCGCCTACGTCGCGCAAGCGGTGGCGCTCAACGAGCACCGTTCGGGGATCATCGACGAATACGGGCAGCGCAACCCCAAGCCGCACAGCATGCACCAGGGCGGCTTCCCGCTGGAATCCATCGGCGCGAGCAGCTACACGCCTGGGCAGGTGCGCATCGAGCGCGGCTTTCTCGGCGCGCACAGCGACATCGGTGGCGGCTTCCCCGATGGCGATCTGGCGAAAGTCGCTCTGCTCTGGATGGTCGAGCAGGCCAAGGCGGCCGGAGTTGACATGAGACCACCCACAGCAGAGCAGGAAACCATCATCGCCAACCCCGTCATCCATGACCGAAGCACCAACCTGCTCCAAGGCGGCCCCACCGCCACGAGCGAAGACCGCACGGTACGCTATCTGGACGGGAGCACGGAGAAGCAGCGACAGGCCAATACCTTCGGAATGAACTGGGGCGACACATTGGAATATATCGCCTATAAGCCCGATCCGAACACACTCGATTCCATCGCAGGAACAGTCGATATGCACGGGTACCTGGAATGGCTCGATAAAAATGGCTATGGCGTTACCCTGAACGTGCAATGAGGAGATTTTCCATGAAACGACGAACCGCCGTTGTCGCACTGCTTGCATCCGGCTTGAGCGCCGCCTGCGGCGGCATCGCGAACTCGTTTGCTCGCCCCGGCTTCGGAGCGGTTATACGATATGAATTAGCAAAAGGCGCGGAGGAAAAACCCGGTCTGCTCGCAGTTTCAGACACCGGGAGCCAGCTTTTTGCTTCCGCCACCCTGAGTTCGAGGAATTCGGGAAACCTGTCCTTTGCCGGAGCGAGCGTCCCAAACTGGGTACGTGTGACGTGGAGGACAGCCATTTATGGGAAGCTAATCTCGAGCACCGGCAGAGTCACCGACACATTGGACTTTGGGGAAATCATCGGCGACTACAAGGTTGAAATCGCCAGCCGCATTCCGGCTGAAGTCTTACGCTACGCCAGCCGAGGCAGGGGCCGCGCAATCTACCTCGTCTTCCGCATCAAGGACGACGGAGTGCTGCTGTCCTGGAGCGTGCAGGAAACCGTCCGTGACCCGAAGACAGGAGGAACCGGCCGTGTCTACAGCCTCTACGGCGGCGACCTCTCGTGCGACGACCCGGGCAGGCTGATCCAGAAGGTGAGTTGCACTTCCGGTTACCTGAAAGACGCCCCTTGGTACAACCCCTCATGGGAGTTCATTTGACTGCGCTCCCTACACCTATGGGACACGGTGCTGAGCACCCACACCGGCAGCTACGCCCTGGGCATCCCGGATGAGTTCGCCTACGTCGCACGGGCGATCGCCTTGAACGAATACCGTTGCAATCTGGTCGCCTTCCCGCTCGAGTCCATCATGGGCAGCGCGATCACTGCTGAACAGACACGCATCGAGCGCGACTTCATCGGCGCGCACAGCGACATCGGCGGCGGCTTCCCCGACGGCAATCTGGCCAAGGTGGCGCAGGTGGTTCGGTCGCCCGGGCTGCATGAACTGCTTCGCGATCAGCGTCGACGCCCCTCAGAACGCGTGTTGCCAATTCGCCGCCAGCCATGCGTTCGACGTTTCGCCCTTGGTGGTGGCGTTGAGCATGAGTGATGCGCGGCCACCGGCCAGCTTACCTTCCACCCCCACGCCAAGGCGCAGCCAGTTTCGGTCGTTCTTCCGTCCATCGAGGCCAAAGTCCGACAGACCGATCACCTGACCCGAGCTGCGCGGGCCGCTTTTCTCGAAGCGGTGCGCAGCTTCGAGCATCCCGATGAGATTCAAGCCGTTCCCCAGTAGTTTGGCCGCATTCACGCCGAGGCGCAGTTCAGTGGCCTTTTCCTTGCGGCTGTCGAAGCGCGCTGGAAAGCCGCCGCTGGTTTCGGTGTAGGCGGCGAGCCTTGCCTTGGCATGGCTCAGATCGACGTAGGGCAATACATCGGCATTGGCGACATGCCAGGCCTGGTCCCATTCGAGGCGCGCGCGCAGGCCCCAGGTGTTCACATTTGGCGTGCCTCGTGAGTAATCCTGCGCCCCAGCGTTGAGATAGCCGCGCCTCATGTCCGCCTCACCCCGATGCACATACGCGCCGACGGCTCCCCACAGATTGCCCGAGACCGGGATCAGCGCCTGGGCCAGCACATAGGTACCGGCGGTCTTCGTCCGGCCGTTGTGCGCCTGATCCTGCTTTGCCCAGGTCTGGCCGAGCGAAACATTGACCTGCGCTGCGCCGAAATTCTTGCCGAAACCGACTTCAGCAAGGCCGAGATCTCCGGAACGGGCGCCGTGGCCGTCCCACCCCCAGTCGCCAGCCAGCCAAAAGGCGCGCTGCCCCTCATCCACGCGGCGCGACAACGGACGGCTGTGGGCACCGTTGAGTACCGTGACGGCGGCGGAAAGCGCCATCCCGCCGCCCACCGACGTGTCGGCGAGACTTTGCTGCAGATCTTGCAGCGTAATCAGGCCGCCACCGTTGCCGCCATTACCACCATTACCACTGTCGGCCACGCGGGCGATGAAGGCTTGGCCGCTCGCAAGCGTGCCGACCACCACGCTGCCGTCGACGTTCGTCGCATTCGCCACTCGAGTGATATCCACAGGCACAGCCACCCCGGCGTCGCGCAGCCAGTCTTCCACCGACTGCATGCTGGCGTCCTGAGTCCAGCGGAAGGCTCGCTGGCTCCCGCCGGGCGTCAAGGCCCAGCCCACCACCACGGCACCGTCGCCGGAGACGCCATGGGCATTCGCCTCCGCTCCCCCCAGGGTCCCGAGATCCACCATCCCGATGTCCTGCGTCCAGCGGAAGGCATGCACGTTTTCTCTCACGCCGAGCTCGTAGTCAAGCTCCCCCTCATCTATCACTCTGCCTACATCGAAGGCCCCACCCACGACCACAGCGCCATCGGCGGAGACGCCGTTGGCCTGCGAATTCGTCCTGCCCGTGATGCCCCCCAGATTTACCATGCCCGTGTTCTGCGTCCAGCGGAATGCGTGCCAAGCCTCATTGCCGGCCGTAAGGGAGGCACCCACCACCACCGCGCCGTCGGCCGAGACGCCTTCGGGAACCGACCAAAGCCCGCCCAGTGTGCCCAGATCTTCCATGCCACCGTCTTGCGTCCAGCGAAACGCGCGATACTGCATGTCGCTCTTATCGGCCCAACCCACCACCACCGTTCCGTCTGAACTAATGGCATGGGCATACGAATTCGGCCCACCCAAGGTGCCCAGATCCACCATGCCCGAGCCCCGTGTCCAACGGAAGGCGCGCCAAGCCTCATCGTTGGTCGTATCCGACCCGCCTACAACCACCGCCCCGTCGGCAGAGACACCGTGTGCTTCCGAATGCGTCCCGCCCAAGGTACCGAGGTTGATCATGCCGCTATCCTGCGTCCAGAGGAAGGCCCGATCGGCCTGGTCACCGGCCATGATGGTGCTTGCGCCCACCACCACGGCGCCGTCGAGACTGACGCTGGTGGCGCCCGAATTCGTCCCACCCAGGGCGCCGAGGTTGGTGATACCGCCCTGTGCCTGCGCCACAGCGGGAAAGAACAGCGGCAGGGCGGCCAGGGCAAATGCGAGGGGCCTGAGGCGGAAGGCAGAGCGAGGATGGAAGGATGCGTTGGTGGTTTCGTGGTGCATGATCTTCTTTCCAAAAAAGTTGGCGCCAACGGCAACAGAGACGCGCAGATTGTCATCTGCATATGTTTTTTGAATATGCATTATGACACAGCAACACCATCCTGCAGTAACCGTTCACTGAGCGACGTTCTTTTCCCGCCCCCTCCGCGCGGAACAATCGCTCCCACGGACGAGCACCTATCGCGCGGCTGATGCTGTTCACCGACGGCGCCGCCTGGACACACGTCTTTCGCACAAACAACGCGAGCGGCCAGGCGACTCACACGTGCAGTCACACCCCACAGCTCGCGCCGCGCCTACCGCCGTTCACTCAAGCCCAAATGCCGGCAAGCGAAGCGCGGAGCCCGTGGCTTGACTGTTGCGGTCCAACCGCTGGAATCGAGATGCACCTTAGAGTCGAGCTTCTGAGGCACACAGGCGCGGGGCGCTTACCGGCGCCCCATCTCCTGCAACTGCACCATCAGCTCCGCCAGCCGGCGCCGCAGGCGGCTGCGCTCCGCGCCTTCGTCCAGTTCGGCGATACGCCGACGCAGGTCGGCCAGCTCCTTGCGCAGTGCAAGCTCAGGCGGGGCGAAGCCGGCATTGCGCAGCACCTTGTTGGCCATGCGCTGCTCGGGCGAGACGAAGAGCTCGTCGTCGAACACCAGCGGCCTGCCCGCGCCGGGCAGGTTGTCGAAGGCGCCGTTGCGCCCGGCTTCGAGGATGCGCTGCTCGGCGAGGATGTCGAAGAGCGAAGCCATGGCGGGTCGCGTCGGATGCGTCGTACCGATCAGCCCCTGCCGCCGCGGGTCGACACCAGCACGCCGCCCAGGATGAGCGCAAAAGCAAGGCCATGGTAAAGCTTGGGCCATTCGCCAATGACCGCCGCAGACAGGATTGCGGCGAAGAGTGGGGTGAAGTTGTAGAAGATTGCAGCCGTGGCCGGCCCGGCCTCTGCCACCGCCGCACCCCAGAAGCGATAGGCCAGGATGGACGGGCCAATGGCGACATAGAGGATGGCTGCCACCAGGCCCCAGGACCACTGGGTGGGTCCGGCCGGGATCAGCACATCGCCCGCGGCGGCCGCGGCAACGGCCCACAGCACCCCGAACACGCATTGGGCGACGAGAAATTCGGCCCAGTTCCAGGCCGGGCGCTGGTCGCCGCGCATGTGCGCCGGCGGGCGGGCCAGCATCCAACTGTAGGCCGTCCACCCGATCATGGCGAGCAGCATCAGCAGGTCGCCCTCGACAAACTCGATGCGCGCAAGCGCCCCAAGGTCGCCGCGCGACAGCACCAGGGCGACGCCGACGAGCGACATCATGGCGCCGAACACCTGCACCGGGCGCGGGACGACACGGTAGAACACCAGGCCGATGAGCATCATCCACACCGGCGCACTGGAGGCGATGAGCGTGACGTTGAGCGGCGTGCTGGTCCGTAGCGCCATGTACTGCAGCGCGTTGTACGCCCCTACCCCAATCAGCCCGAGCACCGCGAGGTGGGCCCAGCGGACGCGGATCTGCGCGCGCGCCTCGGCGGTGGCGACCGCTCGCCAGCCCAGTGGCAGCAGGATCAGGAAGGCCACCACCCAGCGCAGCGCGTTGAGCCACAGCGGTGCGATGCTGTCGATGGCAATGCGACCGACCACGGCGTTGGTCGCCCACAGGATGGGCGGCAGGAGCAGGACGGCGACGAGTCTGGGGGTGAGCTGCATGGGGAGAGGTCCGATTATTGTTGTGCGCTGCGCGGGCGGACGGTCTTGCCGCCGTCCTGCCTGCCTGCCCTATGCGGGCGTGGCCGGCCAGTCGGCCGGTGCAAGGGCGAACTTATACGCGAACGCGCTCCAGGAATCACCCCTGCGCAAGGCGTCGATGAAACCCTCGCGGTCGGTCACCCAGCTGCCACCCACCACGTCGACCCCGCGCGCAAACAAGGGGCCGGGCAGGCAACCCGCGCTCGGCCCGATGAGGGCGACGCGGCTGGCCTTGCGGCAGTGGGCCAGCATGGCATCGACCGTGTGGTTGAGCAGGATGGTACTGGTCGACAGCACCTTGTTGCAGCTTGCGAGCGCGGCCGGATCCAGGGTGACGCGGTAAGCGTCGTAGCTTCCTGCGTAGTCCGGGTTGAGTTCGACGACGGTGAGCCGTGCCCCGGCGGCGGTGACCTGCTTGAGCAGCGGCGAAAACAGCCCGACCATGCCGACGTGGTCACCGGGCTGCGGCGCAATGCCACCGATCGAATCGGCTGCGTGCGGCGGCGCAAAGCCCATCCGCGCCATCACCGTGCGCGACAGCGCGTTCGCCGCGGCAAAGCCCAGCGTACGGCGCAACTGGCGGCGTGCGGCCTCGGTGCGACCGGCAGCACCGTCCGAAGCAGCGTACTCGCGCGCAAGCGCAAGTGCATCCATGCCGACGATGCTGTGTGGATCGTCAGCGGCAGCCAGCCGCGTCAAGGCGCCATCGAGCAGCACATAGGTAATGCCGAGCGCGCCGTCGTCGAGTTCGAGTGCGCAGAACTCTCCATTCTTGGACGCTGCGGCCGCCGCCGGCGGCAGATGCAGGGCCTTTACCCGCGGCACGGGCTTGCCGGCAGTCGCGCGTTCGAGATCGGCAATGAGGTCGGCAGCGAAACTCATGGGTCGGTCCTTGTCGGTGGCATTGGATGTGCAGAGTTGGTCTCGGCCGCGTCCGCAGCGCTCGACCGCCCCGCGCGCACGGCCGCCGCAGCGGCTTCCGGGCTGACGGTACGGCTCCGGTTCTCGGGGTTGCGCAAGGCGCCAGGGAAGTAGCTCGCGGTCAGGCTCTTGGAGTGCACCGGCGAACCACCCGCCTCGGCACCCTCGCCACGCGTCGGCTGGCCTTCACCGGCCTGGCCGTAGCGGCGCCAGTCGCGCACCCAGTGGATGTCGTCGGCGAGTTCGAGCAGGCCGATCGTTTCGCGGTCGCCGATGAGGATGCCTTGCACGCGCAGGCCCTGGTCGCGCCGCACTGCATGCAGACGGTCGGCGAGCGCCGGCGTGGCGCCGAATTCGCCATCGGATGCAATCAGCAGGTCGGCAAGCTGCCACTCGGCCTCCTCCAGGCGGGCAATCGCGCGTTCGAGCGGCGCGCAGATGTCCGTCCCGCCGCCAAAGCTCTGGCCCAGGAAGCGCGCGAGCTTGGCAACACCGACGGCGTCGACGCCAAGCGCCATCTCCACCACCTCGTCCGGGCCGCCGAAGGCAAACACATGGCAAGCGCGGCGCTGGGCATGGGCACAGCGCACCGCCTCCAGCACCACCGCCTTGGCGACGGCCTCGGCACCGCCCTGCATCGAACCCGAGGTATCGACACAGATCAGCATCGGCCCCATCTCCAGCCGGCGCGCTGTCGCCGGCTGCAGGCTGGGACGCAGCACCGGCGCCGGGCGCTGGCATTCCTCCTGCAGGTGGTCGTCATCCTCGTAGCACAGCAGGCTGCGCTCGGCATGGCGGGCATGCCAGATCAAGCGCAGCTGCGGGTGGCCCAGCAGCATTGCCTCGGACGGCAGCATGCGGGCGATGCGCCCCGCGCGATGCACGCCGCGCGTTTCGCCCGGCAGCTCGGGCACGCGCAGCCGGCGCGCGCGGGTGCACAGCACGCTGGCGGGCTCGACTACCTCCTGCAAAGCCCGGCTCGAGGCGGACGCATCGTCCACCTGGCGCGCCCGGCCCAGGCTGCGGATGATGCGGGCAAGCGCCGGCAAACGCTCGATGAGCCGGCGGATGCGCACCACCTCGCGCCACTCGCTGCTGCGCAGCAGGCCGCGCAAGGCGTCCCAACGCGTGTTCTTGAGCAGATCCCCCAGGTCGCCGAATGCCGCGATGAGCTCGTCCATGTCGCCGCAGCGCTCGGCCCAGTCCGCACTGAAAGCCGCGAGCGCCATCGCCTGCGCGTCCGCGGCGCTGGCGCCACGGTCGCGGTAGTCCACAACCAGGTCGAGATGGAACAACAAGCTCTGCAACACCGTATCGGTGACGTCCTCGCGCGCCCGGCAGTAAGCGGCCAGCCCGAGGCCGTCCACGCACGCCAGCAACGCGGCGCGCATGCCCGATGCCGGCCAGCCGCCCGCCG
>WPCK01282064.1_pt1 | contig 180973 bp, 175 predicted proteins | sample 5399851 | NCBI WGS metagenome assembly WPCK01 (sample SAMN12869471, study PRJNA574797) | sludge metagenome | isolation source: wastewater treatment of pH11 | place: China:Beijing | collected 2019-05-20
CCGCCAGCCGCCCGTGCGCCGCGCCACCAGCGCCGCCCCCGACAGGGCCAGCACCAGCATGGCGGCGGCGCCTGCGGCCATCACCAGCCGCCCGGCATCGTCCAGAAACAGCGACCGGTGCAGGTTCGTCAGCCAGCGTTCGACCGGGTTGGGGTCGGCCGAGCCGACATCCGCGCCTGTCGCCGGGTCGATCACGGCGGAACCTGGCGTGCCGCCGTCGAACCACCAGGCGGTGATGGTGCCCGAGGGGGACCGCCGGATCTCTTCCAGCCCCGGATGCGTCGCGGCCACACGGGCAGCCATATCGGCCACGCTCTGCCCCGCCACCGCCTGCGGCGCGACCAGCCGCTCGGCCATGGGAAAGACCGACAGCGCCGCACCGCTGAGCGCAAGGACGGTCACAAGGACAAGGGCCAGAAGCCCCGGCCAGCGGTGAAGCGCGCGGATCATCAGTCCGTTCCCTTACTGATAGACGAAGCTGGCGATGTAGCGACGGCCCTGCACGGGCGTGCCCGCGCCAGCACTGGTCAGCGGCACCGCAATCTCGTTCGGGCTGTCGCGCATATCCTCGACCGCCGCGTCGATGTGGAGCGTATAGCCCGCATCGAACAGGGCATCGGCCAGATCGAGCGTGATCTCCAGGGTCCGGCCTGCCCCGACACTGGCGCCCGTGATGCCGTTGATCTGGGCAGGGTCGGCCCCGGTGGCGGTATACCAGTCGCTCAGGTGTTCGTAGTATTTCGACTTGCCGCCCGCCATCCAGAGGCTGCCGACATAGGCGCCCGAGGCATCGGTGACGTAGAGCGCCAGGTAGGCGCCATCGCCGCCATAGCTGTTCATGGTGGTCGTCAGCGTCACGGGCCGGGCCATCGCGAGCCCAGGAAGGGTCAGTGCGGTGGTCAGGGCAAGGGTGGCGAGAAGGGATTTCATCGGGTTTCCTTTCGGTGATGGTCTGCGCCCCGCACGGGGCAGGGCGCGCGATGGCCGGGATCAGTTGGTCACAGCCACGGGCGGCGCGCCGTTGCCGAAGAGCCCGTTTGCCGGAGGTGCGACGGTGCCCGCAGGAGCAGGGTTGCCGAGAGCGCCGATGCAGCCATCGTCGTCATCATCATCATCATCATCATCATCGTCGCAGTCCTCGTCGTCCTCGTCATCGTCGTGCCCGCGACGGACCCATCCGCCGTCGTCATCATCTCCGCTCACACGAATGAGGGGCATGGGCTGGTCGTCGGCACTGACCACGGCGGCGCAAACGCCGCTGCACGCGCCTTGAGCGTTGCCCTGGTCCTGCAACGCGGCAAGGGCAGGCAGGCCGAGTGCCACGGTCAGCGCCGTCGACGCGAAAAGAAGGGAAAGTCGGAATGTCATGGCGTGGTCTCCTTGGATCTGATGCTGCCAATCTGTGCCTCGGACCTGAGCTGTTCCTGACGCCGCCCCACTTTCTGCTTCAGCTTGGCGTCAGGAAGAAAAAGGCCCCGCCGGGACAGGGCGGGGCCAGTCAGACCACGAGGGACAGGCGTGGTCGGAGAACGGGGTCAGGCGATGTTGCCGGGCATGGAGGGATGGGTTGATGCGGACTTGCGGGGCATCTCAATCGTCATCGTCGTCGCCCTGATCCGATGTCTGTTGCGTCGCCAGATCGGCACCCGCAGGCGTGGCCGCAGTGTCGCCGGGCTGCGCCGGTGCCGTGACGGTGGCTGGCGCAGTGCCGGGTCCGCGACCAAGGGCTGTCAATGTGGGCGCGGCAAGGACCGCGATAACGGCGGCAGTTGCGAGCAACACGAGAATTGTGGATTTCATGGCGGTAGCTCCTTGATTGGATGAACCGATTCTGTCGTGTGCCGCTGAAGCCTTGCTGATGGGACGCCGGTTTCTGCTTCAGCCTGGTGTCAGAAAACACGCGCCCTAACCTCATGCCGGGCACAGGCCGGAACCGATTGTACACCCGGTTCCGGCACGGCTGCGTGTCAGCGCAGTTCGAACGCTTCGGAGTAAACGCGGCGCGGCGCATGGCCCATCGCCTTGAGCCCGTTCTGGATGCCGTCGCGCAACCCGCAGGGCCCGCAGAAGAACAGCTCCGACCCGGCGATCTCGAAGGGCACCATCGCGACCAGGCGTTCGGCCGTCAGTCGCCCCTCGGTGCGGCTGGCCACGACCTGCACGCTCAAGCCCGGATGACCTGCGGCGATGGCTTGCAGACGGTCGGCGGCAAAGGCTTCGTCCTGGGTGTTCACGGCCCAGATCAGCGCGATCTGCTGGCGGTCTGCCTCGGTCAGCGCCTCGGCCCATGCCAGGAAGGGTGTGATGCCGATGCCTCCCGCCAGCCAGACCTGACGCGGCACCCGGCGTCGGAACAGGAACCGGCCATAGGGCCCCTCAACGCGCAGCCGCTGGCCCGGCACCAGCTTGTCCGGCAGGCTGCGCGTCCAATCCCCCAGCGCCTTGATCCCGAAATGCAGACTGCCATCGGCGCGCGGGGCCGAAGCGATGGTAAAAGGATGCGCCTCGTCAAGGCCAGCGCCGGGGCCCGAGCCGGGAACCGAGACAAAGGCGAACTGGCCAGGACGCCAGCGCATTCCGCGCCCTGTGGGCCGCAAGGCAATCTCGGTCGCAGCACCGTGTCGCGTGACGGAGTCGAGCGCATAGTCGCGCGGGCGCAGAAAAGGGTTGATGAACTGCGTGAACACCCAGGCCACCAGCCCCGCAAGGCTGAACGTGTTGAGGTAGAGCGCCAGCATCGGGTCCACCCCTTCGGGCTTGTCGATGGCCAGTTGGTGAAACGCGGCAATCGCGAACAACAGCCCCATGAACCGGTGCGTGAAACGCCACAAGGGCCAGGGCAATTCCAGATTGGTGAAGGGAACCCGCTTGATCCAGCTGATCGCGATCAGCGCGATGAACCCGTAGAAGGCAATTTCTCCGACCTCGGCGGCGAATTCGCCAAGGTTGGTTTCTGCCACAAAATCCTCGATCTCCGGTTCAAGCTGGTCATGCAGGACCATCAGCCCCAAGGCCGCGATCCCCAGCCACTTGTGGACGGCATACATGCGATCCAGCCCGCCGAAGAACGGTTCGATCACAGCCGGGCGCGCCGACAGCACCAGGGCTATGCCCATGGCCACAATCGCGGCGGACCCGACCGCGATGCTCATGGCGGACTCGATGCCGAACGGGGCATAGGTTTGCGCGCCAAGGGCGGCGCCTAACAGAACGGCGATGGCGGCAAATGCCGGACCGGAATACAACATGTCAGAAAACCTTCCGTTCGGGCCGACTTGAGGAATGGTACCCGGCGTCACAGGGGACTGGTCGTGGGCCCGGCGCTGTGGATCTCGCCCTGTCACCGTGGCCTTTTCATGCACGGAAACATGGTCAGTCATCTTCCTGTCCTTCGCGGTCGCGACCGTGGTCGTCATCCTCGAATTCGAATTCGACGATCTGCAGCGTGCCGGGATGCAGCTTGACCTCGATCGCGCGGCCCGTCGCGTCGCGGCCGTCGATCTCGTAGCAGCCGTCGTCGATCTTGATGCGGCGCACCTCCCAGCCTTGCCGGGTGGCGAACTCAGCCACCGCCTCGCGCGGTTGCCAGTCGGCCATCGGAACGAAGCAATCATCATCAGCCAGTGCGGCACCGGCAGGCAGGGCTGCCAGAAAAGCAAGAATTGTCAGCGTCTTTCGCATGGGCCACACTCCGGGTTACGGCCAGTCTGGATGATGTGATGCGCGCCGAAGCTGACGGCAGCCTGAAGACGGCTGATCCAGGGCTTCAGCCTGCTGTCAGGAGAGAGGGTCAGAAGCAAACCAACCCGGGGCCAAAGGGACGGCAGAAGACCATGCGCATCTTGCTGATCGAGGATGATACAGTTCTGGGAGCTGCCGTGCGGGACCAGATAGCCGCCGATGGCCATTCGGTCGACTGGGTCCAGCGGCTGGATGCGGCCGGGGACGCGATGGCCGGGGCGAGCTTCGATCTTGTGCTGCTGGACCTGATGCTGCCCGATGGCCGGGGCATTCCGTTTCTGCGCCGTCTGCGGGCCAAGGGCGATGTGACGCCCGTCATCATCCTGACCGCGCTTGACCAGATCAGCGACCGGATCGAGGGGTTGAACGCAGGGGCCGACGACTACCTGGTCAAGCCCTTCGATCTGGCGGAACTGTCCGCCCGGATCGGCTCGGTGGCGCGCCGCTATGCGGGGAACCCCAACCCAATTGTCACCCACGGGCCGCTGGAGATCGACCTTGCTGCGCGCAGCATCCACCGCGACGGCCGCCCAGTCGCCCTGACGGCACGCGAATGGGCGCTGTTCGAGGCCTTTCTGTCCCGGCCTGGGCAGCTTCTGTCCAAGGCGCAGCTTGAGGACAAGCTTTACGCCTTTGGGGCCGAGATCGAGAGCAACACGATCGAGGTCCATCTCAGCCGACTGCGGAAGAAGTTGGGGGCGGAGGTGATCGAGACGGAACGCGGCCTCGGCTACCGTCTGGGCCGGGCATGAGGGCGCCGCGCAGTCTTCAGGGTCGCCTTGGGCTCTGGCTGGGCGTGGCGCTGACGGTTCTTTGGGTGCTCGCGGCCAGCGTGACGGCGCTGATCGCGCGGAGCGAGATCGAAGAGGTGTTCGATTCCGCCCTGCAGGAAACCGCACAGCGCATCCTGCCACTCGCCGTCGTTGATATCCTGAACCGCGAGAAAGCAGGGATCAGCCAGCGTCTTGCCGCCATCCGCGAACATGACGAGTTCTTCACTTACATCGTGCGGGATGATCAGGGGCGCATCCTGCTGCAATCCCATGCCGCCGACCCGGGCGTGTTCCCCGCCTGGGAAGGGATCGGGTTCCACCAGACTGCAACGCATCGGCTCTATAGCGACGAGGCTGTGCAGGGCACGATCCGCATCACTGTGGCCGAGCCGCTGGACCATCGCGCAAGCGTCGCGCGCGAGATTCAGATGGGGCTTGGCCTGCCACTTCTGATCTTGCTGCCCGTGGCGCTTCTGGCCATCGTGCTGGCCGTCCGCGCCAGCCTTGCGCCCCTGCGCCAGTTCCGCGACCGCCTGTCGGCGCGGGGCGCGCGCGACCTGAGCCCCGTCGCCAGCGCCGATCTGCCCACCGAAATCGCGCCCCTCGCCGATACGATGAACGGACTTCTGGGGCGGCTGGAAGCGGCCTTCGAGGCGGAGCGAAGCTTTGCAGCGAACGCCGCGCATGAACTCCGCACCCCGCTGGCAGGTGCCATCGCACAGGCACAACGGCTGCAGACAGAGACGCGCGACGCTGACGCCAAGGCCCGTGCGGCCGAAATCGAGGCCACGCTGAAACGCCTGACCCGCCTCTCCGAACGCCTGTTGCAACTGGCGCGCGCTGAAGGTGGTCGCCTTCGCCGTGACGTCGCTGCCGATCTTCGCCCCGTGGCCCGACTGATCGTCGACGACCTTGCGCGCGGTGGCGAGCCCGGGCGCATCCACCTCGCGCTTCCGGACAGCGCTATCATGTCGGATCTGGACCCCGACGCCTTCGCGATCGTCTTGCGCAATCTGATCGAGAATGCCTTGCGCCATGGCCAAGCCGAAGCTCCTGTGGAGGTCTCGCTTGCAACTGACGGAACGCTGATCGTCGCCAACGACGGCCCGGTCGTGCCCGCCGAGGATCTCGCACGCCTGACGCACCGGTTCGAGCGCGCCCGGTCCGATCGCGAGGGCAGCGGTCTTGGGCTGGCAATTGTCGCGACGATTGCCGAGAGGTCTGGCAGTCAATTCGAACTCAGATCGCCTCGCGAAGGCCGGGCTTCAGGGTTCGAGGCACGACTATCACCGACCGGAACACGCGTTCTGAATTCCTAGCGAGAATGGATCAGGCTTTACGCCTTGATTCGAAGGCATTTCTCGCGCGCAGTACTCGGCTGGTTGCGTATCGACCGAGTGGCGAACGCATTTGGGCTGGATCAGTTGATAGCCAAATCGGTCGCCGTTTTCCCAGCAGCCAACGCCTCCACGAACCACTGCGGTTTGCGCCCGCGACCGGACCAGGTGAGTGCCGGGTTCTCAGGGTGCCGGTATTTCGCCGCGACAGGCGCACGGGAGGCTTTCGTCTCGGTTCCGTCAAGTTCGGCCAGAGAGTAGCCCAGATCCCGGGCGAGAGCTTCCACCTTGGCGCGGGCTTCCGCCTTCTGCCGATCCTCGAATGTGGAGATCGCCTTGGCGACGTCCTTCTGCATTTTCTTCAGCTCGCCAAGCGACAGTGCCTCGAGTTCGTAATCAGCCATTGATGCGGTCCGTGTCCTGAATATCCCGGTATCGATAGCCCGTCGATGCAGGGCACCGCAACTCCCGGAAGGCAAGGGCAGGGGTGGCAAAGGCTGGTGATCGCAGTTTTCGCCGCCGGGGAGGTGCTGGACTGGGGGTAAGGCAGTCCCGATGGGCAAGGTGACAGGTCCTGGCATGGGCTCCCCGCGCATCTCTGTCTCCTCGGCCATCCCTTCGACTGACAATCCCCTAATCCCGTTCGGTTGCCTGCGCGCAACCCCGCGTCAGTCCGGGCCGTGTTGGCTAGCGTTTCTTTGGAAACGCGTCACCTGCCCGCTCCACCCCGGTCCTCTGGGGGTTTCCGGCGTCCGTTCCGTCCACCGTGCACGCGTCACCCGACGGGCTTTTTCCGGGTCTTGTCGAAGGGACGGTCCCGAAGACAGGACACAGAAGGAAGCTTACCATGCAGAACATCGTTATCCTCGCCGGCAACATCGGTCAGACCCCCGAAGTCCGCACCACCCAGGGCGGCACCAAGATCACCAACTTCAGCCTCGCCACCTCCCGCCCCCGCATCTCGGAAGGTCGCGTCCTGCGCGACGAGAACGGCTACCGGGTCATGGACACGGAATGGCACCGCATCACCTGCTTCAACGGTCTCGGCAAGACGGTCGCAGAGCACTGCGAAAAGGGCATGAAGGTCCTCGTCCACGGCCGCATCCACTACACCAAGTGGATCGACAGCATGGGCAACGACCGCTACGGCTGCGAGATCATCGCCGAAAAGGTCGACTTCCTGAGCCGCCCGAAGTCGGCCGAGACCGAAAACCCCGAGCTGGTCGACCGCGACGACGAGATCCCGTTCTGAAAAGAACGGGGCCTCCCCCTCAGGCCCGGCGGGGAAACCCGCCGGGTTCGTGGCATGCGCACGGCAAGCCGTGTAGCAGGACATCGGCACAGTTTGACAATCTTTGCCAATTTATGTCATCGTCCTTGCAAAGGAGATCGCGACCATGGCCACGATGAATGTTTCTTTGCCGGACCCGATGAAGGCCTGGGTCGAGGCCCAGACACAAGATGGGCGCTACAGCAACGCCAGCGATTATGTGCGCGATCTGATCCGCCGGGACCAGGATCGCCAGCAGGCCATCGTCGAGTTGCAGCAGCTTGTCGATGAGGGTCTCGCAAGCGGTCCGGCAGGACGTCTGGATGTTGAGGCATTTCTTGCCCGCAAGCGGGATCAGAATGCCAGAACCGACGGTCGTTGAATATCGCCTATCACCTGCTGCGCTGAATGATCTGGACGCGATCTGGGATTATACCGCGCGTACCTGGTCAGTTGGTCAGGCAGAAACCTATATCCGCGGGCTCGCCGTGGACATGGACCTGCTGGTCCAGCACCCGGGGATCGCGCGCGAACGCACTGAAATCCGCCCGCCCGTGCGCCTTTACCGCTCGGGATCGCATCTGATCATCTACCGCATCGAGGAGGAGTGGCTGCAGGTGTTGCGCATCGTGCATGCGCGACAGAATTGGGTCGCCTATCTCAACGAGTGATCTGACGCTCTCGCAGCCCTTCGCGGCGAAGCGAGGTGCTGCGAGAGGATTTGAGCATGAAGGTCGAAGACGAAGAACGCATTGCCGCCGATCTCGCGAAGATCATGGCCATGATCTGCATCCGCAACACGCGACTGGAGGATTTGCACGCCGGGGTGCAGCCGGTGACGCTGACCGGCGATTATTCGGACGTGAACGTGATCGACGCCACAGGTCAGACCATCCCGTGGCGCACGGTGTCGCATATCGATGATGCGCAGATGGCGGACTTGATGCGGGACATCGTCAATCGCCTGTTCACGTTTCACATGAGGCGGGATGATCTGAGATTCAGGGATCATCTCGACCGCTGGATGACTGCATCGAACAAATGGTATCGTCGGCAGGCCGCGAGGGTCTGGTTCGTGCCTGAGGTCTGTCCATTCGTGCAATGGGTCTTTGCAGGTTTCGTCAATTCTCGTGCGAAAACGGACAGCCTATGTCTATCCCAAGCCCGGCGGCGTCTGTCGATGCCCGCCGCGGCCAGAACCACTTGGCAGATACAGGAGATCACTATGCGGACTGTAAAATCTTTCACCACCGTTGCTGTCGCTCTCGCCCTCGCGCTGGGGTCAGCTGGCATTGTCGCCGCGCAATCCCATGATCATGACAGCCATGGCTCGGGGGCTATCGAGATCACGCTGAACGATGGCGCCAAATGGCAGGGCGATCAGAACATGATCACCGGCATGACCGCGATTCACGGAACCATGGCCGCGAACCTGGACGCGATCCACAACGGCACCCTGCCTGCCGATGCCGCGAATGGGGTCGCTGCCGATGTCCAGAAGCAGGTCGATTTCATGGTCGAGAACTGTGTGCTGGAACCCGAGGTAGACGAGCAGTTCCATATCGTCCTTGGTGAGGTGATGACCGGCATCTCGGCATTGGAGGCCGGCGAGGTCGAGACTGGCGCGGTGACGATTGTTCAGGCGTTGAACGCCTATGGCGAGCATTTCGAGCATCCCGGCTGGCAGATGATCGACTGACGCCACGGGCGCAGGCATGGGCCGGCGCGGGCGTCACGCCTGCGCCGGCCTTGTCTTGCACGGGCAGCGCCCCTCCAGCAGGTCGGCATCGGCCGCCAGGGCCGTCGCCATGAAGTCCAGAAACAGGCGGATGCGCGCGGTTTGGCGCAGATCCTCGTGAATCAGCAACCACAGGTCCAGCATGAAGTCCTCGGGCAGCGCGGCGGCGCGGATCAGGCTGGGGTCGCAATCGGCGATCACGCAAGGCAAGGCGGCAAGTCCGATCCCCGCCTTCGCACCGGCATGGGCGGCGATGATCGAGTTTGTCCGGTAAACCTGTCGCGCATCCGGCCACCAGCGGGCCAGGCGGCGGCTGAGCGGACCATGGGCCGAGCCGTAGCCGATCCAGTCGCCATCGGCCGGATCGTCCGCCCCCCGCGCATGAAGGCCCGCCGCACCATAGACAGCGAAGGCAAGCCGCCCGACACGCCGCCCGACCAGCGTTTCCTGCCCCGGATTGCCCAGCCGCAACGCGACATCGGCCTCACGCCGGGTCAGGTCCAGCACCGTATCCGCCACCACCACCTCGATCTCGATCTCGGGCCATTCGGCGCGGAAGGCGGCGACGTGGCGGGGCAGCACACCCACCGCCAGCAGGTCGGTCGTGGTGATGCGGATCGTCCCAGTGGGCCGCTGGTCCTGTCCGGTAACCTTCAGCCCCAGCGCGGTGATTTCTTCCTCGATGCGGATGACGGAATCGCGCATCTCCTTGCCCGCCTGGGTCAGAGCATAGCCGCCGGGCAGCCGGTCGAACAGCCGCACCCGCAACCGCGCCTCGAACGCGCCGATGCGGCGAAAGACGGTGGAATGGGTAACGCCAAGGCTGCGCGCCGCCCCTGAAAGCGACCCCGCCCGCGCCACGGCCAGAAACAACCGCAGATCGTCCCAATCCTGCGCCTGTGCATTCATGCAATGATCCCTTGTCGAAATTGCCACTCCTGATCCTGAAAGGACAGCATATCTTGAGTTCACAAGCAATGACCGCCCCACCGGGCGGCGACATGAAAGGAACCAGCCATGACCAAGACCATCCTGCGCAGCGACGAATTTTCCTGCCCCTCCTGCGTCACCAAGATCGAGAAGGCGCTGGCGGCAACTCCCGGCGTGACCGCCGCCAAGGTGCATTTCAACACCGGCCGCATCGAGGTCGAGCATGACCCCGCATCCGCCCCGGTCGAGGCCCTTGTCTCGGTGGTGAAATCCACCGGCTACGAGGCCCGCCCCGCCGCATTCTGACCCATCCCTTCCAGCCCGGCCGTGCCTGCCCGCGCGGCCGGGCCTTCACATCACGAGGCCCCGCATGTTGACCCCTATCCTGACAATTCTTCACCAGTCGGCCAGCCGCAGGAAGTGGCTGACCATCATCAGCGGCAGCCTGATCGTGCTGGGCCTGATCGCCCTTTACGGGTTCGGCCTGCGCGGGCTCTGGGCGGCATCTATGCTGGCGGCGGCCTTTATCGCCGGCTCTGACATCGCCTGGCGGGCGTTCCACGCGCTGCGAATTCGCCATTTCTCGATCGAGTTGCTGGTGACCGTTGCGGCTATTGGCGCGCTGTTCATCGGCGAATATTGGGAATCGGCCGCCGTTACTTTCCTGTTCAGCTTCGGCGCCTGGCTTGAAGCCCGCACCCTGCGCCAGACCCGTGGCGCGCTGGCCGATCTGCTGAAGGCCGCGCCCGAGGTCGCCACCGTGATCCGCGACGGCCAGCCGGTCGAGATTGCCGCCAGTGCCGTCCAGCCGAATGAGGTCGTGCTCGTGCGCGCCGGAAACCGCATCCCCGTCGATGGCGAGGTGATCGACGGTAACGCCGCCGTGTCCGAGGCCGCCATCACCGGCGAGCCGATCCCGGCCGAGAAAGCCCCCGGCTCCCACGTCCATGCCGGCACCATCGCGGAAAATGGCGTGCTGCGCATCCGCGCCACCGGCATCGGCGCCGATACCACGCTGGCCCGGATCATCCGCCGCGTCGAAGAGGCGCAGGAGGAACGCGCCCCCAGCCAGCGCATGATCGAGCGTTTCGCCCAATGGTATACGCCCGGCATCATGGTGCTGGCGCTGGGTGCCTGGGCGGTGACGCAGGATATTCGCCTCGCGCTGACCCTTCTGGTGGTGGCCTGTCCGGGCGCCCTGGTGATCTCGACGCCGGTCTCCATCGTCGCCGGCATCGGGCGGGCGGCGCGCTCGGGCATCCTCATCAAGGGCGGGCAGCATCTGGAAAGCGCCGGCCGCATCGACATGCTGGCGCTGGACAAGACCGGCACCCTGACCGAGGGCCGCCCCAGCCTGGTCGAGATCGTGCCTCTTGGCGGCATCGATCGTGCCGAATTGCTGCACTGGACGGCGATCGCCGAATCCGGCTCGGACCACCCGCTGGGCCGCCCGATTATCGAGGCCGGCCGTGCCGAGGGCGAGATTCCCGCGCCCGAGACGGTCGAGGAAGTGGCTGGCATGGGTCTGGTGGTCCACCACGACGGGCGGCAGGTCGCGGCCGGCAACCGGCGGCTGTTCGACCGGCTGGGCATCGGTTTCGACGCCGAGGCCGAGGCCGCGCTGGCCGGGGTTCTGGGCCGCGGGCGCACGCCGATCATCGTGGCGCTGGACGGGCGCATCGCGGGCATCTTCGGGCTGTCCGACCAGCCCCGGCTTTCGGCCCAAAGCGCCATCGCCCGGCTGCGCGATATCGGGGTGGGGCGCATCGCCATGCTGACCGGCGACCAGCCGCAGGCCGCCCACGCCATCGCCGCCGAAATCGGCATCGACGAGGTTCATGCCGGGCTGCTGCCCGAGGACAAGCTGGAGTTGATCCGCCACTTTCAGGCCGAGGGCCGCCATGTCGCCATGATCGGCGACGGCATCAACGACGCCCCGGCGCTGGCTGCCGCCGACACCAGCATCGCCATGGGGGCCGTGGGCTCGGACGTGGCGATCGAGACCGCCGACATTGCGCTGATGGCCGACGATCTGGAGAAACTGCCCGAGGCCATGGCGATTTCCCGCGCGACGCTGCGCAATATGCGCCAGAACTTGGCCATCGCGCTGCTGACTGTGGCCGGGCTGCTGGCGGGCGTGTTCAACGGCGATGTGCATATGGCCGAGGGCATGCTGATCCATCAGCTTTCGGTACTGGTGGTGATCGCCAACGCCATGCGCCTGCTGCGCGTCCCGCGCGGTCCCGGCGGACGCCGGCCTGCGCAGGCAGCGGTGCCCGCGACCGCCTAGGCGCTTGTGCCTCATCGACAATTCCGCTCCCGTGTCCATGGCGCGGGGGCGTTTTCATGGGGGATGACATGACCGATAGCAATGATGTTCGGGACATCCGCGAGGTTCTGGATTTCTGGTTCCCCGAGGGCCGCGCGCTGGACATCGACCCCGACCGCCATGCCAAGCTGTGGCGCTGGCGGATGCATGGCGGCGCGGACGGTGAGATTGCGGCGCGGTTCGGCCCGCTGACCGAACGCGGCGCGGCGGGGGCGCTGGATCATTGGGCGGCAACGCCCGGGGGCAGGCTGGCGCTGATCGTGGTGCTGGACCAGTTCCCGCGCTCGCTGTGGCGGGGCAGCGCGCTTGCATATGCGCAAGACCCGGCAGCACTGGCGCAGGCGCTGGCGGGGCTGGAAAACGGAGACTGGGCGGCACTTGGCCTGCCGTGGTTCCAGATCGCCTTCACCCAGCCTCTGGGCCATGCCGAGGGGCCGGACCATCTGGCCCGGATCGACCGGCTGATTGCCCTGCGGCGCGACATTGCCGCCCGCGGGCCGTCGGCCTTGCGCCCGCTCTATGCCTCGCTGGTCGATCAGGCCGGCAAGGTGCGCCGCGTCATCGCCAGCTTTGGCCGCCACCCGCATCGCAACGCCACCCTTGGCCGCAACTCGACGCCCGAGGAGGAGGCGTATCTGCAAAGGGGCGATTTCCCCCATCTGCGCGCCTTTCGGGACTAATGCCCCGCCGGTCAGGCCGGCAGCGCCGCGCCCGGCAATGCCTGTCCGCCCGCCGGTGCCTTGGGCCGGCGGATCGGGTCCGACAGCAGCCGCAGCCCGTTCAGCACCACCAGCACCGTGCCGCCTTCATGGCCGATCACCACCAGCGGCAAGGGCAGGTCGAAGAACAGCCCGCCGATGACCAGAACCACCATGGCGCCGATGGCAAAGGTCAGGTTCTGCCGGATCACCCTTGAGGTTCGGCGCGACAGGCGCTGCGCATCGGCCAGCCGCTCCATATCCTCGGAGAGCAGCGCCACATCGGCGGCCTGAAGCGCCACCTCGGACCCCGCCGCGCCCATGGCGATGCCGATATCGGCGCGGGCCAGCGCCGCGGCGTCGTTCACCCCGTCGCCGACAAAGGCGACCTTGCCGCTGTCGGTCAGCGCACCGACCGCGCGAACCTTGTCCTCGGGCAGCATTTCGGCGTGGATCTCGTCGGGGGCAAGGCCAAGCTGCGTGCCGATGCGCAGTGCGACCGGGCGGCGGTCGCCGGTCATCATCACGATGCGGCGCACGCCCCCCTTGCGTAAAGCCGCCAGCGCCGGGGCCGAACTGCCGCGCGGCGCATCGGCGACGGTGACCGCGCCCAGCACCTGCGCGCCACGGCCCAGATATACCACGGTGTCCGCGCCTTCGGCCAAGGATTGCAGGGCGGGGTGATCCAGCGGGGCGCCCATCGCCTGCGCAAGATAGGGGTTGCCGGCCCAGACCGGGCCAGAGGCATCGCGGCCTTCGATGCCGATGCCGGGCCTTGCGTTCACATCCGTCACCGCGACCGGCTGCAAGTCGCGGGCCAGGGCCTCGCGGTGGATGGCGGCGGCGATGTGGTGTTCGGAATGCGCCTCCAGCCCGGAAAGCAGCGACAGGAAGCCGGCCTGATCGCCGTCCAGCGCGACCAGCCGCGTCACCGCAGCGCGGCCGGTGGTCAGGGTGCCGGTCTTGTCGAAGGCGAAGATATCGACCTCGGCCAGCGTCTCCAGCGCGCCGCCGCCCTTGAACAGAACACCGCCCCGCGCCGCCGCCGACAGCGCCGACAGGATGGCGGCGGGAACCGAGATGACGATGGCGCAGGGGCTGGCCGCGACCAGCAATGTCGCAGCCCGGTAAAGCGCCTGTTCCCAGTCGTGTCCCAGGAAATAGAAGGCGGCGAAGGCGAGCATCGCGCCCGCCATGACGGCGACCGTGTAGCGTTGCCCGAACCATTCGCTGAACCGCTCGGACGGGGCGCGGGCGGCCTGCGCCTCGGTCACCAGCCGGATCATGCGGGCGATGGTGCTGTCGCTGACGCTACGCGTGACCTCGACATCCAGCACGCCATCCAGATTGATCGTGGCCTCGAACACTTGCGCGCCGGCCTCTTTCGACACGGGCATGGATTCGCCGGTGATATTGGCCTCGTCGATGCCACCGCGCCCGGTGACGACCACGCCATCGCTGGGCACCCGCGCACCGGGGCGCAGCACCACCACATCGCCGACGGCCAGCACCTCGGCGGGCACCTCCTCGACGGTGCCGTTGGCGGTCTTGCGCAAGGCGGTCTCGGGGCGCAGCGCCATCAGCGCCTCGATGGCGCGGCGCGCCCGGCCAAGCGCGCGCTCCTCCAGCGTGGTCGAGATGCTGAACAGCGTCAGCAGCACCGCGCCCTCGAACGGGGCACCGACGATTGCGGCGGCAATGGCGGCGGCGATCATCAGCAGGTCGATGTCCAGCACCCGCTCGCGCCACAGGGTCGAAAGCGCGCGCCAGCCGGTCGGCAGGCCACCAGCCAGATAGGCAAGCACCAGACCCGGAAGCTCGATGGGTGCCCATGCCTCGCCCGGCAGCCACCGCCCGGCAGCCGCCATTGCGAGGCCCAGCACGGTGGCCAGCGAAAGGGCCATGGACAGGTCGATGGAAGAGGATTTGGTCATGTCAGGGTCCTGGCTGGCACGACTGCGGCATGGGGCCGCAGTCGCTGGCTGGCTTGGGTTTATGCCTTGATCAGTGGGTGCGGCGGCCGCGAAAGGCAAGTGCGGCAATCGTGATCCAGATGCTGCTGCGCAGGATCATCGCGCCCATGGTGCGCGCCTCCCATGCGCCCCCCGAGACCACATGCCACAGAAAGGCGGTAAAGACCGCCACTGTCGCCAGCGCGATGCCCAGCGACAGCATCGGTGCCCAGCCCGCGCCGCGCCACAGGCCGATTCCAGCCAGAACATAGGCGAACCCGGCAAGGAAGTTGAACCACAGAACGAAGGGCACCGCTGCACCCATATCGACGCCGCCGAACAGCGCCCTGCCGCCCGAAACGATGGTCAGGAGGCCAAAGACCGTCGCCACGGCGGCGGTAATGGTCAGGGTGCGCGATCTTGTCGTCATGTCTTCCTCCGGGGTTTGGGGATCGGCCGGGTGGGTGTGACCCGGCCCGCCATGGGTCATGGGGTGCGATACGCGGAACGGACCGCGCCTCAGGGCCGGCCAAGCATGCGCCGCAGCACATCGGTCTTGAGCCAGAAATGATGGTAAAGCGCCGCGAGGATATGCAGGATGACCAGCGGAACCAGGACCAACCGCGCGATGGAATGGGCATCGCCGATTGCCTCGATGCCGGTCATCCAGGCGGCCGCGCCGGAAAGCACCATCAGGATCAGCAGGAGGTTGAGGGCCGCATGCGTGCCCGTTGCCAGAGCCTTCAGGGCCGGGTGCTCGCCTTCCGGCAGGCCCGGAACGCCGCGCCGACGGCGCAGCACCAGCCGCCACAGGACGAGAACCAGGATCAGCGCGCCGGCAACGGCATGGGGATTGATCGTCGGCTGGTTCGGCAGCGTGCCGTCCATCCGCCCGTCCCATGCCCCGACGATGCCGTCATGCATGAAGATCTGGAAAAAGACGAGGGTTGCAATGACCCAATGCAGGATGATCTGGGGTCTGGAATAGGATGTCGGTTGCATCTTGGTTGTGCCTTTTCAAGGACGGGTGAAGTTGCAGGATCGGGGTGCAGGGTCTTGTGGTCATGTCTGCCTCCCCGCAAGCCCGTCACGCGCTGACCAGATGGCCGTCGCGCAGGTGGATCAGGCGGTCGAAGCGGTCGAAGATCTTTTCGTCATGGGTGACGGTGACGATGCAGGCCTCCTGCTCGACGGCCAGTCGGCGCATGAGGTCCATCACCAGCCCGGCGCGCGCGCCGTCCAGCGCGGCAGTGGGCTCGTCGGCAAGGATGATGCGGGGGCGGTTGGCCAGCGCGCGGGCAATCGCCACGCGCTGCGCCTCGCCCCCCGACAGCAGCGCGGGCTTGACCATCGCGCGATGGCCGACCTCCAGATAATCCAGCAATTCACGCGCCCGTGCCCGGCCTTCGTCAGGGGGCCAGCCGGCAAGGTCCAGCACCACCGAGACGTTTTCCTGCGCGGTCAGGAAGGGCAGCAGGTTATGCGACTGGAAGATGAAGCCGATCTTGTCCAGCCGCAGCCGGCGCAGATCACGCCGCAGCCATTTGCCGTCGAACACCGGCTCGCCATCCAGCACCACGCGGCCCGCCGAGGGGGCAAGGATGCAGCCGATGACGTTGAGCAGCGTCGTCTTGCCCGACCCCGATGGCCCCAGCAGGGCGATCACCTCGCCGGCGCGCACCGTCAGATCGACCGCGCGCAGGGCATCGACGCGGGTTTCGCCCTCGCCGAAATGCTTGGCCACGCCTGTGACTTCGATCAGGGTGTCGCCAAGCGCCATCTCAGCCCCCCAGCGCGGTGGCCGGATCGACCTTCATCGCCGCCCGCACGCCAAGCGCCGAGGACAAGAGGCAGACGGCGGCGATGATCCCGGCTAGGACCATGGCGTTGAACGGCTCCAGCACGACGCGGCGGGGGAAATAGTCCTTGACCGTCAGGATCAGCAGCAGCCCGATCCCCCAGCCCGAAGCGCCAAGGATCATCGCCTGCTGCACGATCAGCCCGATGATGGTGCGGTCGGGCGCGCCGATCAGCTTCAGCGTGGCGATCTGCTTCAGCTTTTCCATGGTCATGGTGTAGATGATGAGGGCGATCACCACGGCGCTGACGGACAGCAGAATGCCGAGGAACAGCCCGATCTGGCGGCGCGCCTTGTCGACGACCGAGGCCAGCAGCAGTTCCTCCTGTTCGGCCTGGGTCATGGCGGCGAGGTGCTTCCATTGGCGCACGGTCGCGGTCAGCAGATCGACATCGGCGCCCGGTGCCATGCGGGCAATTATGGCGGCGACCGATGCGGACTTGACGGAGACAGCCCCGCGCGCGGCCTGCACCCGCTGGGCGGCGGGGTCGAGTTCAGTCTGAAGCGCCATCGCGTCGGCCAGCGTCACATAGACCGCCGGATCCCCGCCCGAGTTCATCGCCCCTTCGACCAGCCCGACCACGGTAAAGCGGTTGCGCCCGAGCCGGATCGTCTCGCCGGGCAGCAGGCCGGTCTTGCGGTCGGCCACCAGTTCGAAATGACCGGCGCCGATGCCGCGCCCCTCGGCGATCGCCTGCGGCCCGCCGGGGCGGCCCGGCTCGTAGCCGACGACATAGAGTCGCAGCGTGCGCCCGGCATGAGGCGCTTCGAGGTTCTGATAGTTGACCGCGCCGGCCTCGGCCACGCCGGGCATCCGCGCCACCGCGTCGCGCGTGTCGGCGGGGATGCTGGAGGCTTCCGCGAACGGTCCCTTGGTGCCGGCCTCCACCACCCAGACATCTGCGGCAGGTGCCTTTACCACCGCCAGCGCGTCCGAGACGAGGCCGTTATAGATACCGATCATCGCCAGCACGACCGTCATCAGCAGCCCCAGCCCGAAACAGGTCAGCACGAACCGGAACAGGCCATGGCGGATGTCCTTGAGCGCGAGGTTCATGGCGCCTCGCTGGTACGGGCGCGCCGGCCCTCGGCCGCGCCTTTGGGCGGGCCGGCGACGATGGTGGCACCTTCGGGCAGGCCGCCGGTGACCTCGACCCGGCCGCGGTCATCGCGGGCGCCGAAGGTCAGCCCCACCCGCGCAAGGCGGCCGTCCTGCACCGTCCAGACCATGCCGCGATGGCCGTCGAAGCCGGTGATGGCGACTTCGGGAACCATCAGCGCGCTGTCCCTGTTGCCGGTGGTGATGCGCACCTCGGCCTGTTCGCCGAGGAACATCTCGGCGGGGCAGTCGGAGCAGGTCAGCCAGACGCGGCGCTCCTCGTTCACCCGGTCGCTTTCGATGCCGATGCGGGCGATGGAACCGTGGAACTCGGCCGAAGGCTGGGACCGTAGCCGGATCGTGCCCGGCTGGCCTATGGCAAGCTGGCCGGCGCGCTCCTCGTCGACATAAGCCTGGATCCAGATGGTGGCCGGGTCGATCAGGGTGAAGATCGGATCGCCGGCCTTCACCACCGTGCCCGCCTCGGCATGGCGGGTCACGACCTGTGCATCAAAGGGCGCGACCAGCCGGTGGTGGGCGAGCAAGGCTTCCTCCTGCCGCAGGGCCGCCGCCGCATCCGCGCCTTGCGCCTGGATCACTGCGACATCCGCCTCGGCCACCGCCAGATCGGCGCGGGCCACGTCCTCGTCGCGCTGCGTTTCCTCCGCGCGCTGCGCCGAGGCGACATCCCGCTGCACCAACCCTTGCTGGCGCCGGTTCGCCGCCTCGCGCTCGGCCAGCACGGCGCGGGCGCGCACCACCGCCGCGCCGGCCTTGGCAAGATTGGCCTCGTTCGCCGCCACCGCCGCGCGGGCGCGCGCCACGCGCGCTTCCTGCTCTGTGGAATGAAGTACGGCAAGCTCCTGCCCTTTAGTCACGCTGTCCCCAGCATCGGCGGAAAGCCGGGTCAGCGCGGCGCCCACCTCGAAGCCGACACGGCTGAGGATGCGCGCCTCGACGGTGCCGAGCCCGTAGATGCGAAGGGTCACATCGTGTACGGGCTGAACGACCGTCACCGTCAGCGGGCGCTCCGTGAAGAACAGGAAGCCGACCCCAACGGCGGCCGCCAGCACCACGCCCAACAACGAGATGCGCCGCATCGTCTATTCTCCTCGCACAGCCAGAAGCCGGCATTGCACGTCGAACAGCCGCAATCCCTCCTCGCGAAGGTTGAAATCGCGCGCGCCGAGCGCCCAGCGGATTGCCACCCCCTGCACGAGTGCGGTCAGCAGCACCGCCACATCGTTTGCGGCGACGTCGTCCCAAAGCACGCCCGCCTGCTGCCCGGCGCCGACCTCCCGCGCAAGCAGGCCACGAAAGGCCGTGAGCCTGCCGTGAAACGTGGCGCGCAGTTCCGCATTGGTGACGTTCAGTTCACGTGAGAACAGCAGCATCGGCAGGGCGGGGGTCGCAGCGATCTGCGCGAATTGCGCGGCAATCAGTGCGCGCAACCGGATAACCGGCGCGTTGCCGAGGTTGAGAGCTTCGTCCCAGGCCGTTGTCATCCGCTCGGCGACATGCTCGGCCACGGCCTGCCACAGCGCCGCCTTGGTCGGAAAATGCCGAAACAGCGCCGCCTGCGTGACGCCGATCTGCGACGCGACGGCGCCTGTCGTCACCCGGTCCGGCCCGATCCGGTCGGTCAGATCGAGCACGGTGGCCACGATCTCGGCCTTGCGGAGTTTTGCTGACTTGCGCACGGGGCGCCTCTTTGGTTAGTAAGCGATCACAAACAAATTTAAGCGGACTCACGCGATGCGTCAATTATCGGGCGTCACTTTCTGCATGTATTGATTGTCACGACACTGGGGGCCAGATGGGAAGCTCGTTTCAGAGCATCCTCCTCTGACAAATCATAGATCGACGCCGATCAGCAAACCCACCGATGTTTAGCCGGGACTAACCGCCAACCCTACGATAGTAGTTTTCTGCTTTCTCCGCTTTTTAAGAGGGCGCATGTTCATCCGTGACCGCAAATGAACGAACAGCCTAGACGCTCGCTGACCGTGACTGAAGAACGCTGCCGCATCTAGTCACCCAGTCACCGCGTGGTACCCAACGCGAGGAGACCATCATGGCAGACAACAGATTTCTTACACCCGAGGAGGTTTCTCAGCGCTATCGCGGAACAGTTTCGCCCGGAACCCTGCGGAACTGGAGATCCATGAAGATTGGTCCATCGTTCGTCAAGATTGGCAAAGCGGTACTCTATCCTGAGAGCGAGCTCGATGCCTGGGACGAAAAGAACAAAGTGAACTGCCGTGTTTTGGCTCGAACCGACGTGCAGGTAGAGGATCAAGCGTGATGATCATACTAGAGCACGACCTACATACCCCGAACGACGTCCCCACCTACTCTCAAAAAGTATTAATATATAGCATATTCAATATAATAGTAGATTAAAATGGGTGATGCACAACCACCCGAGCGGTGACCCGACGCCCTCGCGGGCCGATATCCAGATGACGAAGCAGATCATCGACATCGCCAAGCCTCTGGGCATCGAGGTGCATGACCACATCATCGTGGCGCGCGGCGCGGAAATCAGCTTCCGGGGCCTGCAGCTGATCTGAGGGCTGTCACATTGAGGCTGGACCGGCTCCACGTTCATGCGCCCGGTGCGCGGCTTCGCACAACCAGCCCCAGAACATCAGATACCAGTCGCGCACGCCGGTGAGGAAGGCGGGCGTCAGCTGCAGCTCCCCCTGATCGCGGCGCTGCACCAGCCATCCGGCGGCCTCCGCCTTGTTGATGACATTGCGCACATGGGAATGGGAGATGCCCAGCTGTGCAGCGGCCTGCCGTGCGGCGAAGGGCAGCCAGGGCGCCCGCTCCGGCGCACCATAATGGGCCTTCAGCAGGATCAGCGCCAGCCGGTCGCCGCAGTCGAACCGGTCGAACCAGGGCCAGGCACCTTCCCCCGCCAGCGATTCCCGGGTCAGGCGCACCATGTCATGGGTCTCGGCCACAAGGCGCAGGCCATAGACGGGATCGGTCTGCAGACGCTGATGAAGGTCCGGCCCCGGCAGCGGCAGCCCGGCCACTTCGGCACAGGCCAGATGGTGGGACAGCCAGGTCTTGAGACCGTTCAGCATCAGCTCCGTCGGCTCCAGCCGCTTTTCGCGCCGGTTGCCGGAAGCCTCAACCGCCCGCACATAACCGGCCAGCTTCAGCAGGCCAATGAAGCTCGCCAGCGTGCGGCTGCGGCCCATCTGCTGCTGCAGGACGGACAGCGTGGCGGCCTCCCCTTCCCCAAGCTGCGCCCGGCAATGAAGGATCGCCAGCAAGCCCGCCGCATGGGACTGCAGGCTCTTGCCGAAGATCTTGTTGATCAGCCGCTCGCCCATGTGCATGGGCAGGATGTTGTCCGCGCAGCGCAAGATTGCAGCTGCATAGGCATCTTCATCCATATGCTGCGGCCAGCCGCCGCGTGTTCGCGCAATCTGATCCATGCGATCTCCCGTTTCAGCGGCACAATACCAGTTCCAGCTTCCAGAAAAAGGTCCCGAATGCATCTGCGGCGGCCCGGCCGTGCCTGAGACTGTCTGAATCTTCAAATGCTTAGACGCCAAACATGACGTTACGTAATCATTGCTTCACGCCGGTATAACAAAACAGCCGGGGAACCTCTCCAACAGGCCCATTCTTCAATGCAGCATTACAATTTGTCTCTTCATGAACTGACCTTAACCAAGTCCATCCGCCATTCTTTAAGTCTTTTCCCGGAGACTAAATTTCAGAAGCCGGGGACGGGTCAACATGGATCAGGGAATAGGGACGCAGGGAGGAAAGATAGCAAACACAATCATCATTCCGGTGATTGGCGTGATGCTGCTTGCCGTCGTGTTTGTTTTCGCAATTCTCATCTGGTCTTCGGCCCTGACCGATACTGCCGCAGAGGACAGCGAGCGCAACCTGATCGAAGGATCGCTGGCGCTGCAGCTGGACCAGCTGAGCAACCAGCAGGAAGCCGCCGCGGTCTGGGACGATGCCTATTTCCGGGCAAAGCGCGGCTCGGAAGAAGCCGCCTGGCTGCTGCACCGGGTTGCGATTTCGCTGTCTCAAATGCACGGCCACACAAGGACAGCCATCCTGGACCGCAATCTGTCAGCCATTGTCGCCTATGATGACGATGGTGCAGCCAACTGGCTTGACGAGACGCTGCTCAACGCCCTTAGCGGACCGGTGGCCCGGGTCAGGGCCAGCTACATTGCAAGCTTCAAAAAGACGCCCTCCGGCACCTACAGGTTTCAGCCGGACTACCGGGCCAATCACCGGACCATCTTCGAAAACGGTGTTGTCCTGGCGGGCGGGCGGCCGCATTACTTCAGTGTGACGGCAATCTCTCCGCAGACCCACAACATCGGTGCAGATCGGGATGCGCCGGCCGTGCTGCTGAGTTTCGTCGCCATGACCCCTTCGGTGCTCGGCCGCCTCTCCGGAATGGCAGGTATTGCCGGGATTGAAGCAGGGCCGGTCCAACAGAGCCGCAGCGATGTGGCCTCAATCCTCGTCATGGATCCGTCCGGCCAGCCGGTGACGCGCCTCAACTGGCGCTCATCCCGTCCCGGTTCGCTGATGCTCATGCGCATCCTGCCTGTACTTGTTCTGCTCGTGCTGGCCATCGCCGCCATGACCGCACTCCTGCTGAACTATGCAAGGCAATCGACCCGCAAGCTCGCCAACAGCGAGGCCCGCGCCATCTACGCAGCTCAACATGACAGCCTGTCCGGTCTGCCGAACCGTGATTACTTCAGCCGCATGCTGGTGGAGGCCCTGGCGGACTATCAGGACGAGCGCAGCGCCAAGGGGCTGACGGCTGTCATCTACATCGATCTGGATCACTTCAAGGACATCAATGACACGCTGGGCCATGCGGCCGGCGATGAAGTCATCAAGGCGGTGACGGCGCGCCTGCGCACCATCGTGCCGCCCACGGGCATGCTGGCGCGCATCTCGGGCGATGAATTCGCCATGATCCTGTCGGGCTGCCGCTCGCGCTCCCTCATCGAATATCAGCTCAGCCACATCCAGGACGAGTTGAGCCGCCCGCTGCGGGTTGCCGGTAGCGAGCTCTACGTCAGCCTGTCCATGGGCGCGGCCATTGCCCCGCAGGACGGCACCACCGCAGGAGAACTGCTGCGCAAGGCGGACATCGCACTCTACGATGCCAAGGCCAATGGCCGCCGCCGCTGGTCCTTCTTCGATCCCGCCATGGAAGAGCATGTCCACACCCGCGACAAGATCGCCCGCGACCTGCGCCGTGCCATCGACAATGACCTGCTTTCGGTCGCCTATCAGCCGCAGCTGGACAGCCGCACCGGCCGCGTTGCCGCTGTGGAAACGCTGGTGCGGTGGACCCAGCCGGACCATGGGCCGATCAGCCCGGCCATCTTCGTGCCCATTGCCGAAGAGACGGGCCTGATCAACGACCTGGGGCTTTGGGTGCTGCGCCGTGCCTGCCGGGATGCCCATAACTGGCCGGACATCACCGTTTCGGTCAATATTTCACCGACCCAGTTCCGCCATCCGCGCTTCATCGATCAGGTGATCGAGACCCTCTCCGCCTTTGACGTTGCGCCCTCGCGCCTTGAAATCGAGGTGACGGAGTCCGTCTTCGCCGGCAAGGACGACACCGTTCTGACGGCCATGAAGCGGCTGAAGGAACTGGGCCTCAAGATCGCGCTGGATGACTTCGGCTCGGGCTATTCCAGCCTCAGCTACCTGCGCCGCTTCCCCTTCGACATTCTGAAAATCGACCGGGACTTCATCTCTCCGGTGGACGAGAGCCCCCAGGCGCAGGCGATCGTGCGCACCATCATCGATCTGGGCGCGGCCCTCGGCATGACCGTGGTGGCCGAAGGCATCGAAACGGCGCCGCAGGTGCAGTTCCTCACCAGCGCCGGCTGCGAGCGCATGCAGGGCTATTACATTGGCCGCCCTGCCCCGGTCGAAACCGTCTCCGCCCTCATCCAGAGCATCAGCCTTGACCCGATGATCCTGCGCCCGGCCAACCGCCTCGCCGGGTAAGACCGTGCGGCGCTTGAGCATTTTCAAGGCGTGATGCGTCAGCCATCGAAAGCCTTGGAAACAGCATCCGCCGTCAGTTCAGTGTCCTGACAGCCCGTCAATGATGGCGCAGTCCGGACAGCTGTCGCCCCGGCAGGCCTCGACCATCGCGGTGAGATCGTCGCGCAGATCCATGAGCTGACGGATCTTGGCTTCCAGTTCCGCCAGATGCGCCTCGGCCACAGCCTTCACACGGGCGCTGCTCCGGTGCGGGTTCTGGCGCAGCTCCAGCAGGCTGCGGCAATCCTCGATGGAAAATCCCAGGCTGCGGGCGCGCTTGAGAAACTGCAGCCGCTCCACATCCGCCGGCGAATAGGCACGGTAGCCGTTGTCCTGCCGCAGCGGGCGCACCAGCCCGATGTCCTCGTAATAGCGCAGTGTCTTGGCCGGAAATCCCGTCAGTTCCGAGACTTCGCCAATGCTGCTGCCGGCCTCTGTCATGTCAGGTCTCCATTGCAGCCTCGTCCGGCACCACCTTGACCACCAGACGGCGGTCCGCCAGCCGCATGGCGGCGAAGGGGCCACCCGCCGCGCGGATCAGCGCCGCCGGGGCGAGAAGATGGCTTCCAGCCTGACCGTAGCGGGTCTTCAGATAGTCCGCCACCCAGGCCTCCTGACGCTGGGCAAAGCGCCGCGCCGCAAGCCCGCCAGCCTCCAGAAACACCCGGTGCGCTTCAATCGCCTCGTGCAGTGCCTCAAGGCCGCTGCCGTCCTGCGCACTGACCGGCAGCACCGGCACCTGCCAGCCCTCGCGCTCCCGGTCGCTCAGGGACAGGGCCCCCTTCACATCCGCCACCGCACGGGCCGCATAGGCGCCCATGTCGGCCTTGGTCACCACGATGATGTCGGGCAGCTCCATGACGCCGGCCTTCATGAACTGCAGGCTGTCGCCGGAGCCCGGCTGGATGCACAGAACGAGCGTATCGACCGCGATCGCCACATCCGCTTCCGACTGGCCGATGCCGACGGATTCCACGATCACCGCCTCACGCGCCGCCCGCATCACGGCAATGGCCGCCAGCGCATGATCCGAAAGCCCGCCCAGCCGGTCCCGCGCCGCCATGGAGCGGATGAAGATGCCCGCATCCTCAGGGTCTGCCGTCAGCCGTGTCCGGTCGCCCAGCAGCGCCCCGCCCGAGCGGCGGGAGGAAGGGTCCACGGCAATGACACCGGTGGTCTTCCCCGCGCCCCGCAGCGCCTTCAGCAGGCTGTTGGTGAGCGTCGATTTGCCCGCACCCGGCGGGCCGGTGAGGCCCAGCACATGGCCCGAGCCCTCCCGGCAGGCCGCATCCAGAAAGGCATCCACCTCCGCCTGCCCGTGACCGGTCTCGATCCGGGTCAGCGCCCGGGCAAGGGCGAGCTTGCCCCCGGCCCTGAGCGCTGCGATGGCCTCACTGCCCGCCATGCCTCATGTCCGGCGCAGATAGGACTGCGCCGCCGCAAGACGGGCAATGGGCACGCGGAAGGGCGAGCAGGACACATAGTCGAGGCCGACGCTTTCGCAGAAGGCAATCGAGGCCGGGTCACCGCCGTGCTCGCCGCAAATGCCGAGCTTGATGTCCGGCCGCACCGCCCTGCCCCGCTCGGCTGCGATGGAGATCAGTTCGCCGACACCGTCCCTGTCAATGGAAACGAACGGATCCTGCTCGATGATGCCCTTGAGCTGATAAGTGCCGAGGAAGGACGCCGCATCATCACGGGAAATGCCGAAGGTGGTCTGCGTCAGGTCATTGGTGCCGAAGGAGAAAAACTCCGCCGTGGCGGCAATGTCGCCGGCGCGCAGGGCAGCGCGCGGCAGCTCCACCATGGTGCCGACCTGATAGGACACGGCAACGCCGGTTTCCTTCGCCACGGCCTCCGCCATGGCGTCGATGCGCCCGCGCACGAGGTCCAGCTCCGCCTTCAGGCCCACGAGCGGCACCATGATCTCCGGCACCACCGGCGCACCGGTCTGCCTGCCTGCCTCGACAGCCGCCTCGAAGATGGCGCGGGCCTGCATCTCAGCGATCTCCGGATAGGAGACCAGCAGGCGGCAGCCGCGATGGCCGAGCATTGGGTTGAACTCTTCGAGGTCCAGCGCCCGTTCCCGCAGCTTCTCCGCGTCAATGCCCATGGCAGCGGCGACTTCCGCAATCTCTTCATCGGACTTCGGCAGGAACTCGTGCAGCGGCGGATCCAGCAGGCGGATCGTCACCGGCAGGCCATGCATGATCTCGAACAGCTGCACGAAGTCATCCCGCTGCATCGGCAGCAGTTTGCCCAGCGCCGCGCGGCGGCCCTCCTCCGTGGAGGCAAGGATCATCTCGCGCACGGCAATGATCCGGTCGCCGTCGAAGAACATGTGTTCGGTGCGGCAAAGGCCGATGCCTTCGGCGCCGAACTGCCGTGCGGCGCGAGCATCCGCCGGCGTTTCGGCATTGGTGCGCACCTTCATGCGCCGCACCTCGTCGGCCCAGCCCATCAGCGTGGCGAAATCACCGGACAGCGCGGGCTGCAGCATCGCCACCTCGCCCACCAGAACCTGGCCGGTTGACCCGTCGATGGTGATCACATCGCCCTTGGCAAGCGACCGCCCGCCCGCCGTGAGGGTGCCATTGCGGTAATCGATGCGGAGCGCACCGGCGCCGGAGACGCAGGGCTTGCCCATGCCGCGCGCCACCACCGCGGCGTGGCTTGTCATGCCGCCACGGCTGGTCAGAATGCCTTCCGCCGCATGCATGCCGTGGATGTCTTCCGGGCTGGTCTCAACGCGCACCAGAATGACCTTGCGGCCGGCAGCCTTGGCCTCTTCCGCCTCTTCCGAGGTGAAAACTATGGCCCCGCTGGCCGCTCCCGGGGATGCCGGAAGACCGGTAACGAGGATATCGCGCTTTGCCGCCGGATCGATCGCCGGATGCAGCAGCTGGTCCAGCGCCTGCGGCTCGACGCGCAGCACCGCTTCCTCGCGGCTCAGCAGCCCTTCGTCCGCCATGTCGACGGCAATCTTCAGCGCCGCCTTGGCCGTGCGCTTGCCCGAACGGGTCTGCAGCATCCACAGCTTGCCGCGCTCGATGGTGAATTCCAGATCCTGCATGTCCCGGTAATGGGCTTCCAGCCGGTCGCAGATGGTCTGGAATTCGGCAAAGGCCTCGGGCATCAGCACCTCCAGGGAGGGCCGTTCGGACCCTGCCTCAAGCCTTGCCTTCTCGGTGATGTCCTGGGGCGTGCGGATGCCGGCCACCACGTCCTCACCCTGCGCATTGACGAGGAACTCGCCATAAAGCGCCTTCTCGCCCGTGGACGGATTGCGGGTGAAGGCAACACCCGTGGCGGAGGTTTCACCCATGTTGCCGAAGACCATGGCCTGCACATTCACCGCCGTGCCCCAGTCGGCCGGAATGTCATGCAGGCGGCGGTAGGTCTGGGCGCGGGCGGTCATCCAGGACTCGAACACAGCCCCGATCGCCCCCCACAGCTGATCCATCGGATCCTGCGGGAATGGCCGCTCCAGCTCGTCTTCCACCAGCGCCTTGTAGCGCTCGACAATGCTGATCAGTTCTTCGGTAGACAGATCCGTATCCAGCGAGTGCCCGGCCTCATCCTTCACCTCATCGAGGATTTCCTCGAAGGCGTGGTGATCAAGGCCCATCACCACATCGCCATACATCTGGATGAAGCGGCGGTAGCTGTCATAGGCAAAGCGGCGGTCACCTGCGGCCCGTCCGATGGCTTCGACCGTCACATCGTTGAGACCGAGGTTGAGCACCGTGTCCATCATGCCGGGCATGGACACTCGTGCGCCGGAGCGGACCGACACCAGCAGCGGGTTCTGCGCATCGCCGAAGCGGCGGCCGGTCAGTTCCCCGGCTGCGGCAAGGGCCAGCTCCACCTGCTGCACCAGATCGTCCGGATAGGTCTTGCCCTTGTCGTAATACCAGGTGCAGACCTCTGTGGTGATGGTAAAGCCAGGCGGCACGGGAAGGCCCAGATTGCTCATTTCGGCAAGGTTGGCCCCCTTGCCGCCGAGCAGGGTCTTCAGACCCGCATTTCCTTCCGCAGTTCCATTGCCGAAGCCATACACCCACTTGGTCATGCTGCATCTCCCGTTACGCGTCCCGCCACCGGGCTGCCTCCTCCGGCGGAAAGCTGAACGCTGACCTCGCGCCCGTTATTCCTGCAATGCCGGACCGGAGCGCACAAGGCTTTTTTGCACCGCAACGCAAAGCACCAGTTGAACAGGGCTTGGCAATTGGCCGAAGGTCGAATGCGGCAAGACGTCTGACAATCATCAGGCTGGCATCGCGAAGCTTTGTGATAAATGTGATCAGGTGATACCACCAAAGGCGGGGCTCCGGCTTGCCCCGGCGCCACAAAGCCGCCATCGTATCATGAAGATGTGGGTTCACATGGAATCACGATGGCGCATACCATCGGTCCTGAGAGGTAAGATGACGACGTTGACCGACGTTCCAGCGCAGAAGCGCAAGATTTCCGCGGGCCGCTGCAGCCGCCTGCTGCTTGGCGTGGCGCTTCTGATGGTCCCGGTGCAGGTGCAGGCCTCTTCTGGCGAGCCGGTAGCAACACAGCCGCAATATGGCACCCCTCAGGATCTTCCCGTCACCCAGGCAGGCAGCTATCTGGCAGCGCGCCTTGCCGCCCGCTGGAACGATTTTCCCTCGGCTGCCGCCTTTTTTGAAGAGGCGCTCGGCACCGATCCGGAAAACGGCCTCCTGGTGGAACGCGCTTTCATGCTGCGCATGGCCAGTGGCGACTTTGAGGACGCACGCATTCTTGCCGAGGACATGCAGGCCCTGAAGATCCGCAACTTCATGGCAAGCCTCCTGAAAAGCCTTGATCTGGCGCGCGACGGCAGCTTCCGCGAAGCCTCCCAGACGCTCGAAAGCGATGGCGGCGGTCCGCTTGCAGATCTCACCGTCGGTGTTTCCAAAGCCTGGTTCGACCTTGGAGCGGGCGACCTGAAAAAGGCGCTTGCAGGTCTTGATGCGCTGAAGGGCCCTGACTGGTTCAATGTGTTCAAGCACAACCATGCCGCCCTGATGGCGCAGCAGGCCGGGCGGATGGACATTGCCCTGACGCGGATCAAGCAAGCCTATGAGGCGGACCGCGGAGCGCTGAAAGTTGCCGATACCTATGCCATTCTGCTTGCCTCTGCCGGCAAGAAGAAAGAAGCCCTCGCGGTCCTCAACCAGTATGATCAGCTGATCCCAAGCCATCCCATCCTCTCCGCCACCCGCACGCGGATCGAGAAGGGGGAGACGTTTGGCCCGGTTGTCGCGGACCCGCTGACGGGAATAGCTGAACTTCTGAGCGGCCTCGGCTCGGCCATCGGCAATGATGGCGCAGAAGAACTGGGCGCTGCCCTGCTCAACCTGTCGCTGGATCTCAACGGAGATGGCGATTTTGCAGCTCTCGCCCTTGGCGGGCTGTATAACCGGCTGAATGCGCCGGACCGGGCCATCACCGCTCTGGAGCGTGTGCCCGAGAGTTCACCGCTGAAGCGGGACGCGGAGATCCAGATCGGCCTCAACTTCAACGCCCTCGACAAGGTGGATGAGTCCCGCCAGCATCTTCAGGCCCTCATCGACAAGGACCCGGCTGATCTTGAGGCGATCATTGCGCTTGGTAATGTTCTGCGCTCCCGCGAGATGTTTGCAGAGGCCGAGGTGGTCTACACCAAAGGCATCGACACGGTGGACAAGCCCCAGCCGGAGCATTGGGGCCTTTATTACAACCGCGGCATTTGCCGCGAGCGGCTGAAGAAGTGGAACGAGGCGGAGGTCGATCTGCGCACGGCGCTGGAGCTTTACCCGGACCAGCCGCAGGTGCTGAATTATCTGGGCTATTCGCTCGTCGATCAGGGCATGAAGCTCGATGAAGCGATGCAGATGATCCAGACGGCCGTCCGCCTGCGCCCCAGCGACGGCTATATCGTCGACAGCCTGGGCTGGGCCTATTACAGGCTCGGCCGCTACGAGGAAGCCACGCGGGAACTGGAGCGTGCGGTCCAGCTGCGCCCGGCCGATCCGGTGATCAACGACCATCTGGGCGATGCCTACTGGAAGGTGGGGCGCCGTCTCGAGGCCCGGTTCCAGTGGAACCATGCCCGCGACCTCAACCCGACGCCGGAAGATCTTGTGAAGATCCTCGACAAGATCGAAAACGGCCTGCCCGACACCCCTGCGGCCGTCGAAGCCAGCGCCCCGCCGAAGAACGGCGGCTGATCCGGCCATGAGGGGGAACGGAACATCATCCGGCGCGGACACCGCGCCGGTTTTTTCCTGCCTTGCCAGAGCCAAGATCAATCTGGCCCTGCACATCACGGGGCGGCTGGAAGATGGCTATCACCTGCTGGACAGCTTCACCATCTTCGCTGAAACGGGCGACCGGCTGAGCCTGCGGACCGCGGCAAGCTCCTCCTTCACCGTCTCCGGCCCCTTTGCCGCCGCGCTGGAAGGCGGCGGCCCGGCGGACAGCAATCTCGTATTGCGCGCCATCGCCGCGCTGCAGAACGCGTCCGGCCAGTCTCTGCCACCCTTTGCCGTGCATCTGGAAAAGAACCTGCCGGTCGCCTCCGGCATCGGTGGCGGGTCGGCGGATGCGGCAGCGGCTCTGAGACTGGTCCAGGAGGCCACAGGCCTCGCGGTGCCTTCGGATGCGCTGCAATCCATCGCGCTGGATCTCGGGGCGGACGTGCCTGTCTGCCTGACCGGCCGGCCGGCCCGCATGTCCGGCATTGGTGAGACGCTTGCTCCGCTGCCCCCCCTGCCCCGCTGCGGCCTGGTGCTGGTCAATCCGGGCGTGGCGGTCAGCACGCCTGCCGTGTTCCGCGCGCTTCAACGCCGCGACAATCCGCCCCTGCCCGCGCTGCCTGAGGAATTCTCCAGCCGCGAAGATCTCATCCGCTGGCTGGACGGCACCCGCAACGACATGCAGGCCGCAGCCATCACCCTGTCACCGGTTATTGCCGATGTGCTGGCCGCGCTGGAAGCTCACCCGGCGGCGGAGTTCTGCCGCATGTCCGGCTCCGGCGCCACCTGCTTTGCCCTCTGCGCGCCGCAGGCAGCGGACGCACTGGCAGATGACCTGCGCCAGCGGCACCCCGGCTGGTGGATTGCAGCCAGCGAAGTGAGCGCCGGGTAAGGGGCCCGCCAGCGGACAACAGGTAAGTCATTCCCGCATTCTTTGCACCCGGAACAATCGTGACACTGGGCATGCAGCCAGCGTCATGCGATCAACCCCGGCCATCGCATGACGCTTGGGCATCCTAATTTATGACAGGGATATTAAAAATCTTGACATTTATATTCATATTTAGGATGTGATCCCTGAGAAAACTTTCAGGGGATCTTCATGTTTTCCAGATGGAACAAGCTGCCGGTCGCACTCGCGCTCGTTCTGGCCCAGCCGGTCAGCTCGATGGCGGATCAGATCACGATCACCGACCACGAAAACCGTGAGGTTGTGCTGGCAAAACCTGCCGAAAGGATCGCATCCATCCCGATCCCGATGGCATCGACGATCATCGCCATGGATGGCGGAACCTCGAAGCTGGTCGGGATGAACCCGACCGCAAAGTCGGCGATCGTCGAGGGTGTGCTCGGCAGGATATTCCCCGAAGCCAAGGACATCCCCTCCGGCATCACTGCGCCGAACTTCATTCCGAATGTCGAGGAACTGGCGGCCACCAATCCCGATCTGGTCATCCAGTGGGCAGACCGTGGCCCGGATCTGGTCGATCCGATCGTCAATGCCGGACTGACCGCGCTTCTGATCTCCTACGGAACCGAGGAAAAGACCAAGCAGTATCAGGCCATGGTGGCAACCGCGATGGGCAAGCCCGAACGGGCGGAGCTGATCAACGGCTGGCGCGATCAGGTGGCCGCCGAAATGGCAGCAAAGTCGAAGGACATCCCGGACGGGAACCGGCCGAAAGTGCTCTATCTCGGCCGTGCGCTCGAAACGCTGACCGCTTCCGGCGACAAGGGCAACTACAACGCCTTCTATATCAATCTGACCGGCGCGGCCTCGGCATCGGCCAATCTCGAAGGCCAGGGCACGACGATCAGCCCGGAGCAGATTGCCGAGTGGAACCCCGATGTCATTCTCCTGAACAGCTTCGAGGCAAGGCTTGGCGTCGACCGGGTCTATGAGGATCCGATCCTGTCGCTGACAAAAGCCGCTCAGGAAAAGCGCGTCTACAAGATGCCGCTTGGCGGCTACCGCTGGGATCCGCCAAACCAGGAAAGCCCGCTGACCTGGATGTGGCTCGGCAATCTGATGCATCCGGACATCTTCCAGTATGACCTGCGCAGCGAAATGAAGAAGGCTTACAGGACGCTCTACGGCTACGATCTGACCGAAGAGGACATCGACGGCATCCTGTGGATCGGCATGCAGGGCGATGCTGCCGGTTACGCCCAGTTCAGGGCGAAGTAAGATGACGATCGCCGCAGCTGAAAACCGGCGCGGAAGGCCGGCCGGCCTGCGGATCGGGGCGTTCGGGCTCATGGTTCTGGCGCTGTGCGCCAGCATGCTGTTCTCGATCGGCGCCGGACGCTTTTCCGTCGATCTGACGCGCATTGCCGAGATACTGGCGGCGGCGGCACTCAACCCCGGCGCGGCACCGGCCGAGATGGACGAGCGCATCGTCCTGCTCGTGCGTCTGCCGCGCGTGCTGCTGGCGGCGTTGTCAGGTGCCGCACTTGCCGTCGGCGGTGCGGCACTGCAAGGCGTGTTCCGCAATCCTCTGGTCTCGCCGCAGGTGCTCGGCATCAGCCAAGGCGCGGCCTTCGGCGGCGCACTTGCCATTCTGTTCGGCTATTCCGGCATGGTGCTGCTCGGCATGGCCTTCGTTCTGGGCCTGTCGGCGCTGGTTCTGGTCGGGCTTCTGGCCCGTATCAACGGCCGCACCGAGGTGATCACGGTGATCCTCGCCGGCATGATCATCGGGGCGCTGTTTGCAGCGCTGGTGTCCATCGTGCAGTTCGTTGCCGACCCCAATACTTCTCTGCCTGCCATCGTGTACTGGCTGATGGGGTCGTTCTCGACCGCCACCTGGCCGAGACTGTGGCTTGCCGTTCCGGGCATGGGCCTTGGCCTTGCCGCCGTCTGGCTGCTACGCTACCGGCTCAATCTTCTGGCGCTTGAAGAGCAGGAGGCCCGCTCGCTCGGCGTCAATCCCGACCGGGAACGCTGGTACATCTTCATCGCCATTTCGCTGATGACCGGCACCTCGGTGGCGGTGGCTGGCATCATCGGCTGGATCGGCCTCGTCGTGCCGCATGCAGCGCGCATCCTGGTCGGCGAAGACCATCGCGCGCTGATCCCGGCCTCGGCGCTGCTTGGTGCCGCCTATCTGACGCTGATTGACACCATGGCGCGCACGCTGACTGCAGCCGAGATCCCGCTTGGCGTCCTGACCGCTCTGGTGGGTGCCCCGGTGTTCGGCTACCTGCTGCGGCGCCATTTCAGGGAGACGAACCGCGCATGATCGGGCTTCACGATGCGTCCGTATCCTTCGGCGCCCGCACGCTGTTTTCCGGCATCACCTTCAACGTGCCCGTTGGCCGCTCCATGGCCGTCCTCGGCCCCAATGGCCGCGGCAAGACCACGCTTTTACGCGCCATGCTCGGCTTTCAGCCGTTGGCAAAAGGCAGCCGCAGCGCACCGAAAACTGCAGGCTACGTGCCGCAGCACGGCGCCTCGCAGGCAAAGCTGTCCGGCCTTGACGTGGTGATCATGGGCCGGGCCGCCCGGCTGGGCCTGTTCGGCCAGCCCTCCGCGGAGGATCACGCAGCAGCGGAAGAAGCACTGGCCGAGGTTGGTGCGTCCCATCTGGCCGGGCTTCGCTACGACCGCATGTCCGGCGGCCAGCGGCAGATGGTGCTGATCGCCCGCGCCATCGCCACCGGATCGCCCGCACTGATTTTCGATGAGCCGACCTCTGCCCTCGACCTCGGCAACCAGTCGCGCACGCTGGAGCTTCTCAACACGCTGCGGCTCCGCCGCGACAAGGCAATCCTCTTTACCACCCACGACCCGAACCATGCCCTTGCCGCAGCCGACGACGTTCTCCTGATGATGCCGGGCGGCCGCGAGATTCATGGCACCGTCGATGAGATGATCGAGCCCGGCAATCTCTCCGAACTCTACGGTGTCGCGATGCGATGGGTGGACATCACTGGACCTGCAGGCGAGATGCGCCGGGCAATCCTGCCGGCCTTTGCCGGAATAGAGGCCGCATGAGCACGATCTATCTGAAATCCGCCTATGACGCCCCCTCGGAGGCGGTGCTGGCGGCCGCAGCCGAAGGCCTGGTGACAATCGTCGGGCAACCGGAGCTGACTGCGGACATGCTTCTGGCGCACGAGGGCCTGATCACCGGCAATCAGCTCGACCAGAATGCCATGCTGGCGTTGAAGGACGGGCTCGCCGCCTTTCTCAATGCCGGCGGCCGCTGGTTCTTCAACGGCCATATGCTCCGCCCGCTGGTGGATGGCATGGCGCAGTACCGGCCAATCGAGGCGCCGAAACGAGCCGATTTCAACCTGTCGTCCGTCAACCCGCATCCGCTGTTTTCCGGTATCGAGCTCTCGAAGCTTGAGACCAACAAGGGTGTGGCGGGCTTTTACGGCAGAGGCTGCAATCCGATGCCCGAGGACGCGGTCGCGGTCAACGGGCTGGGCCCGGCAAACGTGCCGGTCGACTGGGTCTGGGCGCGGCCGGAAGGCGGTCGTATCTTCTCCCACGCCGGAAATGACCTCGGCTCCATAGGGCTGGAATGGGACCTCGCGGGCGAGTTGATGCGGCGGATCATCGGCTGGACTCAAGGCGGCACCTGCTTTGCCCCCTGGCCCGCCATACCGTCCGCACCGGCGGCCGATCTGCCGCTGGCAGAACCTGAGACCTACACCGGCATGCGCAATCAGCGCCGGACCGGACGGCGGCGCGTGGTCGCGCCCTCCTGTGGCACCTATTACCATATCCGCAGTCTGGAGGGCGCGCGCTACACTGATGTCTTCGATGTGATCTGTGCGCCCGAGCAACTCGGTGACGTCCTGCAGCCCGGCGATATTCTCTGGGTTCCGTGCCGCACGCCAGCGCAGCGGATGATCGCCCAGAAGTCCGTGCTTGCCCGCCACCTGGAGGCCGGCGGCACGGTGATTGCGCTTGGCGAGAGCCGGTCCGACCTGTGGCTGCCGGATGTCAGCTTCACCGGAACCCCGACGAACTGGTGGTGGTGGCTCGACCCGGCCGCCGATCTCGGCGTGCGCGTCACCGGGGCTGCTGCCAGCCATCCGCTGATGGCCGGGATCGGCAGCAAGGACGTGACATGGCATCTGCATGGCTGGTTCACGCCGCCGGATGGAGCCACCGTTCTTGCCCGCGACGGTGATGGCCGCGCCATTTTCTACGAGGACAAGGTCTCGACGCCCGGAACGATGATCCTTTCCTCACTCGACCCGATGTTTCACCATGGCTCGCATTTCATGCCCGCGACGACAAGCTTCCTCGACCGTTTCGTTCCCAACCTGAAAGCCCTTGCAGATGCCTGATTTCATTACTGTTCTGGACAACGGCCGTCCGCTTGGCTTCACCTTCGATGCCATCAACGCCTATCACGGCGGCGGCTTTCCCGGCGGCGTCGCCCACGCCCTGAAGGCGATGCAGGCAGCGTTTCCACGGCTCTCCGATACGCCGCTGGAGCGGCGCGAAGTCACGATCGTGACAGCCTTCTCCGGCCCCGGTGGGCACGATGCGCTGGAAATGGTGACCCGTGCACTGACCGGAGGACGGCTGACCGTCGACAAGGCGATTGGCGGCAAGGATGTCATCACCGATCACCCGGGGCCCTACGTCTTCCGCTTCAGCTATCGCGGGCGGACGGCAGAGGCCGTGATCAGGCCGGGGCATGTGAGGGAAGAATTCGTCACCCTGGGCGCCAAGAAAGACAAGACACCCGGCGAGATTGCCCGGCACGAGGAATTGAAGGCCGAAATGGCCAGCCGCCTGCTGCCGCTTGCTGCGGAAGACGTCTACGCCGTCAGCGTGTCGTAAGGCTCTGCCCGCCCACCGGTATCAATCTGCGGGCGGGCGGGGCTTCAAAGTTCACCAGCATATTGCTGAAATGACGGCCTTTTCCGGGTGAGCCTCAGCTCACCCGGGCGATGCAGAATTCGACGGCTTCGCGCAGGGCGTCCGTCAGCGGGCCCTGCGGCAGTTCATCGAGGGCGGCCATGGCACTGGCGCCATACTGGCGGGCGCGGACAATGGTTTCCTCGATGGCGCCGTGACGGCGCATCAGGGCAATGGCTTCTTCAAGATCGCCGTCGCGGATGTCGCCCTCTTCCAGGCAGCGCTTCCAGAAGGCGCGCTCACTGTCCGTGCCGCGCTCCAGAGACACGACGACCGGCAGGGTGATCTTGCCTTCGCGGAAATCATCGCCGACCTGCTTGCCTAGGTCGGCGCTCGACCCGCCGTAATCCAGCGCATCATCCACGAGCTGGAAGGCAAGGCCGAGATCCATGCCATAGCGGCGGGCGGCAGCACGCTGGGCCCCCTCGACACCGGCGATCACAGGCCCGACTTCGGCAGCAGCGGCAAAGAGCGCAGCGGTCTTCGCCTCGATCACCTTGAGGTACTGTGCCTCATTGGTGGAAATGTCCTTGGCCGCACCCAGCTGCATCACCTCGCCCTCGGCGATGATGGCAGAGGCTTCGGCGAGAATGCGCAGGGCTTCCAGCGAGCCCACGTCCACCATCATCTTGAAGGCCTGGCCGAGCAGATAGTCGCCGACGAGAACGCTGGCCTGATTGCCCCAGAGCTTGCGCGCCGCCAGCTTGCCCCGGCGCATGTCGCTCTCGTCCACCACGTCGTCATGCAGCAGCGTCGCCGTGTGCATGAACTCGACGCTGGCCGCGAGGATGACATGGCCCGTGCCGCGGTAGCCGAACATGTCCGCCATGGCGAGGGTCAGCATCGGCCGCAGGCGCTTGCCGCCCGAGTCGATCAGGTGCTTGGCAATCTCGGGGATAAGCTCGACATTCGAGCCCGCCTTGGACAGGATCAGATCGTTGACCTGCCCCATGCCGCCTGCCGTCAGATCGACGAGCGGCTGGATTGCGGGCTTGGCTTTCTTCAATTCGGGTGCGGAAGCGGCGACGGCTGCCAAAACACTCTCCCAAGGCTGGTTTTGGCGGACAATAGGTCGCCGAGCGTCCCCCCGCAAGGGATCAATCGTTTGACAAGGCAGTGAACAGTGTTGTTCACCACCGGAAAAGACGCATAAACCATATGTCTGCACTGCGCTCTATTCAGAGAGGGAAACCGGGATCATGGAAGAACTGCTGAAGACCAATGATCTGGTTCTCATTTCAGCTGTGGGAGCGATGTTTGACGAAGCCGGGATCGCGCATTTTGTCGCGGATGCCAACATGAGCATTCTGGAAGGCTCGCTCGCCATGATTCCCCGGCGAATCCTTGTCCCTGCCGATCAGATCACCGCCGCACGCCGCCTGATGCGCGACGCGGGCCTTGGCCATGAGCTGACACCGGAAGAAGGACGCTGACGTGACGAGCCCCGTCCCACCTGCCCCCGTCCCTTCGGCCCCTGGCCTTGCCGCCCTTGAGCTGCCGGAAGGCGTTGCCACCACACGTGATGCCTTTCTGGGCGGGCTTGTCACCGTCGAGCAGCCGGCGAAAGGCTTCCACCGTGCCGGCCTTGATGCGGTCTATCTGGCAGCCGCCCTGCCCGATGGCACAAAGGGCCATGTGGTGGATCTGGGCGCTGGCGTCGGCACGGCGGGCTTCTGTGCGGCAGCGCGCCTGCCGGATATTCGCGTCACTCTGGTAGAGATCGATCCGCTGGCCGCGCTTCTGGCCCGGCGCGGACTGACTGATTCCCTCAATAGTGCTTTTGCCCCCCGCGTGAGCGTGCTGGAGGCCGATATCACCGCCAAGGGCTCCCAGCGCCATGCGGCAGGGCTCACCCCTTGCATGGCCGATCACGTGATCATGAACCCGCCCTATTACCAGCCCGGCCAGTTCCGTGCCTCTCCCTCGGGCGAGCGGGCCAGCGCCCATGTGCTGGACGAGCGCGGGCTGGAGCCATGGGCGAAGACGGCAACCGACATCCTGCGCGAAGGCGGAACACTCACCGTCATCTTCCGTGCCGATGGCCTGCAGGAGCTGCTGGATGTGTTTCAGGGCCGGTTCGGTGCCATCGACATCATCCCCCTGCGCCCGCGCGCCGATGCTGCCGCCACCCGCATCCTGCTGCGCGCCATCCGCGCCAGCAAGGCGCCGCTGCGGCTGATGCCGGGCTTTGTCCTGCATGAGGGCGATGGCTCCGACTTTCTGCCGGAAGCCCGTGCCGTCATGCGTGACGGCAAGGGGCTGGGGATACAGCCGAGGCCCTGAAACGCCCTGACCGGCAGATTTGGGGTCAAGTTCTCCGGCCGCCGGAATCTCCCGGTAGATCTCGTGACAAGGATGCTTCACCAGCGCCCGGCAGGGATGGCGAAGCAGACCGGAGTTCATGAGAAATACCAGGGAGTAGAAGCTCATGTCTGAACTTGATCCGCTTACCCAGGCCCGCCAGCACATCGAGAAGCACCTCATCCTGAGGGCCTCGTCCGATGCTGCCTTCCGCGAGCTGCTGAAGAGCAACCCGCATGCGGCCATCAAGGAGCTGATCGGCAATGACCCGATCCCCTCCTACAAGATCACCGTGGTTGAAGAGGCCCCGGGCGAAGTCGTCCTCGTGCTGCCGCGCTCCATCGGGCAGGACGAATTGCCGGACGATCTGCTGGACTTTGCTTCCGGCGGCACCAGTTTCTCGGCCTTCATTCTCTACGGCCCCCCGTATTCGGATGGCGGCGGCTGCAAGAAGAAGTGATGAAGCCCCGACAGGGTTAGGCTCCACCTTCAAGAAGGTCCACGGCAGGGGAGAGGCCTGCCGTGGAAAGTGCCGGGGGCGGCGGTCCTAATGGATCAGGAACTCGCCCTTGGCATAGCGCACATCGCGCGGGCCGATCAGATCCTGATGCGCCAGACGCACCGAGTGGATGAAGGCCTGAATTTCCCGCTCCCAGAAAGCCAGGAAACGGCGCAGTTCCGGAAAATTCGGGGCCTTGTCCTCGGTTTGCCAGAGGAAACTCTGCAGAAGGGCGGGATGATCCGGCATCCTGTAGAGGATTTCAGCCGTCAGCAGCCCGTAGCCTGCCATCTGCTTGCGGAAGTCTTCGCTTGTGCCCATGGAACACCTCATGCCTTGACATCACCACGGCAAAAGTGTCGCGCCAGCGAAGTAAACGCGCAATTAAAAAACGAGTCTTCCTCATATTTTTCAATATGTTAGCAGCAGACTTCAGTGAGTGCTGCCAGCACCATCTGGGCTCTGGATGCTCTTCAGATAGGCGATGAAGGATGTCACATCCTGCGCTTCCAGCGCCACTTCCGGCATGTCCGGATGGCCTGTGACAATGCCCTCGGCAAGGCTTTCCGCCAGATCCTCGACCGGATAGCGCTGCCCGAGATCGCGGAAGGCCGGAGCGTCCGCATTGGGCGAGGCATCATCCACACCAACGGCATGGCAGGCCGCGCAAGCCTCTTTGGCGATCAGCTTGCCGCGCTCCACCTGCGCCGCCTCTGCGAGTGTCCCCTGCGCCTGCACCGCACCAGCGCTAGGTGCAGCGAACAGAATCACCGCCACGGCCGCAGCGCGCAGCCCTCGCGTGAAAAGCTTTGTCATGTCCCTCTCCCTCAAGGTTTCTGCGGGTCCGCAGCCGCATGCCCCGCAGATCGTCCACCCTCAGCGTCTCTTTGCGTGCCAGCCCCCCTTCAGCTTCGCAAGTCCGTCAAAACCCTCAGCCTCCGGTGCCAATGGCCAGCCGCGATACGTCAGCACGGAAATACGGCAAAAGGGGCTGTCGCTTGCCCGCAGCGCCTATATGTTAAGGACAACGACAAGACCTCCGGCCTTCAGGCCGGGCCGCACGTTCCGGGAGCCCTTCCGCATGACCACCGCCCGCACGCCCCTTCCCGATAGCATCGACGGCACCCTGGCGCTGCTGGATCAGGGCGGCTATGTCGCCGGCCGTGATCTGGCAACCGTGCTGCATCTGGCGCTGCGCATGAAGCGGCCGCTGTTTCTGGAAGGCGAGGCCGGCGTCGGCAAGACGGAGATTGCCAAGGTTCTGGCCGCCACCCTCGGCCGCAACCTCATCCGCCTGCAATGCTACGAAGGCCTCGACATCGCCTCTGCCGTCTATGAGTGGAACTATGCCGCGCAGATGGTGGAAATCCGCATTGCGGAAGCGGCCGGAGACACGGACCATGCGGACCTCTCCCGCTCCATCTTCAGCGAGCGTTTCCTGATCAAGCGCCCGGTGCTGCAAGCGCTGGAGCCCTCGCTCTCCGGCCCGCCCGTGTTCCTGATCGACGAGTTGGACCGCGCTGACGAAGCCTTCGAGGCCTTCCTGCTGGAGGTGCTGGCCGACAATCAGGTGACCGTGCCGGAGCTGGGCACCATCAGGGCGGAGGAGCCGCCCGTGGTGATCATCACCACCAACCGGACGCGCGAGATCCACGATGCCCTCAAGCGCCGCTGCCTCTATCACTGGGTCGATTATCCGGATGCAGAGCGGGAGCTGGCCATCGTGCGGCGCAAGGTGCCGGGCGCACCCGAACGGCTGACGGCGGAAATCGTCGCCTTTGTCCAGCGCCTGCGCGCAACGGAAGACCTGTTCAAGCAGCCGGGCGTTGCCGAAACCCTCGACTGGGCCACCGCCCTGACCGAACTGAACGAACTGGCGCTGGATCCGGACATGGCCAATGACACGCTGGGCGTTCTGCTGAAGTATCAGGACGATATCGAGCGGGTGCGAGGCTCGAAGCTGCGTCAGATGGTGGAGGAGATCCGCAATACCCTGCCCTCCACCCCGGCCGCCATGCCGAACGTCTGAGCGCAACGCCCATGACCACCCCTGCCGCCCCGCAAGCAGAACAGGCGTCCAGCCTTGATGGGCGCATGGTGGCGAATATCGTGCATTTCGCCCGCACCCTGCGCAAGGCAGGCCTTCCGGCTGGCCCGGCTTCCATCATTGACGCTGTGCGAGCGGTGGAGGTGAGCGGCATTGCCAGCCGCGAGGACTTCTACTGGACGCTTCATGCCGTCTTCGTTCACAAGCGCGAGCAGCGGGTGCTGTTTGACGAGGCTTTCCGCATCTACTGGCAGAGCCGGGGGCTCATCGAGAAGATGCTGGCCATCCTCTCCCCCGTCGCCCCGCCGCGCGGCACGCCGGAAAAGCCCAAGGCGGGACAGACCCGCGTCTCCCAGGCCTTCAAGGCCGCCCGCGAGCGCGAGCCGCGCGAGGAGCAGCCCGAGGTGGAGGTGGATGCCCGCTTCACCGTCTCCGGCCGCGAGCTGCTGCAATCGCGGGACTTTGCCCAGATGACGGCTGACGAGATCGAGACCGCGAAAGCGGCGCTCCGCGCCATGGCCATGCCGAAGGATACGATCCGCCGCCGCCGTCTCGCCCCTGCCCCGCGCGGGCGCATCGACCCGCGCCGCACGCTGGGCGCGACCCTGCGGACAGGCGGTGCCATCATCGATCTGAAGCACCGCAAGCCGCAGGAGAAGCGCCCGCCGCTCATCGCCCTGTGCGATATCTCGGGCTCCATGAGCCAGTATTCCCGCCTGCTCCTGCATTTCATGCATGCGCTGACGGAAACGCGGCCCGCCGTGCACACCTTCCTGTTCGGCACGCGCCTCACCAACGTCACCCGGCAGCTGCGCATGAAGGACCCGGACGAGGCGCTGGCGGCCTGTTCCGCCGGTGTGGCCGACTGGTCCGGCGGCACGCGCATTGCCACTGCCCTGCACGAGTTCAACCGCCTCTGGTCCCGCCGCGTGCTGTCGGGCGGGCCAACGGTGCTGCTGATCACCGACGGGCTGGAGCGGGACACGGACGAGGATCTGGCGCGGGAAATCTCCCGCCTGCACCGCTCCTGCCGGCGGCTGATCTGGCTCAATCCGCTGCTGCGGTTTGACGGGTTCGAAGCCAAGGCCAAGGGCATCCGGGCCATGCTGCCGCATGTGGACGAGTTCCGCGCCGCGCATTCGCTGGATGCCGTCGCTGACCTCGTGCGCACGCTGTCAGGCGAAAGCGCCGGGCCATCAGCTGCCTCCACCGACCCGCGCCACTGGCTGCGCAAGGCGGGCGGTTGATGCGCGCCAACCGCTATCATCATCTCGGCTGGCTGCAGGGCATCGAGCTTTACGAAGCCGATTTCAGCACCCAGACCTTCAGCCACCACGCCCATGAAGGCTTTGCCATCGGCGCGATTGCCGAAGGGGTGGGCGGCTATCTCTGCCGGGGCGAGCAGATGCTGCTGCCCGCCGGCTCCCTGTCGCTGATGAACCCGGAAGAGCCCCACACCGGCCACGCAGCGGCCGGCAGCGTGCGCTACAACATGGTCTATGCCAGCGAGGCCGCCGTGCGGACCCTGCTGGACCTCAAGGATCTGCGCGGCTTTGCCACCGTCGCCCCAAGGGACGAAGGCCTTCACCTGACGCAGGCGCTGAGCCGCCTTGCCCAGCGCGTCAATGCTCCCGCCGCCCCCGGCTGGCGGCTGGCCGTGGAAGAGGCCATGCAGGCCGTGCTCGGCCTTGCCTTCACCCGCCATGGCCGGGCCGCCCTCAGACCTGCCGGTCAGGAACCGGCAGCCGTGAAACGCGTGCGGGAGCGGATTGCGGAAGGCGTTGCCTCCGGGGATGATCTTTCGCTTGAGGGCCTTGCGGCCCTTGCCGGGGTGACGCCCTCCTACCTGATCCGCAGCTTCTCCCGCGCCACCGGCCTGACGCCCCATGCTATGGTTCTGCGCATGCGGACCAGACAGGCTCAGGCGCTGATCCTTGACGGCATGGCACCGGCGGATGCGGCGCTGGCGGCGGGCTTCTGCGACCAGAGCCACATGATCCGCCAGTTCCGCCGCCAGCTTGGCATCACGCCGGGCAGTCTCATCCGCCACTGATCCGTGCTCTTCACAGGCAGGCGGAAAGGTCAATTTCGTCCAAGACCCCAGTTTCCCAAGCATGGCATGGCTGCCGCAAAAGGAGCCGTGCCATGACTTTGAAACCCGTCATCATCCTGTCCACCAGCCTGCCGAAAGGATTGCAGGCCAACTTTGCTGCCATTCTGGGCATGAGCCTCGGACGGCTCCACCCCGATCTGATTGGCCCCGCCACACCGGACAGCGAAGGCCATCTGCTGGAAGGCATAACCCAGGTGGCCGTGCCCATTCTGGGAGCCCCTGCCGGGGATCTTCAAAGTCTCTTTGCCGCCGCAGAAAGCATGCCCGTCCGCCTTGCCTATATGCGTGCCGCCTTCGAGGCGCGGAACTATGCGGATTACACGGCGCGTATCGCCGCAGCCCCCCTGAAGGATCACGAGCCGCAGGCGATCCTTGTCGCCGGGCCGCGCAAGGCCGTTGACCGCCTCTGCGGCGCCCTGCCGCTGCTGAAGTGAGCCAGCCTTACGGCAGCGCGATCACCGGGGTGTTTTCACGCACGCGCTGGATCAGGTCGGCGATATGTTCGTTGTGCATGCGGATGCAGCCATAGGACACCGGGCGGCCGATGCTGCCGGGGCGGTTGGTGCCATGGATGGCAAACTCACCGCCTGCCAGCGTCATGGCGGCCACGCCCATCGGGTTGTTGGGCGCACCGCCCTCGATCCGGTCCGGCATATCCGGGAAATCGCGCTTCACCACCGCGGGCGGAATCCAGGCCGGGCGCAGATAGCGGCCCGTCACATAGGTGCGGCCGGTCCAGGCCTTGCCCTTCTTGCCGACCGCCACCGGATAGGCCAGCGCCTGCCCCTCACCCAGCACCAGATACAGCCGCCGCTCGCTATTGCGGATGACGATCGTGCCCGGAGCAAGCCCCTGCGATGCAAAGGCCACGCGCTCTGCACGGGCCTGCACCGGCGCGGCAAGAGCAAGACCCAGCAGGCCGCCACAGGCCGCCACAAGCAAAAGCGAACGCATGATCACGGCAATAGGGCGCATGAGTTCCCCCGGCACACCAGACTGGCACAAACGTTGGTGAGGCCGGACGCCGCACGGTCTCACCCGGCCAATCTAGCGCAGGTGCCGGTCAGAGGGCATTGCCCGGAGGCGCATTCTTAAAAGAGCGTTAACGCGGCAGGTCCGAGGGACGGAACCGGCCATCCTGCCAGCGGTACCAGGAAAGGCCCGCGCCTTCCCGGTCCCCATCGGGCAAGAACGAGACTGTGCCGCTGACCGTGTCAAAGCTGCCGGATTGAAGCGCTGCGGCCACGGGCGCAAAGTCGAAGCTGCCGGAAGCATCCGCAGCGGCTGCGAAGAGTTGCACAGCGGCGTAGCCATCCGTGGCATAAGGAGACGGCACCATGCCCGCAGCCCGCATGCGGCTGGCAATCTCCCGGGCTGGACTGTCCGGAACGGCAGCCGGATCGGCCATGAAAGCCACCTCGACACGGTTTGCCGCCTCGCCTGCGGCAGCGCCAAACTCCATCCCCATGGCCGCGTCGCCAGCCAGCACGGGCACTTGCATGTCCAAGGCGCTGAGGGCGGCGGCGAGATGCCCCGCATCTGTCGCATAGGCGCCCAGCACCACCACATCCAGCCGCTCCCCCTTGAGCGCCGAGGCCAGAGGCTTCAGGTCCCGTGCACCCGCATCAAATTCCCGCTCCAGCGCAGGAGAGAGCCCCTTTGCCTGCATCGCAGCCTTCACCCGGGCGGCAAAATCCTTGCCATAGGCGCTGCGGTCGGTGACGAGGCCGATGCGCTTGTCCGCAAACTCCTGAGCAAGACGCTCCGCGATGAAAGGCGCGGTGGCATCTTCGCGCGGCCCAAGCCGGAAGAAACCCGGCCCCGGCCGTGCTTCGGTCAGTTGCGGCAGCGCGGAAGCCACCGTGATCTGGATGCGCCCCGCCTCCGCATAAACGGGCGCTGCCGCCAGTGTGGCGCTGGAGCACAGATGCCCGATGACGAGCTGCACGCCCTTGCCGGTGAGCTGATTGGCCAGCGCCGTGGCCCGATCAGGGTCGCAGCGGTCATCGGCTTCCTCCAGCACCAGCTTTTCCCCACGCAGGCCACCGCTGGCGTTGATGTCCTCAACCGCCAGCCGCGCCCCGGCCAGGATCTGATCCCCCAATGGCGCAAACTGGCCGGAAAAGGCGGCGGCAACGGCAATGCGAATGTCCGCCTGTGCGGGAGCAGCCAGCACGCCGGTCAGCATACCGGCCATCACCAGTCCCGCAGCAAATGGCGCCAAGCTCTTGAACTGCCGCATAAATCCGTGCCTCATCACATACCGGCTTCCGTTTCTGCCCGCATCCTAACCAAGGCAGCAGCCGGATGCCACCTTGAACCGCGCCACAGGCATGCCCCTTTTCAACCGGCAGCAAAGCCTCCTAAGCTCGGAAGATATCCCCGGCGGCCAACGGCTGCTGCAACACAATGCAAGCACCGGAAGGAATAAGACCTTGCGCAATCTGATCACGGATGTTCCGGGCCTCAGCGTTGGATCGGCAGAAGATCCCGTCCTGAAGTCCGGCGTGACGGTGCTGCTGCCGGACGAACCGGCGGTGGCCTCCGTTGCCATTCACGGCGGCGCGCCGGGCACACGTGATACGGCCCTGCTGGAGCCGGACCAGACCGTGGAGAAGGTCGATGCGCTGGTGCTTTCCGGCGGATCGGCCTTCGGGCTTGATGCAGGCGCCGGTGTGCAGACCGGGCTTGCCGCCATGGGCCGCGGCTTTCAGGTCGGCCCGGTGCGCGTGCCGATCGTGCCTGGCGCCATTCTGTTTGACCTGATGAATGGCGGGGACAAGAACTGGGGAGACTACGCTCCCTACCGCGAGCTTGGCCGCGCCGCCCTCGAGGCAGCGGGGCTGGACTTCTCGCTCGGCAGCCATGGCGCCGGATGCGGTACCACCACCGCCAATCTCAAAGGCGGGCTCGGCTCCGCCTCCCTGCGCCTGTCCAGCGGCGCCACCGTCGGCGCGCTGGTGGCCGTCAATGCGCTTGGCCGGGCCACCATGGGCGATGGCCCGCATTTCTGGGCAGCGCCTTTCGAGCGGGGCGATGAATTCGGCGGCCTCGGACTGCCCTTCCCCCTCCCCGCCGACACAGCCGTGCCGCGCACCAAATTCGATGCCCTGCGCGCCGGTGCCAACACGACGATCGCCATTGTGGCCACCGATGCCATCCTGACCAAGGCAGAAGCCAAACGGCTGGCTGTCATGGCCCATGACGGCCTTGCCCGCGCCCTCTGGCCTGCACACACGCCGATGGACGGGGATCTCGTCTTTGCGCTCTCTACCAGCCGCCACAGGCTGGCAGAACCCTTGGCGGACATGATCGAACTGGGTGCCGCCGCCGCCTCCACCCTCGCCCGTGCCATTGCCCGCGGCGTTTATCACGCCGCCCCGGCCAAGGGCGATACGCTGCCTGCCTGGCGGGAGCTTTATGGCGAGGGAAAATGACGCCCGGGAGGCTGGCCAGGCTCAGGCCACGGCCAGTCCGCACATGATGCCGGAGGTTTCCTCTGCCGCAGCGGGGTGGTGCCAGAGATAGCCCTGACCGAAACGGCAGTTCATGGAGGCGAGCTTGCGGGCCACGTCCTCGGTTTCAATGCCTTCAGCCGTGGTCTCCAGGCCAAGACCATGGGCCATGGCCAGAATCGTCCGCACCAGGATTTCCTGCTGCGGGTCACTGCAAATGCCGTTCATGAAGGACCGGTCGATCTTGAGGGCCGTGATCGGGAAGCGGTGCAGATAGCTGAGTGCGGAATAGCCCGTGCCGAAATCATCGATGGCAATGCCGATGCCCATGGCCGCGATCTGCTCCAGCGTCTCATGCACACCGCCGCCCTCCCCCAGCAGCAGGCTTTCAGTGATCTCCAGTTCCAGCCATTCCGGCTGGCAGCCGGTGGCGGCAAGGCAGTCACGCAGCCGGATCAGAAAGTCGCCATTCATCAGCTGGCGCGGCGACACGTTGACTGCGATGACCATGGCCCGCGCAGACGCATGATTGACCTGAACCGCGAACTTGCAGGCCTCGCGCAGCATCATGTTGCCGATGGCAATGATCTGGCCGGTTTCCTCAGCCACCGGAATGAACTCAGCCGGGTTGATGTTGCCAAAACACGGATGAACCCATCGGCACAGCGCCTCTGCCCCTGCCGGATAACCAGTGGCCAAATCCATCTTCAATTGGAAGGCAGCTTTGAACTCGCCGCGCTTGAGCGCGCCATTCATCATGGTCTCAAGCTTGAAGCGCTTCTCGATGGTTTCGCCCATCTGTGTCCTGTAAGCGCACGCGCAATTGCCGCCAGCCTGCTTCGCATCGTAAAGGGCAAGATCGGCAAAGCGGAACAGCGCCGGAGCACTGGCACTGTCGCCGGGACCGGCGGCCACGCCGGTGCTGACAGACACCTGAAGCACCGCGTCCTCAACCATCATGGGCTGGCGCATGGCCTCAACAAGCCGATGTGCCTGAGCCATTGCCTCGTCAACGTCCGGCAGGTCAGGCAGAACCACGAAGAACTCATCGCCGGCGAGCCGTCCGATGAAGGCGCGCGCGCAGACCGCACTCTCGATCCGCCGCGCTGTCTGGATCAGGACCGCATCTCCTGCCGCATGGCCCATGGTGTCGTTGATCGTCTTGAACCGGTCAAGATCCACCACGATCAGGGCACAATGGGTGCCATCTGCCGCTGCGCGGTCCAGCTCGCACTGCAGCCGGTCCTGAAAGGAGGCGCGATTGGCAAGGCCGGTCAGACTGTCGGAGAAGGCCAGTTCCTGCAGCTTTCCGTGCAGCGCGTGGCGCTCCTGCTCATAGGACACGAAGGTGCGCATGGCCGCCGCCATCTGGCCGATTTCGTCGGCGCGTCCGGTGTCCTCAACGGTCACATGCGTGTCGCCGTCCGCCAGTTGCTTCATATTGGCCGTCAATCGCAGCACCGGACCGGTGATACTGCCGACGATGGCATTGACCCAGAGCAGCAGGAGCACTCCAACCGCCCCGAAAATCAAGGCGAAGCGCAGCAGATGGTTCCAGAAGGAGGTGTTCACGTCGTCCAGATAGACCGCAGAGGAAATGACCCATCCCCACGGGGCAAAATGCTCCGACCACGCGGCCTTTGGCCTGCCGCGGGTGGTGACCCCATCCAGTGTTCTTGCGCCCTTGTAATAGGTGACGCCGCCCCCGTTCAGGCCGTTGCGGATCATATCCTGGGTGTGGCGGGAGCCCCAGGCGCTGGTGCCTTCTTCAGCCACCGTATTGCTGACCACCCGGTTTCCGGTCTCATCAAAGACGAAGACGCGCGCACCGCCATTGAAGATCATCGCCCGGATGGCATCGCGTGCCTTGTCCTTGGCAGCATCCTCGCTCAGCGTCCCATCCTGCGCCAGCCGGTAGCTTTCTTCCGTAATGGAGCGGGCGGACTCGACGAGCGCGCGCACCTTTTCCACGTGGCCGCGCTCCAACTCACCCCGCAGGATGACCAGATTGGTGGTCACCACGAGAACGACGAAGGCTGCCATGATCCAGACAGGCAGAAGAACCTTGTTCCTGACACTCCACTGGCCGAGGTTCATTTAACAACCCTACGAAAACCTTTAAAGGCACACTGAAGCAAAGGCATTAAACTCAAATTAATACAGGAAAAATCATACAAGGAACGCATGAAGCAATATCAAACCGGAGAAATTCATTAAAATTGAACGTTAGGTCATCCAAAAGAAAACAATCAATAATTGCAACATCAAATACCTTATTTAATCTACTGGTTTTCCCGTATCCTGCTGAACACCATCCCGATTTAACGTCAGAAACCAGCGGTCCAGACGCCGGTGCGCCTTCCAGGAGGCCCGGACGCAACGGCGCATGTGCTGGATCTGCAGGAGACTGCGTTCGATCGTCTCGACATGTTCGCCTGCCAGGCTTGCGCGGGACAGGAGAGAAGCCTTCGTCAACTGGTAAAGTGTCTCGGTTTCAGTCATCGCCGCTTCAACCATTTCGGGCGGGAGCGGGTTCTCCCGGGAAGGCTGTCCTGCGGTCAGGGCTTTCAGTGCTGACTGGCGCATGCGCTCCACGTCCTGACGGGCCTCTCCCTCCGGCTCCAACGCGGCGACGGAGACGGCTGCCGCCGAGAACTGCGCAACTTCCTCCAGATGCTGCACCCCGCGGATGACATCGGGAATGGCCTCGGAGACTGCTTGCGGCATCGCCTCCTTGTTCATGTGCTCGATAAAGCTGCGGATGGCCCGGCCAAGCGCGAGACTGCCGGTCAGGCGTGCGTCAAGCTCGCCGGTGGCCACGCGCGGTTCAGCCAGACAATCGCGTGCGAAGGCATGCGTGATGCCGGACAGCCTGTCCGTCTCCAGCAGCAGTCCGCGCAAGGCCAGTTGGGGAACCGGACGCAAGGTCGGGTCGAGAAACTCCGGACGGCCGATCTTCTCCTGCGCATTGACGAAACGGTGCTCCAGCCAGTTCACCAGTTTGCCGGTCAGAGGCCAGATCAGGATCAGGCCCATGCAATTGAACAGGGTATGGAAGACAGCCAGCACCAGGGCGATATCGGCAGCACCTGAATCACTTCCTGACACATCTGCCGCAAGCCATTGAGCCAGCTGCAATAATGGATAAAGCAGAACAAGCGCGGCGCAGGCCGTCAGGCCGTTGAAGGCAATATGGGCGGCAGCCACCCGGCGGGCGGGCGGCGTTGCCGAGAGGGCTGCAAATCCGGCCGTGGATGTGGTGCCGATATTGGTGCCGATGACGGCGGCAGCGCCAAGGAACACCGGCAGCCCCGCGCCCGCACTCGACGTCAGCACAAGCGCCATGGCGGCACTGGAGGACTGGGTCAGAAGCGTGAGGCCAATGCCCACGGCCACAAACACGGGAATACCGAGCAGCGGCGACTGGGCAAGGCTGGACAGGGCCGCAGGCACAGCCACGTCACCAAAGGCTTGCTGCAGGAAACCGATACCGAGGAAAAAGGCCCCGAACCCGGCCACCGCCTGACCAAGCCCGGAGAGCCGGCCGCGTGAGCCGGCCGCAACCCGGATGACCATCCCCGCCCCCAGCAGCGGCAGGGCCAGACTGACGATATCCAGCTTGAAGCCAAGCGTTGCCACCAGCCAGCCGGTCATGGTGGTGCCGATGTTGGTGCCGAAGATGACCCAGACAGACTGGGCCAGCGACAGAAGACCGGCGTTGACGAAGCCGATGGTCGCAACGGTGACAGCAGTGGACGACTGAACGATCGCCGTTACGGCAATGCCGGCAAGAACGCCCCGCCAGGGTGCGCCGGTGGCGCTGCGCAACAGCCCCTCAAGCGCCTTTCCGGCCGCCAGCTTGAGGCCGTCGGTCATCATCCACATACCGGCGAGAAACAGGCCGGTTCCGCCGAGCAGCAGCGCGATCATGATGAATAACCGCCACGAAAGCAGCCCGCGTGAGCACGCCCCCCGGCCGCAGGGAAGAGCCTTTGATTACGGATGATGACAATCCTCCTGTCATGCTTCTGTATGACGAAGCATGACATTGCCATATCCGGAGATTGGACGCACGTGCAGCCGGAAAGACACCTATGCCGCTGCGTGACAGGGGCAACTGTATCAGATGATCGCGTGCCTCACCCTGGCAGAGACCCATTCGGAGACCACAACGGTCGCCAGGATCACGAGAATGATGAGCATGACCTGAGGCCAGGCGAGAACATTCAGACTGGCCTGAAGCTGAGCACCGATACCCCCCGCCCCGACCAGGCCGAGGATCGCACTTTCTCGGATGTTGATGTCCCAGCGGAAGACGGAAATGCCATAGAAAGCCGGCAGGACCTGCGGCACGATCCCGTAATTGAGGATTTGTGCCTGGCTGGCGCCGGTGGCGGTGATGGCCTCGATCTGCGCCTGATCCGTTTCCTCAATCGCTTCATAAAGCAGCTTGCCAATGAAGCCGACCGAGCGGAAGGCGATGGCGAGGATCCCCGCCAGCAGGCCCGGTCCGAGGATGGAGACCAGCAGAAGGGCCCAGATCAGGGAGTTGATCGAGCGGGACGCTACAATGCAGAACAAGGCGAAAGGCCTGAGCAGCAGGCGCGACGGGGTGGTGTTATGCGCGGCCAGAAAGGCAAGCGGCACGGCAATCAAGATGCCCAGAAGCGTGCCCAGCGTCGCAATGTTGATCGTGTCCCAGAGCGGTGCCCACAACTTCTCCATATAGGACCAGCGCGGCGGCAGGGCGCGGCCGATCAGGTCCCCGGCCGCATTGGGCGCATCATAGACAAACAGCCACATGGTGCGCGCTGTCATGGTGTTCCAGCACCAGACAAACAGCGCCACGACGAAAACCCAGAACACCCATAGGGCGAGTTGGGTCTTTGGCGTGCGGTGACGCCAGATCTGCGTGCCGGTCATTTCAGCAGCCTCCGCAGATGGCCGGAGCCATATTCAGCCACCATCACAATGGCAATGATGATGAGCAGGATCGCGCCGGCGCTGTCATATTCATAGCGGTTGAGCGCCGTATTCAGCGTTCCGCCGATCCCCCCTGCGCCGACAATCCCGATCACCGCGCTCTCGCGGAAATTGATATCGAAGCGGTAAAGGCTGAGCCCGATGAGGCGCGGCATCACCTGCGGCTGGATCGCGTAATTGATCAGTTGCAACCAGCTTGCACCGGTCGCGCGGATGGCTTCGGCCTGCGCCTCATCGATATCCTCGATGTCCTCGGCGAGAAGCTTGGCGATGAAGCCGATCGTCGCAAAGGTCAGCGTCAGAAAGCCGGCAAAGGCGCCGAACCCGAACAGGGCGACGAAGAAGATCGCCACGATGATTTCCTGCAAGGCGCGGCTTGCAGCAATGATGCTGCGGCAGATCGCATAGATCCAGGCAGGCGAGACATTGCGCGCGGCCCCAATCCCGATGGGAACGGAAATGAGAATGCCCACCACGGTCGAGGTGAAGGTCATCGTCAGGCTTTCCATCAGCCCGGCCGATATATCGCGCCAGCGGGAGGTGAAATCCGGCTGCAGGAAGCCGCCGATGAACCGCAGGCCGCGCTCCCAGCCTTCGGCCATGCGGGTCCAGTTCACATCGACGCTGCCGATGGCCAGCACCAGATAGGCCACTGCACCAACCGCCAGCAACACGCGCCAGTGGCGCGACTTGATCATCTGGGGCGGGCGCCGCCAGCTCGTGGGATAGCTGGTCATATCACTGGCACCGGACACTAGAGCGCCCCCAGCATTTTTTCGGTTTGCACACGCTCGTCAGCCTCGGCCTGAGCATCCTCGGCCGCGCCCTTGCGCATGGCTGTCCAGTCTTCGGCGCCGTAAATCCGCGTCAGAACCTCTTCTGTCAGACCGGCCGGAGGGCCATCAAACACCACGCGCCCAGCCTGCAGGCCGATGATGCGGTCAGTAAACTGCTGCGCCAGCACCACGTCGTGGATGTTGATGATGGCCGGAAGGCCGCTCTCGCGGCAAATCTCGACGATGAGCCGCATGATCTGACGGCTTGTCTTGGGGTCGAGGCTCGCCGTTGGCTCATCGATCAGCAGCAGTTCAGGCTCTTGTTCAAGCGCCCGGGCAATGCCGACGCGCTGGCGCTGGCCGCCCGACAGGGCATCGGCACGCTTGTTCACATGGGCGGAAAGGCCGACCCGGTCCAGCAGCCGGAAGGCGCGCTGGATGTCCTCGGGCGGAAAGCGGCGCGTGAAGGAGCGCCAGAAGGGCACATAGCCCAGCCGTCCCGACAGCACGTTTTCCATCACCGTCAGGCGCTCCACCAGCGCGTATTCCTGAAAGATCATGCCGATCCGCCGCCGCGCCCGGCGCAAATCACCCGCCCCAAGGGCCGTAATATCGAGCCCGTTCAGCAGCACCTTGCCAGAAGTCGGCTGGACCAGCCGGTTGATGCAGCGGATCAAGGTGGACTTTCCAGCCCCTGATGGTCCGATCAACCCGGCAACCTGTCCCTTTGGCAAATCGAAGGAGACATCCGTCAGGGCCTTGTCGCCGGTCTTGTAGGTTTTGGTCAGCGACTGGATGTGCAGCATGGGTGGCCTTCTCAAAACGGACAGGCGGGGTCATCCCCGCCTGTCTTGTGCATTTCAGGAAAGATCAGTTGCAGGTGTACTGAACGCCCATGGCCGCATCGATTTCACGCACCACCGACCAGTATTCCTTGAAGGTGATGGGGATGAACTGTGCTTCACCAGACTTGGAGAATTCCTTTTCCAGCGAGGAGCCGGCCCAGTTGAAGCTGAAGAAGGCTTCGCGGATCTTCTCCTGCAGTTCCGGCGTCAGGTTATGCGCCGTGCCATAACCGGTGGTCGGGAACGTGTCGGACTTGTAGATCGTGACAATCTGCTCGGGCTTGATCACTTCGCGCTGGATCATGCGGGACATGACCGAGTTTGCGATCGCAGCAGCGTCGTAGTCCTTGTTCGCCACACCGAGGATCGAGTTGTCATGGGCGCCGGAGAAGGCCGGCGTGAAGTCACGGCCAGCTTCCATGCCATATTGCGCCTTCATCAGGGCGGAAGGCGCCTTGAAGCCGGAGTTCGAGGTTTCAGACGTGAAAGCCATCGTGCGGCCCTTGATGTCTTCCACCTTCTCGATGCCCGAACCCGGATAGGTGATGAATTCCATCTCATAGCCGAAGGAGCCATCGGCCTTGGCCATCATCGCAAAGGGACGGAAGCCTGCGCAGGCAATCGCCAGCGGGTTGGAGCCGGTGTTGAAGCCTGCGACATGCAGGCGGCCGGCGCGCATTGCCTCGATCTGGGCTGCATTGGACTGAACCGGGAAGAACTGCACCGGCTTGCCGGTGACCGCTTCCATGTGCGCCAGGAAATCCGACCAGGCTTCGGCGTAGACGGCCGGATCCTCGACAGGGGTATAGGCGAAGATCAGCTGCGCCGGATCGACAAGCTGAGCAGGGTCAGACGGAACATCTGCAACCATGTCACCATCAGCGTCGGTGTAGCGAGTGTCCAGCTTGAACTCAGCCTGAGCAGCCGTGGCAGCAAGGATCATTGCGGCGGAGAGCAGAAGATGTTTCATGGATCATCCTTTCCTGACGTTTGGTCACCTGTACGTTCGGGGTATTGCAAGTTTGTGACACGTACATTTCAGGCAGATGACATTGCTCCGGCACCGGCTTATCCGGAGCCAAAACTGACCGAATTCAGGATGGACTTTCGGGATACACTTACCGGCTTATACCAAGGCTCTGAGATGCTGGCGCATCACGCCTCGAAATGCTCAAACATCGCACGGGCTTGACTAAATCCCGATGAGGCAGGCTCATCAGGGATTGGGTGTTGCGGCTTTATCCGCCATCATCCTCCCCATGACCGAACAGGACGGATGCGATCACGGAGCCATCCATGCGTCCGACCGTGCAAAGGCCCACCGGCTCAGTGTCTTGCCGCGAACACAGACGGATACGCAGGGTTTCGCCCTGGTCGATATTGCCCGTGAACAGCACCACATGCGGCCTCTCGAAGCGCAAAGCTGCGGCCTCTGCCCCTTCCCACTGCCAGAAGGCCCGCGCTGCCGCTGCCAGAAACTCGGCAAAATAGAACAGCCCCGCGCCGTTGAACTCTTCAAGCGGGCATGGCTGAAACAGGGTTTCATTCCAGCAAGGCAGCGCGGCGGTATCGAGTGTCCGCAACAGACCGGCGGCCCCGGCAAGGCGGCTCGGCCTGACAGACCCGCTGACATTGGCGTTGCGGAGCATGGAGCGGCGGACCGAGCGGTTTGTCCCGGAAGTGCGCGCAACGAATGCGGACTGCAGAACCACGGCTCCTGCAGGCACCCCGTCCACACACAAGGTGAAGAGGCTTTCGCATCTGGCATGCGAGACCGGGTAGAGGTTTGCATTGATCGACAGAACCGCGTTGGCCCTTGCCTGCGAGAACCGGACATTGCAGCTCAGGGCCGAAATGGCCGCATAGGCCTCCTGCCCGTCCGGTGTGCGGAAATCCGCATTGTCCATACCGAGATCGCGCCCAAGCATCAGCCAGTGGCGGTGCGCCAGCTCCTTCAAAAGCCAGGTGCGCGAAAGACCGGAGGGCGTGAGATGCGGCATGCCCAGAAGGATCTCCGGGCACAGCCCCCTGTCCAGCAGGGAGGACTGAGGCAGGCTGGAAGCAGCACTGCCATCACTCATACCGGGCAATGCAGCCCGCACCGTCTGCAAGGAAAAGACTGTCAAAGGCCCCGGCCTCCAGCCTGTGCGGCACGCGGTGCGGCGTCGTGCAGCCCCCTGTTCCTCAGGAAGCCCGTGAGCTGCCCGGCGACATAGTCGGCATCCTGCGCGATGCTGAGGAAACGGCCTGATCCCCAGGTCCACAGCCAGGGCAGTCCCAGCACATAAACGCCCGGCACCCCGGTGACGCCGCGCCGCTGGACCGGATAGCCGGTGCCGTCGAAGATGGGAACTGCGGCATAGGACCAGTCCGGTGTGAAGCCCGTGGCCCAGATGATGCTGGTGATGCCTGCGCCATCCAGATCAAGCTCCGCCACCTCCTGCGCCGGCTCCCACAGCGGCACATAGACACTGGCCGGCGGGGCGGTGATGTTGTTCCGGGCAATATGCTGATCGATCAGGGCATTGATGCCGTTATAGACCCGGTCTGCCTCATCGAGGTTCCGGCGCAGGTTCTGCCGGAACTGCATCGTCGCACCCTTCGCCGTTTCGAAGCGGCCATAGAGCTTCATGCCTTCCAGGGCAAATTTCCGCAGGTCGATATCGCGCCCGCCATCACGGCCGGTCAGGTAATGGTTGGTGTCATGCTTCTTCTTCGTCATTCCGTCATGTTCGACGGTAATGCCGTATTGTCCGATGTCTGTCAGCCAGTCGACCACATCGCGCCCCCGGTAGAACCGGGCACAGCGCGGTGCATTGCCTGTCACCAGATGCACCTGGCGGCCGGCCAGATGCAGATCTTCTGCAATCTGGCAGCCCGACTGGCCCGAGCCAACCACCATGACGCCGCCATCCGGCAGGCTCTCCGGGTTGCGGTAATCAGCGGTATGGATCTGCAGGATGTGATCCGGCAGACGTTCCGCCGCGCGCGGGATGAAACGGTCAGCATAAAGGCTGGTCGCAAGGATCACCGCATCGGCAGTGACCACCCCCTTGCTCGTCTCAACGCGGAAGCCGGAAGGCATCTGCTCGACCAGAGACACCGCGGTATGCTCGAAGATAGGGGCATTCACCTTGGCCTTGAAGCGTTCCAGATAGTCGAGGATCTCCTCCTTGACCATGAAGCCGCCCGGATTTGGCCCGTCGTAAGGGTGGTCCGGCAACTGGCACTGATAGTTGGGGGTCACCAGACAGAAGGCATCCCAGCGCTCGTCCTGCCACTTGTGGGCGGCCGTTTTCCGCTCAAAGACGGCGTGATCGACGCCGGCGCGGGACAGGTAGTAGCTGGCGGACAGGCCCGCCTGCCCCCCTCCGACGATCACGGCGCTGTAGTGGCTTTGCAGGGATGGGGTGCTCATGACTGGACCTCTCAAAGGATGAATTGCCTGACCGCGACACAGGCGGCCGGGGTGTTGAAGAGAGCGGCGCGCTGTTCGATGCGGGCGAGCTGCCCCAGCGCCAGCGAACAGGCAAAGCCGTAGCGAAGCTTGACCCTGTCGCTGGCAAGGGTCAGCGCCTTACGGCTGCGGGACAGAAACTCATCGAGCGGATAGGTCTGCCCCTCCTCGAAAAAATCGCGGATGACAAGGGAGGGCGAATAGCACTCCTCCTGCGAGCCATCCGGCCAGACGACGACGAAGCGCATTTCAGGCATTTGCGGGCTCCCTCTCTGCAAGTGAGGCCAGATAGACCGGCAGATGGGCAACAGCCGCCCTGTGCCAGTCATGCGCAGCGGCAACGGTGAAGCCTGCAGCGGTGCAATGCGCCGCCACTTCCGGGCGCAGGGCCGTGAGCATGGCCCCGGCAATGGAGGACGGGCTGTGCGGGTCGCACCAGAGTGCGACGGCCTCCGGCACGTATTCGGTGAAAGGGGAAATGGCAGACAGAACCACCGGCAGTCCGCTGGCCATCGCTTCCAGCACGGCAAGGCCGAAGCCCTCCTTGACCGAGGCAAAAACCAGGGCATCGGCCATCCGGTAAAGCTGAGGCATATCCTCGTCCGCAACGGCGCCAATCATGTGGACCGCGCCCGAAAGCTCAGGCCGGGCCGCCAGCGCAGCCTTGAAGGCGGCCTGGTAATCATGGTGGTCGAGCAGGGAAACGCCGCCGGCGATCACCAGCCGGGCCGATGGCAGAACCGCGCGCGCTTCGGCAAAGGCCAGCAGGATGTTGAGCGTGTTCTTGCGCGCTTCCACTCCGCCGATGGCAAGAAAGACCGGGCCGCCCCCGGATACTCCGAGCCCTGCAGCAAGCCTGTCGCCATCATCAGCCGCCCTGCCCGGCCTGAAGCGCTGGCAATCGACGCCGTTGCCGGTGCAGGTGCAGGTGGCGCTGAGCCCCCGGCGGGCCAGATCATCCGTCCAGTGCCGGCTGACGGTGAAAAGCGCATCGGCCGCCGCAATGGAGCGGGCCTGCAGCGCCATCAGCCTCGGATCGGCAAATTCGTCAAGATGATGCACCGTGCGCAGGAACCCGGCAATCTGGCCGCAGGCTGCCAGATCCGCCAGAGCATTGCCGGAAATACCGTCATGGGCATGAAACAGGTCAAAACCATCAGTGCCGCGCTGCCGGAAGAAAGCGGTGTAGTCGCGGATGCGCTGTTTCACCATATCCGTCATGCCCGCAGGCGCCTGCGGCACCGCAAAGGCCTCCGCGCGGACCTTCGGCTGGCGGAAAAAGCCTTTTCCGGAAGCATCGGGAGCAAACAGCGTGACCTGATGACCCAGAGCGGCCAGGGCCTCGGACACCTGCATGGCATGAACCACCCCGCCGCGCGGGTTGGTTGAATGGGTCAGCATGGCAATGCGCAGGCTGCGGCTCATACGGCGGCCTCCGCTTGCCTGAACTGCATCAACGGCTCGGTGGCATAATCGCGGATGATGGCCGAGTCCGCAGACGAATGAACGCTCACGTCTGTTCCGTGCCTGACCTCGCCGATCACCGCAGCAGTGAGATCACGGCTTGCGAAGAGACCGAGAACGTCCGTCACATGCGGACCGGGAACGGACAGCAGAAAACCGAAACTCGGGAAGGTGGCGAGCCAGCGCTCCAGGGCAATGCCCGGCGGAACCGGAATGGTCTCAAGATCAAGGCTGATGCCAACGCCGGAACATTCCGCCAGCATGATCGCCGTGCCGGCAATGCCGCCCTGACTGATATCCTTGGCCGCCCGCGACCAGCCCGCCTCCGCGATCTGCGGCAGCAGGTCGAGATCGGCCCGCAGCCGCTGTGCCGGGGCACCGGTTGCCGCCTCCCAGTTGTTGAACGGTTCCCGGTAGCGGCCACGATGGTCCACAACGGCCACCAGATGCTCTCCCGGCCTTGCATCAAAACTGGTGAGCAGGCAGCTGGCCCGGCCGAGGACGGCTGCCGCGAGCTGCGTGCGGTCCGCCGTCAGATTGGTATGGCCACCGGCAACCGGCACGCCATAGACCTCCGAGGCCGCCTTCATGCCCGCCAGAACCTGACTGGCCCCGGCCTCATTCTGTGCCCAGAGCGCATCCACCACGGCAACCGGCCGTCCGCCCATGGCCGCAATGTCGGACAGGTTCACCATGATGCTGCACCAGCCGGCAAACCAGGGATCCCCGGCGACGAACTCGTTCATGAAGCCTTCGATGGCCAGGAGCAGATAGCCGCTGCCATCGGCAATGGCCGCACAGTCATCGCCCAAGGCAACGGGGCCGCCTGCAAGGTTCAGCTGCTGCGCCGCAACGGCAATATCCCGCTTGGCGGCAATCCCCCGGCTGGAGCGCAAGGCCTTGACGATCTGGTCAAACTCTTCTGCCCTCATCATCACGCCGCCTTTCTCGGCAGCGCCGTAAAGCCGGCCTGAGGCGTGTAGCAGGGCGGATAATGCTCAAGATCCGCCTGCATGCGCAGGTGCGGCTTGCCGTGAAGTTCCACCTCCTCCAGCACCCTCCAGCGCAGGCGGCGGAAGAGAAGCCCGTTCTGTTCCTGCACATGGGCAAGAAACGTATGGGCGCCCATGGCATGGGCGGAGGAGACTGCAAGCCGGATCAGGGAAGCCCCCAGAGCACCAACCTTACGGTAATCCGGATGGACCGCCAGCCGCGAGCCCCACCACACGCCGGGCTGCTCTTCATGGATGCGCACGGTGCCTGCAACCGCATCAGCCACCACGCCCAGCATCGCCAGCGCCACGATGGGAATTGCGGTCTCGTCGATGGCATCACGGTCACTGCCGCGAAAGATCCGCTGCTCCTTGCAGAACACCGTCTGACGCAGCGCATGGGCATGCTCCCGCTCCCAGGAGCAGGTGGCAAACTTCACCTGATATTCAGCGGCCCGGAAGGCCTGAACCGGCTCGATCATCATGCCGTCAGCCTCCGCTCATAAGTGGACAGCGCCGAGCAGGCCCCGCATTTGCCGCAGCCGGCCTTGATGTCCACGGCCTTCAGCCCGCTCGTCACCAGCATTTCCGCCAGAGGCTGGAGAATTGCATGCATGAACGCCGCAGACGGCGCCGGATGGCTTTCCAGCGGGGTGCCGGAGATCGGCACGAAGGGAACAACGAAGGGATAGACACCCAGCGCAGTCAGTTTCCCGCAAATGTCCAGAATGGCCTCCACACTGTCGCCGAGACCGGCGAGGATGTAGGTCGAGACCTGGCCGCGCCCGAACACCTTCACAGCCGCCTCGAAAGAGCTCATGTATTTGGAAACCGGGACCTGCGCCTTGCCGGGCATGATGCGGGCCCGCACCTCGGGCGTGACCGCCTCCAGATGCATGCCGAGCGTATCGATGCCGACCTCGCGCATGCGCTCGAACCAGACATCATCTTCCGGCGGCTCGCACTGGCCCTGAATTGGCAGATTGACCGCAGCCTTGATGGCCCTTGCGCTCTCGGCCAGCACCGCCGCGCCCCGGTCACTGCCTTTCGGCGTGCCCGTCGTCATCACCATATGCTTCACACCGTCCAGCTCGACGGCAGCTCTCGCAACTTCGGCCAGTTGCTGCGGCGTTTTATGGGCAATGGTCCGCCCGGCGGCCAGCGACTGCCCGATGGAGCAGAACTGGCAGGTCTTGGTGCGGCTCTGATAGCGGATACAGGTCTGCAGCACGGTGGTTGCCAGAACATCACGGCCATGCAGAACGGCGATCTTGGAATAGGGAATGCCATCCGCCGTGCTCAGCTCATAGAAGCGCGGCCGCAGCGGAAAGCTGACCTCCGCCAGAACCTTGCCGTCACGGCTGATGCGGCTGCGGCCCTGCTCATCCGGCTTTTCCACCATGTAGGGGCTTTCAAAAGCCGCCGCCGTGTGGACCGGCACCATCACCGTCATGCCATCAACAGTCATGGCCTTGTGGTCGGAAGGCCCGGCGCCGCCCCGGCGGCTTTCGTGCCCGGCTTTCGGGTCAACCAGCCTCACTCCGCAGGACTGCAATTCGTTGATCAGGGTTTCTGTCGCTTGCGGGCGCTGCAGCATGTCCATCGGTGTTGCTCCCTGTATCGGCGGCTGCCGGGTCGGTGGAAAATCGGGAAAAGGCGGGTTGGGTGACCGTCAAAGGCGCGGCTGGCCGGTTGTCGAGCGAGAGCGACAGCAGTTCGGGCCGCGCGTAATGGCCAACCGAATCCATCATCCGCTTGCGCTTGAGAATGAGGCTCATATCGAGGTCGGCGATGGCCAGCCCCTCCCCTTCGGTTACCGGAGTGGTGAGATGCTTGCCTTCCGGCGAAATGACCGCCGTCATGCAGCCGCCGCGCAGCGCCTTCTGCAGCCGTTCGTCAGGGGTGATCGAGCGGATCTGCTCATCCGTCAGCCAGCCGGTCGCATTGACGGCGAAACAACCGCTTTCCAGCGCGTGGTGGCGGATCGTCACTTCCATCTGATCGGCAAAAATCGGCCCCACCAGAGAGCCCGGGAACTGGGCCACATGAATTTCCTCATGCTGGGCCATCAGGGCGTAACGGGCGAGCGGGTTGTAATGCTCCCAGCAGGCGAGCGCCCCGACGCGACCCGCCGCGGTTTCAACCACAGTCAGGCCCGCCCCGTCGCCCTGCCCCCAGATCATCCTTTCATGAAAGGTCGGGGTGATCTTGCGGCGTTTCAGAACGAGGCTGCCATCGGCATCAAAGATCAGCTGCGCATTGTAGAGCGAGCCATGGTCACGCTCGTTGACGCCCAGAACCACGACCATTCCAGCCTCGCGGGCGGCGGCGGCCACAGCCTGGGTCGCACCGGAGGGAACCGTGACGGCCTCCTCATAGAGGCGCAGATGCTCCTGACCCGACAGAACGGGCGGCAGAACGAAGGAAAAATAGGGGTACCAGGGGACGAATGTTTCCGGAAAGACGATCAGCTCGACGCCTTTCCCGGCGGCCTCACGGATCGTCTCCAGTACCCGGGCGAGTGTCTTCTCGCGCGAGGTCAGATCGGGCGCTATCTGGGCGGCGGCGACCTTGACTGATTTCCTGGCCACGGGCGATCTCCTTGGCTTCACGGTTGAATTCCCGGCGGACTGCAGTGCCTCACGGCATGCTGCAGACCGGCCGCAGACCGGGGTGCAGGCTGGCCCGCACCCCGCAGCAAGCTCAGAGCGTCCAGGTGTCGAGGATGAAGGCGCCGTCGCGGCGATGGATGAGGATCAGGTCCAGCACATCCAGCGGACTGATCGGCTTGATGCCCGGGATCAGCGAAGGCTCGCCATGGCCGTAAAGCGCCTGCAGGGCAAAACGGCAGGCATAGACCTTGCCGCCCTCCTCCATGAAGCCCTTGATCTGGTTGTTGAAATTGAGATGACCCGGAAAGGCTTCATCACCCAGCTTCGGGAAGCCGCGCTGCACCCCGAGCGTGACGCCGGGGCCATACAGCAGAACGGAGGTCTCAAACCCCTTGCGCTTCAGGCGCTTGGCCTGGAGCAGGTTGACGAGGCCGATCGATCCCTCAAAGGCCACCGTATGGAAGGTGATCAGGGCTTTTTCGCCTTCCTTCGCCTGAACGTCCTCAAAGACCTTCTCTTCATAGTCGACAAAAAAATCACCGGCTTCGTGGGCGGGTTTGGTTACTGCAGGCATCGAAGGCTCCTGTGACTGAATATCTGCCCTCCTCTTCGGGGCAGCACTCATTTTGCAAGCAGCATGCCAAATTGAATCCGCTCATAAAGCAGTCATTTTCATATCGTATGCATTCAATTATGCATTCAATTTCTCACATCTCGCAATCTGAAGCCCAAAATCCAGACAATATCCTGCCTGCTCTTCCGGCAGAATGCCATACTCTTGATCCATTCAATATGCAGTCTTTGGGCAGCTTTACTGCCATTACAGATCCCATTGCGGCATTCGGGGCAGAATGCGGTGCCAGCCATGGCAGCCCCTTCGCGCTGCCGCACCTGCGGCAACTTGCGCGCCCCAAGTAGCCACGAAACAGAGGTGACAGGGATTGAATGCATGAATATACAGTCATTCAGCGAATTGAAGGGATCACCATGACCGAGTGGACGCCGGATCTGCGGCGCAGCAGCAGCCCGCGCTATATGGCGATTGCAGATCTGATCGAGATGGACCTGCGCAGCGGCATTCTCGTGGTGGGGGACCGCCTGCCCGCGCAGCGGGAGCTGGCGAAACGGCTCGGCGTGGATTTCACCACCGTGGCCCGCGGCTATGTGGAAGCCAAGAAGCGCGGCCTGATCGGCACCCACGTGGGGCGCGGCACCTTCGTGACGGGCGGTCAGGACCGGGAGCGGCGCGGCTTTGCCCTGGACGCGGCACCAGACGCCAGACGGCTGTCTGCCGCCGACTATTCGATGAACATGCCGCCCGACCCGGATGATCCGGAACTGGTCGAGCGCATGCGTGAGGGGCTCTGCGCCGTCGCCTCCTCCATGGTGCCGCTGCTGCGTTACCAGGGCTTCGGCGGCTCGGAGATAGACAAGGACGCTGCCGCCGCCTGGCTGGGCCGCCGGGCTCTGGTGCCGTCACAGGAACGCATCTTCGTGACCCCCGGCGCCCATCCCGCCCTGCTGACCATCCTGACCCTGCTGGCCAAGCCCGGTCAGGTGATCCTGTCCGAGAACATCACCTATCCCGGCATCCGCTCGATTGCCGCCCAGCTCAGGCTGAGCATGTGCGGCCTGCCGATGGATGAGCACGGCATCCTGCCGGACGCACTGGCCCATGCCTGCGCCACCCGCTCGCCCAAGGCCCTCTATCTGAACCCGACCCTGCACAACCCGACAACACTGACCATTCCCGTGCAGCGCCGGGAGGAGATCTGTGCGGTTGCCCGCAAGTTCCGCCTTCCCATCATTGAAGACGACGCTTATGGCTTCATCCCGCTGCATGCGCCGCCGCCGCTGGCCTCGATGGCCCCTGACCTGACATGGCACATTGGCGGGCTGGCAAAATGCATCGGTGCAGGCCTGCGCCTTGCCTTCGTCGCCGCCCCCGACACCAAATCCGCCTGGCCCTTTGCCGCCGCCATGCGCGCCAACTCGGTTATGGCCTCACCGCTCAACATGGCGCTGGCGACACGCTGGATCGAGGACGGCACGGCCGACATGATCCTGCGCTTCATCCGCAGCGAAACCAGCGCGCGCCAGAAGATTGTCGCAGCGCATCTGCCGGCCGGCAGCTACAGCGCCGATCCGATCAGCTTCAACATCTGGCTGCCGCTGACCGAAGGATGGACCCGGTCCAGTTTTGCCGCCCACATGCGCCACTCCGGCCTCGGCATCGTCGCAAGTGATGCCTTCACCGTGGACAGCCAGCCTAGCGAAACCGTGCGTGTGTGCATCTGCGGCCCCATCACCCGTGAAAAACTGCGCCACAGCATCGAGTTCATGGCCCACGCCCTGGAGGGCACGCCCGAGATGGCCGGTTCCTTCTTCTGAAATCTGGCAGAGCAAACCGGAAACAAGGAAATCCGGCACCTGTCAGGTTCACTCTGAACCAGACAGGTGCCGGCAGATTGCCGCTTGGCTCACCAGGAGCCGGTATTACTCGGCCGCCGCTGCAAACTCCGGCGTGTCTCCCTTGAGCCGGCCGAGCAGTTGCTCGCGCTTGGCTTCTGCCTTCTTCAGGTTCTCCTCCTTCACCGGGCCATAGCCGCGCACCAGATCCGGCACGCGGGCCAGTTCCACCAGCAGGCCGTAGCTGGCCTTGGGCAGCGCCGCGATGATGGTCTGCAGGTCAGCCGAATAGCTTGCCACCAGCGCCCGCTCGGCACGGCGCTCCGCCGTGCGGCCGAAGGGATCGAAGGCGGTGCCGCGCAGGCCCTTCATCTTCGACATGAGACGGAAGGCAGTGAACACCCAGGGGCCGAAGCCCATCTTGGCCGGACGCCCGGTCTTCGGGTCCTTGCCCCGCGACAGCAGCGGCGGGGCGAGCATCACCTTCACCTTCTTCGGATCCTCGAACTGCGCCTTCAGCTTCTGGGCAAAGGCCGGATCGGCATAAAGCCGCGCCACCTCATACTCGTCCTTGTAGGCCATGACCTTGTAGAGCATGTCCGCCGCCGTTTCAGTCAGGCGGAAGGTGCCGGGACCGTGCGCTGCATCGGCTGCCCGCACTGCATCGACCAGCTTGCGGAACCGGGCCGCATAGGCCGCGTCCTGATAGAGCGCCAGCTCGCGCTCCTGCCGGGCAATGCGCTCATCCAGCGTTTCCGGCTCCAGCTTGTCCGGCTGCGGCAGGGCGGCGAGGATCTTTTCGGGCGCTGCCGCCAGCACGCGCCCGGCGCGGAAGGCCTTCACATTGGCCTTCACCTGCGCGCCATTGAGATGCAGCGCCGTTTCGATGGCTTCCGCACTCACCGGCAGCGCACCGCTCTGGAAGGCCATGCCCACCAGCATCATGTTGGCATAGATGGCATCGCCCAGCAGCTGCTCGGCAATCGTCGCCGCATCCGCTGCCTTACACAGGATGGAGGCCGCCTCCAGCGACTTCAGCATCCGTGCCTCGTCGAAGGAAAGCGTCTGCTTCAGCACGAATTCCGCCGTCGGCGCCACGCGGGTGTTGGCAAAGACGCGGGTGGCGGAGCGGTTGGTCAGGGCCAGCTGCTCGGCATTGGTGGCCACCACCATGTCGGAGGCGATCAGCACGTCGAGGCTGGCGGTCGGCACGCGCGGTCCCTCGATGGAGCGGGCCAGCGAGGCAAAGCGCACATGCGAGGTCACCGGACCGCCCTTCTGGGCAAGGCCCGTCATGTCCAGCGTCGAGGCCTGCTTGCCATCCAGATGCGCAGCCATGGCCAGCACGGCGGAGATTGTCGTCACACCCATGCCGCCGATACCGGCGATGAGCAGGTTCAGCGTCCGCTCCAGACCGGGCATCTCCACCGGCGGCAGTCCGGCCAGCAGGCCGTCCACGTCCACGCCATGGGTTTCCGCCTTGCGCAGCGCCGCGCCCTCGATTTCCACGAAAGAGGGGCAGAAGCCCTTCACGCAGGAGAAATCCTTGTTGCAGCTGGACTGGTTGATCTGGCGCTTCTCGCCGTAGCGGGTCTTCACCGGCTCCACCGACAGGCAGTTGGACTGGACCGAGCAATCGCCGCAGCCCTCGCACACCCGGTCGTTGATGAAGAGCCGCAGATCCGGGTCCGGATAGGCGCCCTTTTTGCGGCGGCGGCGCTTTTCGGCAGCGCAAGTCTGATCATAGATGATGACGGTGACGCCATCGACTTTCTGGAACTCGCGCTGCACCTCCATCAGGTGATCCCGGTGCAGCACCTCCACCAGCGGCGCCAGATCCTTGCGGCCGGTGTAGGTTTCCGGCCGCTCGCTGACGACGGCAATGCGCTCCACCCCTTCGGCTTCCAGCTGGCGCGTCATCTGGGGCACGGTCAGAGGGCCGTCATGCGGCTGGCCGCCGGTCATGGCCACCGCGTCGTTGTAGAGGATCTTGTAAGTGATCGGCACCTTGGAGGACACCGCCTGGCGGATCGCCAGAATGCCGGAGTGGAAATAGGTGCCGTCGCCCAGATTGGCGAAGACGTGGGTGTCGCGGGCAAAGTCCTTCTGCCCCACCCACAGCACGCCCTCGCCGCCCATGGCGATCTGCCCGTCGGTGGTGCGCCCCGCCTGTTCGGTCATGGCGTGACAGCCGATGCCGGGCAGCGAGCGGGCGCCTTCCGGAACAACTGTGGAGGAGGAATGCGGGCAGCCGGAGCAGAAATAGGGAATGCGCGCCGCACGCTCCGCATGCCCCTGCGCCCACATCACCTGATTGTTCATGCGGGCACTCACCTCCCGCATCTCGTCGGTCACCACATCTTCCGGCAGATAGCCCAGCAGCGCGCGGATGATTTCGGCGACGGAAAGCTCCAGCACGTCGGAGAGCATCGGCTCGCCTTCCGGCGTGCGCTTGCCCCAGATGCGCGGGCGGGCATCGGCCGGCCAGTGATAGGAGATTTCCTTGATCTGCGGCTCCAGGAAGGCGCGCTTGTGTTCCACCACCATCAGCTTGTTGAGGCCGCGCGCAAATTCGGCCAGCCCCGAAGGCTCCAGCGGCCAGGCGAGCGCCACCTTGTAGACGGCAAGGCCGATTTCTTTCGCCCGCTGTTCGTTGATGCCGATGAGATCCAGCGCCTGCAGCAGATCCCGGTAGGCCTTGCCGGTGGCGACAAGGCCAAGGCGCGGACGGCTGGCGCCGAAGGCCACCCGGTCCAGCCGGTTGGCCCGCGCATAGGCCTGAACGGCCGGAAGCCGCACGTCGCGCAGGAGGCGCTCTGTTTCCAGCCGGTTGCCGAGGAGCAGCACACGATTGAGGTCATGCAGCAGCCAGGGGTCCTGCTCGGGACGCACGAAACGGAGCCGGTCCGGATTGACCGAAATGGTCGCCGAAGCATCCATCGTATCGGCAAGGCAGATCAGCGCCGACCACAGCCCGGCAAAGCGCGACATTTCGAAGCCATGCAGGCCGAAGTCGAGCACATCCTGAATATCGGAAGGATTGAGCACCGGGATTTCCGCGTGCTCGAAAAAGAACTCGCTCTGGCCCGGAAGGATCGAGGACTTGGCCAGATGATCATCGCCCGCCAGCGCCAGCACGCCGCCGTTGCGGTCCACGCCCGAGGCATTGGCCTGTTTCAGAACGTCACCGGCGCGGTCGACGCCCGGCGCCTTGCCGTACCAGATGCCGAACACGCCGTCGAAATCGGAGCCCTTGCCATGCAGCCGCAGCTTCTGCGAGCCCCAGACCGCCGTCGCGCCCAGTTCCTCGTTGATCCCGGGCTTGAACACCACGTCATGGGCTGCAATATGCTTGCGGGCACGGGTCAGTTCCGTGTCATAGCCAGCCAGAGGCGAGCCGCGGTAGCCGGAGATGAACCCGCCGGTCTTCAGGCCCGCCATCCTGTCCAGCCGCTGCCGGTCGAGGGCGAGGCGCACCAGCGCCTGAATGCCGGTCAGGTAGATCCGGCCGCCTGTTGCGGTATATTTGTCGTCCAGCGACACCACGGGCGCGTAAGCGTTCATCGGTTCCCTCCTCGGCCGCCTGACGCCCGCCTTCTACTCCCGGGTGCCAGTGCGGTTTCTCAAACACCAATATCCTCCTTTTCGCGGGTGATTTCTGTGCTATTGTGCCGCCAGCCAAGCCCTTGGCCGTGATTTTCTTCCCCGACAGGCCCATGACAGAGAATTTTCTTCTTGATCCCTCCGATATCCGCGTCCTGCGTGTTCTCCAGAGGGACGCTTCCCAATCCATCGCCGAGATTGCCCGCGCGGCCGGCATGAGCCAGACGCCCTGCTGGCGCCGCATCAAGAAGCTGAAGGAGATGGGCGTCATCCGGCAGGTGGCGGCCATTGTCGACCGGGAAGCCGTCGGCCTCGGCTTTGTCGCCTATGCCTTCGTCAAGCTGACCGTGCCCAGCCGCGAGAACATGGAGACCTTCGACAAGCTGGTGCATCACTGGCAGGAAGTCGTCACCTGCGAGCGCATCACCGGCGCCGTCGACTATCTCATCAAGGTGGTCACCGAGGACATCAAGGCCTACGACAACTTCCTGCGGCTGAAGCTGCTCGACAACACGCTGGTCTCCGACGTGCAGTCCCGCATTGTCGTCAACACGGTCAAGGACACCGTCGCCCTGCCCTTGCGCGAGCGGTAACACCGGCCCTGATGCCGCCTGCCTTCTCCGGATTTGATCAAGCCCGCGCGGCCAGCAGTCAGGCCCAGCAGTCAGGCATTGCCCGCAACGCAATTCGCCCCCTTTCACGCCGTCCCTGCACACCGGAACACCCGGCGGGCCAGCAGAAAGCTGGCCACTTTGCCAGGCGGGCCCAACTCAACCTGCACATGCAGGTCAAACGACTCACAAAAAATTTCGCGACGGCAAGCCCAAGCCACAGCAGAAATCCAAGAGAAACAAAGTTAAATCAATAATAATAATCTATATCAAGAAAAATACAGCAACGGCACTTCACAATAACTCCACTCATCCATCCCCATCAATGGGCGGCAGGCACACACGTAGGCCGTGCGCGCCTGACCGCATGAAACCAAATTGGAGTTCAGGATGAGAAAGCAGCTCAAACCCGCTCGCATCTTCGGCCAGGGACTGTCCACCCTTGGCGCCCTCGCCATGCTGGGCGCGGGCAGCACCGCCCTCGTGATCGGTACGTCAGCTCCGGCACAGGCCTGCAACATGGAGTCCTACATCGGCAGCGTCTGCGCCTTTGCGTTCAACTGGTGCCCGCGGAACTGGCTGCCGGCAGACGGGCGGCAGATTGCGATCAACGGCAATCAGGCGCTCTACAGCCTGATCGGCAACCAGTATGGCGGCTCCGTGCAGAGCGGCCAGTTCGCACTGCCGGACCTGCGCGGCCGGGCGATTCTGAACTACGGCACAGGCCCCGGATTGCCCAATCAGGTCTTCGCCACCCAATCCGGCGTGGCGACCACCACCCTCACCGTGGCCAATCTGCCGCCGCATAATCATGGCGCCACATTTACCGGCACGGGCGGCGGACAGCAGACAGTGAATGTCCCAGCCTCCGCCGGCACCCTGGGCGTTTCAGCCAAACTCAATGCGAAGGATGAAATCGCCGTCCCCCTTATTACCCCCAACGCCTATCTGGGCAAACCACCCACGTCAGGCATCCAGGCTGCGAATGTCTATGTGCCGTCCACGAGCACTGGCGCAGACGTGGAACTGAGCGGCCTCGACGTGCAATTGACAGGTACCGCCGGCAATGGCCCCATCAGCTTCACCTACCAGTCCGGCATTACTGGCGGCGCAGTGACAATCGGTAATACTGGCAATGGCCTCGCCTTCTCCAATCAGTCACCGTCGCTGGCGATGAGCTATTGCATCATGATCAACGGCCTTTACCCGGACAGGCCGTAACGGAAACTCCCCCATAAATTGTGCGGGCAGCGTTGCAAAAGCGTTGCCCGCACACGCGAAGCATGGCAAGAAAACCAAGGAAAAGCACTCTATGATTGCGTGACCTGCTGCAGTGATTCACGCAAAAGCCAGATTGTTCTTGCGTCACACCAGCCTTGTGCTGCCGGGACCGGGAAACTTTGCGGGTTTTAGAGGACTGTTTCTGAGGGGATGAGTTTGCAGGATCACGGTATCCTGGCCATGGGGGAATGAAGCATGCGGGGCATCACAGGCAACCAGGCAGCGGTCAATGCAAAGCCGCGCTGCAGGACGGCCAGCCGGCATGAAACGCCGGGAGTGAAATCCGGGAAATACCAGGACACCATGCGCGCCTGGCCGCGTCTCTCCCCCCTGCATTTTGTCAAGTATCTTGCCCTGCTCGTCAGCCTTGTGGTCACGGCCACATTCTTGACTGCCCCCCAGGCAGAGGCAGCTGCATCTCAAGCCTGTCAGGATCTCAATGCTGATTGGTCCGGAGGGCAGACCTACTCAGTCTCCGATATGGCCGGGGGCACGCTCAACGACTTTCTCTTCCAAGATTATCCGGTTCTAACTGGCGAGACAATTTCGTGGCACGCAACGGCAACAGCCGATGGCTCAGGAAATACATCTGCCAAGTTTGAAGTTGGCGCGCTCAGCGGATTATTCTCTGAAACAGCAATAACTTCCACCGATGGTTCCTTTTCAAGGGTCGGGTCACATACATTTCCTGACGATGACGGAGCATACATCCAGCTGGACGCATTCCGGAGTAACACAGGCATAACCACCGGTGCTTCAGTCACCTTGCGTGTGTCTTGCACGGCAAATCCGCCAATTACCCTCTCCCCCGCTGCAGGCGCACTTCCGGCCGGACAAGAAGGCGCGATCTACAACCAGACCATCACCGCGTCCGGCGGTGCGGGTGCCTATACTTATGCCGTCACCGGCGGCAGTCTCCCTGCAGGTGTCAACCTCAACGCCAGCAACGGCGAACTGACCGGCACTCCCACAACCGCAGGCACCGCGAACTTCACAATCACAGCAACGGATACCGATGGCGCCTTCGGCAGCGCCGCTTACTCCCTGCAGATCAATGCACCAGCCTCGACCGTCGCCACCCTGGCGAACCTTGTCCTGTCACAGGGCACGCTCGATCCGGTCTTCGCCAGCGGCACCACCAGCTACACCGCTTCCGTCGGTAATGCCGTCACATCGCTGACCGTCACGCCGACCGTTACCGACGCAAATGCGACCGTCACCGTGAACACTGTTCCGGTCACCTCCGGCAACGCCTCGGGTGCAATCAATCTCAACGTCGGCAGCAACATCATCACCGTGGTGGTCACCGCCGAAGACGGCACCACGACAGAGACCTATACGGTGGACGTCACCCGCGCCGCTGCAACCGTCGCCACCCTGTCGGGTCTCGTCCTATCGCAGGGTACGCTCGACCCGGTCTTTGCCAGCGGCACCACCAGCTACACCGCCTCCGTCGGCAATGCCGTTACGTCGCTGACTGTCACGCCCACCGTCACGGACGCAAATGCCACCGTCACCGTGAACACTGTTCCGGTTCTCTCCGGCAACGCTTCGGGCGCTATCAACCTCACGGTCGGCAGCAACATCATCACCGTTGTGGTCACAGCAGAAGACGGCACGACGACGGAGACCTATACGGTGGACGTCACCCGAGCCGCTGCAACCGATGCCACCCTGTCGAACCTCGTCCTGTCGCAGGGCACGCTCGACCCGGTCTTTGCCAGCGGCACCACCAGCTACACCGCTTCCGTCGGCAATGCCGTCACATCGCTGACCGTCACACCGACCGTCACTGACGCAAACGCCACCATCACCGTGAACACTGTTCCGGTTCTCTCCGGCAACGCTTCGGGCGCCATCAACCTCAACGTCGGCAGCAACATCATCACCGTTGTGGTCACCGCCGAAGACGGCACCACGACAGAGACCTATACGGTGGACGTCACCCGCGCCGGCGCGACCGACGCCACCCTGTCGAACCTCGTCCTGTCGCAGGGCACGCTGACGCCCGGCTTTGCCAGCGGCACCACCAGCTACACCGCCTCCGTCGGTAATGCCGTTACGTCGCTCACAGTCACGCCCACAGTCACGTACGCAAATGCCTCCGTCACCGTGTACACTGTTCCGGTCACCTCAGGCAATGCTTCGGGCGCCATCACACACAACGTCGGCAGCAACGTCATCACCGTTGTGGTCACCGCCGAAGACGGCACCACGACGGAGACCTATACGGTGGACGTCACCCGGGCCGCCCCGGCCTCGGCCGATGCCACCCTGTCGAACCTCGTCTTGTCGCAGGGCACGCTGACGCCCGGCTTTGCCAGCGGCACCACCAGCTACACCGCCTCCGTCGGTAATGCCGTCACGTCGCTCACAGTCACGCCCACAGTCACGGACGCAAACGCGACCATCACCGTGAACGGCACATCCGTGACGTCCGGCAGCGCCTCGGGTGCCATCAACCTCACGGTCGGTGACAACACCCTTACCATCATTGTCACAGCCCAGAACGGCACCACGACCGAGACCTATACGGTCACCGTCAACCGTGCCGCGCCGCCGGCAACCATCACCCTGTCGCCCGCAGGCGGTGCCCTCACCGCCGGTCAGGTGGGCACCGCCTACAGCCAGACCTTCACCGCATCCGGCGGCACGGGCCCCTATTCCTATGCCGTTACCAGCGGCGCCCTGCCCGGTGGCCTCAGCCTCAACACCAGCACCGGCGAGGTGACCGGCACGCCAACGGCGGCAGGCACTGCGAACTTCACCATCACCGCAACGGATGCCAACACCGATACGGGCAGCGCCGTCTATTCCCTGCAGATCAACGCCGCCCCCGCATCAATCAGCTTCTCGCCCGCAGGCGGCGCCCTGCCCGAGGCCATGGCCGGAGAGGATTACACCACCACCATCACGGTGAGTGGTGGCACAAGCCCCTATCTCTTCAGCGTCAGCGCCGGGGCACTGCCTCCCGGCATGGTTCTGAACGTTTCGACCGGTGTGCTGAGCGGTCCGCTCGATCCGGACACGGAAGGCAGCTACAGTTTCACCATTCAGGTGAGCGATGCCAACAACGCGACCGCTTCGGCCGCCTATACGCTGGAAGTCCAGACGCGCGCCGTGACTGTGACCGACAAGGTGGTGACCGTTCCCGCCGGAGAAACGCCCGGCAACGTCAATCTCGCCACAGGTGCCACCGGCGGTCCCTTCATTGAAGCAAACATTGTGTCCGTTGAGCCCTCCAATGCGGGCACCGCACGCATTGTGAACAGCCAGTTCGCCCAGGCTGGCGGCGGTGGTTCGGCAGGCTTTTATCTGAAGTTCACGCCGGACCCGGCCTATTCCGGCCAGGTCACCGTGCGCTTCTCGCTGACCAGTTCTCTCGGCATTTCAAACACCGGCAGCGTGATCTACAACCTCGGATACAATCCGCAAAAGGTCGCTGCGGAAATCGACAGCCTTGTGCGGGGCTTTGTCCGCACCCGGCAAGGCCTCATTGCGAACGCAGTGAAGGTGCCGGGCCTGCGCGACAGGCGGCGGATGCAGACGGCAAACGAGATCGTCAGCATGCGGTTCACGCCCTCGGAGCGCGGCATGTCCCTTGGATTTGCCACGAGCCTGGAGCAGATGAATGCGGCCAGCAATGCCCTGACACCGGGCCTCAAGGCTGAGGCGCTGGCGTTCAACGTCTGGATCCAGGGCACTGCTTCTGCCCATACACGCAAGCAGAATGACGGCCGCTGGGGCAGCTTTGCCATGCTCTCCGCCGGTGCGGATTATCTGCTGGCCGATTGGGCACTTGTTGGTGTGTCGTTCCACTATGACCATATGAGCGATCCCACCCCGGGCGGCGCAAGACTGAGCGGCAACGGCTGGCTGGCGGGCCCCTACGCCTCCATCGAGGTCTACCGGAATGTCTTCTGGGATACGCGCCTCTTCCTTGGCGGATCGACCAACGACATCGACACCCAGTTCTGGGACGGCGGTTTCGACACCACCCGCTGGATGGCCGATACGGCCCTGTCCGGCGAATGGCAGCTGGATTCGGCTACCACCCTCTCCCCCACCCTGCGGGCGGTCTATCTGTCGGAGAAGATCAAGGACTATGGCGTCCGCAATGGAGCCGGGGACGAAATCCTCATGGATGGCTTCATCGAGGAGCAGTTCCGGGTCAGCGGCGCCCTTGAACTGGCACGGCTGTTCATTCTGGACAATGGCATGCTGCTAACACCTGCCCTTGAACTCACGGGCGGCTATGCCGGACTTGGCGGCCGGGGTGCCTTTGGCGCCGCCGAGGGCAGCCTGACCCTGACCGATGGCTCCAGATGGCGGCTCAATGCCGGTGTGAAAGTCAACGTGGAAGGAGACGGCAGCACGTCCCTCACCGCAAAGGCCGGTGCGGGCATCCGCTTCTGATACCAAGGCGCTGAGATCCTCAGGCGCGAAACGGACCTAACCCTTTCCCGGTGCGTCAAGACCACCGGGAAAGGATATTACAGGAAGCGGAGGGGGGACAGCGGCGCAGGGTCGATGACCGGCGGCACGCCGGTGATGAGATCGGCCAGAATATGGCCGGTGACCGGCCCCAGCGTAAAACCGCAATGGCCATGTCCGAAGTTGAGCCACAGGCCGCTCTCGCCGGGGGCAGCGCCCAGCACCGGCAGACTGTCCGGGAAACAGGGGCGTGAGCCCATCCAGGCACCCGGTTCGGCAGGAACCGTCAGCGGAAAGATCTCGCGGGCCTTGCGGAAGGCCCGCTCCACCTGCACAGGCGTCGGCGCCGCATCCCGTTCGGCCAGTTCAATGCCCGTCGTCAGGCGGATGCCCTTTTCCATCGGCGCCAGAACATATCCCATTTCCGCATCCACCACGGGCCGCGACAGCCCCGCCCCTGCCCTCGCCTTGTAGTGCTGGTGGTAACCGCGCTTGACGGCGAGCGGGAAGCGGTAACCGAAGCCTTTCAGGATATCCATGGACCATGGCCCCAGACACAAGGCAACGGCGCGCCCGCGCACCGGCCCCTTGTCCGTGGCAATGGCCCAGCCCCCGTGCGAGCGCGTCAGGCGCCTTGCATCCCCGGTCAGGATCTCGCCGCCCTTCTCCGCCAGCGACCGGGCAAAGGCCTTGGTGACGGCGCCGGGATTGGACACCGATTCGCTCTCGGGCCAGAAGATGCCGCGGCACCCTTCGGCTGTGAGATAGGGCTCCAGTTCGTTGAGGTCGAGCTCGTCCATCTCGTGATAATCGACGCCGAAGATCCGGGCATAATGGCGCTCGGCCGCCGTCGCCTCGAACCCTGCCTCCGTGCGGTAGACGTAAATGGTGCCCGTCTGCCGGTAATATTTCAGCGCCTCCGCGGCTTCCGCCAGCACCCTGTGCTCGCCGATGGCATAGGCCTCCAGCGCATTCATCGCATGGGCAAGGCGCTGCACGCCCGTGCGGCTGCCATGGCGGCGGAACGCCATCAGCCAGGGCAGCAGACGCAGCACCGTGGCAAGGCTGTAATTGGCGCCGGGCCAGCGCCCCAGCGCGATGTTGAGCAGGAATTTCGCATCTCCGGGAAAACCGGGCGGCAGGAATCCGTTGCGCTCTATGATCCCGGCATTACCATGGGACGTCTCTTCGCCGGGCTGGCGGCGGTCGACAAGGGCAACGTCAAGCCCCCGTCGCTGCAACTGCAGGGCGGTCGAGGTTCCGACCATGCCGGCGCCAAGCACGATGACGTCAACTGTGCGCACCTGCCACCCTTCCAGCCCTGCCTTCACCCGCCCGAGTTGCTTAACATTCTGACGCTTATAGCCTCTTTCGCCAACACCTAAAGGAGAGAATTACCGTATGGCCCTTTCCCTCACAGGCGCGCTCGGCTGGCTGGGCCGCCGGGGCACGGGGGCGGTGGCCCTGAGTGCCTTCGCCGGCATGGTGCTGCCGGGCCTCTCCTCCCTGGCGCGGCCCTTTGTGTCCGAAGCCATTTTCGCGCTGCTGGTGCTGGCCTTCCTGAAAGTGGACCAGACCGCCGTTCTGGCCCGGCTGCGCCGCCCCGGGCTGGTGCTGGCGGCCAGCCTCTGGATGATGCTTCTGCTGCCCACGGGTGCCGCCCTCCTCGCCGCGGCGGCGGGCTTGCGGGAGGCCGCGCCCGATCTTGCCATGGCGCTGTTCATCGTCACGGCAGCCCCGGCCATCATGTCCTCGCCTGCCTTCATGTATTTCCTGAAGCTGGACGGCGCGCTCAGCCTCACGGTTCTGGCCCTGTCGATGCTGCTGGTGCCACTCACCGCCCCTTTCACCGCCTATCTCATTCTGGGCGAGACGCTGCCGCTCGACAGCCTGACACTGGGCCTCAAGCTCTTCGGCCTGCTGGCCGGGTCCATGGCCGTGGCCGCGCTGCTGCGGCGGCTGGCAGGCGAAGCAAGGATCGCCGCCGCACAGGATGTGATCAGCGGCGGCAACGTGCTGCTGCTGTTCTTCTTCGCCGTCGCCGTCATGGATGGTGTGGCGGCAAGCTTTGCCAGCCGTCCGATGGTGTCGCTCGGCATCGTGGCCCTCACCTATGCGGTGTCGCTGACACAGGCCGGCCTGACGCTGCTGGTCTTTGCCCCGGCCCTGCGCAGCGATGCCTTCGTCATCGCCTATTCGGCCGGAAACCGGAACATGGGGCTGATGGTGGCCGCCCTCGGCGGCACCCTGCCGGACCTTGCCTGGCTCTATTTCGGCCTGGGCCAGTTGCCGATCTACACCCTGCCCTACCTGCTGCGCCCGCTGGCCCGCAGGCTGACGGCATCAGCCCCTGCAAAACAAGCCTAGCAACGCCGTGGCTTGCAGGGGAATGACGGCTCACCCGGCGGAAGACATATCCAGGTCAGGTGTTACCCCTCAGGAACTGCTTGTCCTTGCCGGAACGAGGGAGGCCATGCGCAGGGCAGTCTCATGGTCGGCGGGCAGGAAGGCTTCAATCGCAAGCTCAGACAGGGTCACATCGAGCGCTGTCCCGAAGATCGTGGTCGTGCTGATAAAGGAGAGCAGGCCTTCTTCAGTCTGCAGCCGCAGGGGAACGGCGATACCCTCAGCACCGGATCGGCCGCTTACCCCCGCCATCTCGCGGCTTGTCGCGGCCGGATAGCCCCGCAGCTCTGCTTCAAGGGCCTTTAGAGAAACATCAGCAGAGGCTTCGATCTGCGCGGCAAGCCGGGCCAGAACATGGCGGCGCCATTCGCCGAAGTTCACAATCCTCGGCGCCAGCCCTTGCGGATGCAGGCTGACACGGAGGGCGTTCACCGGCGGCTCCAGCAGCTTTGGATCCACACCGGCGAGCAGGATGGCAAGCGCACCGTTGGCGTCGACCATGTTCCAGTGGCGGTCAACGGCCAAGGCGGGGTGCGGCTCAAACCCCTTGAGGATGGTTCCGACGGCCTCACGGGCCGCCGCCATTCCCGGATCTTCCAAGGCGCGTCCAGCAAACATGGGGGCATAACCGGCAGCCATCAGCAAGGGGTTCCGGTCTCTGAGCGGCACATTCAGCTGCTCCGCAAGGCGTAAAACCACGTCCTTGCCCGGCACCGACCGGCCCGATTCGATAAAGGAGAGATGCCGTTGCGAGATACCGGCCTCCAGCGCCAGTTCAAGCTGGCTGAGCCTCCGGCGCTGCCGCCAGACGCGCAGCATCGCGCCGATTGAACCGGGATCTGTGACATTGGCGGAGGCTGTCATGGTTGTCATGCACGCAAAATAGCGGGAGCCGGAGCTTCGAGGCTATTACCTTGGAGGTAATCGCCTTCAGAAGCAATCCGGTGAAGTCTGGGCATGGCAGAAGCGGGATGGTCCTGCTTCCAGCACTCGACAGGACAGTCCAATGCCTTTTCTTTCCCTGAAAACCATCCTTCTCGCAGATGCTGCAGCCTGCCTTGCCATGGGCGCGCTGCTGATTGCCGGGGCCTCGCCCCTGGCAGCCGTCACGGAGATACCTGCGGCACTCTCCACCTGGGCTGGCGTGCTTCTTCTGCCCGTCGCCGCCTTCATTGCCGCCGCCGCGTTCCGCTTCAGCCACATGACCGCAATGGCAGGGATCATCATCCTGGGAAACATCGCCTGGATCGTGGCCAGCATGGCACTGCTCGTCATGGACCTGATTGCGCCCAACGCTTTTGGAACGGCGTTTATCATCGCCCAGGCTCTGGCCGTTGCCGTCCTCACCTGGCTTGAAACCAAAGCAGTGGCCCGGCGTTTCCATGCTCATTCCGCTTGAGCCGGAATGTCTGCATCAGGAAGGACTGAGACATGACAGCCTATGCCATCGCCCGGATCTGCAAGGTCGAAATGGGTCCCGAAATCGTGACCTATCTGGAAAAGATCGACGGAACCCTCGCGCCCTTTGGCGGCCGGTTCATCATCCACGGCGGCGGAAAAACCGTGCTGGAAGGTGACTGGACTGAAGACCTCGTCATCATCGCCTTTCCGTCGATGCCAGATGCGCAAGCATGGTATGCATCTGCGGCCTATCAGGCGATCCTGCCACTGCGAACGGAAAACGCCGCTTCGGATGTCATCCTCATGCAAGGGGTGGATGCAGATCACCGGGCAACCGATATTCTTGCCAATTGAGCAAATCCGCTTGCTGCGCGCCTCTGCCGGTCCTGACGGCAGGCGCGCAGCGGCTTCCTGCAGGTGCGGCCTGAAACAGCCAAGCCATGCCGATACGCCGGAGCGGGCTCGGGCTGTAGTTTGGCCAAATCTTCGCTTTCGCTCAGTTTCGTGCCCCTTCACCGCCGCATGGCATTGAGCCTCTGGCCCGTCTCTGATAGACCCCAGCCAGTTTTCCCAGAATGAGGACCCGCGATGATCCCGCGCTATTCCCGCCCTGACATGGTTGCCATCTGGTCTCCCGAGACGAAGTTCCGCATCTGGTTCGAGATCGAGGCCCATGCCTGCGACGCGCTGGCTGATCTTGGTGTGATCCCGAAGGAAGCGGCGCAGACCATCTGGGAAAAGGGCGGCGCGGCCACCTTCGACATCGAGCGCATCGACGAAATCGAGCGCGAGACGAAGCATGACGTCATCGCCTTCCTCACCCATCTGGCCGAGATCGTCGGTCCGGATGCCCGCTTCGTCCATCAGGGCATGACCTCCTCGGACGTGCTGGACACCTGCTTCAACGTGCAGCTGGTCCGCGCCACCGACCTACTGCTGAAGGACATGGATGCCCTGCTGGCCGCCATCAAGCGCCGCGCCTTCGAGCACAAGGACACGGTCTGCATCGGCCGCTCTCATGGCATCCATGCCGAGCCCGTCACCTTCGGCCTGAAGATGGCCGAGGCCTATGCCGAGTTCGACCGCTGCCGCAAGCGCCTGATGAATGCGCGCGAGGAAATCGCCACCTGCGCCATTTCCGGCGCCGTCGGCACCTTCGCCAACATTGATCCGCGCGTGGAAGAGCATGTGGCGCAGGCCATGGGCTTGAAGGCGGAGCCTGTGTCCACGCAGGTGATCCCGCGTGACCGTCACGCCATGTATTTCGCCACGCTCGGCGTCATCGCCTCGTCCATCGAGCGTGTGGCCACGGAAATCCGCCACCTGCAGCGCACGGAAGTTCTGGAAGCGGAGGAGTATTTCTCCCCCGGCCAGAAGGGCTCTTCCGCCATGCCGCACAAGCGCAACCCGGTGCTGACCGAGAACCTGACGGGCCTTGCCCGCCTCGTGCGCGGCTTCTCCATCCCGGCGATGGAAAACGTCGCCCTGTGGCACGAGCGGGATATCTCCCACTCCTCCGTCGAGCGCATGATCGGCCCGGACGCCACCGTCACCCTCGACTTTGCGCTGGCCCGCCTCACAGGCGTCATCGACAAGCTGCTGGTCTATCCGGAGCGCATGATGGGCAACATGGACCGTCTCGGCGGCCTCGTGCATTCCCAGCGCATCCTGCTCGCCCTCACCCAGGCCGGTTCCTCGCGTGAGGATGCCTACCGTCTGGTGCAGCGCAATGCCATGAAGGTCTGGGAAAGCTATCAGGTGTCAGGTTCGGCCGGTGTGGACTTCCTGAGCGAACTGCTGAACGATGCAGATGTGCGCCAGTATCTGTCGGAAGACCAGATCCGCGACCGGTTCGACCTCGGCTATCACACCAAGAACGTGGACGTGATCTTCAAGCGCGTCTTCGGGGAAAGCTGACCCATGAAGATCGCCGACGCCGACATCCTGCTCATTCCCGGCTATGCCAACAGTGACCCCGGTCACTGGATGCGCCGCTGGGAAGAGAAGATGGCCAACGCGCGGGTGGTGGAACAGGACAACTGGTTCACGCCCTCCAGGAAGGTCTGGATGGAGACGCTGCTGGCCGCCATCGAGGCGGCGGAGCGTCCTGTGGTGCTGGTCGCCCATTCCCTCGGCTGCATTCTGGTTGCCCATGGCGCCCATGTGCTGCCGAAGGACAAGGTGAAGGGCGCCTTCCTCGTCGCCCCGTCCGACTGGGACCGGCCCGGCCTCGTGCCCGCCTTTGACGGCGGCGACTTCGTGCCGGTGCCGCGCATGCCCCTGCCCTTCCGCACCCATCTGGTCGCAAGTCAGAACGACGCTTACTGCGACTTCGAGGTGGCCAAGGGCTTTGCCCACAGCTGGGGCGCCACGTTCCAGGATGCGGGGCATGTCGGCCACATCAACCTTGAAAGCGGCCATGGCCCCTGGCCGGAAGGCATGATGTCCTTCGCCCATTTCATGGCGCGGATGTAAGTGAAACCCTCTCTCTATGAGCCAGCCTCATCGAGAGAGGGTAAACCCTTTTGCGGCGGGAAAGCCTTCCAAACTCCCTGGACAGCCTTCAGGTCGTACCTCTACGCAACCCGGTCGCGGGGCTGAATCATGTCGCGGATGTGCTTGCCGGCCAGGATGCTGGCCGGAATGGCCAGAACCAGGCCGCAGGCCGCGGCGCCTGCCAGCATCAGCGGATTGAAGTGGTCGAGACCATAGACCGACAGCGGCACAAGAGCGCCGATGCCGGCCATTGTCGGTCCGATGACGATGAAGAGAATCGCGGCAAGCTTCCACATGACACAGGCTCCGGTTACGGATGCCCGGCGCGCAGGAGCACGCCGCAACATCCCGATCACCGCGCCTGCCGTCCGGGCGCCACTGCCCCATGCCGGTGATCTTCCCCGTCAAGTTGCGCTGGCCGGAGCGGATGGTCCTTGATCCGGATCAAGCAAGCCGTGCCAGAACGTCGCGGAAGGCGCCCTGAATGACCGGCAGATCCATGCCATGGGCGAGCAGACGGTAGCCCATGGCCTCAGCCGCCTTCACATCCTCCGGCGTCATGCAGAAATAGCCCGCAAGGCGCCCGGCGGCGCGGGTCTTGCCGATGATCAGTTCTGCGGCCTCCCGAACGGCCTCGCTGTGGGGGTTGAGCGCCGCGCCATTGGACAGCGTCAGCGACAGATCACCCGGCCCGACAAACACCCCGTCAATGCCCGGCACAGCCAGAATCTCATCCAGCGCCGCAACGGCCTCGGGTGTTTCGATCATGGCAAAGGCCAGAACCTCGCTGTTGGCGCCGGCGAGATACTCCGGCATGGTCTGCCCGGCCAGCATCGAGGCGCGCACAGGGCCCCAGCTGCGGCTGCCCAGCGGCGGATATTTCATCGCGGCGGCAAAGGCTCTGGCGTCTTCCGCAGAATTGATCATCGGCGCGATCACCGCCTCTGCCCCCGCATCGGCGGCACGGCTGGCCATGGCATTGCCGCCCACGGGAATGCGGACGATCCGGTGCGCTCCGCCCAGCGCCACGGCGGCCAGACAATCGCGGATACTGCCCGCATCATGAATGCCGTGCTGCATGTCCAGCGTCACCGCGCCAAAGCCCGCCCGCGCCATGGCCTCGGCCACCACGGGCGCCGGCAGCACGGACCAGGCCGTCACCACCGTTTCATCCGCCTTGAACCGCGCTGCGAGTGTCTTCCTGTCTGCCATCTGGGCCTCCCTGTTCTGGCCCCATCAGACAGGATGTCAGACAACCCGGCAAGGCAGAATCAGGCTGCATCCGTTCGCCGTCCCCATACCCAGCAAAAAACCTCCGCGCCGGTGGCACGGAGGTTTTTCGTCATGCGCCGTACGGATGAAAGGTCAGATGCCCTTCTGGATCTGATCGATCGCGGTGTGCATCAGCTCGTCCATGGTGCGGCGAATCTGGTGGTCGGACTGTTCCACACGGCCCTTGTCGAAATCGGCGCGGATCTTGCGGAAAACGTCCTCATCGCCAGCTTCCTCGAAGTCGGCGCGCACCACTTCCTTTGCATAGTCATCTGCCGCTGCAGCAGAAAGCCCAAGCTTTTCCGCAGCCCACAGGCCCAGAAGCTTGTTGCGCCGGGCGTTCGCCTTGAAGCGCAGCTCCTCGTCATGAGCGAACTTGTTTTCGAAACTCTCCCCACGACCGTCAAACGTGCTCATGAAATGCCTCCTCTTGTGCAGACAGCAAACCTTCAACCACCTGCGTGGCCCCATTCATATGGTATCTGTTCCGCGCTCTGCATATCCCCCGCAATGATGCAAATCAACGCACTAGCGCAGAGATTGCCGCGACGTGAGCCGCATCCGCAAATGATTACCCCGGCTCCATTGTACTTTTGCAAAGGATCGTTTAAGTTCCGCGCCGCTAATGCGGGGCTAATTGTCGATGTTGAAGGAAATGGCCAGCACTTGCGCCACTTCAAAATCGCATGCACAGGAGTTTCCCGCATCGATGGATTTTCTCAAGCAAACACGGTACGTGCCCATGAATCGCCGCCGGCGTATCTATGAAGGCAAGGGCAAGATCCTCTATGAGGGCCCTGAGCCTGGAACCTTGATCCAGCATTTCAAGGACGATGCAACCGCCTTCAACGCCAAAAAGCACGAGATCGTGGACGGCAAGGGCGTGCTTAACAACCGCATCTCCGAATACATCTTCAACCAGCTGAATGGCATGGGCATCCCGACCCATTTCATCCGCCGGATGAACATGCGCGAGCAGCTGATCCGCGAAGTCGAGATCATCCCGCTCGAAGTCGTGGTGCGCAATGTTGCAGCCGGTTCGCTCGCCACCCGCCTCGGCATCGAGGAAGGTGTGCAGCTGCCGCGCTCCATCATCGAGTTCTATTACAAGAACGACGCCCTCAACGACCCGATGGTCGCTGAAGAGCACATCACCGCCTTTGGCTGGGCCACCCCGCAGGAACTCGACGACATCATGGCGCTCGCCATCCGCGTCAACGACTTCCTGTCCGGCCTGTTCCTCGGCGTCGGCATCCGCCTTGTCGATTTCAAGATCGAATGCGGCCGCCTGTTCGAAGGTGACATGATGCGCATCGTCGTTGCGGACGAAATCTCGCCGGACAGCTGCCGTCTGTGGGATATCGCCACCAACGACAAGATGGACAAGGACCGCTTCCGCCGCGACATGGGCGGGATGCTGGAAGCCTATCAGGAAGTCGCGCGCCGTCTCGGCATCCTGAACGACAACGAGCGCCCCAACGGCTCCGGCCCGACGCTCGTCCAGTAAGGCTCAACACCCTCAAGGCCCCGTCCGGCAGCTGCCGGACGGGGCCTTTTGTGTTAGTAAGCCTACGGCAAGACCTCCATACCCTGTTTGCGCCAGGCCCCCTCCTCCACAAACGCATCCCGCGTGGTTGCCGCGAGCATGCGTTCCAGCTCTGCCCTGTTCAGCCACATGCAGTATGCCGGCCGGGCACGCTCAAAACGCCAGCCTTCACTCAACGGCCCGGCATCCGCCACATCGAAACCGAACTCTTCATAAAGACGGGCGACAAGAGCCTTCGCATCCGCATCATCCCCGGCAATCGGAAGCGCGCGCCGGTCAGTTGCGCCGGATGGCCTTCCATCCTTCGAAAGATCAGCCATGACGATGGCGTTGAACGCCTTGACCACACGCGATTGCCGCAAATGCGCCGCCAGCAATTCGCTCGTTGTCGTTTGCTGCCGGTCCAGCTCTTCAATCGTGCCATCCCGCTCCGGGTAGTAGTTGTTCGTGTCGATCACGATCTTGCCTGCGAGCGGCAGGACAGGGATTGACCTGTAGGCCTTCAGCGGCACGGCAACAACGGCAAGATCACCGAATACTGCCGCTTCTTCCGCCGTTCCGGCAGCGCAGCCGAGCGCACCGCGCACGCTGAACAGCGTGTCTGGTCCGCGGGAGTTGCTGATCATCACCTCATGGCCATTGGCGGCGGCAAGCTTCGCAATGGCCTGACCAACAAAGCCTGCACCGATAATTCCTATTCTCATGACTCACTCCCTTTTCAGGTGTTGCAGCCATGATCTAAATTAACAACCAATCAGGAATAAATTTCACATATTGCTTAACACTAACAACATCAGGTAGGCAATTGATGGACAGGCTCACCAGCATGGCTGTCTTCGTGAAGGCTGCGGATCTTGGCTCCTTCGCCAAGGCGGCGGCTGCGTTGAACCTGTCGCCGCAAATGGTCGCCAAGCATGTGCTCTCTCTCGAAGACCGGCTCGGCATGACCTTGCTCAACCGGACGACACGGCGGCAAAGCCTGACCGATATCGGCCGGGCCTATTACGACCGCTGCAAACTTGTGCTGGCCGAAGCAGAGGCGGCGGACGGTCTTGCCAATGAAATGCGCAAGACCCCGCGCGGCATCCTGCGCATCGGCGCGGGCAAGACATTCGGAGCTTTTGCACTGGCTCCGTTCCTCAAGACCTGGCTGTCAGAACATCCGGACGTGGAGGCCGACCTGGTACTCGAGGACCGCTACACCGACCCGATGGACGAAGGACTGGATGTGATCATCCGCATTGGAGAGCTGGCGGACACGAATCTGATTGCTCATCCGCTGGCATCCTACCGCCTGATCACTTGCGCTTCACCGGCCTATCTTGCCGAACACGGCACGCCCGTTCATCCCTCAGACCTCGAAAGCCATCAATGTCTGGGCTTTGCCAGCTGGTCACGCACCTTCGGCTGCGAGTGGACATTTGCAAAGGATGGCAGAACTCAGACAATCAATGTGCAGGGGCGGCTGCGCAGCAACGACTGGGCGGCGCTGCTGAATGCTGCTGTTGCAGGAATGGGGATTACACTCGGCCCGGAACGTGTCCTGTCGGCGGAACTGACGTCAGGACGGCTTGTCCGGGTGCTGCCGGATTATGATGGCCCGGCCAAACCGGTGCATCTTCTTTATCCGGCATCCCGCCGTCCGGCGGCAGCCTTGCGGGCCTTCATCGAGGCTGCCGTGAGAGAATTCGGCGATCCCCGATCAAGACGGCAAAAACCATTGCGCACCGGCACCTGATCCACCGGAACAGGGAGGAAACGGTGCTGCCCAAGTGCAGCGCATCAATATGTCCTTAAGTTTGTGCCTATGGGGCGAAGCCCCTTCCGTCACGGGGCTGGTTGGTGTAAGCAGCGCGGCAGAAAAGGGCCGCATTGGCCATGGCGATTAACGGAAAGACGAGAGCGATGAAGGCACGTGTCACCGTCACCCTGAAGAACGGCGTTCTGGACCCCCAGGGCAAGGCCATCGAAGGGGCGCTCGGCGCTCTCGGTTTTGACGGCATCAATGGCGTGCGCCAGGGCAAGGTCTTCGACGTGGAGCTGAGCGACCGCGACGCGGCCAAGGCCCGCGAGGAACTGACCGCCATGTGCGAGAAGCTGCTCGCCAACACCGTCATCGAGAACTACGCCATCGAAATCCTCTGAGGCAGACTGAGGCTGCGGCCATGGATCCGGATGCACAAAAGGCGATCCGCTTTCTCCTGATCAAGGCCGCCATCTTCATCCTGCTGCCGGCAGGGCTCAGCCTTCTGGCTGTTCTCCTGCTGCTCTAGAGTTTGCAAGGGCCGCCGAGGCCCATCCGATCCGCCGCAGTCCGCCAGGACGACACACGGGAAGCCTGCCATGAAGTCCGCCGTCATCCTCTGCCCCGGCCTCAACCGCGACCGTGACATGCTCTACGCACTGGAGCAGATCACCGGCCAGAAGCCTGCCACGGTCTGGCACACGGACACGGACATTCCGGATGTGGACCTGATCGTCATCCCCGGCGGTTTCTCCTATGGCGATTATCTGCGCGCCGGTGCCATTGCCGCCCGCTCGCCGGTGCTGCAGGAGGTGATCGCCCGTGCCGCCAGGGGCGTGCATGTGCTGGGCGTGTGCAACGGCTTCCAGATCCTCACCGAAGCAGGCCTGCTGCCGGGCGCGCTGATGCGCAATGCCGGGCTGAAGTTCATCTGCAAGGAAATCGAGCTGGAAACGGTCAACGCGAAGACGGCCTTCTCCAACGCTTTCCGGCAGGGTGAAGTCTGGCGCTGCCCGATCGCCCATCACGACGGCAACTACTTCGCCGATGCCGAAACGCTGAAGGCCATCGAGGACAACGGTCAGGTGGTGTTCCGCTACGCCAACGGCTGCAACCCGAACGGCTCGATCAACGATATCGCCGGTGTGATGAACAAGGCCGGCAACGTGCTCGGCATGATGCCGCATCCGGAGAACCTGATCGAAGACCTGCAGGGCGGCACCGATGGCCGCAAGATCTTCGAAAGCCTGCTCGGCCAGCTGGTGGCCTGAAACGGGCAAGGCGAGGGATGATCTCCATGAAGAAGCTGGAACTCCCCCGTGACCTGCAGACCCGGATTGCCAGCCGTCTTTCGGATTTCTGCCGGGACGAGCTGGACGTGGATCTGGGCAACATGGACGCGCTGCGGCTGCTGGATTTTCTGGCGCAGGAAGCCGGCAGCGCTTTCTACACCCTCGGCGTCCGAGATGCCGCCGCACAGGCGGCAAAGCGCTTCGAAGATCTCTCCGACGATCTGTCCGGCCTCGAGCGTCAGGACTGGCGCTGAAACCCTCTTGTCCTTCCCTGCCCCCACCGGGCATGCTGGGAAAAACGGGCAAGGGGCACAGCATGGACGACACCTTCTTTCAGCCGGTATCCGGGTTCGAGCTGCCGCGTTTTGCCGGCATTCCCACCTTCATGCGCCTGCCGCATGTGAACATTGCCTCACCGGAGGCTGAGCGCGTTGATATCGGCCTGATCGGCGTGCCCTGGGATGGCGGCACCACCAACCGGGCGGGCGCCCGCCACGGGCCGCGCCAGTTGCGCGATCTCTCCACCATGATCCGGCAGGTGCATCCGCACACGCGGATCAATCCCTTCGGGCTCGCCAATTGTGCCGATATGGGCGATGCACAGGTCAATCCGGCCGATGTGCAGGATGCATTGGCGCGGATTACAGGTTTCTATGACCAGATCGTCGATCTCGGCATCACGCCGCTGACGGCGGGCGGCGATCATCTGGTCTCGCTGCCGGTCCTCAGGGCACTGGCCCGCAGCGGACCGCTGGGCATGATCCATTTCGATGCCCATACCGACCTGTTCGACAGCTATTTCGGCGGCTTCCGCTACACCCACGGCACGCCCTTCCGCCGCGCCATCGAGGAGGAGTTGCTGGACCCTGAACGTGTCGTGCAGATCGGCATTCGCGGCACGATGTATGACGGGGAGGATATCGAGTGGGGCGAGGCGCAGGGCGTGCGCATCATCATGATCGAGGAACTGATGGAGCGCGGGGTCGATCACGTGATGGCTGAGGCCCGTGAGCGGGTGGGGAGAACACCGGCCTACATCAGCTTCGATATCGACGTCATCGACCCCGCCTTTGCCCCCGGCACCGGCACACCGGAAATCGGGGGCATAACCTCGTTTCAGGCGCAGCGGCTGATCCGGCGGCTGGCGGGCGTCAATGTGGTGGGCGCCGATCTTGTGGAGGTGTCACCCCCGTTTGATCCTTCGGGCGGCACCGCATGGCTCGGTGCCTCGCTGATGTTCGAACTGCTTTGCATTCTGGCCACGGCAAGAGCGCAAGAGAGTTGATCACCAGCACCGCACGAAACAGGCATCAGTCGCGCGGACGCTCCCGGTAGACCCAGAAAGGCCGCGCAGCCTCCTGTGCCGCCTGCTCCCGGGTGATGCCGATATCGGCCAGCTCATCATCCGTCAGTTCAGACAATTGCGCCCGTGTCCTGCCGACAGTCAGCCACATGGCCAGCGTCGCGATCACGGCCTTGAGCAGACCGGAAAAGCGGCGTGCCGGACGCGCTTCACGCAAGACAATTTCTGGCTCTTCGCACTGATGAACGTGGGACATGTCACTCTCCAAGCGGTACAATTGATACAATTTCGTTTCATTGACCCCGTAACGCTGTATGAATTGACTCACCTCCCGGTGCAAGCTATAGAATTGTCACCATGACAAATTGGCTCCCTGACCTCCCCTCGGGCAAAGGCCCGCTCTATGTGCGGCTCGCCCAGCGCATTGCCGATGACATCGTCTCCGGCGCCCTGCCTGCAGGGGCAAAGCTGCCGCCGCAGCGGGACCTCGCCTATGACCTGGGCGTCACCGTTGGCACCGTGGGCCGCGCCTATGGCATCGTGCGCGAGCGCGGACTGGTCAGTGGCGAGGTGGGCCGCGGCACCTATGTGCTCGCAGGCGGCGCAGCACCGGCAGCCGCCAGCCCGGTGAACGGGGCCGCCTCCCCTGCCTTGTCTCATACCCTTGAAGAAAAGCCGGTTGCGATACCCGTCAGCACCCCCGCCTGGACGCATCTGGCGATGGCCAATCCCGACGCCAGCTTCGGCGGCACCCGTCACGCCGTCGCCCCAACCGGCGCCTTGCGGCTGGACAGCACCTCCGCGCCGGAAGTCGGGCAGGCTCAGGCGATTGAGCGGGTCATATCCGGGATAGCCCGGGAAATGCCCTACGAGATTGCCAGCTACACCCGGATGGTGCCGGACAGCTGGCGGCTGGCTGGCCAGCAGTGGCTCGCCCGCTGCGGCTGGACGCCTGCTGCGGAGACAATCATCCCCACCACCGGCGCGCGCGGCGGACTGATGGCCATCATCAGCGCCACCACAATGCCGGGCGACCGGGTGGTCTTTGAGGAACTGACCTACAGTTCCATCGTAAGAGGCATCACCCTGACCGGCCGCCAGCCGGTGGCCGTGGCGCGCGATGACGAAGGCCCAATTCCGGAGGATCTGGCCCGCCTTTGCGCCCAGCAGCACCCGCGCGCCATCTTCCTGATGCCGACCGTACACAATCCGACGCTGGGCCAGATGAGCACGGCACGTCAGGCAGAGATCATCGCCATCGCCCGCGAGCACAATCTCTGGATCATCGAGGATGAGGTCTACGGCTCCCTGCATGCAGGCGGCATCCCGCCCTTTGCAGAGCTTGCCCCGGAGCGGACCTTCCATGTGGGCTCCCTGTCCAAATCCGTCTCGGCAGGCATTCGCGGCGGCTGGATCGCCTCGCCGCCCAGCCACGCGCAGCGGCTGTTCACGGCTCACAACATGCTGACGGGAGGCCTGTGCTTCCTGATGGCGGAACTCGCCGCCCGGCTCGTGCTTTCCGGCACTGCGGATGACTTGCGGCAGCGTATCTTGCAGGAACTGGCCGCCCGGCACGAGATCACGCAGGGCCTTCTTGCCGGACAGACCTTCAACGCCTCTCCGCAGACGCCCTTCATCTGGCTGAAGCTGCCGGAGCCCTGGATGTCCGGAACCTTCAAGACCGCCGCCGCCGCGCAAGGGGTGCTCGTGGATGACGAGGACGAGTTCAAGACCGGCCGCAGCGCCCGCGTCTATCACCGGGTCCGGCTCGGCACCAGCAACACCCACACGCGGGAAGAGCTGATCAAGGGCCTCGGCATCATCCGCGATCTTCTGCGCAATGCCAGCACCGGTTACGACAGTTTCGAGTGAGACAGCGGCAGGCTTCATCAGCATAGGCAGTGGCATATGACGCCGGCGAAAACACTGGCCGCAAAATAGCCGCAGGAAACTGCGCAACAGTCTCCCATTCCCGCCGATGATCTGTTAAACCGGCCCCGAACATCATCCCCGGCACGACCCTGCCAGACGACTGCGGACGCCCATGATCCCCAACGACATCAAAATCACGCCAGATCTCGTCGCGGCCCACGGCCTGAAGCCCGACGAATACCAGCGCATTCTGGATCTGATCGGCCGCGAGCCGACCTTCACCGAACTCGGCATCTTCTCGGCCATGTGGAACGAGCACTGCTCCTACAAGTCCTCGAAGAAGTGGCTGAAGACCCTGCCCGTCACGGGCGAGCGCGTGGTGCAGGGCCCGGGCGAGAATGCCGGCGTCGTGGACATTGGCGATGACGATGTAATCGTCTTCAAGATGGAAAGCCACAACCACCCCTCCTACATCGAGCCCTATCAGGGCGCGGCGACGGGCGTTGGCGGCATCCTGCGTGACGTCTTCACCATGGGCGCGCGCCCGGTGGCGGCCATGAACGCCCTGCGCTTCGGCGCGCCGGATCATCCGCGCACCCGCCACCTCGTCTCCGGCGTCGTTGCCGGTGTCGGCGGCTATGGCAATTCCTTCGGCGTGCCGACGGTGGGCGGCGAGGTGGAGTTCCACCCGCGCTACAACGGCAATTGCCTCGTCAACGCCTTTGCCGCCGGCCTTGCCAAGAAGGACGGCATTTTCCTGTCCAAGGCCGAAGGCGTCGGCCTGCCGGTTGTCTATCTGGGCGCCAAGACCGGCCGTGACGGCGTCGGCGGCGCGACCATGGCCTCGGCCGAATTCGATGACACCATCGAGGAAAAGCGCCCGACCGTGCAGGTGGGTGACCCGTTCACCGAAAAGTGCCTGCTGGAAGCTTGCCTTGAGCTGATGGCCACCGGTGCAGTCATCGCCATTCAGGACATGGGCGCGGCCGGTCTCACCTGTTCTGCTGTCGAGATGGGCGCCAAGGGTGACCTCGGCATCGAGCTGGACCTCGACAAGGTGCCGGTGCGCGAAGAGCGCATGACCGCCTATGAGATGATGCTGTCGGAAAGCCAGGAGCGCATGCTCATGGTGCTGCGCCCCGAAAAGGAGCAGGAAGCCGCCGCCATCTTCCGCAAGTGGGGTCTGGACTTCGCCATCGTCGGCATGACCACGGACACGCTGCGCTTCATCGTCAAGCATCAGGGCGAGGTCGTGGCCGACCTGCCGATCAAGGAACTGGGCGACGAGGCCCCCGAATATGACCGCCCGTGGGTGGAGCCGGTGAAGCGTGCCGTGCTGGATGCAGCCAGCATTCCCGCCCCTGCCGATTACGCCGCTGCCCTGCTGCAGTTGGTGGGCGGCGCCAATGGCTCGTCCCGCCGCTGGGTTTACGAGCAGTATGACACGCTGATCCAGGGCAACAGCGCAGCCCGTCCGGGCGGCGATGCCGGTGTCATCCGCGTCAATGCCGCAGGCAAGGGCCTTGCCTTCTCCGCCGACGTGACGCCGCGCTACTGCGAGGCCGATCCCTTCGAGGGCGGCAAGCAGGCCGTCGCCGAAGTCTGGCGCAACCTGACCGCCACCGGCGCCGAGCCGCTGGCGGTGACCGACAACCTGAATTTCGGCAATCCGGAAAAGCCGGAAATCATGGGCCAGTTCGTCTTCTGCATCAAAGGCATCGGCGAGGCCTGCCGCGCGCTGGACTTCCCCATCGTCTCGGGCAACGTCTCGCTCTACAACGAGACCCATGGTCAGGCGATCCTGCCCACCCCGGCCATTGCCGGTGTCGGCCTGCTGCCGGATGTGAATGTGCGCGCCTCTTCCGCCTTTGCGCAGGACGGTGACGTGATCTTCCTCATCGGCGGCACCGGCACGCATCTGGGCGCCTCGCTGTATCTCTACGAGGTGCTGGGCCGCGAGGAAGGCGCACCGCCGCCGGTGGATCTGGCAGCCGAGCGCCGCAACGGCGATCTGGTGCGCGGCTGGATCCGCGAGACCCGCGTTTCCGCCGTGCATGACATCTCCTCCGGCGGCCTTGCCGTGGCTCTCGCTGAAATGGCCATGTCCGGCAAGCGGGGCGCAAAGGTGAAGGTGGATGGCCCGGCCCATGCCGCCCTCTTCGGCGAGGATCAGGCCCGCTACGTGGTCACCGTCAAGGCCGATGAGGCCGATGGCCTCGAGGAAGACGCGCTGGACGCAGGCGTTGCCGTGGAGCGCCTCGGTGTGGTGGGCGGCAGTGAATTGACTGTCGAGGGCATCCTCACCATATCCGTTGCAAAGCTCAAGGAAGCACACGAGAATTGGTTCCCCAGCTTCATGGCGGCCGGCTGACGGCTGCCAGGAACCGCGACACGCGGATGGAACTTCAGAGGGAAGAGGACTGACCACATGCCGATGGACGCAAACGAGATCATCACCCTGATCAAGGCCGCCCTGCCCGACGCAACCGTCGAGGTGCGCGATCTGGCGGGCGACGGCGACCACTACGCCGCCAACGTGGTTTCGGAATCCTTCCGCGGCAAGAGCCGCGTCCAGCAGCATCAGATGGTCTATCAGGCGCTGAAGGGCAACATGGGCGGCACGCTGCACGCCCTTGCCCTGCAGACCAGCGCCCCCGATTGAGGAATGGACTGAGACTGAACCGGCGCGGGCCAGCCGGTGCCGTAAGGCGCAGGCCCGCAGCTGATTTGTAAAACGCACAGGCCGGCCCACGCCCGGCCCCATCAGGGACAAGGCTCCCGGAAGGACAAGGCAATGAGCATCCAGGACTGGATCAAGAACGAAGTCGAGACGAACGATGTCGTGCTGTTCATGAAGGGCACGCCGAACTTCCCGCAGTGCGGCTTCTCCGGCCAGGTCGTTCAGATCCTCGACTACATCGGCGTGCCCTACAAGGGCATCAACGTGCTGGAAGATGCTGACCTGCGCCAGGGCATCAAGGACTTCACCAACTGGCCGACGATCCCGCAGCTCTACGTCAAGGGCGAATTCCTCGGCGGCTGCGACATCGTGCGCGAGATGTTCCAGAACCAGGAACTCCAGGCCGTCTTCACCGAAAAAGGCATCCCCACGACAGCCGCCTGATGCAGTTGAAGTGAGCGCTTGAAAAAGGCCGGAGCGTCAACCGCTCCGGCCTTTTTTTGTTTTTGTGGTGCCTCCCTCCGCGCCCCTGTGAGGGGGCGACCCCTTCGGCAGCCAGGCATTCCGCCGTGCAGATGTTTCGATCCGCGCCCCTGTGAGGGGGCGACCAAAACAACGCCTACGCCGATGCAATTGCATCTATCGTTTCGATCCGCGCCCCTGTGAGGGGGCGACGCGGTGCCCACAGGTAGTTGCCCTGGCCATCCTTGTTTCGATCCGCGCCCCTGTGAGGGGGCGACCTGGCCGGTGTCACTAAATGCATAGTTATTCAAGTTTCGATCCGCGCCCCTGTGAGGGGGCGACCAGCGATTGCGCGCCGGGATTAGCATAGGCAGCGGTTTCGATCCGCGCCCCTGTGAGGGGGCGACCTCTCTACGCAGCGCAGCAGGTTGTCGGTGAAAGCGTTTCGATCCGCGCCCCTGTGAGGGGGCGACCGGCCATCGAGCGCGCATCATCGCGCAGGGTGAGTTGTTTCGATCCGCGCCCCTGTGAGGGGGCGACCCCAGTTTTTCCAGCCCCTCGCGCCCCTCGCTGAGGTTTCGATCCGCGCCCCTGTGAGGGGGCGACCGTCATAATGATTGTTGGCATGATCGTAGATTGCCGTTTCGATCCGCGCCCCTGTGAGGGGGCGACGTGCTGTCTAGCTGACTGTCTAGGTCCAAGCTATTGTTTCGATCCGCGCCCCTGTGAGGGGGCGACCCACGCTCAGCGTGGCTTTCGGCTGGGCCGTGCAGTTTCGATCCGCGCCCCTGTGAGGGGGCGACCCGCGCACGCGTCCCTCACCGTGCTGGACCTGAAGTTTCGATCCGCGCCCCTGTGAGGGGGCGACGCCAGACGTGTGGCGTATGTGTGGCGCAGCGCGTGGTTTCGATCCGCGCCCCTGTGAGGGGGCGACCCGTGCCATGGGGCGATCCGCACGGTATCTGTAGGTTTCGATCCGCGCCCCTGTGAGGGGGCGACCAGATGACCGGTGATAGGGTCCGGCGCAAACGTGACGTTTCGATCCGCGCCCCTGTGAGGGGGCGACTCACGCGCGCCGGAGTGGACATACTCCCAGTAGGGGTTTCGATCCGCGCCCCTGTGAGGGGGCGACATGGTCCTGATCGACCGGCATGGGCAGGCGCGGTTTCGATCCGCGCCCCTGTGAGGGGGCGACACGATGCCTGTGCCAACCGAACGAATAGCCGAAAGTTTCGATCCGCGCCCCTGTGAGGGGGCGACGAGATCGGATAGACGTTTAATTTGGGCTTTTATCGTTTCGATCCGCGCCCCTGTGAGGGGGCGACAATGGTTTGCATGCATCGCCTCATCCGATGCACGTTTCGATCCGCGCCCCTGTGAGGGGGCGACGAAAATCAAACGGCTCACCAAAACCGCGATCGACGTTTCGATCCGCGCCCCTGTGAGGGGGCGACTCGGAATGACCGTTGTACTGTTCCCGCAACCGAGCGTTTCGATCCGCGCCCCTGTGAGGGGGCGACTGAGCGCAACCTCGCCGTCAATCATCGCCTGATCGTTTCGATCCGCGCCCCTGTGAGGGGGCGACATTTACGCAGACGCAAAAAAGCGCCGCGCAGGGACGTTTCGATCCGCGCCCCTGTGAGGGGGCGACAGCGCCCCAGAATCTTGGAGCGGTTGATATAGCTGTTTCGATCCGCGCCCCTGTGAGGGGGCGACCTCATCTCGACCATAGGTCAATGTTACAAAATAGGTTTCGATCCGCGCCCCTGTGAGGGGGCGACGCAGGCGGATGATGCGGCGCATGGTTTTGGCGTCGTTTCGATCCGCGCCCCTGTGAGGGGGCGACGCAATGTGGCGCGGATGTCGGCGCCGTTGACGTTGTTTCGATCCGCGCCCCTGTGAGGGGGCGACTTCGCGCTCGCGCTGTTTTAAAGCCGCGATCGACGGTTTCGATCCGCGCCCCTGTGAGGGGGCGACTTTGCGGTTTCAGCGGTGCGTGCCGGTGCGCGGGCGTTTCGATCCGCGCCCCTGTGAGGGGGCGACCGTCGATCGCGGCTTTAAAACAGCGCGAGCGCGAAGTTTCGATCCGCGCCCCTGTGAGGGGGCGACTCTCGGGCATGGCGGCGGCTGGCTGGTCTCGCCAAGTTTCGATCCGCGCCCCTGTGAGGGGGCGACACCGGCTGTAGGTGGCAAAGGCCTGCTGCAGGGGGTTTCGATCCGCGCCCCTGTGAGGGGGCGACGCTGTCAATGCGGCAGCCGGGGCCTTTCAGGAGAGTTTCGATCCGCGCCCCTGTGAGGGGGCTCCTTCAGTCGTAACAGCTTGTCCGCAAAATGCAATTCCGCCCCGCAGCGCGATCCTGCAGGAGAAGGGCTGGAAAGGATAAGAGGCGAAGGCAGCGCGGCACAGAGCGCGGCAGAAAAGACAGCAATGTCAAAGAGCGGGGTGGAACGCGAACCTGCCGGGGAAACGGGTCACACTTCAGGTTCGCGCCCGGCACAAAAGCCCGCTGCGCCGCACCGGGCCACGTGCGCAGGTGCAAAGAACTGCCCTAGATGATCAGCGGGCCGTTGAGGTCAGCGGCGGGCTTGGCGCCCACGTGCTCCACCCGGCGCTGCCAGATCGCCCCCAGATAGTAATAGCGCAGGCTGTCCGTTTCCAGATCTACGATGCCTTCCAGCCGGGCTTTCAGCATGGTCCATTGTGCCGGGTCCACCTCGATCTCGAAGACGGAATATTGCACCCGCTGGCCATAATCGCGGCAGGCCTTGGCAACGCGGCGCAGGCGCCCTGCCCCGCCGGGACCGGACGTGTTCACATCATAAGTGACGAGCACGAGCATGACGCCGCCTCACTTCCAGAACCAGGGGGGATAGGCGTCAAGATCCCCGCGCAGATGGCGGGAGAGAAGCTGCGCCTGAAGATAGGGCACGAGGCCGAGGGGCGCCTTTTCCTCCAGGAACGGGTGCTGGCGCTCCTCGCGCTTGCGCTCCTGCCAGGCGGTGAGCACAAGCTTGCGCGCTTCATCGCCCAGAAAGACGGCGCCGCCATCGCGCAGCTCGAAATCTTTTGCCCGGAGCTGGCGGCGGTTGAAGAGAGACAGGGCCAGCCGGTCCGCCAGCACGGGGCGCAGTTCCTCCATGAGATCCAGCGCAAGGCTGGGCCGTCCCGGCCTGTCCCGGTGGAGGAAGCCGACCGCCGGATCAAGGCCGACGCTTTCCGCCGCGCTGCGGCAGTCATGGGTGAGAAGCGTGTAGAGGAAGGACAGCAGCGCATTGACCGGGTCCAGTGGTGGACGGCGGGAGCGCCCCCGGAAGCATATCTCAGCATCCGGGGAGCGGATCAGATGGTTGAAGACGCCGAAGTAAAGCTGTGCCGCCTCCCCTTCTGCGCCGCGCAGCAGGTCTAGCCCCTGCAGCACCTCCAGCTTTTGCAGCAGGCGGGCCATGCGGCCCGTGGCATGGTCCAGCGCCTGCCGGGCCTCCTCCGGCGTGTCAGCGCCATGGTCGCGGAGGTGCCGCATGAGCACGCTGCGCTGATTGGCGATCTTGCCCATGATGAAGCCGCGCACGATGCTGTCCGGGTCTTCCGAAGCGGTGTACTGCGCCCGGCGCAGAAGCACATTGCCGCTGACCGGCCCTTCCACACGGGCCTGAAACCGGCCATTGCGGTCCAGCAGAACGATGGTGATGCCAGCGGCGGCACAGGCCCCCATCAGGGCCGGAGACAGAAGAATGGGGCCGAAGGCAACAAGGCCGCCCAGCATGTGCAGCGGCACGCGGGCACGCTCCACGCCTTCCACCTCGACCACGAGGTTTTCGCCGTCCTTGCGCAGGGCAGCCCCCTCGGTGGTGACATAAACCGTGTTCAGAAGCTTCTTCATGCGCCGTCCTCAGATTCCAGCAGATCCCGGATCTGCCGCGCCCGCCAGGCAAGGACGGGCCGTGCCACCTGCTTCGGGCGGCAAAGCTCTGCCAGCGAGCAGGCCCGGCAGCGGTCAGCCCGGTAGACGGGTGGCGGTGTGCGCCGGGTGGCAAAGATGGCCGCAAGCTCTGCAATGGTGGCCAGCGTCAGCGCCCGCAGCTCCGCATCGAATGGCACCTCCAGCCGCCGTTTCGGCTCGGCATAGTAAAGCGCGCCTGCGGGCACGGGCTGCCCGGTCATCTCCTCAAGACACAGCGCCTGCGCACAGAGCTGCACCTCGTCGGCCCGGTGCAGCTTGGCCTTGCCGCGCTTGAACTCCACCGGATAGGGCACCTCCCCGCCAGCCCCCTCACCGGACGGAGCCTTGTGGAACTCCACCAGATCGGCCACGCCTGCGATGTTGAGGGCGCGGCTGGCGAGCGGCAGGGCTGAAACCCGCCGCACGCCGCGCCCGTGCCGGGTGCCCGGCTTGTCCGCCACCGCATGCAGCACATGCCCTTCGGCGGTGAAGCGGTTGTCCGCCCACAGCCGCTCCAGATGAATGAGGGCGGCCTGCCGCAGGCAATAGACGGCGTGCTGAAGGGCGGAGAGAGGTATTGCCTCCCCCTCGTCCAGCCCCGGTTCTGCGCTGCTGCCCGGTTCCGCCCCCTCGCCCATGGCTTACAGCCGCTCGATGATATCCACCCCGGCCGGCAGGTTTTCCCGGTCGATGGTGACGATGTAGTCGGAGAACTTGCGGGCCGGCGGCAGATTGCCAAGGCCCCGGTCATTGATGGCGCGGAACTCGCCATCCACATTGCGGCCCACCTGCACCCGGTCGAAAAGGGCATGGGCAGGCGCCTTGCCGAGGGCGCAGTCATGCCGGAACACGATCAGCTTGCGGCTGGCCATCTCGCCGCGCGCGGCCGAGCGGTCATGCTCGAACATGTTCTCCAGCGCTTCAAACAGCAGATCCTTGTCCGCTTCCGAAAAGCCAGTTCGCTCCGCCAGCTTCGCCGAGATGAAGCCATGGGCGCGGTAAAGGCCATAAGGCACGATGTGCTTGCGGCCCATGGTGCGGTTTTCGGTGCGCTCATTCGCGTCAGATCCGGCCTGCTGAGCGGATTTCTCCTTCTCGCTGGTGGCCGCCATGCGGGTGATGGAAACTTCCAGCGGCTGGATCGGCTCGACCGAATGAGAGAAGGTCACCTGCACCGGCCCCCGCACTTGCCCGCAATTGATGCCCGTGCTCATGACGGCGCCAAAGGTGCGCACATCGAAGAAGTTGCGGCACATGAAATCGCGCAGCTTCAGCGCCTCCTCGTCGTTGGCGGGGTTGAGCGACTTCTCCTTCGCCACCCTTTCCGCATCCGGACGCAGGGCCTTGTAGGCTTCCCGGTGCTTTTCGTTGAGGATGGCGCCTTCCTGCACATAGATGCCGAAGCCAGGCTCGCCGCTTCGGGCAAACTCCATGTAGTTGCGCACCTTGCGCTTCAGGCTCACGTCGGTGACGAGGCCATGGTTCGTCTCCGGGTCCATGCGCGGCAGGTTGCCGGCATCCGGATCGCCGTTCGGATTGCCGTTGGTCACTTCAAACAGCAGGACGAATTCGTAACGGTTGGCGAGCGTGGTCATTCTGCAGTTTCCTCCTGCGGAGCGGCATCCTTGGCCGGTTTGAAGAATTCATTGCGCTGATGGTAGTAGCCGAGGCCGAAGAGCGCCTGTTCCTGCGGAGCCAGGGCCACGGGGAACGGATCGCCGTCCGGCGACATCTTCTCCATGATGGAAATGATCAGCTTTTCCAGACTGATTCTCTGGTGGAGCCTCGTCTTGGCCAGCTTGGACAGATGCGGGGCCGAGCCCTTATCCAGCAGGGCAAAGACCTTCTGCGGCTGCGCAGAGGCAGAGCCGTAGAACTTGTCCTTGATGCTGGCGTTGACGCCGCCCAGCGCGGCAGACTGGATCTGCTCATAGACGGCAAACAGCCGCCCCAGCAGATAGCCCTTGTTCTCGTTGTCCGGGTCAAAAGCCACGGGAGCCTCCTTCTCAGGGTGAAGTTTGAAATTGCGGATCAGGACAGCGCGCAGCATCGCCACGCGCAGGGCATTGACATCGCCATCCGCCCGCAGGCGCATCAGCACCGAGGACAGCAGCGTCAGCGGATAGGCCGTGCCGGTGAGGATCGAGCGCAGCCACTCCCCGGCAAGGTTCGGCGGCACGTTCTCGCTCTTGCCCAGAACGGCAGTCTCGCGAAGGTAGCGCCACAGGTGCGGATTGCCGGAACGGGGCGGCGGGGCAATCGCCATTTCGGCGGAGAAGCGGCGGTAGTTCTCCGCCAGCACGCCGAAATCATCCTGCCAGTAGAAGCGGACAGACAGGCGCGCCGCATTGGGGGCAAGGCCCAGCACGTGAAAGCGCACGCCTTCCGCCAGTTCCGGCTTCTGGTCTGCCAACCTTTCGCCCTTGCGTATCCGCAGCAGGATGGCCTGCACCTGCTGCGCCTGTGCGCCCATGTCCACCGGCGGCGGCTCGTCAAAGAAGCCGATGGCAACCGATTCCGCCAGTTCCAGCAGCCCGGCATCCAACCCGTCCTGCTTGGGCTCCGCCCAGAAGATGGTCGAGGCATCACCGAGCTGGAGAAAGTGGCCGCTGCCGCGCTTGAGGCATTCGTTCAGCGCGCCGGTGTAACGCGCTGCCACAGTGGCAGAAACGGGTGCATTGTCGCCCTGTTCATGGCCATAGGAGGTGAAGGCATCCAGATTGAAAGAGACAAGCGATGCACCGGAGGACTGAGCCCCCCAGACGCCCTTGACCGCCGGATGCAACCGGGCGACAGGTGCGGCCTCGCCCGTGACAAGACAGACCGCAAGCCCGCCAGCGCCTTCGGTATTGAGGCGGTCCCACAGCGCCCGCGCGGCGGGCCGCTCGTGCAGGAAACGTTTGCGGTGATCTGCCGCCAGTTCAAAGACGACATTCTGGTCCCGCATCTCCTCCGGCCAGAGCGGCGGCGCGAAGTTCTCCGGGTTCCAGGACTGGAGAAACAGGCGCAGCGCCTTCAGCCCCGCATCCTCGCTGCCGTCCAGTTCCTTCAGGTGACGCTCCACGAAGGCGGCATGCTCCTCCGCCAGCCGCTTGCCCTCGCCCGCCGTCACGCCCAGCACATAGGCCGTCTTATCCCAGAGGAAATTCGGCGCCACGCCGGATGTGCGCTTCACCGGCTGGGGAACGGCCATCTGCTTCGGCAGAAGCTTCTTGCTGGTTACGTCGCGCAGGTCGATGACTTCGGCGCAGGTGCCATCTTCCCGCAACGAGATCGCAAAGCTGATCTTTTCGCTCGAGAAGCCCAGCGGCGGAAGCCTGCCTTCGGCCTCCATCCGCTCGCCCAGCCGGTTCAGGGCCTGAAGTATCGTCATTTGCGGATCTCCGGTGAGCCGGGCTGCGGCACGTGCAGGATGCCGTCCACCAGTTCCGCCCGGAAGAACATGGACGGACGGTCCGGCCGCGTGTGGTCGATGTCCCACAGCATGAAGCCGAGGTCACGGCTGCCAGCTTCGGATGCCGGAATCGGTTCATCCTCGCCGATCAGACGGAAATCAGCGGCAAACTCCCGCGTGCCGAGGCAGGGCTGGTGGAAGCACTGGCCGCGCGCGGCCCTGCGGTTGAAGATGTCGAGGTGCTTGCCCTCGTTGTCGGAGGCATCGGCCCGTGCAGTCAGCTCGAAATGCGCCTCGATGACATAGGCCACATCGACAAGCACGGTGGAGGCCCGCTGCTGCCGGTCCTCATCCACCAGCAGCGCCAGCCCCTCAAGGCTCTCCCGGTTCATCGCCGTGCGGATTTTCCCGGCCGGGGCCTTATGGCCCACTTCGTTGCGCCGGATGGACTGGAAGCGAATGGGCTTCAGCACGTGGATACTGTCGATCACCCAGCGGATCGCCGGTTTCCAGTGCACCGCCTCCAGAATGCCCCGGGCGGCAGAGGGCGTCATCACGTCATAAGAGACGCGCTCAACCTTCATTTCAGGTCTGGTGAAACAGGCGTAAGGGCCTGAAACATGAAGTTTTATGCCATAGGGCATCGGCTGTCCTCCAACTAAACTTCATTCTATGTATAATGACATCTGCATTGCAGGTCAAAAAATATAAGGTTGACATGCACCGAAATTTTGGCGATTAAGGTAAGCGCGCACCTGTCAACCACAGCAACGGAACATGAACATGAGAAAGAAAAGACGCTGGCTTTTGCGACTTCAAGTTGGTCGCTTTAGTATGGAACTATGTCTAGAACCTCCATAGTTGTCGCAGCCGAAAGGATGCGTGGATAGAAACATTCTCTGAATCGTGACACTGCATTTGCACGGTCACACAAGGCGGCGAACCTGGTGCTTCAGGTTCGCCGCCGTCAAAAAACAAAATCCTCAATTAGAGCATAGCTCGAGTTCTCCCAAATCAATCCAACGTCCGGCTTGTACAGGCCGCTCGCCTTTCCCAGCACGGCGAACTGGTCCGCGCGCAGATGCGGGGCGTGGAAGGAGACGTGGCGAGCGTTGATGAGCAGATCCCGCGCCGGTTTGGGCACCTGCACCACGTGGCGCTGCAGCTTGCGGGCAAGGGTGCCGGAGGAGATGGTTTCGACAGACAGCTTATCGATCCACTCCTGCGCCTCGTCGTCATAAGGGATGATCACTGGCACCATGGCGGTCTCGATCATGCGGAACCGCTCCGCGATGCTGCGGTAGGACATCTGCGTGCCCGTCACATCCCAGCGGACGAGATCAAGGATGTTTTCCCGGTCAAGGCCTGCGCCACGCCGCCAATAGAGTTCCTGGAAATAGGCCTTCACCGCCTCCGGTGAGAACAGGTCGTCGTGCTTGCCGGAGATGCTGCGGAACACCTCGGCGAGCTGACGCATTTCCCGTGGCGGAGCGTGGTCTGCCGGGGTGAAGACCGTCACAACGCTTTCCTCCGGCCCTTTGCGCCCCTCGCGGTTGCAGCGGCCCGCCGCCTGCAGAATCTGATCCAGCCCGGCCTCCGCCCGCCAGACGCGGGGAAAATCCACATCAACGCCTGCCTCGATCAGCGAGGTGGCAATGACACGGCAGGGAGCCTCCCCTTTCAGGCGCTGGCGTACATCGTCCAGAATGAGCTTGCGGTGTGCGGCACACTGGCGGGTGGTGAGATGCACCAGCCCCTCCAGCCCTTCGGCCTGCGCCGCCCTGTAGAGATCCAGCGCATGCTTGCGGCTGTTGACAATGACGAGCGCCTGCGGCGTCTCCCCCAGAGCCCGGACAAGATCATCATCGGCCAGAGTGCCCCCGTGCCGGATGGTGGCACGCCTGAGCAGCCGTGCAAGGCCAGCCGGGTCCGGCGCCAGTTCCCGGCCCTCCAGCGCCAGCCCGAGCAGCGGGTCATCCACATAGTCCCTGCGGTCCAGTGCAGGCTGGGTGGCCGTGCACAGCAGGATCGTACAGCCATAATTGCGCGCCAGTTCGTCCAGCGCCATCACCGCCGGCTTCAGCAGATGCAGCGGCAAGGTCTGCGCCTCGTCCAGAATGATGACGCTGCGGGCAATATTGTGCAGCTTGCGGCAACGGCCGGGCCGGTTGGCGAAAAGGCTCTCGAAGAGCTGGACGTTGGTGGTGACGATGACGGGCGCCGCCCAATCCTCCATCGCCAGCTTCAGCTTGTCGCGCTGGCCACGCTCTTCAATCTTATCCTCCTCAATGGCCGAATGATGCTCCAGCACCATTCCGCTGCCCAGCACCTCCTGAAAGATCTGCGCCGTCTGGTCTATGATGGAGGTGAAGGGACAGGCATAGATGATGCGCCGGTGCCCGTGGATCTCCGCATGGTCCAGCGCAAAGCCGAGAGAAGCCAGCGTCTTGCCGCCGCCGGTCGGCACGTTGAGTGAGAAAAGGCCCGGAGCATCGCCAGCGCGGGCGCGGACATGGGACAGGATCGTGCCCCGCAAACTATTGAGCGGACCTGCCTTCGCCGCATACGCCTTGGCTGCCATATAGGCGTCAAAGCCTGCCCTCAGGCGCTCCACCTCGCTGCGCAGATCCGGCCACTCACGGTCCGGCGTCTCCTGCGCAATACCGCTGTAGAAGGTCTCCGTGTCCTTGAAGTCCGCATCCACAAGGCAGGAGAAAACCATGCGTCCCAGAAACGCCAGCTGAAACGCCCTGGCGGTATCCGCCGACCTGCCGCGCGTGCGCCCGTCCACCCGGAACGCCGGCGGGAAAAGCGGCCCCGCCACTCCGGTCAGGATCGCCTCAAGCTCCTGCCCCAGTTCTTCCTGCCAGCCGGTATCGAGCGTTGCTTCGTCAAAGGCTTCCAGCCGCAGTGCAAGACTGCGCCCCGAAGCCTCCGGCAGCAGCAACCTGTCCGGCATGCCGCCGTGGTGACCGGCAATGGCATGGGCCAGCAGTTCCAGCACAGCCTTGCCCTTGGGATCAGCAGCCGCCGCCCTCTGCATGAGGACTGCCGCCCCCGCAGTGGCATGATCCACGGACGAGCCCTTGCCGGCGATGTAGCGCTGAAAGGCCGGATTGTACTTGCCGAGGTCATGCAGAAGACCGGCAAGCCGGGACATTACAGCCGCCCCAAAGGGCTCTGCAAAGTTGGCCGCCAAGCTGCCAACGTCGCCCAGATGTTCCCTCAGCCCCTGCCACACCTCAAACGGCGCGCCTTCGACCGAATGCGCGAAAAACCTCGCCATCCCTGCCCCCAGCCGTTCCGATGGTTAACGGCATCAGCATCAGAGCGGCGCGGAAAGATAAATGCAAGCAGAAGATGCATAAGTACACATGCTTATTCTTACGTGCTGTTCTCCCCCGCCCCTCCTCCCTGAACCGCAGATGAACGGCGGGTTCCGGTGCGGTACAGGCGGGTTTTGGCAGTCTTCGGGACATGAGGCGGGCGAATGGCCGGCTGGAGTGGAGCGGGGATGGCACCATGGGGATGAAAGCGCTGAGACTGGTAGCACGGCGGGCACGGAGACAGATCGGCAGGACCGCCCGGATGCTGGCAAAGACATTGACCCAGCCGCAGGCGGGTAAGGCAGGAAGGCGCGGCAAGGCGGTTCAGACGGTTCAGGCAGTTCAGGCGCTGCGTGCGGCGGCCGTGGTGCTGCCGCTGGCGCTCGCAGCCACTCTGGCGGCCGTGGTGCTGATGGGCAGCGGTTCCTGGCAGAAGGATGTGGAACTGGCCCGCATTGATTGCGCCCGGCTGGTCATCTTTGCCCCCGTAGGCAGGATCGATGCCCAGCAGGCCTGCAAGGCCCATGGCGGGCTCGCCGTGCAGGCCGGGGAACAGCCGGATGCCGGGCTCACCATCCTCATCCGCAACCAGCCGGCCGGCGGCTTTGAAGGGCGCGATGCTGTGCCCGGCCCGGACAGGAGCGAGTTTTCGGGCGCAGGTCAGGCCCGTGCAGAGCTGTCAGCTTTCCGGGCCTGAGGCAAACTGCCGGGCCGCACGTCTTGCCGGGAACTGCGACTACTCAGCCGCGAAGAGATTGCGCGTCATGGCAAGGCCTGCGCCGCAGGGCTCTTCCGCGTCACGTGCTTCACCGCCGTTGTTCTCGCCGGGGCGCAGGGAGGCAAAGTCGAAGAGGCTGCGGTCGAGGAGATGCGAGGGGCGCGTGTGAGCGAGCGCCCGCGCCATGACGCCGAGACGGCCCGGAGAGGCACGCTCCCAGTCCATCAGCATGCGCTTCACTTCCTCGCGCTGCAACCCATCCTGCGAGCCGCAGAGATTGCAGGGGATGATCGGGAACTGCATGCCTGCGGCAAACTTCGCCACATCGCTTTCGGCGCAATAGGCAAGCGGGCGCAGCACCATCAGGTCGCCCTCGTCATTGACCAGCTTCGGCGGCATGGAGGCAAGGCGCCCGCCGTGGAAGAGGTTCATGAAGAAGGTTTCCAGAATGTCCTCGCGGTGGTGACCCAGCACGATGGCCTCGCAGCCCTGCTCCCGCGCGATGCGGTAGAGAATGCCGCGGCGCAGGCGCGAGCACAGCGAGCAATAGGTCTTGTGCGCCGGGATCTTCGACGTGACGATGGAGAACGTGTCCTCGCGCACGATGATGTTCTCGATGCCGTTCTTTTCAAAGAAGGCGGGCAGGATCTCCGGCGGAAAGCCCGGCTGGGCCTGATCGAGATTGCAGGCCAGAAGATCCACCGGCAGCAGCCCGCGCCACTTCAGATCCATCAGCACGGCCAGCAGCGTGTAGCTGTCCTTGCCGCCGGACAGGCAGACCAGCCACTTCGGCCGTTTCACTGCGGCATCCGCAGGCACCATGCCGTAATCGTCAATGGCTTGGCGCACCTCGCGCAAGAGGCGCTTGCGCAGCTTCTTGAACTCCACCGTCGATGGCGCATTGCGCAGCATCACCGGGCAGCCGCTGTCATCCTCCGGCAGGTCCATCAGGGCTGCAGATGCAGCCGCATCGGAGATGACGCCCGCCTCGGGGCCGCTGGTCAGGTCGGTGGCACTCATCGTGATGGTCCGGATTGCGAAAACTGGGCGAAAGCTGGCGGGCCCTTGCGCATGCGGAACGCCGCCGCGCGCCCGGCCCCTTCCCTTAGACGTCAGAATGGCTGCTTGTAAAGGCCCGCAAGGCCTCAGGGCGGGGAAACCCTGCCGGGGCAGCGCTGGGGGAGGCAGCATTTGGGCATAGGGCGCAAATGGGTTAGACAGGGAAAATGACAATCACTCGCGCGAGTCGGCTCCCCGCATGACCTATTGCCTCGGCATCCTGCTTCGCACTGGCCTGATCCTTGCATCAGACTCCCGCACCAATGCAGGCGTCGACCAGATCGCCACCGTTTCCAAGATGTCCACCTTCGAGACACCGGGTGAGCGCATCATCACCGTGCTGTCGGCAGGCAATCTCGCCACCACGCAGGCCGTGATCTCGCAGCTGAAGCAGAGCTATGGCAGCGGCGACTTCCACCGGGACATGACCCAGTCGCTGACCCTGTTCGATGCGGCCCAGAAGGTGGGCGACACCCTGCGCGAGGTGCTGAACCGGGATGCCTCCTTCGTGAAGCCCTATGGCGATCCGGCCGCCTCCTTCCTTGTCGGCGGCCAGATCCGCGACGAGGAGCCGCGCCTGTTCCAGGTCTATTCCGCCGGCAACTTCATGGAAGCCTCCGAGCGCACGCCCTTCCTGCAGATCGGCGAGACCAAATACGGCAAGCCGATCCTCGACCGGCTGCTGACGCTGGAAACGGACCCGGCAGAGGCGGCGAAGCTGGCCCTGCTCTCCTTCGACGCCACCATCCGCTCCAACCTGTCGGTCGGCCCGCCGATCGACCTGATGGTCTATGGCAAGGACAGCCTGACGGCAGAGCACCTGCACACCTTTGACGAGGATGACGCCTATCTCCTCACCCTGCGCCAGGGCTATTCCCAGGGCCTGCGCGACCTCGTGCGCGGATTGCCCGTACCGGAGGTGTGAGGCAAGAACGCCGCCTCACTCCCGGCGTAATGCACAGCCCGGCATCAGGCACCGGGTCACCCCGGCCAAGCGCAGCGCGAGCCGGGGGGACACGGAATGTGCGGCAGGCCCCGGTGCAGCGCCAGCGCCGTGAACGGCGATAGCCCCAAATGCAAAAGGGACGGCACGCGGGTGAAGGTGACGGTCAGCGCCTCACCACCATCTGCGCCAGCTCCTGGGCGCGCGTGAGGCAGGCGGGCTGCTGGTCGCGGAAGCGCTCAGCACCGATCTCCATGATCAGCGCCGTATCCGGCAGGAAGCTCAGCTCTGAAAAGATGTCATCCCAGGGAATGTCCCCCCAGCCGATCGGCAGGTGCAGGTCGCCAATGCCAAGGGCTGTGGCTTCGGCAGGGTGGAAGAACTTTTCCATCGTATAGGGCCGCCCAAAACTGTCATGGACGTGCAGGTGGCCGGTGACCGGTGCCATGGCGCGCAGTTCGTCGCGGAAATCGAGGCCCTTGAAGGTGGATTCGATATAGGCATGGCTGAAGTCGATGAGGGCGACGACATTGTCATGACCGATGGCTCTGACCGTCTCAGCCACCTGGCTCGGCGTCTGGCGGTACTGGCCGCTTTCGGTGGTAAAGATGTTTTCAAGCGCGATGCGCACGCCGTAACCTTTGGCCACATCGGCCATTTCGGACAGGGCCTCGCGTTCCATCTGGTCAAGATCGGCGCCATTCTCGCCAGCGCCAAGCTGGGCGGCGCCTGAATGATGAACGAGAATGCCGGCGCCCAGGCGGTTGCACATCTCCAGCATGGCCCGCACCACCTGCTTCTGCAGGACCAGATGCTCGCGGTCCATGAAATTGGAGCTGATCTGACCGTGCAGCGACAGCCTCTTGAACGGATACTGGCCAGCGATGCTGGCAACGCGCTGCAAGCGATCCTCGATGATGCGGCCGCCCGAGACGATTTCCTCGCCATAGATGCCGATCTCGCAGGCGTCTGCGCCGGTGTCTGCGATCTCCCGCAGCGATGCGTCAAGCGTTGTGAGGTCGCCCTTGCCTGTACGGTTGCAGAAACCGACGGCGGAAATGATCTGGGTCATGCAAGAACTCCGGTATGGTGGGTCATGGTTGCGCTGCTGCGGACAGCGGCGATATCTGTGGCCGGGAGGGAATATTCGATGCGGCGGCCGGTCTCGCTGTCGAAAAAGTGGAGATGTTCGGGCGGAAGCGACAAGGCGATGGTGTCACCGGCGGAGACGTCTGCGTCTTCGCCAACAGCTGCGGCAAAGGTCTCACCGGCGATCTCGCAATGCAGGACACGGCCCACACCAAGCTCCTCAATAAAATCGATGCGCGCCGGAAGGCCTTGCCTCCCCTTGACGAGGCGGCAGTGCTCCGGGCGAATGCCGATGGTGACGTCACGGCCGCCAAGCGCGCGGGCGGCCAGCGGGCCGATAGGAACCGGTGCGCCGTCGAGCCGCGCGATTGCAGTATCCGCCTCGATACGCGCCGGGAACAGGTTCATCGCGGGGGATCCGATGAACGATGCAACGAAGGTACTCGCCGGGCGGTGGTAGATGTCGAGCGGCCGGCCGGCCTGCTCGACATGGCCGCGGTTCATCACCACCAGCTGGTCGGCCAGCGTCATCGCCTCCACCTGATCATGGGTAACAAACACCGATGTGGCCGCAAGCCTCTGGTGCAGCTTGCGGATTTCGGCGCGCATGGTGACGCGCAGCTTGGCGTCGAGGTTCGACAGCGGTTCGTCGAACAGAAAAACCTTCGGCTCGCGGATGATGGCGCGGCCCATTGCCACGCGCTGGCGCTGGCCACCGGAAAGCGCGGCCGGCCGGCGGTCGAGAAAATCCTGAAGGCCAACGATTTTTGCCGTCTCGGCGATCCGCCTTTCACGTTCCGCCTTTGGCACGCCTGCCACCTTCAGCGCATAGCCGATGTTTCCGGCAACCGACATGTGCGGATAAAGCGCGTAGTTCTGAAACACCATCGCACAACCGCGCTCACGCGGTTCCAGCCGGTTGACGACGCGTCCGCCGATTGCAATCTCGCCGGAGGTAATGTCTTCAAGGCCCGCGATCATGCGCAGAAGCGTGGACTTGCCGCAGCCGGACGGGCCCAGGATGACGACGAACTCACCCGAATTGAAAGACAGATCGATGCCGTGCAGAGTTGGAGTCTTGCCGTAAGTTTTGCGGACCGCTCGGATCTGAATATCAGCCATTATAGTAACCCTCGTATTTTCGGGAAGACGGCTCTCGGGCGGTCACTTTTCGGTAGCGACCAAGCCACGCACGAACCAGCGCTGCAGAACGGCAACGACAAGCACCGGCGGCGCCATGATGATCAGCGAGCCTGCAAGCGTGACGTTCCAGTCCGGAATGCCGTTGTCGGAAGGCAGAAGCGCCCGCAGCGACACCATCACCGTCTTGTAGGAGGGGTCCGTCGTCATCAGGATGGGCCAGAGATACTGGTTCCAGCCATAGACGAACATGATGGTGGTGAGTGCCAGCATGTTGGTGCGCGACAACGGCAGCAGCATGTCGAAGAAGAAGCGCACGGGGCCTGAGCCGTCCATGCGGGCAGCTTCGGCCAGCTCGTCCGGCAGGGTCATAAAGAATTGCCGGTAAAGGAAGGTTCCGGTGGCCGTTGCAATCAGCGGCAGTGTCAGGCCGGCATAGGAGTTCAGAAGGTTCCACTCGATTGCGATGTCAATGCCGGAAAGCCCGAGGAAGAACTTCACCGGCTGGAACAGATCGGCCGCCACCGCATAGGTCGGCACCACGCGGACTTCGAGCGGCAGCATCAGCGTGATGAACACGCTCCAGAAAAAGACATGCTTCAGCGGCGTGCGGAAGAACACGATGGCAAATGCGGTGCAGGCCGAGAGCGCCACCTTACCGGCCGTCACCAATGCGGCCATGATCAGGCTGTTTGTCATTGCCGTGCCAAGGTTCGCCCGCGTCCAGGCTGCACTGACATTGGCGAGGAACTCCCCCTGCGGCACGAAGCTGAACGGGACAGCATTTACCTGCGGCATGGTCTGACTGGCGCCAGCCAGCACCACGATGAAAGGTCCAAGCAGGACGAGGAAGCCGGCAGCCATGATGGTGTAGGTCAAGGCGTCGGCATAAGGGGTGCGCTGGATCATGGCAGCCTCACTTGTAATGCACCCGCTTCTCGATGAAGCGGAACTGGATGAAGGTGAAGACCATGATCAAGCCGATCAGGATGATGCTTTGCGCCGACGCGCCGGAATAATTGAGCCCCTGGAAGGCCTCGTCGACGATACGGTAGACCATCACCTCGGTGCCGCGGTTCGGGCCTCCGCCGGTGACGGAATGCACGATGCCGAAGGTATCTGCCCCGACAAACCCCTCGGTCATCATGGTGACGAGCAGGAAGAACAGTGTGGGCGCCAGAAGCGGCACCTGCACGTCGATGGCGCGGCGAAAGGGACCGGCGCCATCCATGGCGGCGGCTTCGCCGAGCGCCCGCGGCACCGATTGCAGGCCGGCGAGCAGGAAGATGAACGTATAGCCCGACCACTTCCAGATGAAGATGATGATGACCAGTGCCAGTGCATGGCTGCCGTATTTCGCCGGGTTCCAGAGATCGGGCGACAGCGCATTGATCGACGCAGCAAGTCCCCGCTCGGGCGACAGGATGAAGCGGAAGGCCATGCCGGCAGCCGGTCCTGCAATGGCGAAAGGCAGCATGTAGAAGAAGCGGAAGAAGCCGGAGCCGGGCAGCTGCCGGTCCACCGCCAGCGCCAGCGTAAGGCCGATCAGAATGCAGAAGAACGGGCCAACCGTTGCAAAGATCAGGCTGACGATCACCGAATTCCAGTAGAAGGGATCGGCCAGCACCTCTCTGAAATTGGCAAAGCCGACAAATTCGGCCACCCCGCCAAACGGTGGCTCAAGCGTGAAAGCCCAGTTCACGACGGCTGTTACCGGCCAGTAGAAGAACAGAAGGATCAGAATGAGTTGTGGCAGTGCAAACAGCACGGGCAACCACCAGCTCTTGAAAACGGCGCGTTTTTCCATGAGTTGACCAATGGCACGGGGATCAGCAGGAGACTGAGCCTGCCGGCAGTTGCGGCAGGCTCAGTCGATGGTGTCAGTCAACAGATGGGATCAGTTCAGCTTCTGACCTGCATAGGTCTTTTCGAAGCGGCGCAGGACGGCGTTGCTGCGCTCGGCAGCCTGGTCCAGTTCCTTCTGAATGCCAGCGTTCTGCATGAAGACCGCTTCCAGCGCGGTCGACACTTCCTTGCGGATCTGCGTGAAGCCCCCCAGCCGGATGCCACGCGTGTTTTCCGAGGTGGGCGTGTAGGTCAGGCTGGCAATGGCCAGTTCGCGGCCCTTGTAAGGCGCCTTGTCGTAGAAGCCGTTGGCCTTCATGGCATCAAAGCCGGTCTTGGTAACCGGGATGTAGCCGGTGACCGTGGACCACCACTGCGCCATTTCCGGCGTGGCGATGAAGTTGAGGAAGGCAGCCGCACCCTTGTATTCCGCCTCCGGACGGCCGGCCATGACCCACAGCGAAGCGCCGCCCACGAGCGAGTTCTGGCGCTCGGTGCCGGCCCAGACGGGCAGCATGACCACATCCCATTTGACGCCTTCCGGCAGGGTCTTCCCGACGGTGCCATGATCGGCAATCGAGGTCTGGATCATCTGGCAGGTCTGCGAGGTGAAGGCGGGCACGATATCCATGCCGAGCTGCTTGGTCTTGACGACGAACAGCTGCTCGTCCTGCAGCTTCTTGAAGAACTTCACATGGTCAACGAACTTCGTCTTGTTGAACACGACTTCGGCGTCGAGCCCCTGATAGCCATTGGCCTTGGTGGCAATCGGCTGATTGTGGATGGCGGAAAACTGCTCCAGCATCGGCCATGTGTCGAAGTTGAAGCCGAGCGGGCAGTCAAAGCCTGCGGCCTTCAGCTTGCGGGCAGCTTCTTCCACCTGTTCCCAGGTGTCCGGCTTGAAGGTGATGCCCGCCTTTTCAAAGGCGCTGACATTGTAATAGAGCATCGCCGTGGATGAGTTGAACGGGAAGGACTGCAATTCGCCGGAAGCGGTTGCATAATAGTTGGCGATGCCGCCGAAATAATTGCCCCAGTCGATCGTGTAGCCATTATCGGCCATCAATTGCTTCGCCGGAAGGAAAGCACCGGACAGCATCAGGTCGAGTGTGCCGGCGTCGTAGATCTGGGTGATGGCGGGCTGTTTCTTGGCGCGGTAAGCGGCAATGGTGTTTTGCAGCGTGGTGTCATAGCCGTTCTGCGAGGTGCAGACGATCTCGTAATCAGCCTGCGTTTCGTTAAACATGCGGCACGCATCCTGCACGCGTTCGCCCAGATCGCCGGAAAGCCCGTACCAGAACTCAAACTTGGTCTTTTCTGCAAGAGCCGGTGCAGGAGCCAGTGCCGAAGCAGCCAACAACCCGGTAAAGATGGTCTTCAGAACGGAAATTTTCATAGCACGCACCTCGCTTTCGGAAAGACTTCCAGCCCCACCCCTCCGGAAATCCATGACTTCCTAGCCAGAATTTGTGAACCACCGCGTTCAATTACGTGAATAATCAATGAATTTAAGATTACATAGATGGCGAAAAGAAGTATTCATCAAAAAAATCATGAAAAATGTAGAGATGTCTATTCAATTACTCAAAACCAAAAAGATATCGAAACTTTTATCTGATTGAAAACCGGACACTCGGATCATGAGACGCATGGAGCGTGTTTGAGAAAGCAGACTGCGCCGGGACTGCATCCCCTCCCCATCCCTGACGAGACAGCGGCAACGGCCGGGCTATGCGGGGATACGCCCCGGATCGGGTCACCAGATAGCGCGCCGAAGCCTTTGACCAGGCCGGACCGCTTGATGAAGCCCGGCACCCGCCTGAGCGGTCACCATTTTTTCAGCTTCGCCTTGAACTCCGGCCCCTGATGGCCGCCACGGCCCTGCATGCTGACAGCAAGAACGGGGCGCAGCCCCTCGGGGATCGCCTGCCTCCGGCAGCGCATACATCCGCCCCCAGAATGCAAAAAGGCCGCCCCGGAGGGCGGCCTTTTCTCCAGCTGGGCTGGAAACCTTAGCGCGAATAGAATTCGACGATGAGGTTCGGTTCCATCTGCACCGGGTACGGCACTTCCGAGAAGGACGGCACGCGGGTGAAGGTGACGGTCATCTTGCTGTGATCAGCGGCCAGGTATTCCGGCACGTCACGCTCGCTCGACTGGGAAGCCTCGAGAACCAGAGCGAGCTGCTTGGAGCGGTCGCGGACCTCGATGACGTCGCCCGGGCGGCAACGGTAGCTGGCGATGGTGACGCGCTTGCCGTTGACCTTGACGTGGCCGTGGTTGACGAACTGACGGGCAGCGAACACGGTCGGGACGAACTTGGCGCGGTAGACAATGGCGTCCAGGCGGCGCTCCAGCAGGCCGATCAGGTTCTCGGAGCTGTCGCCCTTCATGCGCGAAGCTTCGGTGTAAACCTTCTGGAACTGCTTTTCGGAGATGTTGCCGTAGTAACCCTTGAGCTTCTGCTTGGCGCGCAGCTGCACGCCGAAGTCGGAGAGCTTGCCCTTGCGGCGCTGGCCGTGCTGGCCGGGGCCGTATTCACGCTTGTTGACCGGGCTCTTGGAGCGGCCCCAGATGTTCTCGCCCATGCGGCGATCAATCTTGTACTTTACGCTGTGGCGCTTCGACATCGCTGTTTCCTTGTGTCGGTTGGCTCATTTTATAAGGAAACGCGCCCTCCTTTACCCCGTTCGCAAGGAACAGGATCGACAGGGGTCCAGCTGAACGGCGCCGGCCGGAAAACCCCACGGGTGCGTAGACCGGCGAGGCAAAGCCCCGCACGGATCGCGGGTGCATAGACGAGGCAGGGGCGAATGTCAAATGCAGGCAGGCATCTCAGCCATTTTTGCGCGCAATCCTGCGGTTTTTCCTAAACCAGCAAGGAGAGGCCAAAGCCCTGCATCAGGCGGCGCGTGGCAAAATCCGGCGAGTCTGACGTGAAAACCACCCGGTCAGGCCGGGAATCGGCGCGCAGCACGTCCATCACCGGCACGATGCGCCGCGCCTGCCGGGCGATGGCCTCGGCCGGATCGATCCAGTCCACCGGCCAGGGGGCAAGGCGGCGGAAGACATTGGCAAGGAAAGGATAATGGGTGCAGGCCAGCACGACGATATCCGTGCGTGCGCCTTCTTTTTCATAGAAGCAATCGCGGATCTCAGCCGCCAGCGCCCCGTCGTCAACGCCCTCGCCCCGGATATAGGCCTCTGCCATGCTGGCGAGATTGACCGAGCCGACCAGCCGCACATGGCACTGGCTGGCAAAAGACTGGATCAGATCGCGCGTATAAGCACGCTTCACCGTGCCGGGGGTTGCCAGCACGGAAACAAGACCCGAGCGGGTGCGCTCAGCCGCCGGCTTGATGGCCGGCACCGTGCCGATGAACTTCATGTGCGGGAAGGCGGCGCGCAGATCCGCCCCGGCAAGGGTGAAGGCCGTGTTGCAGGCCACCACCGCCACCTCCGGATCAAACCGGTGCAGGAGATCGCGGAACAGGGAGATGAGCCGCGCCTTGAGCGCCTCCTCCTCCCAGCCGCCATAGGGAAAGCCTGCATCATCGGCTACATAGACAAAGCTGCGCTCGGGCATCAGCACCCGCGCCTCGCGCAGCACCGTGAGCCCGCCTATGCCTGAGTCAAAGACGAGCACCGGTTTTGTCATTCGTGGTCATCCTCTCGCGCAGCCTCTTCGCCCGCGCCGTCCTCACTGACACGGCGGGCGCCATCCGGCTGATCCTTGCGCGGCCGTGTGGGCCGGCCTTCCAGTGCCGCGATGATGCCGCGAAGCGTCTTCACTTCGTGGTCGGTCAGCGTGGCCTTCTGGAAGATATTGCGGATATTGCGGACAATGTGTGGCCGCCGCTCGACGGGACGGAAAAAGGACACCCGGTCCAGCGCCCCTTCCAGATGCTCGAACAGGCGCAGGATGTCATCCTTGGCCGCAGGCGGGTTGGCATCCACATCAAGCCCGAAGGGCAGCGCACCGGCGGTGGCCGTCTTGCGCCACTCATAGGCGCAGACCAGCACCGCCTGGGCGATGTTGAGCGAGGCGAAGTTTGGATCGACCGGCAGGGTCAGGATTTCGTCCGCCAGCGCCACTTCCTCATTGTTGAGGCCCCAGCGCTCGCGCCCGAAGAGATAGCCCGTGGCCATGCCCTTGGCGCCCAGCGGCACCACGGTGGCGGCTGCCTCGTCCGGCCCGCGCACGGGCTTGGCGACTTCGCGCGAGCGGGCGGTGGTGGCGTAAACAAAGGTGAGATCGGCAATCGCCGCCTCCACACTGTCGAACACCTGCACCTTGTCGATCACGTGGTCGGCACGGGAGGCGGCCGCGCGGGCCTTCTCGCTCGGCCAGCCGTCACGCGGGTTGACGATGCGCAGGTCGGTGAGGCCGAAGTTGGCCATGGCACGGGCCGCCGTGCCGATGTTCTCGCCAAGCTGCGGTTCGCACAGGATGACGGCCGGCGGGCGCACGTCCACGCTCAGGGCCTCATCGGGGATATTTGCGTTTCTGGTCATGGGCCGGGGATTTAGCGGAAAGCGGCGGCAAATTCCAGCGCCAGCAGCAGCCTAGACGCCCCTTGCGGCCAAATTGTCCAACTGATTGCGGCAGATCGTCCATTCAAGCGGGAGGGCGGCGCAGCCATCATGGTCCCAAGAGGACGGGCAAGGCCGTTTCCCTCACCGGGGAAGCGCGGGAGATCCCGTCCGCATGAGGAATGAGGAGGAACTCCATGCGCACCCAGGTCGTCATCATTGGCGCGGGCCCATCCGGCCTGCTGCTGTCCCAGCTTCTGCATCTGTCCGGCATCGATTGCCTCGTGCTGGAGCGCAAGAGCCCGGATTACGTGCTTTCGCGCATCCGCGCCGGGGTGCTGGAACAGGGCATGGTCCACATGCTGGAAAAGGCAGGCGTGGCGGAGCGCATGCACAAGGAAGGCCTGCCGCATGACGGCTTCACGCTCTCGGTCGGCGAGACGCGCCTGCGCATGGACCTCAAGGGCCTGACCGGCACGCCGGTGATGGTCTATGGCCAGACGGAAGTCACCCGCGATCTGATGGAGGCCCATTCGGCCCGGGGCGCGCAGGTGATCTATGACGCCGAAGACGTGACGCCACTCGATTTCGACACGGATCATCCCCGCGTCACCTGGAAGAAGGATGGCGTCAGCCACGAGATCGCCTGCGACTTCATCTGCGGCTGCGATGGCTATCACGGCGTGGCGCGGGCGAGCGTTCCGGAAAAAGCCATCACAACATATGAAAAGACCTATCCCTTTGGCTGGCTTGGCATTCTCTCGCATGTGCCGCCCTGCGACCATGAGCTGATCTATTCAAATCACCCGTGCGGCTTCGCCCTCGCCTCCATGCGCTCGCACACCCTCAGCCGCTACTACGTGCAGGTGCCGCTCGACACGCCGCTGGAGGAATGGCCGGACGAGCGCATCTGGGACGAGCTGAAGCTGCGCCTCGGCGAGGAAGCCGCCGCCAACATGAAAACCGGCCCTTCCATCGAGAAGAGCATCGCACCGCTGCGCAGCTTTGTCGCCGAGCCGCTGCGTTTCGGCCGGCTGTTCCTCGCCGGTGACGCAGGACACATCGTGCCGCCGACCGGCGCCAAGGGGCTGAACCTTGCCGCTTCGGACATCCACTACCTGTCGTCCGGCCTTATCGAATATTACGGCGAGAAGTCCAGCGCAGGGATCGACGCCTATTCGGCCAAGGCGCTGGCACGCATCTGGAAGGCGGAACGCTTCTCCTGGTGGATGACCACCCTGCTGCACCAGTTCCCGGAACTGGGCACCTTCAACGCCCGCATCCAGCAGGCCGACATGGACTATCTGGCCAGCTCCAAAGCCGCCCAGACCAGCCTTGCCGAAAACTACGTGGGGCTGCCTTACTGAGACGGGTCCTGCCGGGCAGCCTCGGAAAGGGTGCTGTCCGGCGCGCCGCCGCTCATGTGGCGGGCGCGGAAGTCGGCGGGGGCTTCGCCAGTTTCCTTGCGGAAAACGCGGGAGAAATAGGCCGGATCCTCGAAGCCGAGGTCATAGGCCACCTGCGAGACGGAAAGCCCCGAGAAGGCCAGCAGGCGCTTGGCTTCCAGAATGAGCCGGTCACGCACATTCTGTGCCACGGTGCGGCCGGTAAACAGGCGGCAATAGCGGTTGAGCCGCTGCACCGTCAGGCCCATTTCCGCCGCATAGGCCTCCGCCCCCTGCCCGCCGCGGAACATGTCTTCCACCAGTTGCCGGAAACGGAACAGCGAGAAGCCGGGCGTCCGGTCGGCAGAACCTGCCACCTCTCCGGGAAAGACAATCAGCAGGCTGAGTGCCACCAATGGCCGGAAGAAGGCCCGCCGCCGCGCGCCTTCATCAAACTCCCGCGCCATCTCGCCGAAATAGAAGGATAGCCGCGTCTCATGCCCTTGCGGATGCAGGAGCGTGTTTCCAGCCGAGGTCAGCGCCGCCCGCTCCGCGTCGCTGCGGCTCTCCCCGCCTGCCACCAGATAGTCTGGCGTGAAGGAAACCACATAGCCTTCCGTTTCCGGTGAAAAGCTCCAGCCATGCAGCACGCCCGGCGGGGTGAAGGCAATGCCGCCCGCCCGGATCTCCCGCTCCCCGTCCGCCTCGATCAGCCGCCCGCCGCCCTTCGAGATATGGAGGATCTGCGCCAGATGCTGATGGGCATGCAGCTCCAGCTGCCAGCCCAGCGCCAGCGACCGCGCCCGGATCGTTTCAATGTGAAAGAAATCAAATTCGGAAGCCCCTTCCGTCTCACCATACAGGTGATAGCGCGGCAGGGATGCAGCGGCGCTCATCGGGTGAGGCCTGACTGGAAACACAGCAACAGCCGCTTTTCACGGCAGGCCCCTCCGCCCCCCTCCCCCTGGTGGGGAGGGGTAAGGGGTGGGGGGCACAGCCCCCGCATCCTTTGAAAGCTTTCCTGGACTGGCACAGCGAGATGGGACGAGAGCCACTTTGAAGCTTGAACCGCTTCAGCGTTCGGCTGGCTCAGAGCCCCCCACCCCTTACCCCTCCCCACGAGGGGGAGGGGAACTGAAACGCCGCACCATGCGAACGAGCCTGCGCTCTGCCAGCCGATCAAACCGTTCCCCATCACACCCCCTCCCCCGCTGCCATTCAGCCTGCTGCGTGGTGGGCGTGCCAGTGCCAGGCGATGTCGATGCGCCGGGCGAGCCAGACCTTTTCATGTGATGCGACATAATCGAGGAAGCGCGCCAGAGCCGCAGTCCGGCCAGGGCGGCCCACGAGACGGCAGTGCAGGCCGATGTTCATCATCTTCGGGCTGCCCGCCTCGCCTTCGGCGTAGAGCGTGTCGAAACTGTCCTTCAGATAGGCAAAGAACTGATCGCCGGAGTTGAAGCCCTGAGGCGTCGCAAAGCGCATGTCGTTGGCGTCCAGCGTATAGGGGATCACCAGATGCGGGCCGGAGGGGCCTTCCACCCAATAGGGCAGATCATCGGCGTAACTGTCGCTGTCATAGAGGAAGCCGCCCTCCTCCATCACCAGCTTGCGGGTGTTCATGGAGCAGCGGCCGGTGTACCAGCCGAGCGGACGGGAGCCGGTGACCTCTTCATGCAGGCGGATGGCCTCCTGCATATGCGCCCGCTCTTCCTCTTCGGTCATGTTGGCATATTCGATCCACTTGAGCCCGTGGGAGGCGATTTCCCAGTCGGCCTCCTTCATGGCCGCCACCACATCCGGATTGCGGGCGAGCGCGGTGGCAACACCATAAACGGTGACGGGGATATTGCGGCTGGTAAACATGCGCCACAGGCGCCAGAAGCCGGCACGCGAGCCGTATTCGTAGATGGATTCCATGTTCCAGTGGCGCTGGCCGGGCCACGCCTGCGCCCCGACGATTTCCGACAGGAAGGCTTCGGAGGCGGCATCCCCGTGCAGGATGTTGTTCTCCCCGCCTTCCTCATAATTGATCACGAACTGAACAGCCACATTGGCCTCGCCGGGCCATTGCGGATCGGGGATCTGGCGGCCATAGCCAACGAGATCACGCGGGTAGGATGCGTCCATGCGCCTTCAAATCCTTTTGCAAATCAACTCGCAAACAGGATCCATGGAAGCCGGAACGGACCGCTTTGGCAAGCCGTGTTCTGACAGCAGGCGCTGCAAAGAAATTAATCAGCCGCGCCGCGCCGTCCTCTGCGGGCTGGCGCGGACCGGGACAGGGATCAGCACCGGCTCGCCCGGCATGGCGTGGAAAGCCTGCTCGCGGCGGCCACGGCCGCGGTCATTCCCGCCATCGCGCGGCAGCATCATGACGGCCGTTCCCATCGCGGCTGAGCCCAGCGTGATGATGAAGCCGAAGGCGAGCAGAATAACGGGCACCGCCGGATCACTGGCATTGGCGACCAGATCATAGAGCCCGCCCGCATTGGAGGCAAAAAGACCGCCCACCACCACCAGCGCCACGGCAGAACCGGACAGGGCATTGACCGCCAGAAGCCGCAGCAGCGGATTTTCAGGCAGAAGCTTGCCCGGACGAAGTCTCAGACGCAGACGGGACAAAACGGGCATGAACGGAGCCTCCTCATGCGGCGAAGCAATTTCGCCATATTGAAACAATGCCCCTCCCAGCCCTGGCAATCAATCCTCCAAAAGGCGGCAAAACGTCTCTTTGAATTTTATGTTTCCGCCCCCTTAAAGATCGTTCCGTAAACACTATATACCCAACCGATATATATCGATATGATACGTCGAAAGCTCCGTGTGCGGGCTTTTTGCGAAGGAACCATCCATATGAGTGTACGCCGCCTCTGCCTTGCCATGCTCTCGGAGGGAGATGCCACAGGATACGAGATCCGCAAGGAGGCGACTTCAGGCTGTTTCAGCTACTTCGAGGATGCGAGCTACGGGTCGATTTATCCGGCACTGGCAAAGCTGGAGAAGGAAGGTCTCGTCACCATGCGGGAAGAGAAGCAGCCCGGCAAGCCGGCCCGCAAGGTCTACAGCATCACCCAGACCGGGCGCGACGCCCTGCTGGACATGCTGAGGGAGGACTTGCCGCCGGACATCTACCGCTCGCCCTTCCTTCTGGTGGCCATGAGCGCGGAGCAGGTGGGCGGTAAGGCCATCCGCAGGGCGATTGACCTGCAGATTGAACAAACCCGCCACAAACTGCAGCAGTTGAGCGAGCTGAAGTCCAGGATCACGGACAAGCCGCTCAACAGGGGCATACTTTGGGGCATCAACTACGGCATCGACTGCATGATCCAGAAAATCGGCTACCTGGAAGCCAATCGCGCCGAGCTGGAGGCGATTGCCGACGGTGACGGCAATGGATCACAGCCTCAGGCGGCTGCACCTGTCCAGACACCGCAAGCCGCCGAATAAGCAGATCCTGACCAACGGAGCGAATTTCATGCGTGTTAATTTCTCTGTGCTGCTGGCCGCAGGCATTGCCGGTGGCGTTGGCCTGTGGATGTGGAGCGGCACTCTGGTGGTCGGTGGACTGGGGGACGAGGCCCATGCCGCCCCGCCCATTGCCGAACGGCAGAATGCTGCGGATGTGAAGCCCTTCCGTGTCCAGGTGGCCCGGCTGGTGGCCGAACCGCGCTCGGCCATACTGGAGGTGCGCGGCAGCACCGAAGCCTTCGCCAAGGTTTCCGTGCGCGCCGAAACGGCGGGGCGGATTGTTGAACGCCCGGCCCGCGAAGGCGGCACGGTGAGCGCTGGCGATGTGCTTTGCGTGATCGACAAGGGCACCCGCGAGGCCCGCGTGCTGGAGGCAAAGGCTGTCCTTGCACAGGCCCGCGCCGATTATGACGCCGCAACGCAGCTCAGCTCGAAAGGCTTTGCCACGGAAAACCGCGTGGCTGCACTGAAGGCATCCCTTGATGCCGCCGATGCGCGCCTGCAGGAAGCCGAGCTGGAGCTGGACCGCACCATCATCCGCTCGCCCATTGCCGGTGTGGTGGAAAGCCCGATGGCGCGTGTCGGCGATCATCTTTCCGTGGGCGCGGCCTGCGGCACGGTGGTCAATTCCGATCCGATGATCGCCGTCGGTCAGGTGTCCGAGTTGAATATTTCAGGCCTCAGCCTCAACATGCCGGCCACCGTCGAGCTGGTCGGCGGCACGAGGATGGAAGGCCATGTGCGCTACATCGCACCGGCCGCCAATCCTGACACCCGCACCTTCCGCGTGGAAGTGGAACTGCCCAACCCGGATGGCCTTGCCCGCGACGGCGTGACCGCCGTTACCCGGCTGGAGCTGTCGCAAGGCCTGGCCCACCGCGTCAGCCCGGCGATCCTGACGCTGGATGATGATGGACGCGTCGGGGTGCGCAGCGTCGATGCGGACAACAGGGTGCGCTTCCTGCCGGCCGCCATAGCCGGCGGTGAGGCCGATGGCATCTGGATCACCGGTCTTCCGGACACGGTTGACGTCATCATCGTCGGACAGGACTTCGTCGGGGAAGGACAGCTGATCGAGCCGGTGATGAACACGGGAGCAAACGGATGACCAGTGCGCTTGAAGCCATTCTGCGCCGTCCCAAAACGGTGCTCATGCTCCTGCTGGCGCTCGTCTTTGGCGGGACGCTCAGCTACATAACCATCCCCAAGGAAGAGAACCCGGATATTGACGTTCCGGTCTTCTACGTCTCCATATCCCAGCAGGGCATCTCGCCGGAAGACGCAGAGCGCCTGCTGGTGCGGCCCATGGAAACGGAGCTGCGCGGCCTTGACGGCCTGAAGGAACTGACGGCCATCGCCTCGGAAGGCCATGCCGGCATCGTGCTGGAATTCGACATCTCCTTTGACAAGGACAAGGCGATGTCGGACGTGCGCGACAAGGTGGATCAGGCCAAGTCCAAGCTGCCCGCCGATGCGGACGAGCCCACCATTTCCGAAACCAACTTCGCCCTCGCCCCGACCCTGACCGTTGCCCTGTCGGGCAGTGTCCCCGAGCGCACGCTCTACACCTATGCCCGGCGCCTGAAGGACCAGATCGAGGCCGTGGACACCGTCCGCTCTGCTGATCTGGCAGGTCACCGGGAAGAGCTGCTGGAAGTGCTGATCAACAGCCGCAAGCTGGAATCCTATGCGATCACCCAGCAGGAGCTGATCACCTCCCTAACGCAGAACAACCAGCTGGTGCCCGCCGGCTTCCTCGACAGCGGATCGGGACGCTTCAACGTCAAGGTTCCAGGGCTTCTGGAAACGGCGGAAGATGTCTATTCCCTGCCGCTGAAACAGGCGGGCGAAGGCGTCGTCACACTGGGCAACGTGGCTGAAATCCGCCGCACCTTCAAGGATGCCACCTCCTTCATCCGCGTCAATGGCGAACCGGCGATTGCGCTCAATGTGACCAAGCGCATCGGCACCAATGTGATCGAGAACAATGCCGCTGTCCGTGCCGTCATTGCCGAGGCAACGAAGGACTGGCCGCAGACAATCCGCGTCAGCGTCATGCTGGACATGTCGGAGAACATTTTCGAGGTTCTCGGCTCGCTGCAGTCCTCGATCCTGACAGCCATCTTCCTCGTCATGGTGCTGATCGTCGGCTCGCTGGGCCTGCGCTCGGCGCTTCTGGTCGGCCTTGCAATTCCGACCTCCTTCATGGTCGGCTTCCTGATCCTGGCCGGGCTTGGCTACACCGTGAACATCATGGTCATGTTCGGCCTCGTGCTGACCGTGGGCATGCTGGTGGATGGTGCCATCGTCATGGTGGAATATGCCGACCGCAAGATCGCCGAGGGCATGGAGGACCGGGAGGCCTATATCCGTGCGGCCAAGCTGATGTTCTGGCCGATCTTCTCCTCCACGGCGACGACCCTTGCCGCCTTCCTGCCCATGCTGATGTGGCCGGGTGTGGCGGGCGAGTTCATGAGCTATCTGCCCATCATGGTGATCATCGTGCTGGCCGCCTCGCTGCTGACGGCAACGGTCTTCATCCCGGTCACCGGCGGCCTCTTCGCCACCGTGTTCCACTGGATGGCACGCCATGCGGCGGTGGTTCTGGCCCTGGTCTTTGCGGCCCTGGCCGCCACGACGGTTCTCACGGCTCCGGCCCTTGCCGCGCTGCCCGCACTTGCCGTGAATGGCCTTGCCATCACAGCCTTCATCCTAGCCGGTTTTGTCGGCCACCGGCTGCTCGTCCCCGCCGTCGCCATCCTGAAACGGCGCGCGGCGCTGCGCGCCGAAGAGGCACGGCAGGAGGCGGAGGTCCTCTCCGGCAACCATGCTTTCGACGTGCGCGAGGTTACCGGCCTCACCGGCCTCTATGTGCGCGGGCTGAAACTGCTGGCCGGGAACCCCATCGGCAATCTCGTAGCCCTTGCCGCCATGGCCGGGCTCTGCGTCTTCATCACCATCGGCTTCATGACCCACAGCACGGGCGTCGAATTCTTCGTCGATGAAGAGCCGAAGCAGGCGGTGGTGCTGGTCTCGGCCCGCGGCAACCTGTCAGCAGCCGAGGCCCGCGACCTTGTGATGGGTGTTGAACGGGAAGTGCTGCAGACCGCCGGCGTGATGAATGTGGTCACCTCCGCCTTCCCCCCCGGCGGCAGCGGCGGCGGTCCGAAGCTGGACGGCGTGCGGGACAAGCCCGCTGACGTGATCGGTGAATTGCAGCTTGAGTTCGAGGACTATTGCTGCCGCCGCAAGGCCGTTGAGATCTTCCGGGAAATCCGCGAGCGCACCGCCCCCCTGCCCGGCATCAAGGTGGAGACCCGCAAGATCGAGGGCGGCCCGCCGACCGGCAAGGACATCCAGCTTGAAGTAAAGTCCACCGACTACAAGACACTGACCGAAACCATTGCCCGCATCCGCGAGCATGTGAACACCATGCCCGACCTGATCGATCAGGAGGATGACCGCCCCCTGCCCGGCATCGAATGGCAGATCACCATCGACCGGGCCCATGCCGGGCGCTATCAGGCCAGCATCGTGCCGGTGGGCAGCATGGTGCAGCTTGTCACCAACGGCGTGCTGATCGGCAAGTACCGCCCGGCAGACAGCGAGGACGAGGTGGACATCCGCGTGCGCCTGCCGCGCGATGAACGCACGCTCGACCGGTTTGACGAGCTGCGCCTGCAGACGCCGCTTGGACTGGTGCCGCTTGCCAACTTCATCAAGCGCGAGGCGGCACCGAAGGTCTCCTCCATCACCCGGCGTGACGGCCTTTATTCGATGATGGTGAAGGCCACCGTCGATCCGGCCTCCGGTTTCACACCGGACGACAAGGTGAAGGAGCTGGACAGCTGGCTGAAGACGCAGGACTGGCCCTCGAATGTCCTCCTGGCCTTCCGCGGCGCCGACAAGGACCAGAAGGAGTCCGGCGAGTTCCTGATGAAGGCGATGATTGCATCGCTCTTCCTGATGTTCCTGATCCTGCTGACCCAGTACAACTCGTTCTACCAGACCTTCCTGACCCTCACGACCGTGGTCCTGTCGGTCTTTGGCGTGCTGCTGGGCATGTGGGTGACGGGGCAGAAGTTCTCGATCATCATGACCGGCACCGGCATTGTCGCGCTGGCGGGTATCGTGGTGAACAACGCCATCATCCTGCTGGACACGTTCAACCGCTTCCGGGAAGACGGCCTGCCCACGCTGGACGCCATCCTGAAGACCTCGGCCCAGCGCCTCAGACCGATCATGCTGACCACGATCACCACGATTGCCGGGCTCATTCCGATGGCCGCCCAGATCAATCTGGACTTCCTCAACCGGGAAATCGCCCTCGGCGGCGTCACCTCCGGCTGGTGGGTGCAATTGTCGACGGCGGTGATCTTTGGCCTCGGCTTCTCCACCCTGCTGACCCTGCTGCTGATTCCGGTGATGATCGCCATGCCCGGTGTCTGGGTGGGCCTTGCCGTGAGGCTCTGGCAACGGATGACCGGCAAAAGACCAGGCTCCGGCTCGGGATCAGACGAGGGCGCAGGCCGGCAGGCCGCCAACAGCCCCGGAACCCCGATGACCAGCGCTGCGGAATAGACCCAAGGCCCAAAAAGCAAAAGCCCCCGTCCGATGGATGGGGGCTTTGTTCATTGAGAAGTCCTTACCAGGCCGTCAGGGCGTATCACTGCCCGCCTTTTCGCCGGGATGATCAAGGCCCGGCCGGCTCTCATCCTCCCCGCTTTCATCCCCCCCACTTTGATCCCCCTTGTCACCGGCCTTTGCCTGCCTCTTGTCCGCGCGCACATGCGCCCGGTAGCTGCGCAGCGCAAAGGGGATCGACGCGAGATAGGCCAGCGTGCCCACGGTCAGCATCTGGAACGGATAGCTGACGGTCAGCGCCACCACCAGCACGGCCAGCACGAAGAGCGGCAGCACCAGATCGCGCCGGACGCGCATGCCCACCTTCTTGCCGGAATAGGTCGGCAGGCGGCTGATCATCAGGAAGCCGATTGAGACCGTGTAAAGCGCAACGACCGGAGCAAAGGCGGGCCAGTGCGGCAGCACACCCAGAAACTCCAGATAGATGGGCAAAAGCACCGTCAGCGCGCCTGCGGGGGCCGGAACGCCTGTGAAGAAATTCACCGCCCAGGCAGGCTTGTCCGGATCATCCAGCGCCGCATTGAACCGCGCCAGGCGCAGGGCCGCACAGATGGCAAAGGCGAGCGCGGCAATCCAGCCCAGAGATTTCACTTCCTGGAGCAGCCAGATGTAGAGCATCAGCGCCGGAGTGACGCCGAAATTGACGAAATCGGCCAGCGAATCCAGCTCTGCCCCGAACCGCGACGTGCCCTTGAGCATCCGCGCCACACGCCCGTCCACCGCATCCAGCACAGCCGCTATCAGCACCGCACCCACCGCAAAATCCCACCGGCCCTCGAAGGCCATGCGGATGCCGGTCAGGCCGGAGCAGAGCGCCAGAAGCGTGACGAGATTCGGCAGAATGAGGCGCAAGGGCACCTGGCGGAAACGCCCTGACCGGCGCGGCTTGCCGTCTTCGTGACCGGGTTCATAGCTGGCGAAAGGCGTCTCCAAAGGGCTTCTCCTCAGCTGACGCGGGTGATGTGCTGGACCGCCTGCGGGCCTTCGCGCAGATCCGCCAGCACGGTTTCACCGGCAATCATGATCTGGCCCATGGCAACTTTCGGCACGGTGCCCGCCGGCATGTAGATGTCGAGGCGCGAGCCGAAGCGGATCAGACCGAAACGCTCGCCTGCGCCGATGCTCTCCCCTTCGCGCACGAAACAGACGATGCGGCGGGCCACAAGACCTGCGATCTGAACGACGCCGATCTTCGTGCCGCCATTCTCGATGACGAGGCCATTGCGCTCGTTGAACTCGCTCGCCTTGTCCAGTTCCGCGTTGAGGAACTTGCCCGGCTTGTAGGCCACCCGGGCAATGCGGCCACCGACGGGAGCGCGGTTCACGTGGCAGTTGAACACGTTCATGAACACGGAAATCCGCATCATCGGCTCGGTGCCAAGGTCTGCCGCCAGTTCGGCAGGCGGCACGCAGAGGCCGAGCTGGTTGACGACGCCGTCAGCTGGCGAGATCACCAGCCCGTCGGTCACCGGCGTGACGCGGGCAGGATCGCGGAAGAAGTAGCAGACCCAGCCCGTGAGAAAGAGCCCGATATAGAACAGCGGGGTCAGGAACCAGCCAAGGATCAGCGTCGCCACCAAAGCGATGGCAATGAAAGGCCAGCCCTCCCGGTGGATGGGAACGAAGGTCTTGGTGATGGTATCGGCAAGCGACATGGGTTTTCCCGTTGATCTTGGGTCCGGAGCCGGAGATTGAAGTGGTCTGCCTCTCTCTTAGTGCCTTTGCCGCCGCAACTGAACCCCGAAAGTGCCTCAGCCCACCAATGCTCCGGCCTGCCGGTAATCGGTTTCCCAATAGGCAGGACTGCCATATTTTCCGGTCAGGAAGTCAGCCAGCACGCGGGCCTTTGGCATCATTGCGCGCCCGGGCGGCGCGACGGCCCAGATGGCTCCGGTTCTCGTCACCGGAAAATCCGTCATGACCGCCACCAGCCGGCCATCGCGCAGATCCTCCCACACATGGGCAAGCGATTTCACCGCAAGCCCCAGCCCCAGCAGGGCGGCATCATAGGCAAAGTCCCCATTGTCGCCGCTGATCGCGGCATCGATGGGACAGGCTATCTCCCCCTGAGGCCCCTCGAAATACCAGACCGGCATGGACCGGAAGCTCAGACAGTCATGCCGGGCAAGGTCTGCGGGCGTCTCCGGCATGCCCTTGCGGGCGAGATAAGCAGGCGAGGCACAGAGCACGCGGGGATTTCCGGCAAGGCGGCGCGCCCGCAGCGTGGAATCGGCGAGCGGCGCCCCCCGGATGGCAAGATCATAGCCCTCCGCCAGCAGGTCGACGATACGGTCCGAGAAATCGAGCTGCAGCCGCAGCTCCGGATAGAGGTCGCGGAACTCGGCCAGATACGGCAGCACATGCTTGCGGCCAAAGAACATGTTGAGAGAGACACGCAGCGTGCCGCGCGGCCGGGCCGCCTCATCCTCCAGTTCGCGCAAGGTGCCGTCGAGCAGGTCCAGCGCCTCACCAGCCCGGCGCAGGAGCAGCTCCCCCGCATCGGTCAGCTGAAGCCGGCGCGTTGTGCGGCTGACCAGCTGCACCCCGGCATCACGCTCCAGTGACGCCAGGCGGGAGCTGGCGGCCGAAGGCGACAGACCGGTCTCGCGCCCTGCGGCGGAGAGATTTCCGAGCGCTGCCGCCCGGACAAAAAAACGGAGATCCTCCAGCCGCATTATCCGAATCCTTGGGAAGGTTTATGCGATACTGGCCAGATTATCAGAAATCGACGGAGATGCGAAGGTGGCTGCAGATCCACTCCAACGGAGAAACAGCCATGATGCACACAGGCGGCTATTACGAGTACCGGGCCAGACAGGAACGCGCCCTGGCCTTGCGGCAGGCCTGGCACGGGTTGCGGCACTTGCTCCGCAGGCTCGTCCATCGCCCGCGTCCGGCAAACCACCGGCATGCGGAAACCGGGCGCCAGTTCAGCGCTGGATGCGCGTCGACAGGATGATGGACGACAGCGTGCGGTCCACGCCGTCAAGTTCGCCGATCCGGTCGATCAGATGGTCGAGTTCGGCAACGGAGGCAGCCTCGATGATGGCGATGAGATCGTGGCTGCCGCTGACCGAATGCAGCTGGCGCACCTCGCGGATGCCGGACAGTTCCGCGCTCACCCGCGCCAGCGCCTTGGGCACCAGCGTGATCAGCACATGCGCCTTCACCTGCGCCGCCTCATAGGCCTGCGACAGGCGCAGGCCATAGCCGGTGATCACTCCCGCCTGCTCCAGCCGCTCGATGCGGGCCTGAACCGTGGTGCGCGACAGGCCAAGGCGGCGCGCCAGCTCGGCAACCGGCATGCGGGCGTTTTCGGACAGAAGGCCGATCAGGGCCCGGTCAGCTTCAGTGATGGTCAGAGTGTTCATCAGCTTCGTCAGTTTGATCAAATCAGCACTTCATTCTGCCATATCTGCAGCTGTGAATCGACATGTCCTTCAGTCATTCTGAACCTCATAATGCCCGGAAAGGGCCAGAGGGGTTTGACACATGAAGACGATTGCCATCATTGGTGCCGGCAAGATCGGCGCCACCATCGCCCGCCTCCTCACCGGCTCCGGTGATTACCGCGTCACCGTGATTGACCGCTCGGCCGCAGAACTGGCAGCCCTTGCAGGAGAACCTGCCGTCGAAACGCTGGCGCTGGACATCAGCGACAACGCGGCCCTGACGGCAGCCCTCACCGGCAAATACGCCGTGCTGAGCGCCGCGCCCTTCCACCTGACGATCGCCATCGCGGAAGCCGCTGCCAAGGCCGGCGTGCATTATCTTGATCTGACGGAAGATGTGGCCGCCACCCGCCGGGTGAAGGAGATCGCTGCGACGGCGCGCACCGCCTTCATTCCGCAATGTGGCCTTGCACCGGGCTTCATCTCCATCGTCGCCAATGATCTCGCCCGCCGCTTCGACAGCCTCGACACCTTGCGCATGCGCGTCGGCGCGCTGCCGCAGTACCCGTCCAACGCGCTCAACTACAATCTGACCTGGAGCACGGACGGGGTGATCAACGAATATATCGAGCCCTGCGAGGCCATTGTGGATGGCCACATGGCCGAGGTGCCCGCACTGGAAGAGCGCGAAGAGTTCGCCCTTGATGGCGTCACCTACGAGGCCTTCAACACCTCCGGCGGGCTAGGCACCCTGTGCGAGACGCTGCAGGGCAAGGTGCGGACGCTCAACTACAAGACCATCCGCTATCCCGGCCATGCCGCCATCATGAAGGCGCTGCTGAACGACCTTGGCCTGCGCCACCGGCGCGAGGTGCTGAAGGACATTCTGGAAAACGCCCTGCCCGCCACCCTGCAGGATGTGGTGATCATCTTCGTCACCGCCAGCGGACGCCAGAACGGCCGCCTCGTGCAGGAGACCTACGCCAGCAAGGTCTACAGCGGGCTCATCGGCGGGCGGCTCTACAGCGCCATCCAGATCACCACCGCCAGCGCCATCGCCGCCGTGCTGGACATGCTCGCCGCCGGCCAGCTGCCGCAGCAGGGCTTCCTCCGCCAGGAAGACATCCCCCTCCCCGCCTTCCTCGCCAACCGCTTCGGCCAAGCCTATGCCCAGGACGCAGGGCACCGCATGGCGGGGTGAGACGCGCTTACACGTCCCTGACGGGTCCCGGCACGGAGGCCGGGACGGCGTAGTGGGGAGGCTTCGGGCGGCATGGAGCGAAACCATATCTTCCAGCCGTCAGGCTGCCCCTAGCTCATCACTCCAACGGTGGTCGCCCCGGGCCGAACGCAGTGAGGACCCGGGGACTACTCGCTTGCAGAGCGGTGAGAGGGACTGCGCAAGGCACCGCCAGCATACAGCCCGCCGACAAATACGCGCATCAATTCAACATGTTGCGGCATCGCTCTGCAAGCGAGTAGGCCCCGGATCTCCGCTTCGCTGCGTCCGGGGTGACTCTGAAGCTATGTGACAGGCCTTCCGAGCCTTCACACCCCTTGCAACTCCCCTGCCTTATGGCCACGCACGACGACGCCGAGTTCGTCCGCTTCCCTTGCAGCGCGCAGGCGTTCTTCGGCTTCGTCGGCCTCGCGCTGGCGGCTCCACATGGAGGCATAGAGGCCGCCCTTGGCAAGCAGCTCCGCATGGGTGCCGCGCTCGGCGATGACACCGGCCTGCAGCACGAGGATCTGGTCCGCATTGACCACGGTGGACAGGCGGTGGGCGATGACCACCGTGGTGCGGTTGCGGGAAACCTGGTCCAGCGCCGACTGGATTTCCCGTTCCGTGTGGGTGTCGAGGGCAGAGGTTGCCTCGTCCAGAATGAGAATGGGCGGCGCCTTCAGGATGGTGCGGGCAATGGCAACGCGCTGCTTCTCGCCGCCGGAGAGCTTCAGTCCGCGCTCGCCCACCTCGCTGGCATAGCCCTTGGGCAGTGTCTCGATGAAACTGTCGATCTGTGCCATCCGGGCGGCAGCGCGCACATCCTCTTCGGAAGCATCCGGGCGGCCATAGCGGATGTTGTAGGCGATGGTGTCGTTGAACAGCACCGTATCCTGCGGCACCATGCCGATGGCCTGGCGCAGGCTTTCCTGCGTCACATCCCGCACATCCTGCCCATCGATGGTCACCCGCCCGCCGGTCACGTCATAGAAGCGGAACAGCAGCCGGGAAATGGTGGACTTGCCCGCCCCCGAAGGCCCGACGATGGCGACCGTGTTTCCGGCCGGCACCTCGAAGCTGATGCCCTTGAGGATCGGGCGGTCCGGGTCATAGTGGAACACCACATCCTCGAAGCGGATGGCGCCGGAGCCGATGGCGAGCGCCGGGGCGCCCGGCTTGTCCTCGATTTCGGCAGGGACGGCGAGAACGGCAAACATCGCCTCGATATCGGCAAGCCCCTGCCGGATCTCGCGGTAGATGAAGCCGACGAAATTGAGCGGAATGGCGATCTGCAGCAGCAGCGCGTTGATCAGCACGAAATCGCCGATGGTCTGCTCCCCCGCCATCACCGAGCGGGCGGAGAGGACCATGCAGGCTGCCGTGCCGATGCCCAGAATGAAGGACTGGCCGAAGTTGAGCCAGGCGAGCGAGGTCCAAGTGCGGGTCGCGGCACGCTCATAGACCGCCATGGAGGCGTCAAAGCGGGCGGCCTCCATCTTCTCGTTGCCGAAATATTTCACCGTCTCGAAGTTGAGCAGGCTGTCGATGGCCTTGGAATTGGCTTCCGTGTCGCTCTCGTTCATCTCGCGGCGGATGGAAATGCGCCAGTTCGAAGTCTGCACCGTGAACCAGACATAGGCAGCGATCATCAACGCCACGATGATCACATAGGCAAAGCCGAACTGGTACCAGATGATGCCCGCCATGATGGCGAATTCCAGCAGGGTCGGAATGCCGTTGAGGATGGTGAAGCGGACGATCGCCTCGATGCCCTTGACCCCGCGTTCGATCACCCGGCTGAGCCCGCCCGTGCGGCGGGACAGGTGAAAGCGCAGCGACAGGCGGTGCAGATGCGAGAAGGTGATGAAGGCAAGCTGGCGCACCGCGTGCTGGCCGACACGGGCAAACAGCGCATCGCGGAATTGGTTGAAAGCCACCGCCAGGACGCGGGCGGCATTATAGGCGATGACCAGCATCATCGGCGCCACCAGAAAGCCCGGCAGGCCCATGGTTTCGCCGGTCAGCGCGTCGGAGGCCCAGGCGAAGAAATAGGGCGAGACCACCGTAACGAGCTTGGCCACCACCAGCGCCAGTACCGCCCAGATCACGCGCAGCTTCAGATCCGCCCGTCCTTCCGGCCAGATATAGGGCCACAGGTTGGCCAGCGTGGTCATGGTCGAACCATCGTCGGCACTCACCTTTGCCGAAGCGGGGCCAGAATTGGGGCCAGAACTGGGGCTATGGGGATTTGCACGTCTTGTCATTCTTGTCTCTCCCGCGCCCTTGAAGAGGTTTGAGCGGCAGCTGTGATGTCATTGAAAAAGCTGGCAGCATTCGCCAGAAGCCGCAGACCGGCAGCGTCCCCGCCAGCCAGAAAGGCCTCGTTGATCCGGTAGGAACAGGTGCGCCCGCGGATGTCGCAGGTCAGAAGCCCGGCCTCTTTCAGCACCTGCAGGTGCTGGGACACGGTGGATTGGGCCAGCGGCAGGCAGCCAACAATCTCGCCGCAGCAGGCCTCCTGACGCTGGATGATTTCCTTGAGAATGCCGATACGGACCGGATGGCCCAGCGCCCGGAACAGGTCAGCCAGTGCCGCGGTATCCGCGTTCCGGCAGACTTTCTCCTTCGGGGCGCAACAGGCCCCTCCGCCGCTGCCGTGATCCGGCCGCTCAGCGCCATGACTGGACATGATCTCTCCCTCTGCCTGCCAGCCTCACCGCTGCCCGCAGGTCAATTCATCGCCTAAATACGATGAATATATCGCCGCGCCAAGCCCGGAAAGGAATTTTATGCTGGAGAAGTCCCCGTTACCGGCGCCTGGCTGCCCGGTATCCCGCATCATGGCCGCGTCAGGCCGCCCTCAGGGTTTTCGCTTGATTGCCTTTTCCCCCGCGTTTGTTAGAACTCCTTGCGGATTTCCGGCCGGGCAGGCGTCCGGAAATTGCGCACAACTGTATACGTGTCTATGGTGGCCCTCCCCGGAGCTGCCCCGGCACCTCCGCCTGACCGTTTCAAACTGTGGGAATGATTGAACATGGCCGACACCGGACGTCCCGACATCATCTACACCAAGGTTGACGAAGCGCCTGAACTGGCGAGCGCGTCCTTCCTGCCGATCATCAAGGCTTTTGCCAAACCGGCCGGGATCTCCATCGGCACCAGGGACATTTCGCTGGCAGGCCGCATCCTCGCCGCCTTCCCGCAGTATCTGACGGACGCGCAGAAGCAGTCCGACGATCTGGCCGAGCTTGGCCGTCTGGTGGTCGAGCCGGATGCAAACGTCATCAAGCTGCCGAATATCTCTGCCTCGCAGCCGCAGCTCAATGCCGCAATCAAGGAACTGCAGGCACAGGGCTATGCCATTCCCTCCTACCCGGACAATCCGGCGACGGACGAGGAAAAGGCGGTGAAGGCCGCCTATGAGGCAATCAAGGGCTCGGCCGTGAACCCGGTTCTGCGCGAAGGCAACTCCGACCGCCGCGCTCCGAATGCAGTGAAGGAATTCGCCAAGAAGAACCCGCATTCGATGGGCGCATGGCTGCCCACCTCGAAGACCCATGTCTCCACCATGGGCAAGGATGACTTTGCCGCGAACGAAAAGTCCGTGACCATTGCCGCCGCTTCCGCCGGCACCGCACGCATCGAGTTCGTGGCCAAGGATGGTGCTGTCACCGTTCTGAAGAACAACCTGAAGCTCACCGAAGGCGATGTGCTGGACGCAACCTTCATGAGCGCCAAGGCCCTGACCGCCTTCCTTGAGAAGGAGATTCAGGACGCCAAGGACAAGGGCGTGCTCTTCTCCGTGCACCTCAAGGCCACGATGATGAAGGTCTCCGACCCGATCATCTTCGGCCATGTGGTCAAGACCTTCCTGAAGGACCTCTTCGCCAAGCACGCCGCCACCTTCGCTGAAATCGGCGTCAATCCAGACCTCGGCATCGGCGATCTGGAAGCCAAGATTGCCACGCTGCCTGCTGACAAGGCGGCAGAGATCAAGGCCGATCTCAAGGCTGCGCTCGACAATGGCCCGGCCATGTACATGGTAAACTCGGCCAAGGGCATCACCAACCTGCATGTCTCGTCCGACGTCATCATCGACGCTTCGATGCCTGCCCTCATCCGCGCTGGCGGCAAGGGCTGGGGCCCGGATGGCAAGGAACAGGACGCCAAGTGCGTGATCCCGGACTCGTCCTATGCCGGCGTCTATGACGCGGTGATCGAGTTCTGCAAGAAGAACGGCGCTCTTGACCCGTCCAAGATGGGCACCGTGCCGAACGTCGGCCTGATGGCACAGAAGGCCGAGGAATACGGCTCGCATCCGCAGACCTTCAAGGCTCAGGCCGATGGCGCCATCCGTATCGTTGATGCTGCTGGCACCACGCTGCTGGAGCATGCGGTTGAAGGCGGCGACATCTGGCGCGCCTGCCTCACCAAGGACGCCCCGATCCGTGACTGGGTGAAGCTCGGCGTCAGCCGCGCCCGCCTTTCCGGCATGCCGGGCGTGTTCTGGCTGGACAAGAACCGCGCCCATGATGCCGAGCTGATCAAGAAGGTGGAAGCCTATCTGCCGCAGCATGACACGTCGGGCCTCGACCTGCAGATCATGTCGCCGAGCGATGCAGCCCGCTACTCGACGGAGCGGATTGCCAAGGGCCTCGACACCATCTCCATCACCGGCAACGTGCTGCGCGACTACCTGACGGACCTCTATCCGATCCTGGAAGTCGGCACCTCGGCCAAGATGCTCTCCATCGTGCCGCTGATGAATGGCGGCGGCCTGTTTGAAACGGGCGCCGGCGGCTCTGCCCCCAAGCACGTGCAGCAGCTGGTGGAAGAAAACTACCTGCGCTGGGATTCGCTCGGCGAATTCTGCGCCCTCGGCGCCTCGCTGGAGCATCTGGCCCAGGTCAAGTCCAACGCCAAGGCTCAGGTTCTGGCCGACGCACTGGACAAGGCCATCGAGAAGCTGCTGGACAACGACAAGTCCCCGCAGCGCAAGGTCGGCCAGCTCGACAACCGCGGCAGCCACTTCTACATCGCGCTCTATTGGGCACAGGGCCTTGCCGCACAGGACAAGGACGCGGAGCTGAAGGCATATTTCGCCCCGGTAGCCGAAGCTCTGACGGCCAATGAAGCGAAGATCGTGGCGGAACTCAACGGCGTGCAGGGCAAGGCTGCCGACCTCGGCGGCTATTACCACGCCCCGGCGGACAAGGTTGCCGCCGTCATGCGCCCGAGCGCCACGCTGAACGCCATCATCGGCTAAGGCTGATCAGCGGCTTTGACATCAGAAGGGGCGGTCCACCGGGCCGCCCTTTTTTCGTTTCAATTTACGGCCACTCGGGTCATCCCGGTTTGCCGCGCAGCGGCAAGACCGGGAACCAGTAGCGCCGGCTGAACAGATGGCAAGTACCGGGGGTACTGGATCCTCGCCTGCGCGAGGATGACAACGGAGAGCGCTGTTGCAGGATCAATCGGGCGGGCGCCGCCGCCCACCTTCACCGGCTCAAAGCCGCTTCTCGAAGAAGAAATCCGGATAGGGATCGTCGTTGAAGCGGTCGATTTCGGTCCAGCCTTCCTTGCGGTAAAAGTTGACCGCTTCGGGCAAAGCCTTGTTCGTATCTAGGCGCAGCAGGCTGATGCCCAGCTCCCTTGCGGCCTCTTCTGTCTTTGCCATCAGTTTGCGGGCAAGGCCGAGGCCACGGGCGGCGGGGGACACCCACAGGCGCTTGATTTCCGCATAACCCTTGTCCGTGCCCTTGAGCCCGGCACAGCCCAAAGGCATGCCGTCCGAGAGCGTGACGAAGAACGCCCCCTTCGGCCGCATCATGCTTTGCGCGTCCGGATCGGCAGACAGGGACACCTGAAAGCCGCCCTCGAACCGCCGGTCCAGCTCGGCGTAATAGTGTTCAAGGCAGTAGCGCGCGGTTTCAGAGCGCGGGTCCACTTCCTCAAAGCTCCAGCGCTCACGTCCCAGCGCCGAGGCGATCAGATCCATCGCCTCCAGCAGCGCCTGAGGATGGGCATGACTTTGCAGCAGCCGCTCTGCACGCTCATCGGACAGTTTTTCATAGATCTCGAACTCCCCCTGCCCTGCGGCGGTCAGCTGCGCCCGGCGCTTGCGGGCATCATCCGGGTCCAGCAAGACCTCGATCATGCCCTCGTCCTCCAGGGAGCGGAGAAGACGGCTCATCAGGCCGGAGTCGAGCCCGAGATAGGAGCGGATGGCCGCCACATCCGTGCGGCCATGCCCGATGGCGTTGAGAACACGGGCAGCCCCCAGCGGGCGGCCACGGCCAAGAAACGACGTATCCAGCGCACCCACCTCGGAAGTGACGGCACGGCTGAAACGGCGGAAACGGGAGATATCGTTCAACATGATTTACCTGACTTAAGTCAGATAAAATGCTTTGTCAAAAGGATTTGGCTCAAGACGTACCCGGCCTGGAGCCCGGCCCGGCGATATCTGCAGCGGTCAACTGAGCCTGCACCACACGGTGGGACCTAATAGTGATAGCGCAGCTGCGCGATCTCGAGGCTCTGCGCCCCGGCTTTGCCCGACACACGGTAGACGAAGCGATGGTCATCGGCGATCCGGCGGGACCACCATCCTGTCAGGTCGCCCTTCAGTGGCTCAGGCTTGCCTATTCCGCCAAAGGGCTGCCGTCTGGCTTCCTTGATCAGTGAATTGACGCGCTCAAGCCCCTTTTCCCGGCCCGGCTGCTGCCACCAGAGATAATCCTCCCAGGCGTGATCCGAGAAGACGAGCTTCACAGATCGACCTCACGCTCCTCGCCTTCACCCGCCGTCAGCTGCGCAATCGAGGCCTGCAGCCGGCGGGCATTTTCCGGGCTTTTCTGCAGATGCAGCGTCTCCTGAATGGAGTTGAACTCTTCCAGAGACATGATCACGACGGCCTCCCGCTTCTTGCGGGTGACGATCACCTCGACCCGGTCATGGATCACCCGGTCCATCACGTCCTTCAGGGACGAACGTGCATCGGTGTAGGTCATGACATCCATGGAAAGGCTCCTTGTTCACGCACTACATATGCACAGAATCCTGTACAATTCAATGAGTGTCACTCCCGAACCGCCACCAGCCCCCGCACCCACTCCATATAGGCCGCGCTGCCCTTCACCACCTCGAAGGCATAGACCGCAGGCAGGTCGTAGGAATGGAGGCGTTGGATGAGGGCTTCGAGAGCGGGATAGGCCTCCGCTGCCGTCTTCATCGTCAGGCGTACTTCCACGCCCTCATTGACCTTGCCGTCCCACATATAGAGGCTGGTGATCTCCTCCATGTGCACACAGGCCGCCAGCCCCGCCTCCACGGCGGCACGGGCGATCGTGCGCGCTTCCTCTTTCGTCTCCGTTGTCGTGCAAACGGCAAGAAGCATGGCTATGGTTCCTTCAGATATCCACCGGCAAGTGGCAGGATCAGCGGGAAATCGCCGCTTGCCTGACCGGCGTCAAAATCGTATACACGCGAACACAATCCAGTTTCCGCAACCCAGACGAGGCCCAGAACCCATGGCAAAGATCAAGGTAGCGAACCCGGTCGTCGATATCGACGGCGACGAGATGACCCGCATCATCTGGCAGTTCATCAAGGACAAGCTCATCTTCCCCTATTTGGATGTCGATCTCGACTATTACGACCTGTCGATCCAGAAGCGCGATGAAACCGGTGACCAGATCACCATCGATGCGGCCAATGCCATCAAGAAGCACGGCGTTGGCGTCAAATGCGCGACGATCACCCCCGATGAAGCCCGCGTCGAGGAATTCAGCCTGAAGAAGATGTGGAAGTCGCCGAACGGCACCATCCGCAACATTCTGGGCGGCGTCATCTTCCGCGAGCCGATCATCATCCGCAACGTGCCGCGCCTGGTGCCGGGCTGGACCCAGCCGATCATCGTTGGCCGTCACGCCTTCGGCGACCAGTACCGCGCCACCGACTTCCGCTTCCCCGGCAAGGGCAAGCTGACAATCACCTTCAAGGGCGAGGACGGCAGCGTCATCGAGCACGAGGTCTATGACGCCCCCTCCGCCGGTGTCGCCATGGCCATGTACAATCTCGATGAAAGCATCATCGATTTTGCCCGCGCCTCCTTCAACTACGCCCTGCAGCGTGGCGTGCCCTGCTATCTCTCCACCAAGAACACGATCCTGAAGGCCTATGACGGCCGCTTCAAGGACCTGTTCCAGGAGATTTTCGACAAGGAGTTCAAGGACGCCTATGCCGAAAAGAAGATCTGGTACGAGCACCGCCTGATCGATGACATGGTGGCTTCGGCGCTGAAGTGGTCGGGCGGCTATGTCTGGGCCTGCAAGAACTATGACGGCGACGTGCAGTCGGACATCGTGGCGCAGGGCTTCGGCTCGCTGGGCCTGATGACCTCCGTGCTGATGACGCCGGATGGCAAGACGGTGGAAGCGGAAGCCGCCCACGGCACCGTCACCCGCCACTTCCGCCAGCACCAGCGCGGCGAGCAGACCTCGACCAACCCGATCGCCTCGATCTTCGCCTGGACCCGTGGCCTCGCTCACCGGGCCAAGCTGGACGGCAATGCGGATCTGGCCAGGTTTGCGCAGACGCTGGAGAAGGTCTGTATCGAGACGGTGGAAGCCGGCTTCATGACCAAGGACCTCGCCCTGCTGGTCGGTCCGGACCAGAACTGGCTGACCACCACCGGCTTCCTCGACAAGATCGAGAGCAACCTGCAGAAGGCCATGGCGGCCTGAACGCCTCCCTGTCAGGACAAGATGAGGAACGGCCCGGAGCGTGATCCGGGCCGTGAGGTCGCTGACAAAGCAAGTGCTCTTCTCTTTCGTCATGGCCGGGCTTGTCCCGGCCATCTGCAAGCCATTGATTTGGTTAGATCCTCGGCACAAGGCCGAGGATGACGATGGAGAGGGAGAAGGTTTGTCAGCAGTCTGAAGGCCCGGAGTATTATCCGGGCCGTTTGCGTTTGAGCAGACGCAAAGGCAACACGGGCCTGCACCGGGCACTGGAAATTTCCGAGCCGATCGGGCACGGATACTGCCGGCCCTGCCAGAGTGGTGGGGTCATGCACTCCGTTTGCAGAGAGTTTTTTCGATGCGATCCTTTCAGACCCCCGGTACAAGGCTGCGGCACCTTCTGGCAGCCACCCTGTTTCAGGCAGTCCTGCCCCTTTGCCTCGCCACCGGCGCCATGCTTCCCGCCATGATGACGGCCCCCGCCATGGCGGAAAAGGCCTATGAACCCGGGCTCGGCAGCGAGGAGCGCACGGCCATTCTGGACTCTGCCCGCCCGATCATGGAGGTGCGCGTTGGCGCGCCGGTCGAGTTTTCCGTCCGTCATATGCGCGTTGCCGATGGCTGGGCCTTCGCCATCCTCGACCCGCAGCGCCCCGGCGGCAAGCCGATTGATCTCAGCAAGACGCTGATTGCCGAGGAGATGGAATACCGCGACGGCCCCGGGCTTTTCGTCCTGCAGCGCGAGGTCGACGGCTACTGGTACGTGGTGGACTTTGCCATCGGGCCGACGGATGTCTTCTGGCTGGGTCAACCGCTCTACGATCAACTGCCGAAGGGCCTTCTGCCTGTCATCAATTGAGAGGCCGCGCGAAACGCCAAGACCTCTCTCAGCTGGAGCCAATCAGGCTCCGGCTGAGAGAGCAAGATCAGCTGCATGCCTGATCTGAGAAGATATTCCGGACCTCTGTAATTTTTCCCAATTGCGGCTTCAGATGGCCCTATCATCCAGACAGGAGGAAACAGACACCAGTCAACGCCCCTGAAATCGGCACATATGCAGGGAATATAGATCATAGATAAGCATAGTAGATCCGGATTTAGTCCAGAAAATTTCAGATAATAAAGGAAAATTACTCAATTTTTCTGACACTTCATGAAATATCTATTCATCGGTTTAACGATACGTTTCCAAAGCGGACGCATGCTGTTTCCGGCACCTCACCAAGGCGGCGCGAGAGCAAGACATGCATGTCATGGATTTCGATACGGCTGGTATAGACCTGTGTGAGCTTCTCGAGGCTTTGCCGTATGGTGCCTGGATCCTGAATGCTCAGGGCGTCTATGTCTTTCAGAACAGCGTAGATATTGCGGCCTTCGGCGATCTGGCCGGCAAAAGGGCCGTGGAAACATGGGTGCCCGAAGACCAGGCTGCCGACTGGCATCAGCATCACGAGCGCGCGCTCAAGGGAGAGCGTGTCCGCTACAGCCGCCACGTCACGACGCGTGATGGAAGCCAGTACATAGAGACTGTTCTCGTCCCGCTGATGAAAGAGGGACAGGTGACCGGGGCCGTTGGACTGGCAGTCAACAACACCCCCTGGATGACGGCTCAGAACGAGGCCGATCAGGCCCGGGCGCTGCTGGATGATGTGCTCGAATCCATTCCCGATGCGCTTGCGGCCTATAACAGCGAAGACCGGCTCATCCTCTTCAACGCCGCCTACAAGGATCTCTACAGCTATTCGGCTCCGGCCATCCGGCTTGGCGAGAAATTCGAGACCATCCTGCGCTACGGGCTGGAGGCCGGACAGTATCTGGATGCCGGTACGGCGCAGGAGGAGAAGGAAAAGTGGCTGCGCACACGCCTTGCCAACCACCGCAACCCGCCCGGCAAGGCCCTGATCCAGAAGCTGCCGAACGGGCGCTGGCTGCACGTGCGCGAGCGCAAATCCGCCTCCGGCAACATTGTCGGCGTCAGGACCGATGTGACCGCCCTGAAGGCCGCAGAGGTGGCCGTGCGCCAGACCGCAGAGACGGATTCCCTCACCGGCATTGCCAACCGCAGCGTCCTCATCACCGCCCTGCAGCGCACACTCAAGGGCTCCCGGTCCTCGGACCGCATGGGCGCTCTCATTCTGCTGGATGTCGACCACTTCAAGTCCATCAACGACACCCTTGGCCATGATGCCGGAGATCTGGTGCTCAAGACGGTGGCCAAGCGCCTGCGCCAGACCCTGCGCGGCGAAGATACCCTTGCCCGGCTTGGCGGGGATGAATTCGCGGTGCTTGTCACCGGTTTCGAGCGCGAAGAGGCCTGTGAGGTGGTCGCCAACACGCTGCACAAGGCCCTGACGAAGGAAATGCCGGCTGGAAACCGGATGCTCCGGCCGGGCATCTCGATGGGCATTGCTCTCTTCCCCCGCGATGGCACCACGGTGGACGAGCTGTTCAAGAACGCCGACAGTGCCCTCTACAAGACCAAGGAAAACGGCCGCAACGGCTGGACCCTGTTCGATGAGCAGCTCGGCCGCAGGCTACACCGGGTGGCCGAGGTCAAGACCGCCCTTTCCGAAGCCCTTCTGGCCGGCAACATCACCGTGGCCCTGCAGCCCATCGTCAACATTTCAACCGGCCGGCACCACGGCTTTGAAAGCCTTGCCCGCTGGAACCGGCAAGGCGAAGACATGCCGCCCTTCGAATTTGTCGCCATAGCGGAAGATGCCGGAATGGGGCTGGCACTCGGGCAGGAGCTTTTCGAAAAAAGCTGCCAGAGCTTTGCCGCTCTCGAACGCGCCGGTCTTGGCGCGGGCACGCTGTCGGTCAATCTGGGCCTTGCCCAACTGAAATGCGACAACCTGCCTGCCATGCTGCGCGAGAGCCTTGTCCGGCATGGCCTGACGCCGGACCGGCTGGTGCTCGAAATCACGGAAACCGTGCTGATCGACCGCTCTGCCTGTCAGATCGGCAGGACCCTTGAGCGCCTGCATGACCTGGGCTTCCAGCTGTCGCTTGACGATTTCGGCACCGGCTTTGCCTCACTCACGCATCTGCGTCAGTTTCCGGTCACCGGTGTCAAGATCGACCGGTCATTCACCACGCGCGTCACAACCTCCCGTCAGGATGCGGTGATTGTGGAAACCATGATTCACCTGGCGAAGGGCCTCGGCATCAACATTGTCGCGGAAGGGGTTGAGGATGAGCGGCAGCTGGCCTTCCTGAAAGACGCCGGCTGCACCTATGCGCAGGGTTACTTTCTGGCCCCGCCCTTGCGCGATGCCGCCAGCCAGCGCGTCTGGCTCGGAGCCAGACCGGCAAAAGTGAAAGCTGCACGGAATTGACCTGCGTCCCGGCCTGAACGTCCCGGCCCGAATTCAGACGAGCTGGCGCTTTCCATCGCCCTTCTCTCCGCCCTCCTCCGCACCGGTCTCATGCACCAGGCGGATCTGCGGCAGGCGGCGGAAGCAGTTCCGGCCCGACCGCTTGGCGAGATAAAGCGCCCGGTCCGCCTCGGCAAACAGCTGTTCGTAGGACACGTTGGAGCCAGAGGTATCGGCCACACCCGTGCTGATCGTGACCGGAATGGCCTTGCCGGCATGTTCCATCTGCAGCACGGCGGCTGCGCGGCAAAGCTGGGCAGCCAGCAAATCCAGATGCGGGCCGGTCAGACCGGGCAGGAAAATACCGAACTCCTCACCGCCGATGCGGGCCGCAAACAGCCGCTCTCCGGCAAGCTGTTCCAGCATGGCCGCAAAATTCTTCAGCACCGCATCACCGCACTGATGGCCATGGCGGTCATTGATCTGCTTGAAATGATCGACGTCAGCGATCAGCAGCGTGCCGCCGCTCCCCGTTGCCAGCGACTGCTCGACCTGGCGCAGGAAGGCGCGCCGGTTCGGCAGGCCTGTCAGTTCATCCGTGTCCGCCAGATGACGCATGGCTTTTGCCATACGCTCGTTCGACAGGACAATGCCCAGAAACACCGCCGCAACAGTGTGCATCAACGACAGGAAGATCAACCCGAACAGCCAGTCGGAGCTGGGGATGAGGCCGTCAAACCGGACGGGGAAGAGGAACGGCAGCGGCAGGGCCGCAAGGTGAACGAAGGAAAGGCTGGTATAGACCCCAGCAGCCGCCCGCGCCGAGGGCAGGCCCTCTTCACGGATGCTGCGCCGCAGCTCAGACGCCGTCAAAAGGTAGAAGAGACCTGCGATTGTAAGGGCATAGACTATGCGCCAGAGCGCTGCCAGATCCTGACTTTCATCAAGGGCATGGCTGAGCGGGACAACACCAAGGGCAGCCATGACGGGCAGAAGATAAGGCACATGCCGGCCGAAGAAGGACCGCATGCCGAGCCAGACAAAGCCCAGAGCGATGATGAAGAGACCAAAGCCAACGTCATCGCTCACGGCAAGCGGCACAGTGCCCCGCAACGCGATGCAGGTACTGCCAGCCGATGCCAGCAGGAAAACAGCAAACCAGAGGCGCAGATATGTGGAGCCGGGATAGCGCACGACAGCTGCCGCCAGCGTCAGCGTAAACACCGCATAGACGCCGGAAAGACCAAGCAGTATCGCAGGCACAGAAAAAAGCAGCTCCAACGGCACCTCCAGAAACGCAACCCGGCACATCCAACACGCAATGAACACGGCCCAATGCGCGTTGATCAAGCCCGCGTGGCGCCTGAGCAATTTCAAGGCATGATGCGCCGGCACCGAAAGCCTTGGGACAGAAGCCAGTCAAAGCTACAGGCAAAAAATCAATTATTTCAAAACAAACGGGCACCGGCAGTGCGGCGGGGGCCTCTGAGGAGGCACTTTGCCGCACTGCCGGTTTCCAACTCATCCCGGCGGGCTGAAACAGCCGGTCAGCCTGCGATGGCAGCCTCGATGGCCGCCAGGGCTTCCGCAGCCTTGCTGCCATCCGGGCCACCGGCCTGCGCCATGTCCGGACGGCCGCCGCCGCCCTTGCCGCCAAGGGCTTCAGAGGCGACGCGCACCAGATCCACCGCGCTGAAGCGGGAGGTCAGGTCTTCGCTGACGCCAACCACGGCACTGCCCTTGCCGTCTTCGGAAACCGAAATCAGCACAACGATGCCGGAGCCGAGCGCGGTGCGGCTTTCGTCCACCATGCCCTTCAGGTCCTTGGCCGGAATGCCATCCAGCGCGCGGCCGAGGAACTTGACACCGTTGATCTCACGCGGCTGGTCTGCACCACCGGAGGCGCCCCCGCCCATGGCGAGCTTCTTTCGCGCTTCGGAGAGTTCCTTTTCCATGCGCTTGCGCTCGTCCAGCAGCTGGGCAACGCGGGCCGTGATTTCGCCTGCCCCAACCTTCAGGATGGACGCGATCTCGCGGACGCGGGTGTCCTGCTCGTCGAGATAGGCACGGGCCGCTTCGCCGGTCAGCGCTTCCAGACGGCGCACGCCGGCCGCCACTGCACCTTCCGAGACGAGGCGCACGAGGCCGATGTCACCGGTGCGCTTCACATGCGTGCCGCCGCAAAGCTCGACCGAATAGGTCTTGCCTGCCTTCGGCCCATGCAACGCCGTGCCCATGGACACCACACGCACCTCTTCGCCGTATTTCTCGCCGAAGAGCGCCATGGCACCGCTTTCGATCGCCTCGTCCACCGCCATCAGGCGGGTGTCGACCGGGGCGTTCTGCAGGATGATCTCGTTGGCAATCGCCTCGACCTGCTTCAGCTCCGCATCGTCAATCGGCTTGGGATGGGAGAAGTCGAAGCGCAGGCGGTCCGGCGTGACCAGCGAGCCCTTCTGCGCCACATGCGAGCCCAGCACTTCGCGCAGGGCCTCGTGCAGCAGATGGGTGGCCGAGTGGTTGGAGCGGATGTGGCTGCGGCGGGAATGGTCCACCACCAGCTCGACACCAAGACCAACCGTCACCGTGCCCTCTTCCACCGTCACCGCATGGATGAAGAGGCCATCGGCCTTCTTCTGGGTTTCGGTGACCTTGAGACGCACGCCAGCGGCCTTCATGACGCCGGTGTCGCCAACCTGACCACCGGATTCGCCATAGAAGGGCGTCTGGTTGAGAATGACGAAGCCCGTCTGTCCGGCCGTCAGCTTGTCCGTTTCCTTGCCATCGGCGACCAGTGCCAGAACGGCGCCTTCCGCCTGCTCCGTTTCGTAGCCGAGGAATTCGGTCGCGCCGCACTTTTCCTTGAGCGCGAACCACACCGTATCCGTGGCGCTTTCGCCGGACCCCGCCCAGGCCGCACGGGCCTCGGCCTTCTGCCGCTCCATGGCGGTCGCAAAACCATCCGTGTCCACGGTAATGCCGCGGGCGCGCAGGGCGTCCTGCGTCAGGTCCAGCGGGAAACCATAGGTGTCGTAAAGCTTGAAGGCCGTCTCTCCATCCAGCTCACCGCCCTTGGAGAGATCGGCGGTCGCCGTGTCGAGGAGGCCAAGGCCGCGTTCCAGCGTCTTGCGGAAGCGGGTTTCTTCGAGGCGCAGCGTCTCGGTGATCAGGGCCTCGGCACGCACCAGTTCCGGATAGGCACGGCCCATCTCGCGGATGAGCGCGGGCACCAGCTTCCACATCAGCGGCTCGCGCGCGCCCAGCAGATGCGCATGGCGCATGCCACGGCGCATGATGCGGCGCAGGACATAGCCACGGCCTTCGTTCGACGGCAGCACGCCATCGGCAATCAGGAAGCAGGAGGAGCGCAGGTGGTCGGCAATGACGCGGTGGCTCGAACGGGCAGCCCCATCCGCTTCAACGCCGGTCGCATTGACCGAGGCCGAAATCAGGGCGCGGAACAGGTCGATGTCGTAGTTGTCATGGACGCCCTGCAGCACGGCGGCCACGCGCTCCAGTCCCATGCCGGTGTCGATCGACGGACGCGGCAGGTTGAAGCGGCCTTCCGGCGTCTGCTCATACTGCATGAACACGAGATTCCAGATCTCGATGAAGCGGTCGCCATCTTCCTCGGCCGAACCCGGAGGGCCGCCCCAGATGTGGTCGCCGTGATCGTAGAAGATTTCCGAGCACGGGCCGCAGGGGCCGGTGTCGCCCATGGTCCAGAAGTTGTCCGAGGTCGGGATGCGGATGATCTTGCTGTCCGAAAGACCGGCGACCTTCTTCCACAGGGCGTGCGCCTCATCGTCTTCCGAATAGACGGTGACGATCAGGCGCTCCTTCGGCAGGCCGTATTCCTTGGTGATCAGGTTCCAGGCCAGTTCGATGGCCCGCTCCTTGAAATAATCACCGAAGGAGAAGTTGCCCAGCATCTCGAAGAAGGTGTGATGGCGTGCGGTGTAGCCCACATTGTCGAGATCGTTGTGCTTGCCGCCGGCACGCACCACCTTCTGCGCGGTCACGGCGCGGTCGTAGTCGCGCTTCTCCAGGCCGGTGAACACGTTCTTGAACTGGTTCATGCCCGCGTTGGTGAACATGAGCGTCGGGTCGTTGCGCGGCACCAGGGGGCTCGATTCCACGACCTGATGGCCATTCTTGGCAAAGTATTCCAGAAACGCTGATCTGATCTCGTTTACGCCGCTCATCTAGGTCTCGCTCTCGATCCATCGGCAGCGCGGGATATCTCCGGCGGGTGCACTCTCCTGCCCCCTGCCCCGGCCTTTCCCGCGCAAGCAGTTCAAAGCCTTTTATCTTTCACCCTTCGGCCTGTCCAGAAGCGAGGCAGCTGCATTTGGCGCTTGCCTTCAAGGGGCAGAAGACCAGCCCTCGCGGCAATCGTGCTCCAGACAGCAGAAGACCCGCAAAACGCGGGTCTTCAAAACAATCAGACGTAAGGGGGATCCCACCGGCAGCCTGTACCGGCAGGGGATATCAATCGTCAGCGTCTTCGCTGTCGCTGTCACCGGTGGTGATGGCTTCGGCCAGAAGACCGGCGTTCTGGCGGATGGCCAGCTCGATCTCATCGGCAATGGCCGGATTGTCGCGCAGGAACTGCTTGGCGTTCTCGCGGCCCTGACCGAGGCGCTGGCTGTTGTAGGAGAACCAGGCTCCGGACTTCTCGACGATATTCGCCTTGACGCCCAGATCGACCAGCTCGCCCGACTTGGACACGCCTTCGCCGTAGATGATGTCGAATTCGACCTGACGGAACGGAGGCGCCAGCTTATTCTTCACCACCTTGACCCGGGTCTGGTTGCCGACAACCTCCTCCCTGTCCTTGATGGAGCCGATGCGGCGGATGTCGAGACGCACGGAGGCATAGAACTTCAGCGCGTTACCGCCCGTCGTGGTTTCGGGCGAGCCGAACATGACGCCGATCTTCATGCGGATCTGGTTGATGAAGATTACCATGCAGTTCGACTTGGAGATGGAGGCCGTGAGCTTGCGCAGCGCCTGGCTCATCAGGCGGGCCTGCATGCCCGGCAGGCTGTCGCCCATCTCGCCTTCCAGTTCCGCCTTCGGCGTCAGAGCGGCCACCGAGTCCACCACGAGAATGTCGATGGCGCCGGAGCGCACCAGCGTGTCGGCGATTTCCAGCGCCTGTTCACCGGCATCGGGCTGGGAGATCAGCAGGTCGTCCAGATTGACGCCCAGCTTGCGGGCATAGATCGGATCGAGCGCATGCTCGGCATCAATGAAGGCGCAGATGCCGCCGGACTTCTGAGCCTCGGCAATGGTGTGCAGGGCCAGCGTCGTCTTGCCCGAGGATTCCGGGCCGTAAATCTCGACGATACGGCCCTTCGGCAATCCGCCGATGCCCAGCGCAATATCGAGGCCGAGGGAGCCGGTGGAGACCGTCTGGACCTCAACCACCTGTCCCTGGCCCATGCGCATGATGGAGCCCTTACCGAAGGCCCGTTCGATCTGCGAGAGCGCTGCATCCAGCGCTTTGGTCTTGTCCATCTGGCTGCTCTCTACAAGGCGAAGTGAACTCTGAGACATGTGCGAGGCTCCTTATTCCACGATGGACCCGCCGTTTCAAACTCAGCTTTTGTACCCTCTTTGTTCCAATTTGCCAAGATCTTTTACAAGATTGTTTTTTATCGTTTTTCGTCAATGAGTTCCGTGTATGTTCATGCCTGCGCGCTCTTCCGCAAGCCCGGTCTTTTCACGTAGCTTCGCAAGCAGGCTGGCAGGTTTGCAGAATCGCTGGCATATGGTTCGCGCCCTGCACAGCCGCAGCGGTGCCCCTTTGAGGCGGCCGGCAGACGCGCGCCTTCCCTCATTCCACCGGAACGGGCCTTGCAAGGAGACACGGCAATGAACGGAACAGTCCAGACAGCGGCCCCGGCGGCCTGCTTCGGCGCCATTCATCTCGACCTGATCGCCCATGCGAAGGAGCCCATCCACCGCGAAACCTCCACCCCGTCCACCATGCGGGGCATGCCCGGCGGCGTTGCCACCAATGTGGCGCGGGGGCTGGCGAAGCTCGGCGTGCCGGTGGCCCTCAGCGGAGCGCTGGGAGATGACGGAGACGGCGCCGCATTGCGCAGCCTTCTGGGGCGCGAACAGCTGAACCTTTATGGCGTGCGCACCCTGCCGATGCCCACAGGCCGTTACGTGGCCCTGCATGACCCGGATGGCTCGCTTGCCGCCGCTGTGGTCGATACGGATATCACCGAGAGCCTTGATGCGTCGCTCGCACGTGATCTGTCACCGGCGGCACGGGCAGCCGGCCTCTGGTTCATCGAGGCCAACCTGCCCCAGGCCGTGCTCGAAGCGCTGGCACAGGCCTCCGGCAGCAGGCTGCTGGCGGCCGATGCGGTGTCGAATGCCAAGGCGGCACGCCTTCGCCCCATCCTGCCGCGGCTTGATATCCTCTTCGTCAACCGGGGCGAGGCCGCACATCTTGCCGGGCTCAGCTCCGATACCCCGCAGGAAGAACTCGGCGCCGCCCTGCGGGCCCTTGGCCCGGGGGCCGTGGTGATCAGTGCGGGCGCAAAGCCGCTCTTCTGGTCCAAGGGTGAGGCTCATGGCTTCCTGACCCCGCCTCCCGCCATGGTCCATGACGTGACCGGTGCGGGCGATGCACTGATGGCCGGAACGCTTGCAGGCATCGCCCGCAACCTGCCCCTCTCCGAGAGCCTCGAGAAGGGCCTTGCCGCAGCCGCCATGACGCTTGCCGTCACCGGCGCAGTGGCGGCAGGCCTGAGCTGGACGGCGCTTGAGGCACTGCCTTCAGCCTCTGCCCCACGTTGAACCTGCAGCACCCGCAGGTCTATAAGAACACCAACCGGTCGGCACGCCCTTAAGGCGTAGCCAAAGCCATCCCCCCTTTCAGCGCCGTGCCGCCCCGCAATGGTCCGGCACGGGCCGCAAGCCTTGAGGAAAGAACCATGTCCACCTCCCTGCCCGCCAGCCTTCAGGATCTTCTCGTCTATTCCGCCGAGGTTCAGGCCGCCCGCGCTGCCGGCAAGCCCATCGTGGCGCTGGAATCGACCATCATCACCCACGGCATGCCCTTCCCGCAGAATGTGGAGACGGCACGCCAGGTCGAAGCGGACATCCGCGCGGCGGATGCCGTGCCGGCCACCATCGCCGTGCTCGACGGGCGCATCCGCATCGGCCTTGATGCCGCAGACCTTGACCGGCTGGGGCAGGAAAAGAACGTGATGAAGTGCTCGCGCGCCGATCTGGCCATTGCGGTGGCGACGGGCCGGCCGGGTTCCACCACGGTGGCGGCAACCATGATGGCCGCTGATGCTGCCGGAATCAGCGTCTTCGCCACGGGCGGCATCGGCGGCGTGCACAAGGGGGCTGAAACCAGCTTCGATATCTCCGCCGATCTGGACGAACTCTCCCGCACGCCGGTCTGCGTTGTCTGCGCCGGGGCCAAGGCCCTGCTCGATATCCCGAAGACGCTGGAAGTGCTGGAAACGCGCGGCGTGCCGGTTATCGCTTATGGCACGGACGAAGTGCCCGCCTTCTGGTCGCGCGAGAGCGGCCTGCCCGCCCCGTACCGTATGGACAGCGCCGGGGAGATCGCCCGCCTGATCGAAGCGCGCAAGCTGTTCGGCGGCCATGGCGGCGTGCTGATCGCCAATCCGGTTCCGGCAGAGAGCGAGATCAGCCGCGGCGAGATGGGCCAGTATATTGACGCGGCCATTGCCGAGGCTGCCCGGCGCGACGTGCGGGGCAAGGCCGTCACGCCCTTCGTGCTGGGCCACATCTTCGAGCTGACGAAGGGCCGCAGCCTCGTCACCAACATCGCGCTCGTGCGCAACAATGCCCGCCTTGCTGCCGCGATTGCCGTGGCTCTGGCGGCGGCAAAGTAACGAAGCGTCACATGCCCCCGCCCGCCCTGTCGCCTTCATGTGACAGGGCGGGCGGATTATCATGGCCCGGCAGGTCTTTGCGTTGACTTGCTGTCATCAGCCTGACCTATTTGGTTGCAACAAGCGGAAGGCCTGCCGAATCCTCCGGCGGGGCGCAGATGCAGGAGGAAGACGATGACCGAGGCACAGAGCAAGAGCCCGTTGCAGTATCTCGACCGGGCCGTCGGCGCTCTCAGGGATCTGGGCCTCATGCCCGAAACGCAAGCCGATGCGCCGATCAACGCGCTTCTTGAGCAGATTTCCGATCTCTCGCCGGACAAGATTGCCGTGATCACCCGCACGCTGGGTCAGGCCTCCACCTTCAACGAGATCGTCCGCACCCAGATCGCCGCCATGACCATTGGCGAGCGCTACGAGGCGATCACGGATGCCTTCAACTCGATCCGCGACGACGCCAAGGCCATGGTCGACCAGCTTGCCGACGGCAAGATTTCCTTCATGGAAGGCCTCTCCAACCGCTGGCGCGACATGCGCCGCGGCACCATTTCCGACCGCTTCGACGATATCCGCAAGACCTATCTGGAGGTCGCAAAGGACACGAAGGAGCAGATCCAGCGTGAGCAGACCATCCTCAACGCCTACCGTGACTATCGCGGTGCGCTGAAACAGGCCGAGGTTCTGGCGCTGGAAGTGCTGAACACCGCCACCGCCAAGCTGAACGCTGCCAAGGCGTCGCTGGAAGCAGCGTCGGCCGAAGTCACGGCCTTCAGCGGCGAGGATCTTGCGGCCAAGGCAAGGCTGGAACTCACCCGCGACGAGCGCATGCGCGAGATGCAGGACGAGGAAAAGCGCTATCAGGTCGCCAAGGATCTCTCCGACAACCTGACCATCGGCTACAACACGTCCGAAGTCATCATGGCGCGCCTGATGCAGACGACCAACGCCAAGGAGCGGGTCTATGCCCAGTCGGTCAGCTTCTTCTCCACCAATGAATCGGTGCTGACGGCGCTCAACGCCTCCTTCACCGGCCTGCAGGGCCTGCATGAATCGACAGCGACCCTGAATGCCATGAAGGACGGCGTCAACAAGAGCCTCGAGACGCTGGCCGAAATCGGCGATGCCGTGCAGGAGGCCGCGCTGAAAGCCGGTTACGGCCCCACCGTGCAGGCGGCGTCGGTCAAGAAGCTGGTGGACAGCGTGGTCAACTTCCAGGTTAATTCGCGCAATATCATCAACGAGATGCGCGAGATGTCGACGAAAAACTCCGAGGAGATCCGCCTCGCCGTTGAAGATGGCAAGCGCCGTCTGGCAAAGCTTGCTGCCGGCGAGGCCCTGATCAAGGGCTGAGCCCATCCGGCCGGCTTGACAGGCCGGCCGGCGCACACGACTTGATGAACCAGCCCCAGCGGGCCGGAGGATTGGAATGGCCGCAACACAGAAGGCCGCAGGACAGCCGCTCGACGAGCTGATGATGGCGATGGATGTGGTCGACACATTGCGCCATGACGAGGCCCTTGTTCAGCGCGAGCTGAGCGGAACTGACCGTGATGCGCAGCTGATCGCCCGCTTGCGGGATATCTATGCCTCGCAGGGCATTGATGTGCCCGATCATATCCTGCAGCAGGGTGTTGCGAGCCTCAAGGAAGACCGTTTCGTCTATGCCCCGCCCAAAGCCGGGCTGCAACGGTTTCTGGCCCTGCTTTACATCCGTCGCATGAGCTATGCCCGCGTGGCGGCGATCGCGCTGGCGGCACTCGTGATTTCCTTGTCCGCATGGCATTTCCTCGTCACTGCCCCGCGTGAAAGGGCTGCGGAGGCTCTCCAGGCCGAGCTCAGCCAGACTTTGCCTCAGGACATTGCGCGGCTGACCGCGGCCATCAATGCCGCAGCCCTGGACGATGCGGTCAAGGTGCAGGCCGCAGGGCTTGCGGCTGACGGTGAACGGGCTCTGGCGCGCGGTGATGCGGCCGATGCACGGCGGGTGCGCGACCAGCTGGCCGCACTCGACAGCGAGCTGGCCATCACCTTCACCGTTCGCATTGTCTCCCGCCCGGATGTGCCCACGGGAGTGACACGCATTCCCGATGTGAACCAGTCGGCCGAGAACTTTTATCTGGTGGTGGAGGCGATCGGTGCCGATGGCAAGCCTCTGCCACGGCGGATCGTTTCGGAGGAAGATGGCAGGGAAAAGACCGTGACCATCTGGGCGCAGCGGGTACCGGTCAGCGTTTTCAATGCGGTACGCGACGACAAGGCGAAGGATGGCATCGTCCAGGATGCCGAACTGGGCGTGAAGCTGCGCGGCAAGCTCGGCATCGAGTGGAGCAAGCCGGTGGAACAGGGGGCCATTACCGAATGGTGACACCGGAACGGGGGCTTGAGCCATGCTGAGCGGACGTCAGACACTCTCGGCCATCGAACAGGCCCTTGCGGATCTGCGCCGCGAGGAGACCGAGCTTGCCCACCGTATCGAACGGGCAACGCGGGCCATTTCGGCGCTATCGGAGAAGATGAGCGAGGGCTTCCGGGACCTTGCAAAATTCCGCATGGAGACAGAGGAAGCCGAGCATCTTGGCGCCGATCTGGAAGGCGCGGCACGGACAGCGCGGCAGCTGCTGGAGCGGCGCAACGCCGATCTGGCACGCCTTGCCGAAGAGGTCCGCCTCAAGGAAAGCCAGCGGGCAGAGCATATGCGCGAGCGGGACAGGCTTTCCGCCGCCCGGTCCGCCATTCTTGAGCAGATCGAGGCACTGGAAGGGCCTCTTGTCCAGGCCCTTGCCGCAGATGAGACCCACAAGGGGCTGAAAGCTGCGGCAGAACAGGCCGCCCGCACCGCCACCGCCGCTTCGGAAAAGGCCCTCCAGGCAGAAGCGGACCGGGAGGAAAAGGGCAAGGCGTACGAAAACGACCCGCTGTTCATGTATCTGTGGCAGCGCGGCTTCGGCACCACGGGCTACAGCCACTCAGGCCTGGTGCGTTCGCTCGACCGCTGGGTCGCCGGTCTGATCCGGTTTGATGCGGCCCGGCCGAACTATGCAATGCTGACCGAGATCCCTCCGCGCCTCACGGCCCATGCGGCCCGCTGCAATGAGCTGGCCAGTGAGGCGGCGGATGCGGTTGCCGCGTCCGAACGCCAGACGCTGACACGGCTTGCCGGGCGGGACCTTGAGGGAGAGGCCATCGGGCTGCAGGACGCCCTCCTGCAATTGGACAGCCAGCTTGAGGCGCAGGAGGCGGAGCTTTCCGCCCTGCAGGCCCGGCTCCAGACCTTCACCGATGGTGAGGACGAAGGCTATCAGGCCGCAGCCGCGGAACTCGCCAAGGCCCTGCAGCGGGAGGATCTGCACACGCTTCTGCGCAAGGCCATCGACACCCCCTCGCGCGAGGATGATGCCATCGTGCGTGAACTGCAGAATGTCGAGGCGCAGATCGAGGATCTGACCCGCGAGATCCGCCAGGACAAGGAATTGCAGCGCGACATTTCCCGCCGCCGCGAGGAACTGACCAAGGTGACCCAGCAGTTCCGGCAGAACGGCTATGACGATTACGGTTCCTCGTTCAAGGACGACAACCTGACCACCATCCTGCTGGGCGAGCTCGTCAAGGGCGCCATCAGCGGCGCGGACTACTGGGCCCGCGCCCGCAAGGCGCATGTGCGCCAGAACACCAGCAGCCGCGGCACCAGCCGCAGCTCGTTTGGCGGCGGCTTTTCGGGTCAGGGGCTTGGCGGCGGCAGCTCGCGCGGAAGCGGTGGCTTCAGAACCGGCTCTTCCAGAAGCACCATGGGCAAGGGCGGCGGCTTCCGCACGGGAAAGACATTCTGATGCCAGCGCATCCGGGATGCGGAAGGCATCATGCCAGGAAAGGCGCAAGCACCACGCGGGCCTGACCTGCCCCCGGCGGGCCGGGCTCATCGCGAACTGGCATGAGAAAAAAGACAGGGAAGCGGCAAATTTCCGCGTGGATTGTGACGTAGCCAGCTTTCAAAGCCTCCTTTCCGATCTATGAGTGACGGAACCAGATGTGTTCTAACTTTGTTAACCGGACTGGTGGCCTGTTTAGGCTTGCCGGAGCCTGAACATGATTACCTTGAGGATCGCAGCCATGCGCCAGATGATCATCGTCCCTGCCCTCGCCGCGGCACTTGCGGCCTGCCAGTCGAGCGGCCCCCAACGGCCGGTGCAGACCACACTTGCCCCACAGCCGCAGCTGACGGTGCCGCAGGGTGCGCAGTCCCTGTCGATTGCCGGCAGCCCGGAGCAGGTGCGCATGGCCCTGATCGCCAGCGCCACCGAGCGCGGCACGCCCGTTGTGCAGGATGAAGCCAACATGGTGGTGATCGAGCGCAAGATGACGGAAGCCAACCCGGCGCTTGACGCTGAATTCGGCCCCTCCGACAACGGCGACCGCCTGATCCGCGTGCGTGTGCGCTTCACCGGCGAAGCCTGCCGCACGCTGGCGGTTCAGGACGTCGCCATCGTCAACAATGCCCGCACCGCCCTTGCCCAGAGTTTCGTGCTGCCGGGCAACCCGAACACCATGCAGAGCCTGCAGGGGCTGAAGACCCGCGTTGAGCGGACCTCCGGCTGCCCGGCCCTGCCTGTCAGCTGACGGCACGCCAGAAGGGCTGAAGGCTTCAGGTACCGCCCTCCCCGCCGTCAGCGGGGAACGGATTGCGGTGCATATTGACCCAGAAATTCAGCCGCCGGTGGAATGGGCGTGATCACGTCGATCAATACGCCCTGCGGACCGGCGGCAATGAAATGACGCTGGCCGAAGGGTTCATCGCGCAGCGGCAGCAGGATCGTCAGCCCTTCGTCACGCAGCCTTGCATATTCCCCGGCCGCATCCTCAACTTCGAAATTGAGAAGCAATCCTGCCGCGTGTCCCCGGCCGGAGGGCGGGATCGTTGCGTGATCCGCAGCGACAATGGCGAGATTGACCTCCGGGTTATCCTGCTGCTGCAGGTGCACATACCAGTCCGCAGTGAACAGCGGCACGAAGCCGAAGTGCCTCTGAAAGAAGGCAGATGCCCCGGCGGGATCCTCGCACATCAGAACCGGATAGTACTGGGTGATTTTCATGCGACAGCCCTCCTGAAAAAACATACACTATGCATGTCGCTTCAATTAACATACAGGCTGCATGTATGCAATCACTTCCAACCCGCCGGACCAATGCCGAGCGCCGCCAGGAAACCCGCGCAGCTCTGATCGCCGCCGCCCGCGCGCTCTTCATCACCCGCGGTTACGCGGAGACCGGAACGCCCGACATCGTGGCTGCGGCCAATGTGACGCGCGGCGCGCTGTATCATCACTTTGCCGACAAGGCCGCCTTGATGCGGGCCGTTGTGGAAGGAGAACTTGCGGCCGTTGCGGAGGCCATACGGCAGGCTTCACCGGAAGATCTGTCCTTGCAACTGGCCTTCCGCGGCGGTGCCCAGGCCTATCTGGATGCCATGGCAGAGCCGGGCCGCGCCCGCCTGCTGCTGCTGGAGGGGCCGGCTGTTCTGGGCTTGCAGGAAATGGCGAGCCTGGACAAGGAGCAGGGAGAGGCAACGCTTCTGGAGGCCGTCGCTGCAATTCCAGAGATCAGCGGGCTGCCGGAAAGCGGGAGACACGCCCTTGCTGCCCTGCTCGGCGCGGCCTTCGAGCGCGCAGCACTGGCAATTGCCGGCGGGGCTGAGCGGGATGCTTACCTTGATGCGCTCGAAAGGCTCTATTGCGGTCTTTGCAAACCGTAATCAGGTAGGAAAGAGGCCCCTCAGGGCCAGCTGTGCCAGCACGGCCGGCACAGCATCCCTCATCTTCGCCTCAGCTCGACAGCACGTCCTTCACGGTTGTCGCCAGCTGCTTGAGGGTGAAGGGCTTGGGCAGGAAAAAGAAGGTTTCGCCTTCCGGCAGGTTCTCCTCGAAAGCGTCTTCCGCATAACCCGAAACGAAGATGATCTTGAGATCGGGCCGTGTCTTGCGCAACTCGCGCAAGAGCGAGGGGCCGTCCATTTCCGGCATGACCACATCCGACACCACCAGATCGATGCTGCCGCCGGTTTCCTCCATCACCTCCAGCGCTTCCGTGCCGGACCCTGCCTCGTGGACGGTGTAGCCGCGTGAGGCAAGCGCACGGGCGGCAAAGGCGCGCACGGCTTCCTCGTCTTCCACCAGCAAGATCGAGGCCGAGCCGGTGAGGTCCTTCACCTTGTCGCTGTCCTCGATGATCTTCTTCTCGATGACCGGCTGCTCCTTGGGGATGTGCCGCGGGAAGAAGATGCGGAAGACCGTTCCCACGCCCACCTCGGACGAGCAGAAGATGTAGCCGCCGGTCTGCTTGACGATGCCATAGACGGTGGAGAGGCCAAGACCGGTGCCCTTGCCCACCTCCTTGGTGGAGAAGAAGGGCTCGAAGATCTTTTCCATGATCTCCGGCGTCATGCCGTGCCCGGTGTCTTCCACCTCGATCAGCGTATATTCGCCCGGCGGCATGCCGCGCGTGTTGTCGAAGCGGATCGAGTCCTCTTCCGTCACGTTTGAGGTGCGGATGGTCAGACGGCCGCCGTCGGACATGGCGTCGCCCGCATTGACCGCGAGGTTGACGATCACCTGCTCCAGCTGGTTCACGTCCGCCATCACCGGCCACAGGTCGCGGCCATGCACCACCTTCAGCTCCACCTTTTCGCCCAGCAGGCGGTCCAGCAGGTTGGCGAGATCAGCCAGCACATCATTGAGCGCCAGCTGCTGCGGGCGCAGGGTCTGGCGGCGCGAGAAGGCCAGCAGCTGGCGGACAAGGCCCGCCGCGCGGTTGGCATTCTGCTTGATGTTCATGATGTCCTGGAAGGACGGATCGGTCGGCCGGTGGCTCGCCAGCAGAAGATCGGAGAAGCCGATGATGGCGGTGAGCACGTTGTTGAAGTCATGCGCCACGCCGCCCGCCAGCTGGCCGATGGCCTGCATCTTCTGGCTCTGGGCGAACTGGGCCTCCAGCGCCCGCTGCTGTGTCGTCTCCAGCGCGTAGACGATGGCCATCTCGCCATCCCCTTCCCCGTCCTGCACGGCAGAGACATAGAAGGTGGCAGAGCGCCCGTCAGAGGCATTGGCCAGCGGCAGGTCAACCGGCGCGATCTCGCCGATGCCCTTGGCGGCGGCAGAGAGCGCCCGCGACAGTTCCTCCCGGCCATGCTCAGCGACGAAATCCTGCATGCGGGTGCCGGAGCCGGAAATATCGACCGGTCCAAACAGGCGCAGGAACGGCGCGTTGGTGCGCAGGACCCGGCCCTCGGCGTCCAGCGAGGCGATGGCAATCGGCGTGTTGTTGAAGAAGCGCGCAAAGCGCACTTCGGCCGCCCGCAGCGCCTCGGCCACCTCTTCCCCGCGCGAACGGTTCAGCACCAGCGTGCGGCTGTCGCCGGGAACGCCTTCGGCGCCAAAGGGAACCCGGTGCAGCAGACGCACCGGCAGGCCACGGCCATTGCGGGTGACGAGATCAAGATCGAAGGTTTCGCTCTTCACCTCACCGGCAGAGCCGCGCACCGACCGCACCAATTCGGCACCATCCCCCCGGATGATGTCGGCCAGAAGCACTTCACCAGCCTGGAACTGGGCCAGATCATAGCCCAGCCAGTCGGCCAGCGTGGCGTTGAGATAGACGATCCGTCCGCGCGCATCACAGGAGAAGAAGCCAGCCGGGGCATGATCAAGGAAATTGATGACGCGCTGCAGCTCCTGGAAGGAGCTTTCCTGATCACTGCGGTCGCGGGTGATGTCGGCAAGCTGCCAGACCATCAGGGGACGGCCGGAGCCGCCTTCCTTGCGCGGGATCTGCAAGGGCCGCACGGACACCCTGTACCAGCGGGCGCCGCTGTCATCGCCGTCCAGTGCGGTGGGAAGCCGCACTTCCTCCTGCGCCTTGCGCCCGTCGCGCATGGCCTGGGACAGGCGGAACATCACATCGGCCGCATCCGGATCGCTGGAGAATACCCGTTCGATGGTGCGCACCTCAGCGGGGGTTTCAGCGCCCGTCAGCACGGCATAGGCCTGGTTCGCGTAGATCAGACGGCCTTCAACGTCGGTGACAACCGCCCCCTCCTCCAATGTGTCGAGAAAGGCTCCGCCCAGCGGACTGGCACGGCCGCGCGTGGAAAAGCGCAACAGGCCGATGGCAGCCGCGAACAGTGAAAAAACCCCGACCACAGCCAGAATTCCAAGCAGAGCAAGGACATAGGGCTCTGCAGCCTCGCGGCCCATGACCGCAAAGGCCGTGGCCGCGCCCAGAAGGGCCAAGGCCAGAAGCAGCAGCGCGGCAATGCTTCCCGACCGCTCCGCACGGTCGACAACCGGCTCTGCCATGTGTGAGTCCCTGTCGCTCATTACCACTCTTCTCCCTCCCGCCCGGCGGGATTCGGTCTTTCATGCAGCATTCTGCCCCGCGCAGCTAAATTCAACCGATCTGGTGTCAATTATCGCGCCAGCTCCGGGTTTTCCGCATTCTGTAGACAAAGCCGATGACCTCGGCCGCTGCCTTGAAGTGTTCTTCGGGGATGAACTGATCGATTTCCGTCGCCGCGTAGAGCGCACGGGCCAGCGGCGGGTTCTCGACGATGGGCACCTTGTTCTCTTTCGCAATTTCCCGAATGCGCAAGGCGACTGCGTCGACACCCTTGGCCACCACCTGAGGCGCCCCCATCCCGTCCTCATATTTGAGTGCAACAGAGTAGTGCGTCGGGTTGGTGACAACCACCGTCGCCTGGGGCACGGCGCTCATCATGCGGCGGCGGCTGCGCTCCATGCGCAGCTGTCGGATCTTGCCCTTGACCGCCGGATCACCTTCCGTCTGCTTGTATTCTTCCTTGATTTCCCGGAGGCTCATCTTCTGCTTCTTGAACCATTTCGTCTTCTGCCAAAGGAAATCCAGGGCAGCAACGATGGTCATGACGGCGAGAATGGCACCGATAAGCTTCAGGGCAAGAATACGGGTCTCCTCCATCACCATCAGCTCGTCCATGAACATGACGGCTTCCGCCATGTCCCGCTCCGGCCAGAGCACGGCGACCATCAGCGTGGAAACGATGACGATCTTGACGAGGCCCTTGAGAAAATTCATCAGGCTGTCGGCCGAGAACAGCCGCTTGAAGCCCGACATTGGCGAGACCTTGGAGAGTTTCGGCTTCAGCGATTCCGCCGAGAAGACCAGTTCATGCTGCACCATGTTGCCGATGACAGCCATGATCATCATGGTCAGCATGGGCAGAGCGACCGCGGCAGCCACCACCAGCCCGGTGTTGCTCCATAGCGCAACAAGCCCGCCGCCATCTGCGGGAATAGCATCGGCGTGCTCCACGTACCATTTCAGCTTGCCGCCGAGGCTGGAAAACACTCCGGGCGCCAGAAATGCAATGATCATCGCGGTTCCGGCGAGCGTGAACCACGTGCTGACTTCCTGAGATTTTGCGACATCCCCTCGCTCCAACGCTTCTTTCAAGCGTTTTTGCGTGGGGTCCTCGGTTTTCTCCGAATCGTCGGTCTGGTCAGACATTGTTTCCCCTGAAGCCACCACCCGCCGAAGCGCGAACGGAATGCCCGGACGTGTTGAATGGGATCAGCCAGCCGCCGCCCCCACCCGCAGGCGGGATCCGGCAGGCCGGCCTATCCCCCTGTGAACTTGCCGATCGCCTCGGTGAAATGCGCCAGGTACTTGTTCATGATGGCGATCAGAAGCGCGTAAAGAAGCAGGATGCCGATGGCAATGCCAACAGGTGCCGAGATGAAGAAGATCTGCATCTGTGGCATCAGCTTGTTGAGAAGGCCAAGGCCGAAATAGAAGACAAGCCCCACCACGATGAAGGGGGCGCTGATACGCATGGCGATGGAAAACACCCCGGAGACCGTCTCCTGCGCCATCCGGGCAAAGTCTCCCACCGGCAGCACGACGCCCGGCGGAAACAGGCTGAAGCTGTCATGCAGCGCCGCAATCATCAGATAATGGGTATCCGTGGTGAAGATCAGGGTGACGGCAAGAATGGACAGGTAGTTGCCGATCAATGCGCCTTGCTGGCCGGCATTGGTCACGTCCGACCCAAGCGCGAAGGACAGGCCCGTCTGGTTGGCGATGATGACGCCCGCGGTCGTCAGGGCCGCGGTGATCATGCGTCCGCACAAGCCAACGGCAAATCCGATGATGAACTCCCCCGCCAGCATCACCCCGAAACGGTTGATGTTTTCTGTCAGGCCCACCGGGTAAAGCCGGGACGCCATGGGATAAAGCAGCAAGGTGAGCGACAGGGCCAGAGTCAGGCGCAGCCGCATGGGGATAGACTGCTCGCTGAAGGACGGCAGCAGCATCATCAGCGTGCCCAGCCGGGCAAACATCAGCATGAAGACAGCCGCCATTTCAGGCAGGAAAGAGAGCTGGATGGTCACATCCCCCTCCCGTCTAGCCCGGACCGGTCGTCAGGATCATCTCGGAAATACGCATCATGAAGGCGTTCAGCATGCTACCCATGAAGGGAAAGGCGATGATCATGGTCACGAAGATCGCCAGGATCTTCGGAACGAACACCAGCGTCATTTCCTGGATCTGGGTCAGCGCCTGAAACAGCGCGACAAGAACGCCGACGACGAGGCCAACGATCATCACCGGAGCCGCGACCAGCACCAGGGTCCAGATGCCCTCGCGGGCGATATCCATGACCTCAGGTCCGGTCATCTGGCTGTCAGCCCCTTGTCCCGCCGCGATCTGGCATCAGATCGACATGCGCATGATTTCCTCGTAAGCCGCAATCACGCGGTCCCGCACGGAGACCATGGTCTCCAGCGCGACTTCCGTTTCTGCGATGGCCGTCACCACATCAACCACATCTGCCTTGCCCTGGACAAGGCCGAGGGCCATGCCCTCGGACTTCTGCCCGGCGTCGGAGACGGAGCTGACAGCGTCGCGCACCATGCCGCCGAAATCCGGGGTCTGGGTAAAGGCACCGGCAGCCCCTTCGCCGCCGCCAAGCCCCTGCCCCTGTTGTCCGAGGCGGGCCATCGTCTGATAGGCATTCGCGGCAACGGATGGAATAGCCATGATGGATTATCCTCTGGGTTCAGATGCGTCAGCCGAAGGCTCAGCCGCGCAGGATGTCGATGGTCCGCTGCAGCATGCTGCGGGTTGTCTCGATGACGTTCAGGTTCGCTTCGTAAGAGCGCTGCGCCTCGCGCATGTCGACGCTTTCCACCAGCGAATTCACGTTGGGCATGCGCACATTGCCTTCCGCATCGGCGGCCGGATGGCCAGGCTCATAGCGGGTGGGAAACTGCGACTGGTCTTCCTGGATCCGGCCCAGGGCGACGACTTCCGCATTCAGCGCCTTCTCGAACCGGTTCGTGAAGGTCGGAATCTTGCGGCGGTAAGGATCTTCCTGCGGCGTGCGGCCCGTGGAATCCGCATTGGCAATGTTCTCCGCGATCACGCGGATGCGGCCCGTCTGCGCCTTAAGCCCGGAAGCCGAAACGAACAGCGTCTTGGTCAGATCCATGGCACTCTCCTTTGCAAGTGTTCAAAGCCCGCCTCAGGCAGACTTGCCGATGGCAGTCTTGAGAAGCTTCATGCTGCGGCTGTAGAGCGTCGCCGCCGCCTGGAACTCCATCTGGTTCTGCGTGACCTTCATCATCTGCTCTTCGAGAACCACATTGTTGCCATCCGGCGTCGTCTCGAAGGTGCTGGGCGAAATCTGACCGCCGCCGGAGGACGCACGCATCACGCCCGACAGATGCCCCGCCTGGGTGCGCACCGTCTCAAGCCCCGGCTTGGCGAGTTTCAGATCCTCGTCCACCTTGAAGGCCTTGAGCTCTCTCGCCCGGTATCCCGGCGTATCCGCATTGGCGACATTCTCGGCAAGCACACCCTGCCGGGCCTGATGCCACTGCATTTTGGACTTGATCGCCCGGAACATCGGCAGGTCGGTCAGAGACATGCGAGTCACCATTTGTTAACACTTCGGCAAACACTGCCGCTCAAAGGGTTAACGGAAAGTTAATGGCGCGTTAATGATTTTCGCAACAAGGCCGCGGTTTTCCGTGGAAACTCGTAAACAACCCGCTCAAGCACGGCCGCAAACAACAAAACCACCCGGCATTTTTTGCCTGCCCCTGTTAATATTTAGAGGGTTCAGCCGATTCGATGGACCGGCAAGACAAGCTCATGGCATTTGTCCAGTCAGAATCATGCAGGGAGCAACTGGGCGGCGCAAGCTTCCGCCGCTACATTCCCCCACCATGGATGAGGGAATGGAGTGCCAGCACGGCGCAGGAGCACCGGCCCAAGAAGTTGGTCAGCAACCTGGCTAGCAACTGGGCAGAGCCGGAGGCAGACGCGGCGATGGTTGCGCATTGCGCCGGCTTGCAAGTCTGGGAAGGCGCAAGTGAAGCGCTGCAACAGGCTGACGGGTAACTGGGAGGTATACCTCGGCGCCCGCAGATGCTATTTGCAGCTCTGATCTATCACGCAGGCGGGGCAGAAGTCTGCTCCGCGGCTGAATGCAAGGGAGATCTGGCGCCTGACCCGGCAAGGAGGCGGCCGCCAGTCCGGCGCAGAGTAATGAGGTTGGTATGTACGAGTGGATCGCGGATACTTTCGGCGTCGGAGACGGCATCGCACGGGCGATGTCTTTCATCATTGCGCTGGCCATCGTCTTCGCATTGATCGGCCTGATGGTCTATTTTCTGCGGCAATTCACCGGCAACCGCATCAACGCAGGCCGCAACCGCCAGCCGCGCATCGCGGTCATGGATGCCATGAACATTGATGCCCGCCGCCGTCTGCTGCTGGTGCGCCGTGACAATGTGGAGCATCTCATTCTCGTCGGCGGACCGACCGATGTGGTGGTTGAACAGACGATCATTCGCGGCACTCCGGTCGCCGCAAATTACCAGCGCCAGCTGGCAGGCTATGGTGCGCCGGACTATGACACCGGCGACAGCCCCGTCCCTGCCCCTGCTGCGGCTCCCGTAGCGGTCATGACGGCTCCATCTGCCCCCTCGCTCGCTGCGGCCGCCCCGTCCTCTGCTCCTGCGCCTTCTGCCCCCCCGCCGTTGCGTGCCCAGCCCTCCGCAGCTGAAAAGCCGCAGACTGCCGCCTCCGGCCCGCAGCGCCTTGCCGCAAATCTTGCCGCCCGCGCAGCAGCGGCAGCCGGCAGCCTCGCCGCCAGCGCCCGTGCGCGCGGACAAAACGAGCCGCAGCTCGATGCCGCACCGGCACCGCAGGCAACAGCTCCTTCCGCCCCGCGCCCGCATGCTCCGGCAGCTGAAGCGCCTGCAGCCAAGGCCCAGGCACCCCAGACGCCTCAGGCACCCCAGACATCCATGCCTCATGCCGCCCAGGCGCCCTCCGTCCAGGTGGCTGGCAGCGCAGGTTCAGAGCTCAAGCCGGTGACATCGCCGCTCGACACGATCAAGACCCTGCGCGCCCGCGCAGCGGAAGCCATGTCGGCCGGCACATCCGCAGCCCCGGCAACGCCGGCCCCGTCAGTACCGGCACCTGCCGCTCCGGTCAGCCCTGCCCTGCGGGCGTCCGAACCGGCCCTGCGCGCGCCGGAAGTTTCCGCTCCGGCCATCAGAAGCGCTGTCCAGTCTGCTTCCCAGCCCGCCCCGAGGGATCCCGCCGCTGGCGGCACAGTCCAGTCGGCAACCTCTGCCCTCACCCAGAAGGCGGGTGCCTCGGTCGCCGCGGCAGGCGCTGCCGTTGCGGGGCTCGCACGCACCTTCTCCCGGCCAGCCTCATCCGACGTTCAGGCTCCGGCCCCCGAGCCCGAGCCGCGCCGTCAGGTCACGCCTCCCTCTTCGGGTCCCGCGGCCCGCGCACGCACCGTTTTCCAGAATCCGCTTGCTGCCGGCCAGAGCCCGGTGCCGGGCGAGGCCGCAGCGGCAGACACCGTCCGGGCGCAGCCTGCTGCCGCTCAGAGTGCCACGGCATCTGCAGGCGCCTCACCTTCCGCCACAGCAGCAGCAGCAGAAGTTCGCAGCCCCGCAGAACGCAGCGGCGAAGGCCTGGGTTCGCTGGCCACCAACCCGTATCTGCGGCTGGACCCAGCCCGCGCGGCGAGCTATCGCGGCGGCTCCGGCGCTCCCGGCGGCACACAGGCGGGCACCCCGGCGAACACGGCAGGCGCGGCAGTGGCCGCAGCCCCCACCGACACCGCAGCCGCTGGTGAAGCACGCAGCGAAGCTGCAGCAGAGGTTCCGCCGGCTCCGGTGAAGACTGAAAGCGCCGCGGCTCCGCAGGAAGACACCACACCGGCGGCCCAGCAGGCCGAAAGCCCGGCAAGCTCAGCCCAGCCCGAAGAAAAAAGCGCCGCCATCCCGGATGCTGCCGCCGACGAAGAAGACCTGTTCGCGCCTCTCGCCCCGGCACGCCCCTCCGCAGAACCGGCAAGCGCAGCGCAGGGCGATATGGCAGACGATCTGCTGGCCGATGCCCTGGCTGATGTTCTCGATGGTCATCTGCAGAGCAAGTCCTCGGCATCCGCACCGGCTGTAGCACAGGCAGCAGAGGCCGAAGCCCCCAAAGCCGCTGCACCGGAACCTGACGCATCACAGGACGGCGAGGCAGAGCAGCCGGGTGCGGCTCCGGAGATCAAGGTTCAGACCGCCCGTGACAATCCCGGCGTGACCGCCATTGAAGAAGAGATGGCACGCCTCCTGTCCGAAATCGGCACGCAAGAGCGCAAATGAACGGTCGCAAGGGCGCAACCAGATCCGCCAGATATGTGCGCCTGACGGCATTTGCTCTGGCCGGGGCAGCAGCGGTGCTGCTCGCCGCCCCGGCACTGGCGCAGGACATTTCCATCGGCTTTGGCGAAGGCACGGGCGTGACGCAGCGCGCCCTGCAGCTCGTGGCCCTGCTGACAATTCTCAGCCTGGCCCCGTCGATCCTCGTGATGGTGACGAGCTTCACTCGCATTGTCGTGGTTCTGTCGCTGCTGCGTTCGGCCATTGGCCTGCAGACGGCCCCGCCCAATACGGTGATGGTGTCGCTGGCCCTCTTCCTGACGGCCTTCATCATGGCCCCCACCCTGCAGACGGCCTATAACGAGGGCATCCAGCCGCTGGTGGAAGGAACCATCGAATTCGATCAGGCCTTTGAACGGGCTTCCGAGCCTTTCCATGCCTTCATGCTGACCCAGGTGCGGGAGAAGGATCTTGCCCTGTTTCAGGAGCTCTCCGGTCAGGCCCCGCCGGAAACACCACAGGACCTGAGCTTTCAGGTCCTGATCCCGGCCTTCATGATCAGCGAGCTGCGCCGCGCCTTCGAGATCGGCTTCCTGCTCTATTTGCCGTTCCTGATCATCGATCTGGTGATTGCCTCCATCCTCATGTCCATGGGCATGATGATGCTGCCGCCAGTGGTCATCTCCCTGCCCTTCAAGCTGATCTTCTTCGTGCTTGTCGATGGCTGGTATCTCGTGGCCGGAAGTCTGGTGAGAAGCTTCGGCGCCGCCGGGTAGCGCTCCAAAAAAAACATATAAATCAAATGATTAAAGCGAATTCCGGAATCAATTCCGGCAGTTCTCGAATCAATCTCTTCAAGAGCTGAATCAGTTTCTCCGGAAGCTTCAGCAGAGGTTCAAGCCGCTGCGGTCCGTATGCGGCAAGAGCCCCGGGCGCCGGATATGGTGTCATACCGGCGCTCGATGAGATTGACTCATCGAGCGCCGGTTAAGCCCGTGCGGCGCCTGAGCATTTCCAAGGCGTGATGCGTCAGCATCTCAGAGCCTTGGTATCAGCCATTGGCCGGCATGGCATTGGCCAGTGAGCTGCTGCCACTGTCCGCAGAAGGCGACATGTACTGGCGCCGGTATTCCTGCAGGAAGGTGTCGAGCGTATCCGTTGCGGCGATGCCTCTGACCACATCCAGGAACTCGACCCCCTGTGCCGCGATGGGCCGGGTGACCACTTCGAACGACGCAGCATGGGGACTGTCCGACATCTTCTTCGCATATTTGGTGCGCAGGCGGTCCAGGCTGAGCTGGTCACCGGCCAGCGAATAGCCGATCGCGGCCTTCAGGATGTCGTCCCGCTCGATCTGTTCCAGCGGAATATTGTCTGACCAGCGCGAGCCATACATGGCCTCCAGCTGCTCCCCCGCCTCACGCCAGCTCTGCGCCTTCCAGAATGTATCGGCGCGCAACCGGTCCACATCGGCCCCGCGCATGTTGCGGACCAGTTCCAGCGCCAGATCCGGACGCCCGCTCTCCGTCATGGCGCGCGCCTCGACGATGTTGCGCTGCCGCTCCAGGGACGAAGGCAGGTTGGCCTGACGGGTGCGGTTGAGCACCGCCAGGGCCCGCTCCGGCTTGCGGTCCATCAGATAGATGGCTCCAAGGTCGGCCGCGATCTGCGCACGGGCGGCCCCCTTCAGGCGGTTGTCCACCTGATGCTGCAACAGGCCGGCAGCCTGATCGAGAAGGTCCACCTCAACCAGCCGCTTGGCGAGCTTGCGCACCATCTCGTCCCCCTGACGCCCCACCGGCATCAGTTCGCGGAAATCATAGAACAGCGCAAGAGACTTCACCGCCGGCATTTCGTCCGCCTTGCCATGCAGGAAGAGGCTGGAGAAAAGTGCGGACATCTCCTCCTGCAGCAGGCGGGTGGTCTCCGCGTCCGGCTGAGCCTGAAGCGCAGACTTCATCGCCTCGAACGCCTCGCGGTAATTGCCCTTTTCCGCCTGCAGCTGGGCGAGCAGCCGCAGCGTCTTCAGTTCCGTCTCGTCACCGCGCCAGGAGGCGGCAAGGCCGCCAAGCTCGTTGATCGCATTGTCGATGTTGACCTCTCCGTCCCGGTAACGGATACGCAGCGCCCGGTACTGGGCTTCGGCCGCACGCGGACGGTCAAAACTGCGGGCGACAAGATCAAAGGCGGTGAGCGCCTCCAGCGACCGGCCCGACGCATCGGCCACGCGGCCGCGCAGAAGGTCATAGCGGGTGGCCTGCTGCGGGGTGATGAGCGCCGGCTCGATCTCCGCAAGAATGGCATTGGCCATGCCGAAATCATTCAGTTCCACCATGGCCTGTGCGGCAGCCAGATTGAACTCGGCCTGAATGTTGACGGGGTAGTTGCCAATGACGGAACGGCCGCGCGCCAGCGCTGCGCGGGCCGGGGCCCACTGGCCAAGCGCGACTTCAACGATGGTCTGCCAGACGGCCGCGTCCGGATTGTTCTTGAGATCATGACGGCTCAGATGCGGCAGAGCCTCACGCGGCCGTCCGGCAAGCGTCTGGGCCGCGCCCATCATGAGATTGAACATCGGATCCTGCGCCAGGGCCGGCTCTTCCTCCAAAGCCAGTTCCATCAGGCCGAGCGATTCATGAGGGAACACATGCGCCAGATAGAACCGGGCCAGATCAAGCCTGGGGCCCTGCCGGCGCCCTTCAGGTGCCGCCGCCATGGCCGCTTCCAGCTCACTGCGGCGGCGGATGAAATCCTCCGGCGCCGAGGTCGTCAGGTTCGAGAATTCGATGGAGGCAACACTGTCCGCAGCAACGAGGGAGGTGAAGGAACCCGATCCCTGCCGCAGGTGGCTGCTGGACAGGATCAGGCCATCGGTCTTCTCCAGGATGACGTCATCCCCCACCAGTTGCACGCGCACTCCGTCCGACTTTGGCACGACCGCAACACCATGCGCGGAAGACAGCGCATCCAGATCGACAAAGCCCTGCGGCTTGAGCAGGCCCCGCGCAGGGCCAAAGCCGGTCACCGCATGAATTTCGTCGCCCACATCCGGATCGGTGAACCTGCGGACATAACGCGGGTTCTGGAATGACACCCGCAGCACCGATCCCCCGTCGATCCGCACCGTGCGCTCCAGCAGCAGCGGGCGCGAGGGTTCGACGATCATGTCGCCGATGACGAGATTCCAGGCGTTGCCATCGGCGCCGAGGGTCGCCAGCGTGGCAGAACTGACGTTCACCCGGAGCACCGAGAAATCTCCGTAGCTCTGGATATCGACCGCGCTCGCAATATCCCCAAGGGCGGAGCGCATGCCGCGCACGTCGATCGCCGAGCTGGTATCGAACACCATCCAGACACTGTTGTTGCGCCGGAACAGCGCCGTGGAGACCTGTTCCCGGAAAGGAAACACGACACGCACCGAGTTGCCGATGCGCCGGGCTTCGGCCGCAACGAAATTAAGAGTTGCTTCCGCCGCATCGGGCGGCAGGCTTTCTGGCGAGCGGGCCGGCCCGCCAAAGATACTCGGCGGCATGCTTTGCGCCTGCGTGCCCGCAGCATCATTGCCGCCAGTTGCCCGCCAGGCTTCATTGCTTTGCGGCTGCGTCGCCCCCGTCACATCAATGACGGGCGGCAAATCCGCCGGCACAGGCTCCTGAACAGCAGGCGCGGCAGAGCGGCGTGCAGGCACGGGCACCGGATCAAGGGGCACCACATCAATCAGCCTGTCGCCAGCCCGCAGAGCAGGACCCTCCGCAACAGGAGTGGCTTGCGGAGCCTCCCCTTCAGGCTGTGCAGTCTCCGGCGCCGGTTCCTGGATAGGCGGGACGAAGGCAACTGAAGCCACCGTCTCCGGCTCGCCGGCCAGAGGCGGAATGACCACAGGCGGGTTCATCTGCGCCACATCCGTCACGGGGCCTTGCAAAGCCAGTTCCGTTGCGGAGACCGGCTTGGCCCGGGGAAGCGGAAAAGACGCTTCTCCGCTGCCGGGCTCAGCCAGAGCCACATCAACGGGAGCCTCAGCGGCTTCAAGGCCGGTTGCCGGAGTGCTCTGCGCAACCGGCGTTTCAGGCTCCACCCGCGGACCGATGGCCCCCGGTCTCGGACGGCTCACGCCACCGCCCTCAACCCCGTCGAACACCGGGTCCCGGCCCGGCTGCGGCATGCCGGAGGCAGGGGCACCTTCAGGCGTGCGGGGGGTATAGTCGCGGTTCCCCGGCGCAATGATCATGCCGGACGCCCCGGAAGGCGCTCCGGCCCCCATGGCGTCATTTATGGCAGCATTGGCCGGATCCGCCGGAACCCTTGCTTCCGGCGGACTGATGTCAACCACATAGGTCTGCTCTTCACGGAAAGCCCGGATGTCGACACCCGGCTCAAGACGCATCAGAAACTTGAGCTTGCCCTCATCAATGAAGGCCGTCGCATCAACGACACCGCGCGGCAGGCGGGCGCGCAGGTCGCCCACATCCAGCTGAGCGGGATGATTGAAGGTGATGCGGACGATGTCGTCTTCCCGCACAAAGGCCGTATCAAACTGGATGGACCAGTCGAAGACCAGACGCGTGAAGGTCGGGTGATCCCCGACATGGAGCGTGACCTTCGGCCCCTCCTGCGCCTTCAGACGCGCCTGTTCGAGGGCCCGGACCTGCCGCATGGCCTCCTCGGCGCGCCGCGCCAGTTCACGCACCACCTCATCCGGCAGGCCGGGCGGCAGGCCTTGCCAGTTGGAAGGCAGAATATCGATGAACAGCTTCTCGCCCGCTTCAAGCGTGTTGATGCGGAATCTGTCTTTCAGGGCAAAGCGGATGGCGCTGCCGTCCGGGTCACGGCGGGCGATGGCCACGTAGTTGCCCAGTTGCAGCGGGACATCATCCACGTTGATCTGGATCGGCGCCTCAAAGGCAACGCGGAGCACATTGTTTGTGACGGCGGCATCATAGTGCGGCAGCAGTGTCCTGTCCTTGAAGGTCAGGATCATCCGGCCGTAGCCCTCTTCGGCCCGCGCTTCCATGTCCACGGGCTCAGCCGTCTGGGCATGGGCCGGGGTCAAAGGCATCAGCGGCAAGGACACGGCAAGCAGAACGGCAAGGCTGCGGCACGAAACAGCCGCTCCCGGAATATACCGGAACGCTGCGTGGACCCTGGCCGAGGCCCACTGGCGTGCATGCCTCACAACATTCAACAAGGTCAGGGTTATCCTCTGGAACAAGCTCCGAAATGACTCTAGGGGACCGGCCTTAACACCCTGTTACGCCGCACCGCGAAACTCGGCGCTTTCCGTCAGTTTGAGCCGATTTTCGGAAGTGCAGCCGGGGCCTGGATGGAAGCCCCCTGAGGCTGGTTCGCATCGCCGCTGGCGATCGCCACGGTCAGCTTTTCAGCCGCCTCGGGCGACATGCGCGCCAAAATGTCAGCCATCTTGCGCGGCTTCATCTGGCGCACGACCTTCAGCAGGATATCAAGTTCAAGCCGGTCGAAGATGCGGGCTGCGTCCTTGGGCTTCATGTTTTCATACATGATCACCAGCGCTGCGATCTCGCCCTCTTCCTGCCGTTTCTTCTCTTCGACACCCTGCTGGATCTGCTGCTCGAGCGACTTGAGCTCGTCAACCCGCTGCTGCAGCCGCTCTTCGGTCGCCTGCAGCAGTTTCTCCCGCAGATCAAGCTGCCCTTCCTGATCCTGCAAGGCCCTGCGCCGCTCGCCAAGGCTCTCCAGAACGGCACGCTCCGCGCTTGACCCTCCAAGCTCCAGGGTGTCAGGCACGGCAGGAACCTCCGGAAGCGTCTCACCGGTTGCGGGCGTTCCGGCAGACGGCGTTTCCTGCGGCTGGGCAGCCTGCTGCGGCGCGGGCTGGGCCTGCGCTCTTGCTTCCATGACCGGGCCCACGGCCGTGTGCTCACCGAGCACAAGGCCGAGCAGCTTCAGCGCCAGAAGGGCGCTGGCAGCTATGCCGACAACTGGAAGCAGGCGAAGGTTCAAGCAGCGGCCTCCCCTGACTTCTTGCGGAAGCGTTCAAGACGGGCGGTTGCTTCGGCCGCCGCAGCACGGATGTCCCGCGCGCTCACTGAAGGAGACGGAGCCGGTGCGGCAGGCGCGGGAGCGGACGGACGGTAGGCGCCGGCATAGGGCGCTGCCGGAGGTGCCGGGCGCGGTGCTGGCTGCGGCGCGACATAGCCCTGAGGCGCCTGCTGGTAGGCAGGGGCAGCCGCCTGCTGGGCAGCTGCAAGGCGGCGGGCATCGGCTTCAGCCTGGGCCTGAGCTTGCGCGCGCTGGCGGGCCTCTTCCTCGGCAGCGCGGCGGGCATCCTCCGCCGTATGCGCGGTGCGGGCGGCTTCGGCAATCTGGCTGATGCGCGTCAGAACGGCTTCGCCTTCACCCAGCTGTCCGGCCAGAAGCTTGGACAGATGCTCGGCCTGCGTCAGCCGGGTTCCAAGTGTCTTGTCCGCGTCATTTGCCGTGGCTTTCAGGCCGAGAATGGCACGCTCGGCAATCTCGGTGGCGGTGATCAGCTCCGAGATCGTCGCACGCAGGGTCTCTTCATCGGCACGCAGACGCTGCAGCCGACGGTTCAGGATCCAGCAATAGCCGATGGTGACCAGCAGAAGGACAGCCACCAGAGCCTCGATCAACATTCCAAGCGGCAGGGACGTCATGACGTTTCCATTTCCTTCTGCATGGCCCGTTCAAATGCGGCCAGAGTCATCTTCGGCTTGCGCAATCCGCGGGTGACACGAATCGCGATCGAATCCTCGACCTTGCCGAGTGTACCCTCACTGAGCTCCACGTTGCCGCACTTGATTGTCACCGGATCATCAGGTTCCACGTCAAAAATCAGTGTCTGCCCCACATCGAGGCTCAGGACGCGGCTGAGCGGCAGGAAGGTCTCGTAAAGGACCGCATCCACCTCCACCATGGCAGCGTGAATCTCGCTCGCAAGATGCCCTTCCCAGATCGGGTCACGGCCGAATTTTTCACCCATGAACATCTGCAGCAGCAGGTCACGGATGGGCTCCAGCGTGGCATAGGGCATCATGATCTCGATGGTGCCGCCACGGTCCTCCATGTCGATGCGCAGCTCGACAAGGATGGCCGCGTTGGCCGGGCGCGAGATCGCCGCAAAACGCGGGTTGGTTTCCATGCGCTCCAGGCTGAAATGCACCGGGGAAAGCGGCGCAAAAGCCTGCTCCGCGTCCGCCAGGATGATTTCCAGCATGCGCCGGACGAGATTGGTCTCGATGGTGGTATAGGGCCGGCCTTCGACGCGGATACCCGTCGTGCCGCGCCCGCCGCCCAGCAGCACATCGATGATCGAGTAGATCAGGCTCGATTCCACCGTGACAAGTCCGAAACCGTCCCATTCCTCGGCCTTGAACACGCCCAGAATGGCCGGCAGGGGAATGGAGTTCAGGTAATCACCGAAGCGGACGGAGCTGATCGAATCCAGAGACACTTCCACATTGTCGGACGTGAAATTGCGCAAGGATGTCGTGGTCAGGCGGACAAGCCGGTCGAACACGATTTCCAGCATCGGCAGGCGTTCATAGGACACCATGGCCGAGTTGATCAGCGCACGGATGCCGCTCTGATCGCGCGAGATCGTGTCCTCGATATTGAAACCGAGGAGGTTGTCGATTTCTTCCTGGTTCAGAACGCGGTCAGCGCCGCGCGAGGCATTCTCAAGCTCCGGCTCGCTGTCATCGATCATCGCCGCCCATTGGGCCGCCATGTCGTCCGCGTTGCCGACGCCCTGCTCTTCCAGCGCCGCACCCCAGGCAGCGGCCAGATCATCGTCGTCGTCGCCGGCCCCCTGCTCGGCGAGCGCGGCACCCCAGGCATCAGCCAGGTCGGCATCACTCAGATCATCGTCGTCAGCCATGTATCACCGTCACTGAATCAGGATTTCCTTGAACAGCACTCCATCAACCCTTGCCGGATGAACCGCCAGATTGATGCGCCGGAGCAGCTCTTCCTTGAGCCTGAACAAACCGGCCGACCCTTCGAGGTCGGCGGGACGCAACTCACGCAGGTAAATCTGGAACGCATCCAGAATACGCGGCAGATACGGACTGATCCGGTCCACCATGGCCTGATCGGACACCTCGAGCGCAATGCGCACCCTGAGGTAGGTCGCCCGCCCTTCGGTGGACAGATTCACGGTCATTTCCGGCAGGTCGTAAAAGACAACCGGCCTCTGCTGCACGACAGGCGGAGCCGTTGGGTCTACCGGCTCTCCGCCCCCCGACAGGAACAGGAACCAGACCGCCCCGCCAATGACGAGCAGTGCAGCAAGCCCGGCTGCTCCGAAGATGATCAGCTTCTTCTTGCCGCCCTTCTTCGCACCGCCTTCTTCGCCGTTTTCGGCGTCGGTATCCGTATCGGCCATTGCCGCCCCGCCAGCTTGCCGCACATGCCTGCGCGTGAATAGTTTCTAAAGGGTTAATCGTTAACGAGTGGTTACCAACTCCTTAACCCATCACCCGGCAACTGTTGCCCACTGGTTCATTTTTTCCTCACCTATTTGCACCCCGCACCGTGACGGAAAGAAAAATATCCAATGATTTCAACAAAATAAAAACTGGCACGCTCCCTGCAACAAGGGTGGCGGCACGCTGACCTGGGGAGGCTGGCGTGCCCTCGGGGAGCAAAAAGGAATCGTTAACATGGAGAATGCGCAGCTCATTAACCTGTCCCGGCAGGTTGCCTTGCGCAGGCAGCTGGATGTGACCGCCAACAATCTGGCGAACATGACCACGTCTGGCTACAAGGCCAAGCACATGAAATTCGAGGAATATCTGATGCCGGTGGCGCAGGCGACGGCCTTCAACCGCGGCGACAGAACCCTCTCCTACGTGCAGGACGCCAGGACCTTCACGGACTTTCAGGCCGGTGGAATCATCATGACCGGCAATCCGCTCGATCTGGCTGTCGATGGCGACGGCTGGTTTGCGGTACAGATGGAAAACGGCAGCGAAGCCTATACGCGCAACGGATCGTTCCATCTCGACAGCACCGGCCAGCTGGTCACGCCGGACGGCCGCCCGGTCCTGACAGAAGGCGGCCCGATCACATTCACCACGCAGGACGGGCAGATCGACATTGCCGCTGACGGGACGATCTCTTCGGAGCTCGGCGTGCGCGGGCGCATCCGTCTTGTCGCCTTCCAGGAGCCGCGTGACGCCGTTTCCATCGGCAACAACCTGATGACCTACACGGATCCGCAGCCCGTCGCCCGCACACGGGTGATCCAGGGCGCCGTCGAGCAGTCGAACGTCCATGGCATCACGGCAGTGACAGAGCTGATCGAAATCACCCGCAAGTACGAGAGCGTGACCAAGCTGATGAAGGACACCTACGACCTGTCCCGCTCAGCGGTTGAGCGCCTCGGCAAGTCGCAGGCCTGAGACGGACAGGAGAGACCACCATGAAAGCACTCCATATCGCCGCCACAGGCATGAAGGCGCAGGAACTCAACGTTGAAGTCATTTCGAACAACGTTGCCAACATGCGCACCACCGGCTTCAAACGCCAGCGGGCCGATTTTCAGGATCTGCTCTACCAGAACCTGCGCCGCATGGGCACGGACACGTCGAACGCGGGCACCATCGTGCCGACGGGCGTGCAGATCGGTTCGGGTGTGAAGACCGCGTCCACCACACGCATCATGAGCCAGGGCAACCTGGAACAGACCAACAAGGAAACCGACGTCGCCATCCGCGGTGAAGGTTTCTTCCAGATCCAGATGCCCGATGGCACCACCGCCTATTCGCGGGATGGCTCCTTTGAGCGCGATGCCAACGGCACGCTGGTCACCGTCGACGGCTTCACCATCGAGCCCGGCATCGTTATCCCGGACAATGGCCGCGACCTGACGATCTCGTCCGACGGCACGGTGCAGGTGACCGTCGATGGCGCCAGCGTCAACCTCGGCCAGATCCAGCTCGCCCGCTTCGTCAACAAGGCCGGGCTCGAAGCCATTGGCGACAACCTCTTCCTCCAGACCGACGCCAGCGGCGCCGCACAGGTCGGCAATCCCGGCGAGAACAGCTTCGGCAACTTGCAGCAGAACTTCCTCGAAATGGCGAATGTCGATGCCGTCACGGAGATTGCGGATCTCATTTCCGCCCAGCGTGCCTACGAGATGAATTCCCGCATCATCAAGGCCGCTGACGACATGTACTCGACCACGACCAACCTGCGGTAAAAGGAGGCTGGTGATGAGACCCCTGTTCCTTGCGCTTCTTGGAGCCGCCCTCGCAGGCCTGATGCCCGGCACCGCAAGTCTTGCGGCGGGCAGCAGCCAGCCGGTCTGGCAGCGCGGCAGCGAAGCTCCCGTTCTGCGGCCGGAGGTCGTGACCTCCTCGGACATCGTCACCATCGGCGATTTCTACCTCAACGCAGGCGCTGCCGGCTTTGAACCGCTGTTCCGCTCGCCGGATCTGGGCACTTCGGGCAATGTGAGCGCGGCACTTGTTGCCGAGCGCGCCCGTGCGGCAGGCCTCAAGTCTGCAGGCACCGATGGACTTGCAGAAGTCATTGTCCGCCGTGACTCGATTTCCTTCGATGCACAGCGTCTCTCCGGCATCATCGCCGAGCGGCTGGCACGGCAGGAGGGCCAGATTTCCGCAGACGATCTCGAAATCGTCTTCGCCCGCACACCGCAGATCATTCACGCCGATCCGCGTTCTGCCGATCCCCTGCGGATCGAACAGGCCCTCTGGTCACGCGCGGACGGCCGGTTCGACATCGTCATGTCCTACGCAGGTGAAAACGGCTACCGCCGTGTCAGCCTCACCGGCATTGCGCGGGAAATGACGGCCATCATCGCACTGGCAAGCCCGCTGGACAGGGGGGCGATTGTCCGGGAGCAGGACCTGATAACCATGCGTCTGCCGCGTGAGCGGGTGCAGGGCCGGGCCGTGACAGATCCGCAGGAGATCCTCGGACTGGCCGCACGCATCCAGCAGCGCCCGGGCCGTCAACTCAGCAAGGCGGACTTCGAACGCCCGATGCTGATCCAGCGCGGCGACAAGGTCACGCTGATCTATGAAATCTCGGGAATGAAACTGACCACGCAAGGCCAGGCTGCAACCGCAGGCGCAGATGGAGACATGATCGACGTGATCAATCTGCAGTCCCGCCGCACCGTCAGGGGCACCGTGAGCGCCCGCGGAGAAGTCCGCCTCGGCGGCACTCCCCGCACACTTGCCGCCAACACCAGCCTGCCTGCCCAGGAGAGCGCACAATGATCCGTCCGATTCACAAGGCCGTCGCCCTGACCCTTCTGGCCCTGCCTCTGGCCGCCTGCGGCTCTGCGGACCGCCTTGCGCAGGTCGGCAAGGCCCCGGCCCTCAATGCCATTCAGGACCCGACCACCATGCCCGGCTACCGTCCGGTGCAGATGCCCATGCCGACGCCCCAGCCCGTGCATTACAATGCCAACTCGCTGTGGAAGTCCGGCAACCGCGCCTTCTTCGAGGACCAGCGCGCCAAGCAGGTCGGCGATCTGATGACCATTCTGGTGACGATCTCCGACCGTGCCCAGTTTGACAACGAGACAGAGCGCAGCCGCAGCGGCACCGACCGGTCCGGCGTCAGCGGTGCACTGGGCACAGCCATCGACAAGTATGTTCTCCCGGGCAACGCAAGCGCCGATGCTCTCGCAACCGTCAACGCCAATTCCACCTTCAAGGGGTCGGGCTCGGTCGACCGCAAGGAGACCCTGCGCACCTCCGTCGCCGCCGTGGTGACCCAGGTGCTGCCAAACGGCAATCTGGTTGTCGAGGGCCGGCAGGAAGTCCGTGTCAACTTCGAGGTTCGCGAGTTGATCGTTGCCGGTATCGTGCGGCCGCAGGATATCCGGTCGGACAACACCATCCTGAGCGAGAAGATCGCAGAGGCCCGTATCGGCTATGGCGGACGCGGCCAGATCACCGACGTCCAGCAGCCGCGCTATGGCCAGCAGGTGCTGGATATCGTTCTGCCCTTCTGATCCGGCCTGACAGACGGCTGACCGGCTGAACTCCCCAGCCGCCGGTCAGCCCGCTCCCCCTGCGCCCTTTAGCGGGCCTATTCCTTCTGCAACCCGAATTGATCCCCCTGCCAGTCCAGTGTTCCGGACGCCGGACTGGCTGAATGACGGGCACGGCGTCTCGCTCCCCGAGCGCCGTGCCCGTTTCTCCTCAGCCCCTGCCTCCCCATAAAGACAGGGTTGATTGAGAACTGGTCGAAAACAGGTGGCCCGGGCAAACAAAAGCCCCCGGCAGCGCGGCTGACGGGGGCTGAAAATTTTACCGAGGAACCGGGATCTCAGTCGTCCCTGTACACCTTTTCGCGGCGCTCATGCGCTTCCTGGGCCTCGATGGACAGGGTCGCAATCGGGCGGGCCTCCAGGCGCTTGACGGAGATCGGTTCGCCGGTCTCTTCGCAATAGCCGTAACTGCCGTCTTCAATCCGCTCCAGCGCCGCATCGATCTTTGAGATCAGCTTGCGCTGCCGGTCACGTGCACGCAGTTCAATGGAACGGTCCGTTTCCGACGAAGCTCTGTCAGCGAAGTCAGGGTGATTGGTGCTTTCTTCCTGCAGGTTCGCCAGCGTCTCGCGGCTTTCACGCAGGATGTCCTCTTTCCAGGCGAGCAGCTTGTTGCGGAAGTACTCGCGCTGCCGTTCATTCATGAACGGCTCGTCCTCGGAAGGTCGATAGTCAGACTCAAGTTCAACCGTCATCGGAAACTCCGGTTACCGTTAGGACGGGGGGAATATATAGTCACTGGAGGTCAGCGACAACGGGCAAACCCGAAAAAAATGTTGAACTTTATTCCTTCCATTTCAATGGGTTATCCATTGCGCCCGAAGTTTGCGCAGCCGCGCAGCCAGCCAGCATGCATCAACTTGTAAACCGGCCCTGCTTAGCCAGCTCAACCTTCACGCGCAATTCGATCTCGTCGATGACCGATTCCAGCCCCGGATCGCTGCTGACGGGGCGGTCCGCCAGAGCGCTCATCATCTCCTCCAGCCGGATGGGTTCAATCACCCCGGCCAGAAGGTCTGCCTTCAGCGCATCCAGCAAATCCAGCATGGAATGCCCGCGCGCAGTGGCAGCATCGCGGTCATCCGGCTGGACCTGCATCTCCTGCAGCGAAAGCAGGGCGTCGATGCCCGAGAGTGACGACGAGGAGGACGTCGACACGGCGGCATGTGCCTCGCCATCGCCCCCGATCAGGAAACCACCGCCGCCACCGGCTTTCTTCTTGCTGCCCTTGCCCTGAACAGAGGAAACGGGCGTGTTGTTGGTGATGCGCATTGTGGCCTCGCTTCCCGTTTCTCATGAGCCAGCCCTGCACCGGCCAATCCTGTACCCGGATGGCCGGTCTGACCCTGCCGGGCTCCCGGTCAGATTCTTCCATCCCCGAAGGTAGGGAAATCCGGCCCTCCCGGCAAGAATTGCCCGGCACAGTCCCGGCAGAACATGATCAAAACACCGGGAACACGGCAAGATCCGGGATTTATATATTTATTTTCAATATCTTATATCAAAACCGGGAAACGTGGATAATCTGGCATGGACTTCGCATAAGCAGGTGCAAACCACTCATGCGCCGGGTCCCTCCCATGCCATTTGCACGTCTGCTCCGTTCCAGTCTCTTCTTCGCGGCCATAGCTGTCCTCCTGACGGCTCTTGCGCCTGCGGCGGTGGCCGCCTCGCGGATCAAGGATATCTCAGACTTCGAGGGCATCCGTGAGAACCAGCTGATCGGATATGGCCTTGTCGTCGGCCTGAAAGGCACAGGCGACGGCCTGCGCAACTCGCCCTTCACCCGGCAAAGTCTGCAGGCCATGCTGGAGCGCCTGGGCGTCAACACGACAGCCGCGGACCTCAATACAAACAATGTGGCGGCAGTCATGGTGACGGCCAACCTGCCCCCCTTTGCCACACAGGGCACGCGCATCGATGTCTCCGTCAGCGCTCTCGGCAATGCGGAAAGCCTTCAGGGCGGGACGCTGCTGGTCACGCCGCTGATGGGTGCCGATGGCGAGACCTATGCCATTGCACAGGGCGCCGTAGCCATCTCCGGGTTTGCAGCACAAGGCGATGCAGCCTCGGTGATACGCGGCGTGCCGACCTCCGGCCGCATCGCAAATGGTGCTCTGGTCGAGCGGGAAGTCGGCTTCAAGCTGGCCAGCATGACCACCGTGCGCATCGCCTTGCGCAACCCGGATCTGACCACCTCGCGCCGCGTTGCCCTCGCCATCAACGAACTGATCGGCTTTCCCACTGCCGAGCCTCTCGATCCCGGCACAGTGCAGCTCACCGTGCCGCGTGATTACAACGGCAACGTGGTGGACCTGCTCACCGACATCGAGCAGCTGATCATCGAGCCGGATCAGCCGGCCCGCGTCGTGATCGATGAAAGTGCCGGCATCATCGTGATGGGCCAGAACGTGAGGGTCTCGACCGTGGCGGTCGCCCAGGGGAACCTCACCGTCACCATCGCGGAAAATCCTCAGGTCTCCCAGCCCCTGCCCTTCGCCAACGGCCAGACCGCGATCACGCCCCAGTCTGACGTTTCCGTCAGTGAAAGCGGCAGCAAGCTGGCGATCGTCAGCGAGAGCGTGACCCTGCAGCAGCTGGTTGACGGGCTGAACACGCTCGGCATCGGCCCGCGCGACATGATTTCCATCCTTCAGGCCATCAAGGCAGCCGGTGCGCTGCAGGCCGAAATCGAGGCCCTGTAAGCCATGACGCCATCAGATCTTACTCTCACCAGCGCCGCTGCCCTGCCCCGTCTGGGAGGCGGCCGCATCATCGCTCCCGACTCGATCCGCAAGCAGGCCGAGAACTTCGAGGCCGTTTTCCTCAACACCATGATGCAGTCGATGTTCACCGGCCTTGAGGAAGGCGGAGCCTGGGGCGGCGGACAGGGCTCCGACACCTGGCAGAAAATGCTGATCGACGAAATGTCCAAAACCATCGCTTCGGCCGGAGGAATCGGCCTGGCCAATACGATCGAGCGCGAATTGCTCGCCCTTCAGGAGGCAAACCAGTGAACGCCCACACCCCGGAAACAGCGGCCCTGCCCTTTTCCACCGCAAGGCCAACCAGCAGATCCGAGGCAGAGAGCTTTTGCCTTGCCGTCTGCCACACCATGGAAAAGCTTCTCGAACTGATCGAGAAGGAAACGGATATGGTTCGGGAAGGCCAGTTGCGCGCTGCAGGCGAGCTGCAGCCGGAAAAGGCCGTGCTGGTACACCACTACACACAGGGCGTTCTCTTCGCCAAGGAGCACTCCGTGGCTCTAGGCAATCTGGCTCCGGCTGCGGTACAATCCCTGCGGCGGCAGCATGCGGAATTCCAGCCTGTCCTGCGCATCAATCTGGCGGTTCTGTCCACGGCGCGGGAAGTGGCATCGACCGTGGTGACGACGGTCGCACAGGCCGTGGGTGCCCGGCAGAGGACCACGACCTACGGCCCGGGCGGCGCTTCACCGCAGGCGCCCCGGATCGCGGAAGGGATCGCTATCAACAGATCGCTTTGACGCAGCGGCGCGAATCACTTGCCAGCACCCGCGAAAAGTCTAACCTTTTCGTTAACGGAGGATTCATATCCCCGTTGTATTTTGTGGGTGATACCATCGGGTCAAGGAGTGTTACCCGAAGGAGGCAGGCATGGATACAGGAGCAATCCGGCCGTCACTGACCGCCTATGCGGCAGTAACCCCGGCTACGCGGGCTCCGGAACAGAACGAGCCCGCAGCTAAAACTGAATTGCCGGGTTCCCAGACGGTGAGACCGTCGGGGAACTCTGAAGGACAGCGCCAGCTTGCCGAGAACGGCAATCAGCAGAGCGCATCGGCGTCGCTTGTCTCGCGGGACATCGTGCGCAAGAACACGCTCGATCCGGAAAGCCAGTCATTCATCTATGTCGCCATGGACCGGGAAACCGGCGAGGTGGTGCAGCAGGTCCCGAGCGAGACATTGCGCAAACTGCGGGCCTACGCCAAGGCAGGCGATGAGCCGGTAGTTCCCCAGTCCTCCGCCACGGTTCAGCGCACCGCCTGAAAAAATCAAGATCCGGCACACCAGTGCAGCCCCATGACCCAGGTCATGGGGCTTTTTCCGTTTGTCCGCCAGCAAGAATGCGCAGCCGAGCCATCCCCCGCCCCTCACCCGCAATATCCTGCCCGAGCCCCGCGCCGGGCACATTGCAAGCCTTTGATCTGAAATTAAAATCAAATTAACCATAAAGTACAATTCATCATACGTTAAGGTTAAAATCCGATAACCATATAACTTAACTTGTCATTACGCTTTAGAGCTGACTTTGTTGCTTGCGGGATCCAGAACGGATCCATGTATTGTGTTTTCCCAGGAAGGAAAAACCGTAATGTCTAACAACGTTAGTCTGTCCAGCGCCGTTCGCGCTAACCTCAACGCCCTTCAGTCGACCGCTCAGATGATGAGCTCGGTTCAGGAGAAGCTCTCCACCGGCAAGAAGGTCAACTCGGCTCTCGACAATCCGAACTCCTTCTTCACCGCCAAGGGCCTTGAGAACCGCGCAAGCGATCTGAGCTCCCTGCTCGATGACATGGGCCAGTCGGTCCAGACCCTGAAGGCAGCGGACAAGGGCATCACCTCGATCTCCGGCCTCGTTGACGCCGCCAAGGCCAAGGTGAACCAGGCTGCGCAGACCACCAATCAGGTCGAGCGCACCAAATACGTCAAGGAGTACAATGAACTCCTGACGCAGATCCAGGACATCGCCAAGGACTCCGGCTACAAGGGCAAGAACCTGCTCGGCGGCCAGGGTAACGACCTGAAGGTGACCTTCAACGAGAACGGCAAGTCTTCCCTGTCGATCTCGTCCGTTGACTACACGAATGTTTCCAGCTCAACCGGCCTCAACCTGTCGCGCCTGGCCACCGGCACCAGCGGCACGTCAACGATTACCCTGACCAACGGCACGGCTACAGCCGCCCTGACCGCAGGCAGCCTGCTTTCCGCAGACGACGAGTTCAATGTCGGCGACGTCATCACCCTGACCGACACCAATGGCTCCGAACTCGGCAAGCTGGAAATCAAGGCCGGCACCACGGTCGGAGATCTGCAGAAGTTCCTCGGGGATGTCGACGGCGTGTCAACGGATCTCACCGGCGGCACACTGACGGTCACGTCCGACTTCAAGCTGAACCTGTCGTCTAGCAGTGAGGCTGCAGGCTCCTTCGCCGACCGCTCGACAAACAACTCGGCAGAGTCAGGCTTTGCCTTGGACAGCGGCATTGACGACGTTCTGAACTCTCTGAAGAAGGCTCAGGACACGCTGCGGTCGCAGGCATCGACCTTCGGTACCAACCTGTCGATCGTGCAGAACCGTCAGGACTTCACCAAGTCCATGGTCAACACGCTGCAGGAAGGCGCAGGCCGCCTGACTCTGGCCGACACCAACCAGGAAGGCGCCAACCTTCTGGCACTGCAGACCCAGCAGTCCCTCGCCTCCACTGCCCTCTCGCTGGCAGCACAGGCGGACCAGAACGTGCTGCGTCTGTTCTAAGTCAAGAATACCCCCGCGAAACAAGGCGGCAGGCTCAGGCCTGCCGCCTTTTTTTTTGCGCTTTCAACTGTGAAGCCTGCGCCCTGCCGGAGCACTCGCACAGGCAAGAAATCATTAACCTTAAAATGCCGCGGAGTTAACCAAGCATTAGGGTTACCAAATCATGATCAGGCCATCCCGCTCAGGAAGAGCGGTAAAAATGCTGGACCCAGGAAAGGGACACATAGATGGCTGATATTACCCTGTCCGCCGCCGTACGGCAGAACCTGCTCACCCTGCAGCAGACTGCCGATTTCATGTCGGGCGTGCAGAACAAGCTCGCGACCGGCAAGAAGGTCAACTCGGCGCTCGACAATCCGAACTCCTTCTTCACCGCTTCCGGC